>Ga0326727_10007124_pt1 | contig 29934 bp, 35 predicted proteins | sample MB2enrmetagenome_FD_207643 | JGI IMG/M metagenome (GOLD analysis project Ga0326727, IMG submission 207643) | Lab enriched peat soil microbial communities from McLean, Ithaca, NY, United States - MB29MY | ecosystem: Environmental > Terrestrial > Soil > Wetlands > Peat | place: USA: New York... | reverse complement strand
GCCTCGAGCCGGCGATTCGAACCCGAGATTCCACTAACCGGCGCTACCCCCGGAACCATGGGAGGCCCGCCGCGCATGCCGTGCTCGAGCGGGGAACTGGAACCGATGGGATAATAGTAGCTAACGGTGTCGTGCGGGGAGACGTTGCCACCTCCGCCCACATAGTTGGCTAGGCCGTCGGTCGGCGCCGCATCCCGCAACTCTAGGCCTATCCAGATTTCCTGATCGGCCAGGTTGGAGACATCCACCGCAATGGCACCGAAATCATGCCAATCCCAAGGCGAACTTTCGGGCAAAAACTCGATCGAGGCCGCCCCCGGCCCTGCGAAATCCACTTCCAGTGCGTTTTTTCCCTCAGTCACGTGTTCGGGGGTCAGGGACACACGGGCATTGGTCAACTTGAGCTTCTGAAGATCAGCAGGGGACTCGAAAGAAGATAAAATCTTCCCCGTGACCGAAGTGTTTTGCGCATAAATGATGCCTGTCGAAATCAGGAACGCACCCAATATGCCTGATGAAATTCGCAACACCGATTCTTTATCTGTGTGGTACCTCATTATCGCTCCTTCCAAGCACGCGCAACGCGTTCTATATTCGCGTAGCGTCACGATACTTTCATATCCACCGAAATCGCATCACATCCTGCCATTTCGAATTTGATAGAGGCGGTACCCCACGTCGCGACTGGCGGCAACGGTCTCCGCATAGGGCTGGTCGCAAACGTCCAGGAATCCGATCTGATAATTCTCGCCATCGCCGCGGCCAGCGGTGGGCTCGTCGTAGAGCTGGAACCAGTGCGCCCCGACAATGAGCGGATTCAGCAGGGCGCTGGTCACGAAATGTCGATAAGCATCCGCCCGCTGTCCCTGATTTACCACCATGCGCAGCCCGGTGTGGAGCAGGCCGCGGTCCAGGGCGCCGAAGTGGAACTCGCCGACAATCACCGGCCGGTCGATGCCCGCGGGCCAGTGGAATTCATCCAGCGTGAAGCGGTATTGATTGAAGCTCACCACATCGGTGTACTTTGCCGCCAGCCGGGCAATCTCGATACTCTCGGAATCGGAATTGGGGAAGTCATGGAAATCCAGTCGGCTGCCCAAGTAGAGTTTGTTGGGCAGGATTTCTTTCGCCAGTGTGCTCACGCGGCGATAGTAAGTCTCCCACCAAGCGGGATCTTTGCTGGCGTGGATTTCATTGTCTACGAAAAAGCCGATGCACCAGGGGTCGTTATTGAGCCGCGCGGCTGCCTGCGTGAGTTGCCGGCGCAGTGCTTCTGACCATTCCGCGGAATCCGGCGCAATCTCCTTTCCCGAGCCGTCGCCTGAGTGGAAAATGACGGTGTACGGCACCTTGTGCTGTTCCATCACCACATCTTCCGACCAGGCTCCGATGGTATTGATCCTCCAGCTCCGAAATCTCTGGCCCAAGAGGTCCAGCACCGTCGAACGCCAGTCCTTGCCATACTTGATCTCGAGATTGCGGGCCAGGAAATCACCCGCGGGCGCTGGGGCCTCGAAGTAACGTTCTCGGCCCTCGATGCGCGTCGGCATGTCGAAGCGCACGCAGTCCATGCCGTTGGACCAGAAGAGCCGCCCCTGGGGATCGACCAGCCACCACTTCCCCTGGTACTTCTCGACGCGGAAATGAGCCGTCGCCTGAAGCTGCGGTCCGGCGTCCCACCCGCCGTACTCGTCCAATCCTGCGGAACCTTGATGGGCAGCCAGGTCAGCAGCCTCAGCGCGAACGGCGGCTTTCAAATCCTCATCCGAGTGCACTTTGCCAGGCCAATCCTTGTACTTGAGCTGGCCATAGCGGTCGATAAAGGGGAAAAACCCCCCCGCCAGCGCCTTTTCATCCGGTGGTTGGGTCGAGCCAAAGGGCCGGATGTTATTCACCTCGATTTCCGCTGCGCTCTGGGGCAAGACCAGGAAAACCGCAAGGCTACTTACTTCGGCGGGATCGATTTCCGCCTCGGGCCAAAGCTTCATCCCGCCCCCTGGTATGCCGTTCATGCCGTTGAACACTGCATTCGCATACGCCGGACTAAATTCTTTGCGCTGCAAGAAAATGTAGAGCGTGCGGGTTTGGCCGGGCGGAACCACAACATAACCCGCCACCCAGATGTTCTCGTTCAGTTCTCCATAGAGTCGGACCGGCTCGCTGCCTGCGTCAGTGATATCGCAAGCCATCCCCAGGCGCTCGGTCACGTCAAGCGCTTTAAAGGAAAATACCGCCCGCGGCTTTCGCTTTCCCTGCGGGTACCGCACGTGGAAAGACTGGTGAGCGGCGGCAACGACGGCTCCGTCGGCTTCCGACTTTCGGATCGCGGCAATGGGAATCGACGGACCTTGTGGCTCGACCTCAAGACCGAACCCCGGGGAACTGAGTTGGCTCTGCGCCATGTCTGCACCGCCTGAAGTAATCGGCAGGAGTAACAAGGGAATGCAAGCTAAGACTATCGCGAGGGATTTAAGCATAACCGCCTCCTTCACGCGTCCTCGGGGCTGGCTACCGGCGGCTCTGATCCGGAGGAGGACCACCTGTTCGCTCCTATTCAGATCTACCGACTGCTGACCACCGCGGCTGTAGCGGCGAACTCCAGTTACTGCATTTCGGGCCTTGGAAAATCGTCGCCATATTTTACGCCGCTCTGTGTAATTTCAAAACGCATTTGGCAGCAGAAAGCCGCGGCCGCGCCATTTTTCCCTGCCAGTGCCGCGATAAGTGTTAAACTCTGCGGCTCGTAAAGAGACTAAACATGGACAAACAGGACACACAGGATGTTCTGAATGACTACAAGCGTCAATAGCCATAGTAAATGCGGGGTTATGGCAAGGACTTTAGATTTCGTATTCAGCGGGTTTTTCCGCTTCTTGTCCTGGTTATCCTGCCCGTCCATGTGAAAAGGAGTTCGCTATGAGACCATTGTCGTATTCGAGATTGCTACCCTGCGGATCACTCGCCCTCTTGCTGCCCGTCCTGGTAAGTTACACGAGCAGTTGCGGATCATCGACGTTTTCGTCGAGCCCCTCTCCTCCCCCCACGGCGCCTGCGACGGCGTACTACGTGGATTGCGGCGCGGGCAACGATGCGAATGGCGGCACATCAGCCAGCGCACCCTGGGGATCACTCACCAAAGTTGATTCAATGATCTTCCAGCCCGGTGACTCGATCTTGTTCGCGCGCGGCAGCGTCTGCGCGGGCCAACTGAAACCCCAGGGCTCTGGCAACTCCACGGCTGTGATCACGCTCGCCGATTACGGCCAAGGCGCGTTGCCGATCATTAGCGCGGGGACCAGTCCCTCGGCCCTGACGCTCTCTGATCAAAGTTATTGGGAAATCAAAAACCTGGAAACCACCGGCGGTGATCCCTATGGGATTTGGATCACCGGGAAGACGGCCAATGCCGTCATTAGTCACGTCTACCTCTCGAATGTGGTGGTTCACGACGTCACGGGAACTCCCAGCCAGAAGGCGAGCGGGCTGATTGTTTTTCACACGACGGGCGCCGGGGAGAGCTTCAACGACATCCTGGTGGATGGCGCGACCGCCTACAATACCTCCCAATGGGCAGGCCTTTATGCCGACGGGGCGACGTATGCGAGCCCCACGAGCACGAAGGGCTCGAACATCACCTTCCGAAACTCCATCGTTCATGACGTCGGCGGAGACGGCATTGTGATCCACGTCACCAAGAACGCGTTGATCGAAAAATGCGCTGCTCACAACACCGGGCTGACTCCCGTGACCAGCATCGGAACTCCCGGTGCCATCTGGAATTGGGATTGCGATACTTGCACCGTGCAGTTCAACGAGGCTTACCTGAACCATTCCCCCACATCCCACGACGGGGGGGACTACGACAGCGACTTCTACAATAACAACATTACTATCCAGTACAATTACGGCCACGACGCCGATGGGTACTGCGTTTCGGTTTTCAGCGCCGAAGCCCTGGATACGAACGTCGATACCATCATACGTTACAACGTATGCTCGAACAACGGACGTAATCCAAACAACGCTGGGCAAGGTGACTTCTTCTACTCCACATGGGATGGCGGCTCCATTCTAAATTCCCAGGTCTACAACAACACAAGTTATTGGAATCCCGCCAGCTCCACTGCCTACGCTCTGAATGTCCAGAGCTCATTTGATTCCACCAAACCCAATTATTTCGTGAATAACATCATCTATGCGGCAGTTCCAGGCATGGAGAACTATAGCGCCACGAGCGGGAAGCGGCTGATCTCCGACTATAACATCTATTGGTACACAGGTCCGGGCTCGCCTCAGTGGCAAGCGAACACGGTGCATTATAGTTCGTTGGCCAACTGGCAGGGCGCTGTGGGCACGGACTCCCATTCCCTGTTCACTGACCCGCTTCTGAATAGTCACACCTATCATGCCGTGGGCCGGTCAACGACCGCCTTCACCCTGATGGCGGGGTCTCCAGCGATCAATGCGGGTTGGAACCTGGGAAACATGGGCAGTCAGGATTTCTTCGGGAATGCCCTGCCCGCTTCCGGCACCGTGGACATTGGCGCGCACCAGGCGCCATAAGCCGGTCAATCCCATGCTCATGGCCGATCACTTCCAGAACGGTCCAAAGGAAAGGGCTCGGACATTGACCGGGCGAATGGGACGGAGTCTCTTCGCGGCAGCGCTCACCGCGATGCTCGTGGGTATTCTCATTTGGCCGATCCGGCCAGGCCCACAGGATGTTGTCGCCGGCTCGAGCGCGCCATCCTTCAGGCTTGCTATGGGGCGCGGAGGAAAATGCGACTTGGCCGATCTGCTGGCGAAGAAAAAAGCGGTGCTGCTTTCCTTCGTTGACGCTCGCTCGCAACCCTTGTCACGCACTCAAGCTGATCCATCTCGCGGGGAGTTGGTTTTCCTGAAAAGCATGACCGAACAGTACGCTCCCAATGGACTTGAGGTGTTGATAGTCGGGTGCAACGGGTTATTGAGCGGCAAACCCCTTGCCCCGGGCGCGCTCCTCAACTTTACCTACGATTGGCAGCTTGATGGCGTCTCGGTTTTGCGGGACGACGACGAAGCGACCGCCATACGCTACGGCATCTCCATGCTTCCCACGACATTCTTGATTGCCCCTGATGGCCGTATCAAGCGGCGTTGGAATGGATTTGTCGCTTCCCCCCAACTGGCCCTGGTAATAGAATCGGTGGTCGGTCCCCCGCGCTTTCGGAGGTGATTCTGCATGCGGCGCGATGGGAAGTGCCATCGCAAACTGGAAAGGCGATCACAAAATGCTGTGGCTTTTGGAATCAGACCCTGCGTATGCTCTTTAGTTCTTAGTCAAGACGGTTCGTCTGACTGTGCAGGAACAAAAGATGAGATTTCAGGCACGAGCGGAATGGCTGGTTTGGCCGCTCTTGGCCGGGTTCGATGGCCTTGTCCTGGTGAGCGCGGGTACCCCCCGGATGACCGGCCCAGCTCCACCCCCCGTTCAATTCAAGAACATCGCAGCGGCGGCCGGAGTTCATTTCATCCTCAACAACAGCGCCACAGCCAGGAAATATCAGATCGAGCCCATGGTGGCCGGCGTCGCAGTTTTCGATTACAACAACGATGGCCTTCCCGATCTCTACTTCGTCAACGGGGCGAGAATTCCGAATCTCCAAAAGACGGGGCCGGAATATTACAACCGCCTCTACCGCAACAATGGCGACGGCACTTTTACGGACGTTACCGAGCGGGCCGGAGTCAAAGCGGATGGATACTCCATGGGTGTTGCCGCCGCAGACTATGATAACGACGGGTGGGAAGACCTCTACGTGGTGGGGGTCAATCGCAACTATTTGTTCCATAACAACGGCGACGGAACCTTCACAGATGTGACGGAAAAAGCCGGGCTGACGGGTGTCGATCCGAATCTGGGCAAGACCTGGTCGATCTGCGCCGGCTGGTTTGATTACGACCGGGACGACTGGCTGGATTTATTTGTGGTGAACTACTGCGAATGGGGTTCGGATAAGGACCCGTATTGCAGTAACTCCCGCATCGGCGCCCGGTCCTACTGCCATCCCTCGAAATTTGCAGGCCTGCCCAACATGCTTTTTCACAACAACCATGATGGAACTTTTACCAATGTTTCCGTTCCATCCGGCATTGCCAATTACACCGGCAAGGGCATGGGTGTGGCTTTCGCCGATTACGACAATGACGGTTACCCGGATGTATTCGTTGCCAATGACACCACACGCAACTTTTTATTCCACAACGACAGAAACGGGACGTTTAGCGAAGTCGGATTGCAAACAGGTGTTGCCTATAATGGGGATGGTTATGCGCTCTCTAACATGGGCGCGGATTTCCGGGACATCGACAACGACGGCTGGCCCGACCTATTTGTTACCGCACTTTCCAACGAGGCCTTCTCGTACTTTCACAATGAGGGGGCCCGCTTCTTTGAGGACCACTCGCCTCTCACCATGCTGAGCCATTTGAGCCTGTTGATGGGCGGTTGGAGTAACGGAATATATGATCTGAACAATGATGGGTGGAAGGACCTGGTTTCCGTCAATTCCCACGTCAACGACAACATCGAAAACGAAATGAACATTCCTTACCGGCAGCCGAATGCCATCTTCGAAAACCTCGGCGGCAGGTTTGCCGATGTCTCGTCTACCGCCGGCCCGGACTTCCAAGTCTCCGCCGTGCGCCGGGGCGCAGCCTTCGGCGACCTCTTCAATGACGGGAGAATCGATTTGGTCGACTCGGTGCAAAATGGCCCGGCTGAGATCTTTCGGAATGTAACTGAAAACGGGAACCATTGGCTTGAAATCCGAACCGTAGGAAGGAAAAGCAATCGCGATGGAATCGGGACGAAAATCCGCTTGGAGTCAGCCAGCGGAACTCAATACAACCACGTCACGACCAGCGTGGGCTATGCAAGCTCCAGCGATCCTCGCGTACACTTTGGGCTGGGCAAGGATGCGATTGTCAAACGGCTCATCCTCGAATGGCCGAGCGGCATCCGGCAGCAACTCAGGGACGTCAGGGCGGATCAGGTCCTGAAAGTTGTCGAGCCTGAACAGTAGGCCCTAATAGAGACTGGGTACTTTCAGGACACCCTTTGAGAGGGGGCCTAACGGTTTAAGTTGGGCGCTGCCTGCGCAGCGCGAGACGCATGTTTCGAGGCTTCCTGCGAATTCCCCATTGCCGTGTAAATCTGTGCCAAAAGGAAGTCAACTTTATAATCAGGTCCCCCCAGGCTGAGGGCGGTTTCACCTTCCTGCGCAGCCTCCTGGAGGTGGTTCATTCGAAATTGGGCTTTGCTCAATTCGTAGTGGAGCCCGGCATTCCGGGGAGCAGTTCGCAAACCTTCTTCCACGACACGTTGACTGTCCGCCAGCCGATCGAGCTTGAGCAAAAACTCCCCATATCCGACATAGATGTTCGGGTCGAAAAAGCTCTGTGCGCGGCTGGCCTTTAATCCTTCCTTATAACACTCCTCCGCGCCCTTCAGGTCACCCAGGATATCTTTAGTTCGCGCCAGGTTGTCGTAAATTCTCAAGCTTTGGGGGTTGATTTCCAGCGCCCGGTCAAATGCCCTTGCGGCCTCGGCAAAATCGTCATGTAGGAACAACGCCTGGCCCAACATGAACCAAGTGTCCGAGTCGTTGTCATTCAGCTTCAGCGACTCCCGGTAAACTGCCTGGGCATTGGCAAAGTCCTTCTCGGCCGTATGAATCATTCCCAGCACGGTGTAGGCTTTGGCAAAATTGTGGTCAAGCTGAAGCGCTCGCTGCGCAGAACTCCTCGCCAGATTGAACTTCCTCTGGTTAAATTGTGCCCCTGCCAGGAGGCAATAGGCTTCGGGAGATTCTTTGAATCTGAGGTAGATGGAAAAGCACTTCTCGGCCTGCATGGGCCGTTCTGTGAGGTAATAAATCGTCCCCAGGCGAAGTTGGGCAACCGGGTAGTTTGCGTTGTTAGAATCAACTTGCGAATATAACTGCTCGGCCTGGGAGAACTCTTTTGCCCCATAGAGCTTTTCTGCTGTAAGAAAATCCTGGTCTGAGCTCCATGCTGGAGTTGCTGGCAAAACCAGGCCGACAATGAGAAAGATCAGGCACCAAGGCAGCACGATTCCCCACCGATACTCTCTAGTCCTCGCACTGGGATACGAAAAGGGCTGACCGACTCGCTCTCCGTTCCGGATTAACATTCACCCTCGTTGTCTGAATGTGTTGACGGCGAGTAAGATTGGTCACGAATCTCTCCTTGGATTCGGTGAGTAGCGCTGCATTTCCGCGCCCGACGGTTTAGTTGGGCATCGGCTGGTTCCACAGGAGTTCGAGAGTAACTCCACCATGAGGGTCGGTATCCAAGTAAGCGAAACGACCTTTGCTCTGGGGTGTATCCCAGCCACCCCCCATGGTTGGTAGCGCGCCTCTGCCCGCGAAGATCTTTGCGGCGGCGTCCATGTCCTCCACGTCGACTCCCACGTGGTGGAGTCCCTCGCCGTGCTCCTTGAGGTACTCCTCGTAAACATTGGGCCCCTGGGTTGATTCAATCCACTCAAAAGGCGCATCTCCGTAACGCACCCAGCCTAGATCCATTTCGAATTTTCCTGGTTGACCGCGGTAGAAACGGTTGACGCTGATGTTGTGAACCAACTGCATGCCGCCGAACCCAAGGTCTTGCCAGTAATCTCCGACCTTCCGGACGTTGCGGACCACGAAGGCGTAGTGGTTGAATTTAGAGAAGGGGGCGTCGTTCCCTTGGTTGCTCGGCGCGTCGGGCGCGGGGCTGTCAGGATCGTAATAAACCGCGATGGTAAGCCCACCGCCCTTCGCTGCGGTGTCGAGGTAAGCACCGTGGCCCGTTCCTTTCGTTCCCTTCCATTGGGTGCGCTGCGCCACCGCCACGCCTCTAGATTGGAAATATTGAATCTGTTGTTCGAATTCCTGGTAGCTCTTCACAGCATAACCCAGTGCGAGGGCGCCGTCGCCATGCCTCTTCAGGAACTCCGTGTAGAGGTTAATTCCAGTCACGGGCTGGATCCACTCGATCGATACACGTCCAACGTGGCCGAACGCAGATCTGGCCGTGGTGGGAGCGAGCTTGCCCCTGTAAATGAGATCGGTGAGTTCCCTTACCGTTGTCCGTTGAATATTCTTCAGCCCCAGCTCTTCCCAATAGTCCACAACCGGGTCGAGGTCCTTCGCGATCCAGACAATCGAACTTACGTGTCCGTAAATGGAAAGATCGATGGTAGGCTTTACAGTGTCGGAGGCGCGCGCGTGCGACACCGAGATGATGGTGAGAAGGAGTACGAAGTTAAATGTCAGCGTGTGCTGGGTTCTCATGAAAACCTCCCGAGAGATCCGAAAGTCGGCTTCGAATCAGGCAACATCAAGGGTGTGACGATAGCATGCGCCGAAGCCCCTTGCAATTCTCACGTCGTTGTTCAGGTAAATTATGCCGAGCGACATAACTCGTAGCGGCGCTCAGGGAGTGCTCAACAGCCTAAACCCGACCGGACGCCACCAAATACTCTACGCGGGCATCATCGGCACATTCCAGGAACATATTGTCATCAGGATCCTGAGCGACTTCAGAATGCCGTGTCGGTGCCACGGTGTAACTATGATTCTTGATGAGTTGAAGTAATTGGCGTCGAAGGCCCTTGCGAATATGTAATTTTCGGCGGACAAGTAGCTTCCTATATTCCTCTAGGACGCGGCGGGAGATGTACAAGCGGGCCAGTTTGGTTATGGCAAGCAGGAGGACAGTGCGCGGGAGCCCGGCCGGCATGATAGCAGCGAAAATCAAAACATTCGTGTCGATTACCAGACGGAGGGGAAGTATTACCGCCTTCGCCTCAGCGACTGAGACGTCTTGATGATCTTGTCAACCTGACGTGAGGTTAACATGCTCGTCTCGTTCCGCGCTGACTCCTCAAAGAAAAAACTTAAAGCCCCGGGCGCAGGCGCGGCAAGCTTGACACAAACACGTCAAACCCGCCGACGAGCCGTTGACGCCACAGACCCCGCCGCTCCATGAATACTCTTGTCATCCACCTTGGCCACTGTGATGAGTACAGTGCGACTGGCAAGAACTGGGTTGAGTTCGACGAACACAGGGCCTCCTTTTCGTGGCACATACGCTGACTTGCACCAGCGCCACGCGTGTTGTTAATTGGGGAGAAGATCGAATTGATCGGGAGGGTTACAAATAATGGGCTGTGCAGAAATGCACAGACACCTGGTCACATTAGGGCAGACGCCCGCCTTCGTTGCGTCCATGATGATGATGTTTCTTATGGGAAACAAGAGGGCTGCGGTTGAGATGAATTCAGCAGCTTCCTCTTACAACGGAGGTGAGACGTGGAAACCCTATTGATTGTTCTCTTGGTGTTGTTGTTGCTCGGCGGTGGAGGTTGGGGATATTCTCGCTGGCGAGCATAACGCCCGGTGGTGCTTCGCCAACGGTCCAAACAAGAATCTGACCGTTTGGTCAGATGTGAACGCACAATTCATTCCGGAAGTACACACGCTGCAAACAGATCGCTGGCGTGTAGAGTCGAGCCGACAGAGTATCCAGGGACTTCCAGTCGGCAATGATCTGCTACCCCCCGATTGCGTGAAAATGAGAGTCGGGCTAGGGGAGCATGGTTGTTGTCCATAGTGTAGTTTTCACTCTGCTCACCTCCGCCACCCTGCTGAACTCTTCAGCCGGAACATCATCGGGCGGTTCTCGTCCGGGTCCGTCGACCCAGCCAAGCTTTCGCTGTACAGCAGAAGTCCCTGCTCGGATTTACTCGGGTGAAACCGCACGAACACTCCCGCCCGGATTGCTCCGCTCTCATTGACCGTCAAAACTCTCACTTCGGCGATCTGACCCGTGAGCACGTCACGATGGTCCCAAATCCATTGCCGCTGATCATTCGATAACTGGAATGAGCCAGCTTCACTCTCCACGCCGGTCGGTCCTTCCACGACCATAACCTAGTGGAAGCTGGCTCACTGGAGAACGGTACGATTGCTGGTCTATTGACTGCAGCCAATTGACCACCCCGACGTGACGATACTGCCGCTCAAAACACGGCACTTGGACACCGTCCGGTAGCTATCCTTTTTAACCACCCAGCCTGCGGTGCATCTGCGCCCGCGCAAAAGTATTTCCAGCTCTCGTTCCCGCACCAATCATCTGCCCCGTCACCTCGGTAGTGTTACACCGTCGATCATGGATCTCCGTCCGTTACGGCTGTTTTGGTGCTACCCAGAGCGGCGAGGGCACTTTTCACGTTAGGCCGTTTAACCGTCAAAGTGCCCGGCTTGCAGAGCGACTGGCGATTGGTAAACAATAGGCGACCACAGAGGATTAATCCGCGGTGGCACCCCTGATGGCCCCCTCGCGCACCAGCCCGCACTTGCAGAACTTCCTGTACCGCATGGACTTCCCGCCGCAGTTGCGTGTTGACTTTCCCATTGCGGCAGCCTACGATGCCAGCAAATATGGGTTCGCACACATGATTGGCAAGACCGTGTCGCACTACCGCATCCTAGAAAAGCTCGGCGGCGGGGGTATGGGTGTCGTGTACAAGGCCATGGACACAAAGCTCAAGCGCACCGTCGCCTTGAAATTCCTGCCCGAGGAACTCTCCAAGGACCGACAGGCCCTGGAACGATTGCAACGGGAGGCCCAGGCAGCTTCCTCCCTCGATGACCCAAACATTTGCACGATTTACGACATCGGGGAGCAGGACGGCCAGCCTTTCATCGTAATGCAATTCCTTAAGGGAGAGACCCTCAAGCATCGCATTGCCGGAAAGCCGCTGAAGACAGACGAATTGCTAGACCTGGCGATTCAAATCGCCGATGGGCTGGACGCCGCGCACTCGAATAGGATCATCCATCGCGACATCAAGCCGGCGAATGTGTTTGTTACGAATCGCGGCCAAGCGAAGATTCTGGACTTTGGGCTGGCAAAGTTGGCCCCAAAGCCACGGCGGGCAGCAGAAGCGGCACGACCCTCAGCGTTCCCGACCGCGAGTGCCGGAACCGCGGAAGAACAGCTGACCAGGACGGGCGCCGTAATAGGGACCGTCTCCTACATGTCGCCCGAGCAGTTGCGGGGAGAAGAACTCGACGCCCGCGCAGACCTGTTCAGCTTCGGTGTGGTGCTCTACGAGATGGCCGCAGGCCGTCCAGCCTTCTCCGGAACGACTTCCGCCCTCATCTTCGACGCGATCTTGCACAAAGCGCCGGCTTCTCCAGTACAGATCAATCCCGATTGTCCCGCGGAATTGGAGCGGATCATCTCGAAGGCGCTGGAGAAGGATCGCGAGATGCGTTATCAGAGCGCTTCCGAAATGCGCAGCGATTTGAAGCGCCTGAGGCGCGACACGGAATCGGCGCCGGGACCTGCTAGGGAGGTGACGTCTGACCAGCGAGGGATGAGCGTGGCACAGCCGCTTCGGAAGCGCCGGGGGCTCTTCATCGCCGGAATAACGGCGGCATGTGCGCTTGGACTTTCTATCGTCTGGATGATGACGCATCGACCTCCCGCAGGTCCACCAGAGCTGAAGGAACGCCGGCTCACCCAGAATGCGAGCGGAAACGCGGTGCAGCAGGGCATCATTTCGCCGGATGGAAAGTACCTGGCGTACAGCGACCAGGTGGGAATGCATCTAATGCTCATCGGAACCGGCGAAACACGGACCATCCCCCAGCCCGCCGGGCCGGCGCCCGACCGCTCGGCGTGGTGGCCGAATGCTTGGCTCCCCAGTGGGAGCGAGTTCATCGCAACCGCCTTGGAGGGGGGATGGCACCTGAGCACGTGGATGGTTTCCGCTTTAGCGGGGCCGCCGCGTAAACTCTGCGATGACGCCGACGGCTGGGCGGTTTCGCCGGATGGCACCCTGATTCTCTTTGGAAAGGGCAAGGCAGCGGGGTTGTGGGGCGCGCGCGAGGTCTGGCTGATGAATGTACAGGGAGAAGTACTCCGCCGTCTTATCCCCGCTGCCGCGGGTAGCGGCTTCTGGTATGCACACTGGTCGCCGGATGGGAAACGCATCGTCTACCAGCATTTTCGCGGCACAACCGCCGATGAGGTATGCTCGATTGAAACTCTCGATCTTGCAGGAGGCAAACCAACCACGATTCTGTCTGACGCGAGGTTGTGTGACGATGGTTACCCCTGGTGGTCGCCGGACGGGCGCATCATCTACACACTGCCCGAGCCCAAGCCGAATCAGGATAGTGGAAATCTCTGGGGAATCCGAGTTGACGCGAAGACGGGCGCCCGCATCGGCGATCCGAAGCGTATTACCAACTGGACAGGAGTATTGCCGTACGTCAGGGGCGGAACAGCGGATGGGAAGCAGTTGGTGATTGACAAGACCACCTTTGAGGCAGATGTGTTCATCGCCGATCTGGAATCTTCAGGGCGACGACTAACGAACCCGCGTCGGCTCACCATGGACGTTCGCGATGCCCTTCCCTACGCCTGGACGCCCGATAGCAAAGCCGTCCTTTTTATGTCCCGTCGCAAGGGGAATTGGAACATCTACCGGCAGGCGATGGACCAAGACTCTGCGGAAATAATTGTCGGCGGCCCTGATCATAAGTGGACGCCTGCTGTAACACCGGATGGCTGCTGCGTGACGTACTTGTCTACCACAGGAGATGAATTGACAGCCATGACGCCCGTACGCCTGATGCGCGTGCCTTTGCAGGGCGGGCCACCCGAGGAAGTCCTTCAAGGGAGAGGCATCCTACGGCAAGCGTGTGCATGGCCGCCCGCTACCCTGTGCGTTTTCAGCGAGGAATCTCCAGATAGCCAGGAGCTCGTCTTTTGGGCGTTTGATCCGGTCAAGGGAACCAAACAGGAACTCACCAGAGTCAATCTCCAACAACCGGTCTTTCAATATGACTGGGCTCTCTCCCCGAATGGTGCGCGGATTGCCCTGGCAGAGTTTGACCCCCACGAGGGTCGCATCAAGATAATTCCCACGACCGGCGGTGGGATACAAGATTTAAGAGTTAAAAACTGGCCGGGGCTTTTCCAAATCTGGTGGTCATCGGACAACAAGAGTCTCATTGTCGGCAGCTTTTCGAACTCGGGGAGCACTCTCCTCGATGTGACGTTGGAAGGGCGTGCTTACGTCCTGAGAAAGCAGGCGCTTGTGAGTGAGTTCAATACCTGGGGCGTGCCTTCTTACGACGGCCGCCATCTGGCGCTGACCGATTACACCACCCAAACCGATGTCTGGATCCTGGAGAACTTCTGAGCTTAGCACGTGTCGTCAGTGTCACACGACGCTTCTTGCCAACCCCAGGCGAGGTCTCAGTTTGAATTCGTAGCGGTGAGTCTACCTCGCCAACGGGCGGCGTAAGGCCGCCGCTACGTCAAACTGAGACACTACTCAGCGCGTCAAGGGCATCACAAGCAGCGCCCACACCATCCTCGTTCCTTATCGCTTGCCCGATGTCAGCAGCCCTCGAAGAATAGGAACTCTCGGAGAGCAGCCGGGTCAGTTCTGCCTGCGCGCGCTTCGCCGTATACGATCGCGTATCGACGACCCGGGCGACGCCGAGGTTTCTGGCCCGTACCGCATTGTCCAACTGGTCATCGACAAAAGGCACCACCAGCATAGGGCGGCCGGCACGCAGTGCTTGTCCAGTGGTCCCAATCCCCCCGTGGTGGACGACAGCAGCGGCATGCGGGAAGACGGCCGAGTAGGGGGCGTACTCTCTAACGATTATCTCATCAGGAAGCGATGTTCGCAGCCTGCCGGATGTTTGTGCGCCGGTTAACAGGATCGCACGACAGCCCAAACGCTTAGCTGCCATGACACTCTGATCGAAATAATCACTGGCCTCAATTAACCCTAAACTGCCGAGCGTAAAGACCACCGGGGGCTCCCCACGCTCCAGGAACTCTGTCAGGCGGGAATCGAGACCGCTGCCCGAACGCTGCTCATCATAGAAAGGAAAGCCCGTGACTCTTGTATGGGCCGGCCAATCCGGTCGCGGCCCCGCTATTAGAGGGGAAAACCAGGCCAAGCTCCCATGGGGCGAGAATTTGCCTTCAAAAAGAGGATGCCCCGCGGCCGGGGCCAGCCCCAGCCGCCTGCGGAGTTCATCAACCGGCTTCATCCACGGTCGTGTGTGTTGCTTCGTGAGGTCAAACAGGAGCATGAATTTCCATCGGCTGAGCCGGTGAAGGCGGAATGGCCTCTTATCGGCCGACAACACCGGGGGATCATGGGCCGAGAGGAAGATCAGGGGTTGCAACGCGATGGAGACCCAGGGGAGCTTCAACTTCTCGGCCACGGGCGGAAGGGCAAATGTCAACGTGTGGCTCACCAAGAGGTCCTTGCCGCGACAGGCACGCAGGAGGTCTTCGTAACTCTCTTCCAAATGCGGTAGAAGGACTTGGCACAAAGTGTATTCGGTGCCGGTATTCTCTTTGAGGGCTTGCCTCATAGGCTCGGGATGGTCATAGACCGACGCAATGTCTGGGCGAATGGGATGGAAGCGCACCCCCTCACGTTCAATCTTGGAACGATACATCTCACAGGTCGCGAGGGTGACTTCATGCCCACGCTCTTTCAGCCCGATGGCCACCGCTAAATAGGGATGGATATCTCCCAAGGAACCGAATGTGGCCATGAGAATCCGTTTGCGCATTTTCTTCACTTCCCGCTGCCTCCCCGCATGCCAGAAAGTAGCGCGTCAGTTCTCCGCTTCTGGACCAGCGGATACAATCTTACTCCATCCCGGCTCATCCCCCAATTCAGTGTGCTAGAATCAGGTCCACCATGATCAGCAGGCCGAAGTTTAAGAGCCACTTCCAGGTGAGAATCATTGAGCCAGACCTCGTTCTCCTCCTCAGTGAGAGTGATTGTATTCCGTTCCAAGGCCGTCTGACCACCCTGCTGGCGCCGTTCGTGGACGGAAATCACACTCTTGAAGATATCTACCAAAAACTCAAAGGCCAGGTTAGGTTCGCCGACGTCTACTACGGTTTCTGCTTGCTGGAACGGGCGGGAGTAGTGGTGGAAGGTGATGAGACTGAACAGCCCGGCGTGGCAGCTTTTCGTGATTACTTGAATGTAGATCCCCACTTGTTTCGCAGCCGCCTGGAGGCAACCTCGGTTTCGGTTGTTTCACTCGGGGAAATCCCCATTGCACCTTTCCTCGCTGCACTTGAGTCCTTGCGAGTCCGGCTTAGCGACGCAAGCGCCTTTCACGTCGTGTTTACCGACGATTATCTTCACAAAGAACTAGAGGGTCTAAACCGCCAGTTTCTGGGGCGGGGTGAGCCGTGGATGATCGTGAAACCAGTCGGCGCCATTCTGTGGATCGGACCGATCTTCAATCCCCCTCGGACCGGTTGTTGGTGCTGCCTCGCCAAACGGCTGAACGAACACCGCCTACTTCATACGTCACTGGACGCTCGCCAGGACTGCGAGGTGGCGTCCCCGCCACTCTCAAGATCGCTTCTACCCTCAACGTTTCATCTGGCGATGGACATCGCTGCGACTGAAATCTTTAAGTGGATCGTGCAAGCAGACAGTGAGCTGGCGGAGGGGAAGCTGATCACGTTCGATGTAAGATCAACCACACTCGAGAAACACGTTCTCGTTCCCCAAGAAAGTTGCCCCCTGTGCGGGATGTTGCGAGGAAGCTCCAAGACTCCGGGTAGCGGGTGGGTGCTGAGAAGTCAAAAGAAGGTTTTCACGTCCGACGGCGGACATCGTGCGTTTTTTCCTCACGAGGTATTTCGCCGGTATGAGCATCATATCAGTCCCATCACGGGAATCGTGGATGGTCTGCGGTCCGGTTATTCTTCGGGTCGCGGCCTGGTGCAGGTTTTCGATGCCGATTTGAACTCCGCCGTAAGACTGGATCGGCGCCCCTGTTGGGGGCGTGGCTTCGGCCGCAGAAGTTTCGGAAAAGGAATGACGGAAATCCAGGCTAAGACCAGCGCCCTTTGCGAGGCGCTGGAGAGATACTCGGGAGTCTTCCAGGGTAATGAGCCTAGAATAATTGCCAGCTATCGTGCCCTCGGCGCCCAAGGCATCCATCCCAACCAATGCATGGGATTCAGCTCCCGGCAGTACCAGAACCGCGACGAATGGAATCAGCGCGAGTCAGAGTATAACTGGGTTCCTCAGCCTTTTGATGAAGAACGGGAGGTCGAGTGGACACCCGTGTGGTCGCTGACGGAGGAAAGATACAAGTATGTCCCCACGGCCTATTGCTACTTTGCCTACCCGTTCACGGCGGATCATGATTTCTGCAGGCCCGACTCGAACGGCAACGCTGCGGGCAGTACACTCGAAGAGGCCATCCTTCAAGGTTTCATGGAGGTTGTGGAAAGGGACTGCGTCGGTTTGTGGTGGTATAACCGCCTCCGTAAACCGCGGGTTAACCTGGACTGTCTAGGCCAGCCGTACATCGGGGCCCTCAGGGAGCACTACGACTCCTACCATCGAGAGATCCAGGTTCTGGACATAACCAGTGACTTCGGTATTCCCACCTTTGCCGCGTTTTGCACGCCAACCCGCCCGGATAAGCGCGACCTGTTTCTGGGGTTCGGAGCTCATTTCGATGCCGAGATTGCGCTCTCGCGGGCACTCACGGAAATGAACCAGTTTTTGCCGGACATTGCGGCCAAGAATTTCCCCCCGACTTTTGTAGACGATCTCGGAGATGGCGCCTTCCTTGAATCGGACACGGCCGTGGCTCCTAAGTCCTCCGTCGATTTCCTCAACTGGAGCAGTGATGATTTGCGCGAAGACGTCATGACGGGCGTGAAGCTCGCCCAGGAGCGTGGTTTAGAGGTGCTGGTTTTGGACCAGACGCGTCCTGACGTTGGGCTTCCAGTTGTCAAGGTGATCGTGCCTGGAATGCGACATTTCTGGGCGCGCTTTGGCCCTGGGAGACTCTATGATGTGCCAGTCCTGATGGGATGGGTAGAACAGCCGCTCACCGAGGAGCAGTTAAACCCCGCCCACTTGTTGATTTAGCGCTTGTAAGTGATGCCGGAATGTGTTACAGTCTGGCCATAGTTTCATCGCGATTACCGTCACTCTTGTTCAAGAGGAGGGCTGCCCCCGTGCCCAAGAAAACTGTGGACGATTTTGTTAAAGCCTTGGAAACAGACAAACTCTTGAGGGATGCCGTGAACTTTCAACAGTCCATGCTCAACGTCGCGAGGCTATGGACCAATAACGAGAAACTCACGGAAGCTGAGCTTGTGCAGGCGCTCAAGACCGGGTGGGGAGAAGATTGCTTCACCTGTATATCAAAGCGTTGCCTCTCGGAAGTGCCGGGTTTTTGATGCGAGCGGCGGGCTTTGAATTTGTGCCGTAAGCCTCGGAGAATATTCTCATCCTATCGCCGCAGGGCTGTCCTATGCCCGAGTCGTTTCCATGAAACGCGTACGGGTGCTGGTGTGCGGAACCAACTACGGATTGATCTATCGTGAGGCAATCCGGCTAGCTCCGCGAATGTTTGAACTCGCCGGCATTTTTGCGCGTGGCAGCACGCGTTCCAGGGAAGCAGCCAAGGAATCGGGAGTCCTTTTATATCAACAGGTTGAGAGCCTGCCAGGAGACATCGATATCGCCTGCGATGCTATGGGAACATCCGGCGAGGAAGTGGTTCTTGGCCTCCTCGAGCGGGGGATTCACGTCTTATGCGAGCACCCGCATAAGCCGGACTTCCTCGATGCGGCGATGCGCACTGCTGCGGACCACGGGGCGTGCTTTCACGTGAACGGACATTTCGCGAGCCTTAAGGCAGCCTCTGTTTTCATCCAATGCTGTACCGTCGCACGCAGCTACGGTGCTCCTATATTTCTCGATGCCATGGTTACGGACCGGTCAACCTATGCAGCGCTTGACATATTCAGGAAAGTTACAAACACCCTTGAGCCTTGCCGACTTTCTGCGTGCGATTATTCCTCGCCTTTCGTCACGATCAAAGGAGCTATTGGCGGAGTGCCGACCACGTTTCAAATTCAGCGCTCTGGGACCAAAGGTCACATTATCCTCACGGATGGAGACGCGAGGTACATTGTTGACCTTCGCCTTGCCGTGAGTTTCCCCCAAGGCGTCCTGAGCATGCTCTCAACAGCTGGCCCGGTAATCTGGAACTCCAATATTTACAGGCTATTAGCTCCGAACCAACCGATGTGGCAGCACTTATATCACAAGCCCAAAACCAAGTTCGATTTGTACAAGCAAACGGTGCGAGCCAATCTCCTCGCGGTTCGCTGTCTTGTCAAAAGCGCGCGCGAACACGTTGTCCCCGAAGAGCAGACCCGCGAGCACATAATGGATGTGAGTCTTGCTTGGGACAGAATCATTACCCTAGTCCGCGACGCGCTGTGAGGGTGCTGGTCGATCTTTGCAATTCCGGGTGGTTTCATTCCGGCATGCTCACATGACGAAGCGGGAACGAACGCATTCCTCGTCCTAGCCGACAAGGCAGGAGCAATCCGCGACCGGACTCCGGAATCGCCACCTCGCACACTGGCCCACACTCACAGGACTCCCGGCGCGCGTGAACTTTCCGCCGTAAGTGTAACGGCTCCTGAATGAAACGAGAGGCAAGGCCCGATTACCCACGATCAACGGCCTAGGATTTACCTAGCCCGCTTGACGATAAGTCGGCTAACCGTACGTCTGAGCGTCTAGGTCCCAATGCAACAGAATAGATCGTGCCTTCATAAGTCCAGTGGCGGTCGCGGCGGTTACCAAACAGTATTGAGCGTGGAAGAAACTGCGCAGGAGGTTCCTCAGAATCTCGACCACTGAGCCGGTCTCTGCCACGGCTGCTCCTTTTTCCCCACCGCAGAGCCACACCCGGTGCAGATGTAATCGAAGATTTCTTTGTCGAGCAGCACCAGGAGGAGGCGCTTCCGCACCGGCATGGCGCGCTTGCAGGTCGGGCAGAAGAGCAGGCTCGCCTCCAAGTCTTCAAAATCCTTTTGTTGCTCCGGCGGCGTCATCGGAATCGGGACCCCTCAAGCCTGTCTTGCCTCTCGCACCATCATTTTGCCGAAGTCTTGGCCCAGCAGCAACCGCGGAAACGCCCGGACGACACCCGCGTGCGCCTGACTGTACCGGACGTGCCCGCTGGCGAATCGCGACCACCGCACGACAACTGCGGTTTCAGCCATCACTCGTAGGCTCAAAATCCCCCAGAAAATCCGATTCCCGAATGTATGTTACTAATGGGACCCGCTGAGTCTTCGGCCAGTCCCTCCCGAGGTCATCGAGCCTGTCGAAAGCCGGAAGGCTGCGCTCATTGACCCGAACCCAACCTTGAACGCAAAGGAGCCGCCCGCATGCCACGAGCCGCAGTCTACGCCAGGGTGAGCACGCCCGAGCAATGCCTTGAGAACCAGCTATACGACCTGCGTGAGATGGCGTCACGCCGTGGTTACGAGGTTGTCCACGAGTACACCGACATCGGCTCCGGCTCGAAGGCGAGGCGTGCTGGCCTCGATGCGCTGCTCGCCGACGCCCACCGCCGCAGGTTCGACATCGTCCTGGTTGCGGCGTTCGACAGGGTCGCCCGGTCGGTCAAGCATTTCCTGACGGTCGTGGACGAGCTTAGCGACCTCGGAATCGAGTTCGTCTCCGCACGGGAGAACATCGACACCTCGGGGGCTATGGGCCGCATGTTCATCGTCATGGTCAGCAGCATCGCCGAGCTGGAGCGGAGCCTGATCGTCGAGCGCATCAAGGCCGGGATGCGCAGGCGTCGGCTGGAGGGCTACCGGCTCGGGCGGGCACCGCTCGACGTGGACCGTGACGCCGTCGTCCGTGACCGTCTGTCCGGCAGGAGCCTCACTGCGACTGCAAAGAAGCACGGCGTTTCCAGGGCCTCGGTCGTCCGCTTCGTCCATGAGGCGCAGCGGAGGCCTGGGCCGGCCGGGCAGCTTCAGCACGTGCCAGCCAGCGCTGCCGTGGGGCTGGCAGCCTGAGGAGGATGTGTATGGAGGCCGTTTACAAGCCAGGAATCAGGTTCCGATTCCGCCGCCCGAGCAGCATCCCGAGGCGGCACCCGAGCAAGGCGATGACCGAGGCGCTGCGGCACCTCGCCGAGTCCGAGGAGATGCAGCCGCTCATAGACGATGCCCGTGCCCGGCGCAGGGACGTGGTGGTCGAGGTCTTCCACGCCAGCGACGGTCGCCCGCTGCTGATTCACACAACGACCGCACCCAAGCGTGAGGCCTATGGAGGGACAGGTGCCGGAGCCGGAGCAATACCGACTCTTTGAGTTCAACCAGGGCGACGCCAGCTTTCTCAGGAAGGTTGGGATAAGGCCTTGCGTGATTCGCTGCCGCCGCCCCCGGCCGCTCCTGCCGTCGTTTCCTGCCATAGCGCCTGCCCGCCTCACCGGGAAGGACATCGTGTGGCTCAGGGAATGCGGCGTGGCGTGGGAACAGAGGCCAGCGGTCCAGCTATCGCTGGACTTCTGCGGCCGTCAGGAGACCGTGCAGGAGACATAGATTCTTGAGGAGGTTCGCATGAAGAAGGAATGCAGCAGTTGCAGCGGAACGGGCAAGTGCCCGCAGTGCAAGGGCACGGGCCGCCTCGGGTATCCGGGCTATGGCCAGGTGGACGCATACAAAACGCCCTGCCTTGCTTGCCAGCAGTCGGGCGTCTGCCGGGTTTGCAGGGGAACCGGCCAGCGGTAGGGATGTTCCAGGCTGGCCGATGCCGCTAGCCAAAAGGGAGGAACGGTGAGCCACGAGCATTTCTGCTACGTCGCCGGCCATTACTGGCAGTGCGAGGGGACAGCCCTGCGTGGCGGCGACACGGAGCCTTCCGTCTGCGTGTGTGTTTGCGGCCTCCCGCTGGAGGGACTCGACCATAGCGGGTGCCACGACAACGTCGAGCTGCTCGCCTGCCCCGAGCACCGGGAGGAAGGGCGGCGGAGGAAGGAAGAGGCAAGGAAGGAGCACGACCGGCAGCGTGCCGAGTTCGGCTTCGACCAGAAGTGGGCGAGGATGAAGGCCCTGCCGGACGGGCCGGAGAAGCACGCACTCACCGAGGAAATCGTGGAATGGCTTTACAGATGAGCGGCAGCTGTGAGCGGCAACCTGACGGGAGCGGACGATGGAAGCCGGAAACCCGAGCGACATGGAGCTTTGGCAAGCGTGCCGCAAGCTGCCGTCCGACTGGAAGCCGCACGGCCAGCGCAGATGGCACGGCCGGCGGGAAGCCCGCCCCGACTGCGACACGTGCAGGTGGCTCATGGAGCTATTCCGAACGGGACCGGACTGGGGCGTTCGCTGCAACACGGTGTCACCACGTGCAGGGCTGCTCACCAACAGAGAACAGGGGTGCTGGCAGCACGAGCCGGAGAGGGAACGCTTCCGCCCGGCGGCCCGCACCGCACGCTGCGGCTTCATGCGGGTATTCGAGGCGTTCCTGCGTGAGCAGGCGGCCGACTTCATCAAGGACCAAGTCCGCAGGGCAAACGACCCTTCGCCGGAAGACGAGCCTCCAGCCCCCACGCCGAGGCAGATTCGCCAGACCCTGCTCTTCGCCGTCATCCGCCGCCTGCTGAGGCACGCCGACGAGGACTTCGGCCGCCCGGCTTTTGACGTAATGGCTGCGAGGGTCAGGAAGGACACGAGGCGGTACTGGGAGATCGCACGCTGCTACTGGGCGAGGACAGTCGGAGAGGAGATACCAGAAATCCTCCTGCCCGAGAACATGCGGGAGCTGGAAGAGAAGTTCTGGAAGCGTGTTGAGTCCACAATCAGCGAGGTCCTCCGAGGGCGAGAGCCGAAGCCAGATAAGAGGACACACAGGAGGGCTGGATAGCCAGCGAGGAACCCAACTATGCGCATCGTGCTCATAAGCGACACGCACGGCCTGCACCGCCAGCTCGATGCGCCGGGCGGCGACGTGCTCATCCATGCGGGCGACTTCACTCTCGATTCGAAGCCGCTCTCCGTCCTCTCCGACTTCAATGCCTGGCTCGGGTCGCTTCCGCACCGCCACAAGGTGGTCGTCCCCGGCAACCACGAGTTCGTCCTGGAGGAGCCACGCAACCGGGGCGCAATCACGGACGCAATTATGTTGGTAGACTCGGGCGTAGAAATCGAGGGGCTGAAGATTTGGGGTAGTCCTGTCACGCCGCTCTACGGCGGAGCCTTTGGCAAGTCAAGGCCGGAAGACCGGAAAAAGCTCTGGGCATCCATTCCCGATGGTCTGGACATCCTGGTTACGCACACACCTCCCTTTGCGATTCCTGACCACGGCCTCCCCTCGGAGCCAAGGGAAGGGTGTCCGTATCTTTTTGAAGCGGTCTTCCGAGCCAGGCCACGGCTCCATGTGTTCGGTCATATCCACGCCGGATACGGCACGCTGCGGACAGACACGCTCTTCGTGAACGCCTCCCTCATGGGCGAGGACGGCAGCCTGGGCGGGAAGCCGTTTGTGATTGACTTCCAAATCCGCTAGACATTGCGGCCTCTTTCCCCGCCTGCATGGAATCCCTGCGGGAAAATTCCGCCACTGACCTTCTTCCGGCGCATCAGGGGTCGCTGACTATGACGACGGACGAAATCATCGAGAGGATTTTGCGGGAGGCGGGCGTCTTTCCGCCCTCGGTGATGGACTGCCATTACGGCGACAGGCAGGAGTTGACCAGGGCGGAACTCATCGTGAGGACCCTCGAAGAGATGGGCCTGCTCTCGCTATCGAAGAACGACCCGCTGCTCGGCGAAAAGATTAGGTTCATCCCTATCGTCATCGCAGAGCTTCAGCGCAGGCTGCCCGACGCCGATATCACGGTCTGCGGTGCCTTCAGCGCCCTCAATGTTGGCTGCTGCAACGCATGCCACACCGACGCGCTGCACGGGATGAGGCTCGTCGAGCTGCCCTGCTGCGGCTGGGCCTGGCTGTGCTGCGCCGTGGATGCGGCAAGCTCCCCCGAGCCAATTCTGATAATCCATGAACGGGAGCTGGAATCGTCCGAGGGGAAGATGCGCACTGGCAAGCCCCGCAATGGCGGCCGCAGGGAAGACTAGCGATACGGAGCGTTTCCGATGCGGAAGGAGCTAACTCACTGCGGGCTGAAAGGGCCATGCACCCCCTTCCAAGGGGCGGTCCAAAAGGTTGGCGTCGCAGAGGGAGCTAAACGCCGTGTTTCCAGCGCCGGTTTGTGTGGGGCGGGACGGTCAAATGGCTACAGTCTAAGAACCAAGAAGGGCACCACTCGAGACATAACCAATCCGGCGGGATTCATGGTATCGGCTTCTCAGCGTCTCCTTGGATCGTGATGCCCACGCGCTCAACAAGGACCCGCATTAACCGACCGATGAATCAATGTGGGAACGGATGCATGGACGAGTAGGGGGTATTCAAAAGGAAGTAGGATGTATGCTCAATTCCTGCTGAGGATGCCAGCTGGCGCGTGCCCGCAGGTGGTGAAAGCTGAGTCGCAAGACTTGGTCTGGCCAAATGGCTGATGTTTTCACGCCCGAAAAACGGAGTGAAACCATGTCGCGCACCAGGAGTTCGGGCGCGCAACCGAAGTCGAGGCTCTGACAGCATGAACGGGGGGGATGCGCATGCCAAGACGCAACTGGCGCTGACCCGCAGGCTGAAGGTCCGGGTTCACGAATACAGGAGTAGGAAAGGGGTCGCATATGCCGAGGTTCCAGCCCGGCGACTACGTCAAAGCTGAGTTCCAGAACGAGACGACAGGCGAGAGCGAGCGGATGTGGGTGGTGATGGATTCCTGCGACGACGGGCCGGGCGTCCTGTTGGGGAGGGTCGACAACGAGCCCGTGCCGGGGACGGGCCTACGCGTCGGCGACGAGCTTGCCGTGAGCTACGACAACGTCATCGAGCACAGTATGGTGTCGGAGTTCCAGACGCAGTAGCAGACGGACGCCTTCGACCAGCACAGTGCTGGATTAGGGGAAAAACGGGTCGATTTCCAGCCCGATGCTGGACGAACTTACAAGCGCTTAGCGGAAGTTGGCAGCCCCTGTGAGCACCTGTAAGTTGTTGTAAAATCAATTAGTTGGTGACTGACACGGTAGAGGTCTGGGGTTCGAGTCCCCACGGGCCTACCAAATCAATAACTTACAGACCCCTGACCTCTACCGCGCTGGGTTAAATGTCCTCTTGGGATAAGCGGCCGATCATCAGGGGTTTACGGAAGACGGTCGGACTCGAATTCGGTAATGTGTCACTAAGTGAGCGAGCTTTTGTCGCACGCGTCGCGCTACACGGGCCTGCATTTCAAAGATTCTGACCTCGTGGGATGTCTCCTCCTGACGCTGAGGAGTGCATCATCGATTCTGTCGGCCCGTGCGCGGGCTTTGACTCTCCCGAAATGCAACTTCCCAGGCCGGACCCCTGATGGCTCTGCGACTATGCAGGTGGCCGCAGATTGCAGTGAAATAAGCCAACAATTCCTTCCTTGACCCGCGGGAATATCATCCTTGAGTGGGCGACAGGGTTAGACCTCCACGCTGCCAAGCTGATGGTTCTGTGCAATTCGGTACAGCAATGAGAAAACTGCCAAGTAATAATCACCGTAGCTAATGTTTTGCTGTGGCGTCGGCCCTGATTTATTGCCGCTGGAAATGAGTTTGAAGCCCTCGGTATTCAATTGCGCTCGAAAAGAAGGGCCGTACGATTGGAGGGGTATCTTCAGCCTGCGGCCGAAAATAAACCAAGGGAGCCACCAGCCATTTACATTAAGCAGAAAGAAGGGTCATGCCATGCCTGAGAAACGCGTTGACGATAACGCAGCCGTTTATTTAGTTGGAGGTGGAATCGCTTCGCTCGCGGCTGCGACCTTCCTGATTCGCGACGGAGACATCCCGGGTCACAACATCACGATCCTGGAGTGCCGTCGTGGGCGACCTCGTGCCCCTGGCGCTCGAGGCAGTCCGCAAGGGAGGTCGCGTCGTCTGCGCGGGCATCCATATGAGCGACATCCCCAGCTTTCCCTATCGGCTGCTATGGGAGGAGCGGCAGATCGTCTCGGTGGCCAATCTCCAGCGGCAGGATGGATTGGATTTCCTTCGCCTCGCTCCTGAGATTGGCATCGTCACCCATACCACGGCCTATCCGCTTAACCAGGCTAATCAAGCCCTCGCCGACCTCCGCGCCGGCCGGTTCGAAGGCGCAGCTGTTCTCGTGCCCTGAGCGCGGTCTAGCGGAAGGCTCAGATAAGTCGTTTCAAGAATAAACTTGTCGCATGTTCGCTTTTGACCAACCATGTCATGGCCCGACGTGTAAGCTAGTTTCTTAAACTCGCGATTTGAGAATGGAAAAACCTATGACTGCTCAACAACTCTTTCAACCCTTCCGCCTAAAGTCTCTTGAACTCAAGAATCGGATTGTCATGGCTCCCATGACGCGTTCGTTTTCTCCCGAAGGTGTGCCGACTCCCAATGTGGCGGACTATTATGCTCGCCGCGCGGAAGGAGAAGTCGGCCTGATCGTGTCTGAGGGCACCGTGGTCAACCGGCCTGCGTCTTCCAACGATCCGAACATTCCCCATTTTTATGGCGAGAGGCCACTGGCTGGGTGGAAGGCCGTGATTCGAAAGGTGCATGCCGTCGGTGGAATCATGGCCCCGCAACTCTGGCACATGGGCGTGGTGGCTCCCCGGCCCTCGGGTTGGCTGCCGTCCGCTCCGTTTGAGGGCCCTTCGGGACTCGTCGCGCCCGGAAAAATCGGCGGCGTGGCGATGACGGAAGAAGATATCTCTGGAACCGTCCGCGCGTTTGCGCAAGCGGCTGCGGATGCAAAAACTTTGGGGTTTAACGCTGTGGAGATTCATGGGGCGCATGGCTATCTGATCGACCAGTTCTTTTGGCATCCTACCAATCAGCGCGCCGATGGTTATGGCGGCCAGACTTTGGCTGAACGCGCCCGATTTGCCGTGGAAATCATTCGCGCCGTCCGCAATGCCATCGGCCCGGACTTTCCCATCAGCCTTCGCATCTCGCAATGGAAACTTCAGGATTATGCCGCGAAGCTCGCGACCACACCCCAGGAGATGGAAGCGTGGCTGGTCCCCTTGGCGGAGGCGGGGGTTGATCTCTTCCATTGTTCGCAGCGGCGGTTCTGGGACCCCGAGTTTACCGGCTCAGATTTGAACTTTGCCGGATGGGCTAAGAAGCTCACGGGTAAATCCACCATCACGGTGGGCTCCGTCGGGCTTTCGGGAGATTTCCTGGCCGCCTTTCAGGGAGAAACTTCAAAACCCCGCTCGCTGGATGAACTCCTCCGGCGTTTCGACCGCGGAGATTTCGACTTGGTGGCAGTAGGTCGCCCCTTGCTTGCCGACGCGGGGTGGTCTCGGAAAATTCACGAAGGGCGATCCTCCGAACTCAGCAATTTCAGCAAAGAGGCTCTCGCCACACTTTCGTAATCCTTATGAGCGACATCGTTCTGGACATCAAAAGTCTCACTCGCCGCTTCGGCGCGTTTACGGCGGTCGATGGTCTGACCCTTTCGGTCAACGCCGGTGAGGTCTTCGCCTTGCTCGGCTCCAATGGGGCAGGCAAGACCACCACGATTAAAATGCTCACCACGCTGTTGCCTCCCTCCTCGGGCGATGCGCACGTGGCTGGTTTCTCCATAACCACCCAGGCGCTCGATGTTCGCCGCGCCATCGGTTATGTACCGCAGTCGGTCTCGGTGGACGGTTCGCTCACGGGTTACGAGAACCTGCTCATCTTCGCCAAACTCTACGATCTGCCTCACAGCGACCAGCAGGCGCGCGTCCGGGAGGCATTGGAGTTCATGGGCCTGACGGCGGACGGCGGTCGCCTGGTGGGCCAATATTCTGGCGGCATGGTCCGCCGCTTGGAAATCGCCCAGTCCACGCTGCATCGGCCGCGGGTGCTCTTCCTCGATGAGCCCACCGTCGGGCTGGACCCGATTGCGCGCGATGCCGTTTGGAAGCATCTCGTTGATCTGCGCGCCAACTACGGCACGACCCTGTTTTTCACCACCCATTACCTGGAGGAGGCGGATAGCCATTGTGATCGCATTGCGATTATGCACCAGGGCAAAGTGGATGCGCTGGGCACCTGCAAAGAACTTGAGGCCTCACTGGGCGGCGGCGTCCATACGTTGAATGACGTCTTCGTACACTATGCTGGCAGCGCCCTTGAATCCGGCGGAAGCTTCCGCGACGTGTCCGCCGAACGCACCACGGAGCAGCGCCTTGGCTAGCCCCAATCCTATGACCACCTCATTCATCCACCCTTTTACCGGTTTCATTGACAAGACATTTGTCATCACCGAGTTTGAGTTGCGCAAGCTGCGCCATGATTTCACCGAACTCATCACTCGCGCCCTACAGCCGGCGCTTTGGCTGCTGATCTTCGGGGAAGTGTTCTCACGCAGCGGGGCGATGCACACCGGCAACATTCCGTACCTCGACTTCATTGCGCCCGGCATCCTGGCGCAAAGTGTTCTCTTCGTGGCCATTTTTTACGGCATCAACGTCATCTGGGAGCGCGACCTCGGCATTGTGCAGAAATTCCTTGCCAGCCCAACTCCGCGCGCGGCACTGGTGCTCGGCAAGGGCTTTTCCGCGGGCATCCGCACGCTCTCGCAGGCCGTCATCATTTACGGTCTTTCGCTGCTGATCGGGGTGAAGCTCGATTGGAGCCCCCTGGCGCTCCTCAACGTGGTGCTCATCGTGGTCCTTGCCGCGACGCTGTTCTCCACGTTTTCGCTCATCATCGCGTGTATTGTAAAGACGCGCGAACGCTTCATGGGAGTCGGCCAGGTACTCACCATGCCGCTGTTCTTTGCCAGCAACGCAATTTACCCCACCACGATCATGCCCTCATGGCTGAAAACCGTTTCTCACCTAAATCCGCTGACCTACGTCGTCGATGCCCTGCGCACTTTCATGCTTGCCGGCAGCACGAGCACCTTCGGTCTCGGCACCGACTACGCTGTCATCCTCCTGACCACAACCATCCTGGTCTTCATTGGCGCCCGATTGTATCCCCATCTGGCAACATAAAACATAAAGCTGAGCACTTTTGACCAGACCAATGAGCGCTATTGGACTGCCACGGGGAAAGTCTTGGAGTATAAGCATAGAGGCTGATCGCCGGAGACCATCATTTGCCAGCTAACCGGGGCGAAACTTAGCCCAGCCGACGAGTAGGGATCGCTGTGCGAAAAGGCAAAACGTGAAGGTCCCATGTTTAAAGAAACGGGGGAACGGTCAAAACTGCGTAGCAAGATAGGAAGTGAGTTTCAGGGTGGCTGCGGTTCGTAACCCCTGACGCCAGTGGCGGTCAACGAGAAGGCAGCCAGTGAACGTCCCGAGAATCGTTTAAGGGGGTTGCAATCATGAGTAGTGATCCAGTAACGCAACAAACCCATAATTCACGGCATGAGGAAATCGCTCTCCGGGCATACCGACTTTGGGAAGCGCGTGGCTGCCCAATCGGCTCACCGGAAGAGGATTGGGGCCGCGCCGAAGAGGAACTCCGCGGTGAACAGGCGGTTCGCGACGAGGCGGTGCGGGCTCGCAACAAGCGGGTACGGTCTCACCGCAACACGTCGGGAGGCGGGAGTCCCCCTCCCTTCTCTGATCATTCGGGACAGCTTTGATTTGACATTCGTGAGGCGGGACTAGGCGTCAAACAAGAATTGGTGGCCTTGTTCAGTGCGCTTCCACGCGGCGACGGCGTCTGGACGGTATAAGAAGAGTACCTCGTTAATTCAGGATCACAAGGAAAATCAATCAGACAAAGATCACGATCCACTCAGCAGAAAAAGGAGAATTAGCCATGTCAGCAACAAACGCAGCAGTAGCCATTTACGGCACCCATTCCCAGGCAGAGGAAGCGGTGAAGGAACTGCAGAGGTCGGGGATTGACATGAAGAAACTGTCCATCGTTGGCAAGGACTACCAC
>Ga0326727_10007122_pt1 | contig 29945 bp, 17 predicted proteins | sample MB2enrmetagenome_FD_207643 | JGI IMG/M metagenome (GOLD analysis project Ga0326727, IMG submission 207643) | Lab enriched peat soil microbial communities from McLean, Ithaca, NY, United States - MB29MY | ecosystem: Environmental > Terrestrial > Soil > Wetlands > Peat | place: USA: New York... | reverse complement strand
ATGGTGCGGACAAAGTGAATAGAAATTGATGTCGGAAACCACGATGAGTTCGTGGTGGCTCGAAGTGAAGGTCTTTAAGAGCTCTTCGGGCCGGATTCGGTAGCCCCGGGTTAGTTCGCGATACAGCCGTGCAACCCGCGCCGGCGTGCCGCGGAAATGCTGATCCTGAAGGTCGGCTCCGAGTTGGACAAGTACTTCCCCGATCAGGGCTTCCAGCCGATGGTTGTTTGCGGCTTCACCAGTTCTTAACCCCTGCGGCGGGTGGTCGTTCGAGATGAAAGGGACTGTCACTACCCCAAAAGATGCTGCAGGACAGGAAATGTCACTGCGAGCGATGGATTTTAGTTCTACCTCAGTTGGCACAGAACCTCCCTGTTACTGTCATGGTCGTTGCCTTGACGAAGGTCGATCAAATGGCGCCCGCCGCTGCGCCGGAATGAACGCAGGGCGTCGTACCCAGATCCTGGCGACGCCCTGCAAATCCCCCGGTTTTGGCAGGCATCGGCAACCCGGCGTCCCGTTTACTTCGGCAGCAGCACACTGTCAATGACGTGGATCACACCGTTGCGGCAGATGATGTCCGTCTTTACAATTTTGGCATCATCCACCCTTACCGTTCCACCCTCTGTGGTGATGGAGAGTGCTTGCCCGTTTACTGTCTTGGCGGACTGTAGCTGTGCCACCTGGGAAGCCATCACTTTTCCCGGCACGACGTGATAGGTGAGGATGGCTATCAGTTTGTCCTTGTTTTCCGGCTTGAGCAGCTCTTCAAGGGTACCCCCGGGCAACTTTGCAAACGCCTCATCAATGGGGGCAAAGACCGTGAAGGGCCCTTTGCCCTTGAGTGTTTCGACTAGACCGGCGGCGTCAAGCGCTTTGGCCAGCGTCTTAAAAGAGCCGGCCGCTGCGGCGGTGTCGACGATGTCGTGACTTTCCCCAAAGGTGGCTGGCCCCGCGATGGTAAACCAAAACGCCATTGCGATCGCCCCGACTATCAAATATCGAACCAAAACACGATTGAAGTGGTTCATCACGTTTGTTCTCCTCTCTCGTTCGTTTTTTTGTTTCATCCTGGAATCCGTTTCTTTCTCGGCCCTTTCCCTTCCAATTCTCTTTCTTCTGAGCCCGTCGGTGGGGCATGGTTCGGTTGCATCTAGCCCTGCCAGCGCCGCGCGGTGACCTTGCAAGAATCGCCCCACGCCCAGCGATGCAGCCCACGTCGTCGTTGAGCCAGACTTACTACGCACCTGGAATGGTCTTGCTGATAAGGGTGAATGACCCGGCACTGAGCGAACCTACTGCGTAAATCAGATACACGTTGTGAGGCTCGAGCTGGAAGAAGTACGGTCCGATCACAGGGCTCTTTTGGCCAGCAGGGGTCAAGGTAACTTGAGTCCTCGGGAAATTCCCTGTCCTCTCCGAGGGGAGTAGAGCCGCAGCTTGTTGTCCGTTGCTCACATTCGGAATAGTCGTGGGCTGAAGCGGCGAATAGTAATATAGCCGGGCGACGGTGATGTCTACAGCCGGAGCCGCGGCGGTGTGCTGAACGATAAGACGTGATTCGCCGTTTGGGGTTGGGCTGAGATCGTTGTCGAATTTCTTCACGCCGGGAGCACCTTCAGCGTTCAGGTAAGCCACCACAGACGCATTCTCGCCCTCAGTAAAGGACACGCCATCGGCTGTGAGCAAGGCAGGGTTGGTACAGGGCGCAACGGAGTTGGCCGGGCTGATCGTAAGACTGTAGCTGCTCGCGGGGATCGTGAATGGCCCAGCGATGTCCCCAAACTTCAAACCCTGCACCAGGCAAATCGTACCATTCACCTGCACATCAACGGGCAACGCCGGGTCCAGGGCTTCGCTTACATCATGGCCGGGAATCCCATGCACAACATACACGGATGCATTGGGGCTTTGGGCAAGAGCCGGATTCGACGCGAATCCGGAAAACACCAAACAGACGCCTAACAGAAGCACTATTTTCCAATTCTTCATGCGGTTGTCTCCTTGTTTTTGGGTGAAATTTCGTTCTGTCTTTCCCAACTCAAAGTAAAAGATGTTTGACTTAAGAGAAAAGATGCGCCACAATAAAACTCATGTGATCTTGGTTCAAATCCTGTCGGGAAATTTGATTGTCAGTAAAACGAGGAGTGAGAAAACTTGCTTACGCCAACCTTGCAAGAAGGATTGCAGCGCTACTCGATTGGAGAAAAGCTACGCGCTTTGCGTTTGAGAAAGAAAGTAGGTCTGGTGGATCTTGGGCGGCACACGGGTCTTTCACCTGCCCTGTTATCAAAAATTGAGCGTGGGAAGCTCTTTCCCACCTTGCCTACGCTCCTCCGTATCGCGATGGTTTTCAGCGTGGGCCTGGAGTTCTTTTTCACCGACGAGCGCAAGCGTCGAATTGTGGTCATCGTCCGTCGCCAGGAGCGCCAGCGCTTTCCGGAAAAACCCGACGCGGGCGAAGTCGCGTTCCATTTCGAGTGCCTGGATTTTCCGGCCGTCGAGCGGAAGCTCAACGCCTATTACGCTGAGTTCCATCCTCTGGCGCCTGAAAAAGTGCGCCTGCACCAGCACCCCGGCATCGAGTTCATGTACGTACTCAGCGGCAAGCTGGCGCTGCGCATCGGAGAGGAAGAAAACTCCTTAGAGAAAGGCGATGCCATTTACTTCGATTCGAATCTGCCTCACGGGTACCGCCGGATTGGCAACTCACCCTGTGGTGGTCTCGTTGTGACTACCCCCTGAGTTCCGGCGTTCTTCCGCAACTGCACCTCTACTCGAATTTGAGAACATTAGGTGCATTACGCGACCGCCCGGCGGAGCGCTGGCAATACCGTGACTGACCACCTCGGCTGATGCTGCCGCGCCAGAAGTTCCTCTGGGAACCAAGTTGACGGCATCAGGTTGCGCATTTATCCGCTCAGAGCCGGGCCGGCAACGGTTCTGGCGGTGTGCGAGAATCCGTTGCTCCTTAGGGAGCCAGGCCGGGGTCGTTTCTGCAGGGACCGGAGACGGATGGGGCTACCGTCGCCTACATGCGGGAATGTTTGAGCGAGGGCAAGGGATTTAACGTCGATGTCATTAACTGCTCCAAGTCGGGCCGCAAGTACTGGGTTCAGATCGAGGTCCAGCCCGTTTGTGACGATTCGGGTGAGTTCGCTGGCCCCACGACCATCGAAAGTGAAATCACGGAGCGAAAACGAATCGAAGAACGCCCTTCCCACCAGCAATCATGCAAACTCCAGAAACGGGGTTGGGGTCCTCGAAGGCGACTTCCGGGGAGTCTGAGTTGCACTTCTACGAGCGGCGCTTCACGGCCAAGTAGAGTCTTTCGCACACCCGCTCAAAGTCCCCCCCTTGGTAACTCGATACTGCCCGCTGATTCCTCGGGAGGGGACGGTCACGACAGGAGTCACCCAGAAGCCCCCCGCGGAGGGTTCCTCCCGATATGCAATTTCTGCGATGCCATTTAGTGCTCGTCCTGGGTGTCCAAGTTTGACTCACCAGTGTGGCGGGCGGGGGCTTTCCACGAAATCGAGAGGTGAAGTCGGGGATTGCCGTTCAAAGTGCACAAGTGCTGAATGACCAGCTCCAACAAATGAAGGCACTCCAAGAACGGCAGACATATTTTTGCGGTATGATACAACTTAGCTGCGGTAGTCTGTCTCTCATCTCATAGTAAATCTTGACGGTTTTCCCCAGGAGCAGACACATGAAAGCAATCCGCGTATTCCACGTCATCGTCGCAATGGGGTTGTTGGCAGTCAACAGCTGGGCGGCTGATCCCCAACTCACAATCTACAACCAGAATTTCGCGGTGGTTCGAATGCTGATTCCCCTCGATCTAAAGCCGGGTGAGAATCGCATTCAGTTCACTGACACGACCGCCTACCTGGAACCCGAATCCGTGATTCTCCGGGACCCCACGGGAGCGCGGACCTTGCAGATTCTCGAGCAGAATTACCGGGCTGACCCCGTCTCGCAGCCGCTACTTCTCTCGCTGTACGAAGGAAAGACACTCGACTTTCTGGTGCAACCGGGCGACCTCAAGTCGGCGGTGCGGGGCAAGATCATTCGCAGCGGATATGTCTCGCCCCGGATGGGCTACTCAGGCGAGGTGCGGGAGCCGATCATCGAGGTGGACGGCCAGTTGCGCTTTGGGTTGCCTGGCGTCCCGGTTTTCCCGGCTCTCATCGGTGACACCATCCTCAGGCCCACACTCAATTGGGTCTTGCAATCCGATAAGCCCGGCGAGATGAATGCGGAGTTCAGCTACGTGACCGGCCAGATCACCTGGAGTGCTGACTACAACCTCGTCGCTCCCGAGAAGGGCGACCAACTTGACTTGGTGGGTTGGGTGACCGTTAACAATCAAACCGGCAAAACTTTCGACAATGCCCGGATCAAACTGATGGCTGGAAACGTCAATAAGATACAGCCCCCGATGAACGGCCGTTTCGATATGGCCCAAGCGGTTGGAGTCGGAGGAATAATCGGCGGCGTTATTCCTCAGGTTTCCGAAAAGACTTTTGAAGAATACCATCTCTACGAATTGCATCGCCCCACCACGCTTCACGATCAGGAGAGCAAACAAGTTGAGTTCGTGCGCGCTGCCGGAATCAAGGCGGAGCGGTTTTACGTTTACGACGGGGTGAAGATCCAGAACCAGTACCAGGGTTGGAACTTGGAAAGCATTCGGCAAAACAGCGATTACGGAACGGAATCGAATCCCGACGTTGCCGTAATGCGGGAGTTCGTGAACTCCGAGGCGAACCACCTGGGCATGCCCCTGCCGGCGGGCCGCTTACGATTCTATCGGCAAGACACTGACGGGCAATTGGAATTCACCGGTGAGAACGATATTAAGCATACGCCGCGCGATGAAACGATTCGTGTTTACACGGGTGACGCCTTCGACATCAAGGGAGAACGCCGGCGCACGGATTACCGCATCGACATGTCCCGCCGGATGTTGGACGAGTCCTTTGAAATCAAACTGCGCAACCACAAGAAGGAAGCCGCAGAAGTCCGCGTGGTCGAACACCTCTATCGCGGCACGAACTGGGAGATTACCGAGAAATCCTCCACCTTTCTCAAAACCGATAGCCAGACGATGGAGTTTCGAGTGCAGGTGGCTCCCGATTCCGAAAAGGTTGTCACTTACACGGCGCATTACACTTGGTGAAGAGGTTCCTCCATGCGCACCTTGCAACGCTTGCTCCTTTGCGTCATTTGTCTCTCCCCCCGCCTCGCCGCGCAACCCTGGCGAGTGGACCCGACCCGGCTCAACGCTTTGGCGCAAGATTCCACCGGGCAGGTTTGGGCAATCGGCGCCTTCATGAGCGCGGACCTCTACCGCTGGGAAGGCAGTAATTGGAACTCCGTACCCGTCAACGGGGTTGCTGAAAACTCCCGGCCCTTCGCTTTGGCCAACGGGCCGGATGGCGCGGTCTACTGTCTTTGGAGCGCCGGCAAGGACGCACATGCACTGACTTGGCACCAAGGAAGCGTCTCGAAGACGCTGGCGCAATTTTCGGGCGACGTCGCCTACGCCCCAACCCTCTTCGTTGATCCCAACAGGAACGTCTGGATTACCGGGCGAGGAATACACATTTATCGCATTACCCCGGAAGGCAAAGCCGATTGTGTCTACACCGTCGAATACGACCATCGTTACGATGCCAATCTCCCCAAAGGCGCACGCCTGAATTTCGACCCTGTCTATGCGACCGCGGATGGACAGGGGCGAATCTGGTTTTGGTCGGGCGGCCTTGGGGGTGGCGGTGGCGTGCCCTCGCTCGAGGGTATCCTGATCTACGATGGCAAGAATTTCGATCACCATCGCGATATTCCCGGTGTGCCTGTAAAGCGATTCTCCGCTCTCGAACCCGACGACGCGGAGCACATGTTACTCGCGGCGGCAGCGGATCACCTGTATAGGGTTGACACCAAGACGCTCGGGGCCGCGGTGGTTCCAGAGCCGACACCCAACGCCTTCCGTTTCGTGCAGAAAATCTTCCGTGCGGAGCGGGCAACGTACGTCGTTTCGGCCAACGGGTCGATGCCTGTGGCGGAGCGCAATGGAGAGGGCCGGATTGGCGTCCTCTGGCGGCAAGACGGCGGATGGAAGCGTGTGATCAACGGAATCGATATGCGGCCCGCAACGATAGTCGATGCGCCCCGCTCGTTCCTGGCGACTGCGGCGGGTCTATGGCTCGGCGCCTATGGCGCGGGACCTTGGTTCATCCCGAATGGGCCGGGCGAGCCGACGCACATCGATTGGAGGTATGGATATTCCCTCGACGAATCGGAAGGTCTAATGGCGCTTCCTGACGGGCGACTGCTCGTGGTCGCCGCCACTAGTGGGAGCATGGACTGTGGGAGCACGGCCGTCATGCCGGCGGATTTGTTGGCCGCCTTCCAGTCGCCTTCCGAGGTTCGAACGCTTAACCCGCTGCGCGTGCTTGTTCCGGACCAGCACGGCCACATCTGGGGCTTCCTCTCTGGTGACAGCCCAGTGATAAGCGAGTGGGACGGAAAAATCTGGACGGACCACACCCTGTCGGAGGATTTTGACCCCCTCCGGTTTTGGAACTTTGGCGTGGACTCCCAGGACCGCATCTGGCTCCTTTACACGCGCTGTCGCGGACCGGTCGCGATCCTCGACCCGCGGCGAGGAAAGGTCGAGTCCTACCCGGACTTCTCCGCCGCCCTCCAGGCGCAACTAGCCCACCGCGCAAGTTTCCATGTCCAGGGAAATCTCTTTACGGTTCCAACCTTCACCCCCGATGGCCGAATTGGCTACCGCGACCCGTGTGGGCAGGCCCATTACTTCAACGGCCAAGCCTGGCAGATGTGGAAGCCGCAGGATATTGACCCGACCCAAAGGGGGATATTTGATGGCCCGGCTTTTTTTGATAGAGGAGGCAATTTTGCGGTGAACATCGCGGGAAGAACCTGGGAATACACCCAAGCGATTGGGTGGCGCATCACCACTTTCGAGCGCGGCTTCGGCACGGACCAGGAACGGCTGGCTCCGCACGCTCCACCGCCGCCACCTGGCTGCGAAATCAGCAATCCCGAATCCGTGGCTCAAGATCGCTTGGGAACATACTGGCTGACCTCACACGGCCAGTTGTATCGCGCCATTCCGGGACTCTGCGTACCGCAGTTCTCATCTGAACAGCGTCAGCCATTTGGCGATTCGCGGACGATAAAAGCCGCTTTGATCGACCCGCAAGGAAATGCTTTCCTGGAGACTTACTTTCGCGCCCACCCCGACGTTGGCGAGTACGTCATCGTGGACACCCGCCCACTACTGCCGCAAACGAAGATGCACGCCAGCGCGGAAGCATCAGGAATCGTGAGGTTGCATTTCGAGACGCAGGTGAGAGGCAAGGTATGGTTCACTTGGAGAGTCGACGGCGGAGCATGGACTCCACCCACGGAAAGCGCGGAAACCACCGTAAATTGGCTGGCGAATGGCAAGCACAGGATTGAAGCTGCGGCGCTGGATGAGCGCCTGCAAATCGATACCACACCGGCCGCCACCGAGGTGGTAATCCAGATCGATTCGCAGAGGCAGGTTGCCGCGCTGATCGAGCAACTTAAGAATCCGGACTACTCCCGGCGCGATGCAGCGGTGGCAGCGCTAATCCGTCAACCGGCACTCGCCCTTCCCCTGCTCCAATCGGCCCGGGAGAAGGCAGGGTCGGATCAACGCTGGTGGATTGACGCGGCCATCCAACAAATCAAAGAAAACGCTGCGAAAACCGGGAGCCCTTGACGCACAGCCCTCAAAACGAACCAGCTTGGGGCAACATGAACTATCTGGGTGATTTCTGGCGCGAAATTGGCTAACGAAAAGCGACATCGCTTCAGCATCACTATGAATTGACTCGAGCAACAGGGAAGCAACTTGAACCGCGGGCCTGCTACGCGGCACCTGGTCGTAAAGTCTCTACAGCTAGGAGTGCCAGCGACCGTCCAGACTCCCCTGAACGGTTCGAGGAAATAGGTCCTCCCTTGCCTACTGTTTACTAATCGCCAGTAGCTCCGCACGCCGGGGCCTTGACCATAAACGGCATTGCCGCGGGAGCCAGCGCAGAGTTTGGGCCTTTCAAACTCTGCGGCTTTTATATTGAATAATTCCTTTATTATTAATGCCCGCGCACGAATACTTCACACTAAGGACCGCAGAGTCCCAACAGCAGGGACTCTGCGCTACCTGCTCCCTTGCGCCTTGGCGGGCCTCGGCGCCCGACTGCGACAACGTGTCCAGAACAAGACCACGAGAGTAGGCTATCCACAGTCTGCGGGCTTGTCAAGCGAAAAATAGGTGGTGGTGTAATTTGCACGATTGAGTCGCGCGGAGGTTCCCTAATTTCTCAGCCGTGGAAAGCCAAGCCGCCCCAGGAGAAGGGCAACGAGGACGAAATGTCGGTTGGCAGCGTGCCTGTGGCCGGCCAATAGGAACTTGCTTACTCCCTTGCACCCCATTTGCTCGCTCGGTACTACATCTCCAGCGTGCCGGAGTCCAAATGGCGGGCCATCGGTAAACCCTACGCTCGCGATTAATCCCGCGAGTGCTCTGCCAGGGCAAACTTCCTCGAAGCGGGGGAGTCAGAGGTCGCACCTCGGAGTTAGGCCGTTTCAGGCCCAAGTGGCGTCTAAGACGGGAAGTCGACTTTTCATTCCCAATCCGTTATGTGTCCATTCAGCACCCATGATGCGCACAGGAGCTCCTAGGGAAGTCCTGGTCTGCCGCCGGGACCACTGGCGTGGTAGAGTAGCCGGAGGATTCAAAGTCCTTGTTCCGGACTTACTCTGCCTATACGATGTGCATGGTTTTCGCGACGGTGTACTTGCTCTATCACTACTCGATTGATACGATGGCAGGAGTTCTGCTGGCGATGGCCTTGCTGGCGGCAGCGCCGTAAGTCTATGGGAGTAGACAACTGCATGGGACCAGCGGAGATTACTCCGGTCAAAAACAGTAAGGAGCTGCGCGAGTTCCTGGCCTTTCCTTACCTGCTCTACAAGGAGGATCCCTATTGGGTCCCGCCTCTATGGACCATGCAGAAACAACTCTTTGAAAGCCGCGACCACCCTTTCTACGGGCACGGAGAAATCCAGTGCTATCTCGCGCGCCGCGACGGCCACCCCGTGGGGCGGATCGCCGCGATTCTTGACCACGATTTCAACCGGGTCTACAAAGAGTCGGCAGGATTCTTTGGTTTTTTCGAATCGATCAAAGATCCGGAAGTGTCTCGCGGTTTGCTCGAAGCGGCGAGAAACTGGGTTTCCAGGCGCGGGGCCCGCTTTATCCGGGGACCAATGAACCCCTCCGCGAACTATGAGTGCGGGCTTCTGATCGAAGGCTTTGCTTCCACCCCGCAGATCATGATGACCTATAACCCGCAATACTATGCCGAGCTGATAGAAGGGGTGGGATTCCGCCGGGCGAAAGACCTCTACTCCTTTTACGTTTCTGCCGATGACCTGGTGGTGGAACGCGCCGAGCGCATTGCGCGGCACGCGCTCGAAACTAACGGCGTTCGCGTTCGCCCTATCGAGATGCAGAACTTTGAATCCGAAGTGCAGCGCGTTTGGGAAGTCTACAACTCGGCCTGGAGCTCGAATTGGGGGTTCGTGCCGATGACTCGGGAGGAGTGCTTCTTCCTGGCTCGCGAGTTGAAGGACATTGCGGTGCCGGACTTGGTGCTTTTGGCCGAGGTCTCAGGACGCCTGATAGGTTTCCTGCTCGCCCTGCCGGACATCAACCAGGCTCTGAGACACACGCGCAGCCGCTTCCTTCCGCTGCTCTTGTTCAACATCCTGTACCACAAGCGAAGCATCAGGAGTATGCGCGTCGTCCTGCTCGGCGTGCTCGAGGAGTTCCGGACCACGGGCGTGGCGGCCGCGCTCTACACGGAAACCATCCGGCGTGGACTTCGCCTGGGATATCACGACTGCGAGATGTCCTGGGTTCTCGATGACAACGTTCTGATGATACGGTCCATCGAGTTGCTGGGCGGCAGACGCTTCAAGACCTATCGAATCTACGAGCGGGAGTGAAACGACTAGCATCTGCGATCACGTGGCGCCGCGGTTCGTGGCATCAAGCCGCAGCACCTTTGCTGCCCAAACCAGCTCTCGCAGCAGCACGAGGGGCCTGCGAAACGCCCTTCCCTGACGGCAAATATGGCGATCTTTCTGGTGTGGAACTCACTTTGACGTGTAATCAAACCGTGCATATGACCTGGGGTTCAACGCACGCAGGCCAAGAGCGCGGTTACGCCTTTATAGATTAAAGTTTCGGCCGTGGCGGGAAGAACCCCGGGTTCCGACGGGGCGATTGGGGGAGTGGTATCACCTTAATCAAAGGTCACCCACTCCGGCCGAGAGGCGTCGTACAAGGCCGCGGCGCCCATCCGCCTTGCCACTATTGGATGTGTGACTATCATGTCTGGGCTGTACGCGGCCGCTGGTGTCAAAAACCGGAGTCCCGAGCATTCGCGGGCTGTACGGCGTCTATGCGAATCGACGGGTGATTATCCCCGTCGAGGTCGACCAGTCTTGCCTTGAGGAGCACCGCGACGGGCCCGACTTTGCTGTGCACAATAAGCCTCGGGAAACTTCACAAAGCGGCCCCGGCAGCTTACGTCGCGGATAACGACGTGGCGAGTTCGCGGAACCCGAGGGTCACCATCCATGGCATCATCTTTGCGCTGGTCCACGTTGTGGCCCGCTCAACTGGGGCAATTCCGACCAGCAGTCCATAACAGGATTCCACGAACATGGGCTTGCCGTCAGATCCTAGGTCCGCCTTGACCGTTTGCCATTTCGAGGGAGTGGCCAACACCGCGAAAGGTGGTTGGAAAGAGCGTTATGAATTGCTACATAGCAAGCCCCCGCAACCAACTCTTTCATAGAGTTACGGGAAATTGCAGCAACTAAATTCGGGTTTGTTTAGGTGCTCTATCACTGAACGTTTCCTAGAACCGCCGTGGCAACCCGCCCGGCGGTTTCTCTTTTATCCCGTTCAACTGTTCCTGTGCAAACGTCCATCGTGGCTCACTTCAAATGCGAATTGAGCACCCGGAGCTTCACGGTGCGCGATCCCATTTCGCAAGCCGAAAGCCAATCCTGGATCAGCTTGGTGCTTGCTTTTGCACCGTCACCGGCCGGCTAATAGCGAGCCCCGAAGGAACTGAGTCTACCCCCCCCTCAGGAAAACATGGCCTGAGTATTCGCCTGGATGGCCGTTTCGATCACCTTGAGCTCCTTCGCGCCGAGCTGTTTCCATTTCAGTGCGCGCAGCACTGCAGGACGGTCGCGGCGGAAGCAAACACAGGACCCGATAATGGCCAGTGCCCGCGCTTGGGTGGCAGGGCAGGCTGCAGATTCTCCGGTCAGCCCGGCGAAGGCTTCGGCCACCACGTTCCGCAGCGGCGCCAGACTCTTGTCTATGATGGAGAACTCTCGGGCTGGTCCAGAAGCTGCTGCGCCCAGAAACTTTCCGTAGCAGTCGGGTAGGAAGTCGCCCAAGATAAGCCGAACAAAGTCGCGCAACAGAGTGCAGAGTATCCCGACCAATTCGCGTCGGGTGACCCCGGAGCGGGCCATGGAAGTTCGTGCCTGCCGGACCAGGGGTTCTTGATGCGAGGCCCAGCGGGCGGCCACCCGCAACGCCGCAGCACGGTAAAGACCCCGTTTGCCGCCAAAATAGTACGCAATCGAGATCAGGTTTGTCTTCGCCGCCTCAGCGATATCCCGGGTGCGAGCGCCATCGAAGCCTCGTGCCGCAAAGACCCGGATCGCCACCTCCAGAAGGCGCTGTCGCGTAGCCTCGCCGCGGTCGCTGGTTGGCCGGGTTCTGGTCTGTCGTTTCGGTTTCACGGGATTCCCCGGTCGCACGCTGGTAATTATAAGACAGGTATGGATTATATCAATCAAATGATTTATAAATATGGGCTCGCTTGAGTCGGCCAGGCGTGAAAGTGCGGGCGGTGGACGCCGGTGAGGGGATGGAAGGCGGGGAGGGCAGTCAGAAGGTCAGGTGCCTCAACCGCGGTCGAGAAAGGGTGCGGAATTTGATGAGCATGGACTTTGTGTCTTGGCGCTGGTCAGTACCATCCCGTTCGCAGGTGCGGCCTCCGGGCGCCCTTCCCGCAATACCAGCGCGCACCACGGTTGCTCTCCGCGGCTTTTTCGGCGCGGCGCTGGTCGCAAAGCCGAGGACCTTGAAAGGCAGATCTGCGCTACTCCGCGGGCGCGCCGGCCTCGTCCTCGCCACGCTGGCGGCCGTGCTGTGCATCGGCTCGAGTTGCGCCGGTCCGAAGCCGCCATCCGCCGCTTCCGCTCCGCCCACACCAGTGGTGGTCGTAAAGGCAGTGCAAATGGACGTACCCGTCCACGCCGAATGGGTTGCGACCCTGGAGGGCTACGTCAACGCCCAGATTCAGCCTCAGGTGAGCGGGTATCTTATCCGCCAGAATTACCAGGAAGGCTCTTACGTTCACAAGGGTGACGTTCTGTTTGAAATTGACCCGCGTCCGTTTCAGGCGGCGCTCGACCAGACCAAGGGGCAACTCGCACAGGCGCGTGCTCAACTTTATTTGGCGGACGTGAATGTGAAACGTGATACGCCCTTGGTGAAGGAGCGGGCTATCGCGCAGAGCCAGCTTGACGCCGAAACGGCGGCCCAGATGCTCGCTAAAGCCGCGATTCAGGCTGATGAGGCTGCGGTCGAGCAGGCGCAGCTCAACCTCGGATTCACCCGCGTCCTCTCGCTGATCGACGGGATCGCGGGAATCGCCACCACCCAGATGGGCAACTTGGTTTCCCCCTCGGCCGTTCTAACCACGGTTTCCCAGGTCGACCCCATTAAAGTTTACTTCCCCATCAGCGAGCAGGAGTACCTTCGATTTGCTTCCAAGCTGCCGAAAAGGGACTCAGCCACCGGTTTGCTACGCGCCTCGGATTCACCGGCGCTGGATCTGGTTCTTTCGGACGGTTCGACTTATCCACGCAGGGGGCGGGTTATCTTCACTGACCGGCAGGTGGATGCGCAGACCGGAACGATCCGGGTGGTCGCGGCATTTCCCAATCCCGGGAACATCCTCCGCCCCGGCCAGTTCGGGCGCGTGAGGGCGCTGCTTGGCGTGCGCCAGGGAGCGGTTCTGGTCCCACAACGCTGCGTGACGGAACTACAGGGAACTTATGAAGTGGCCGTGGTAGCGGCGCAGAACAGCGTCTCGATCCGCAAGGTGAAGGTAGGCGAACGAGTGGGGTTGCTGTGGGTCATCAACGAGGGGCTCGCGGCGGGCGAAACGGTGGTGGCCGAGGGCACCTCGAGAGTGCGTGAGGGCATGACGGTGGCGCCGACCCTCGAGACGTCCGCGCCGGAGGGTGGCCGCTAATGTCCAAGTTCTTTATTAACCGTCCCATCGTCGCGATGGTGATTTCGATTCTGATGGTCGTCGTGGGAGCGGTGGCCATGGCGACCCTGCCGATTTCCCAGTTCCCGGAGATTATTCCGCCCGAAATCCAGGTGCGCGCCACGTATCCCGGGGCGGACGCGCGCACCATGATGGAGTCCGTCGCGACGCCCATCGAAAGCCTGATGAACGGCGTGGACTACATGAATTACATGTATTCCACCAACGACAACTGGGGCAACACCACTTTGACGGTGAATTTCGATGTCGCCACCAACCCCAATATCGATCAGATTTTGACCCAACTGCGCGAGTCGCAAGCTGCCCCGCAGTTACCGGCCATGGTGAATACCACCGGCGTCATCGTGCAAAAGTCCCGGGCGGCCGCGATGATGGTCATCTCGTTCTATTCGCCGCATTCGACGTACGACCGGAATTTCTTGACCAATTATGCCTACATCAATTACGTGGATGAGCTTTCGCGCGTGCCGGGGGTGGGACGCGTGCAAGTGTTCGGAGGCCCCTACGCGATGCGCATCTGGGTGAAGCCGGACCAATTGGCCAAGTTGGGCGTCACGGTGCCGCAGATTGTGGCGGCGGTCGAGGCGCAGAACACGGTCAACCCAGTGGGGCAAATCGGCGGCGAACCGGTGCCCAAGGGGCAGGAGTTCACTTACACGGTGCGGGCCCAGGGACGCCTGGTGACACCCGAGGATTTCGGCGAAATCGTAGTGCGTGCCAATCCGGACGGATCGACCCTGCGGCTGAAAGATGTGGCGCGCCTCGAATTGGGCGCTCAGACCTACAGCTTCGATGCGCGATTCCACGGCGTGCCCGCGGCTGCCATTGGCATCTACCAGTTGCCCGGCTCGAATGCTCTCCAGGCGGCTGCGGGCGTGCGTGCCAAGCTGGAGGAACTGGCCCCACGACTGCCCAAAGACGTCGAATACGAAATCGGCGTGGACACCACCAAAGCGGTCACGGCAGGGATCCACGAAATCCTGCTTACGCTGTTCGAGGCTTTGCTGCTGGTCATTCTGGTGGTTTACGTCTTCCTCCAGGGCTGGCGCCCCACGTTGATTCCCTTGCTGGCGGTGCCGGTTTCGCTGATTGGGACGTTCGTCGTTTTCCCGCTGCTGGGGTTTTCGATTAACACACTCTCGTTGTTCGGGTTGGTGCTGGCCATTGGCCTGGTGGTCGACGACGCGATCGTGGTAGTCGAGGCTGTCGAGCACCATATTGAAGAGGGGATGACGCCGCGCGACGCCACTTTGCTGGCCATGCAACAAGTCTCGGGGCCGGTGATCGCCATTGCGTTGGTCCTCGCTTCGGTCTTTATCCCCACGGCGTTTATTCCGGGAATCACCGGCAGACTCTACCAGCAGTTTGCTGTGACCATCGCGATTTCAGTGATCTTCTCCGCCTTCAACGCGCTCACCTTGAGCCCCGCCCTCTGCGCGCTGATTCTGAAACCGCGCCGGCGCTTCCGCGGTCCCCTCGGCTGGTTCTTCAGAGGATTTAACCGCGTGTTCGGGCGCTCCCGGGAGGGCTACATCAGTTTCTCCCGGGTTCTTATCCACAAGTCCGCTTTCAGCCTGCTTTTCCTGGCGTTGATCGCCGTGCTCGCCGTGGGCGTGGGAAGGAAGCTGCCGACTTCGTTCCTTCCGGAAGAAGACCAAGGCTACCTGATGATTACCATGACCCTGCCCCGCAGCGCGTCATTGCAGCGCACCTCCGCCGCGGTGCGGAAGGTGGAAGACATCGTGATGAGAGTACCTGGGGTACAAAACATCACTTCCATCATGGGATTCAGCATCCTGAGCGGAACGCAGAGTAGCTATGACGCACTCTTTTTCGTGCGCTTCAAAGATTGGGACGAGCGCCGGTCGCCGGAACAGCAGGCGCAGACCATACAGATGCGCCTCAATCAGGATCTTTCGCAGGTGAGCGAAGGCACCTGCTTTGCCTTCTCGCCGCCCGCCATCCCGGGCGTGGGCGCGGCGGGGGGCGTGAACTTTGTGCTCGAGGACCGGTCGGGGGCGGGTGGGGACTTCTTTGCTGACAACCTGGACCGGTTTGTGGCCGCGGCGCAGAAACGACCGGAACTGGCGCGCGTCATTGCAACTTACACCGCCCATGCGCCGCAAGTCTACGTGGATGTGGACCGGGAAAAAGTGCTGCGCCAACAGGTGGACATCGCCGAAGTGTACCAAACGCTCGAGACCTTCATGGGTGGCTACTTGGTGAACTACTTCAACCGCTTCGGCCGCCAATGGCAGGTCTACCTGGAAGCGGAAGGCGGCTATCGCATCGATGCCAGCGACATCGGCCAGTATTACGTGACCAATCCCCGTGGCGATCGCGTGCCCCTCAGCACCCTGGCCAACCTGCGGCCCATCACCGGCCCCGAGTTCCTGATGCGCTACAACGAATACAACGCGGCACAGATCAACGCCACCGCCGTTCCGGGAATCAGCTCCGGCCAGGCCATGAAAGCCATGGAAGAAGTTTTCGCTCAAACCATGCCGCGCGAGATGGGCTTTGACTACATGGGCATGTCGTTTCAGGAACAGTTGGCCGCCAAGGGGGTTCCGGCGATAGCGGTTTTCGGCCTTTCGCTCCTGTTCGTTTTCCTGATCCTGGCCGCCCTGTACGAAAGCTGGTCCCTGCCTTTCACCGTCTTGCTGGGCACGCCCATTGCTGTGGCGGGAGCGTTTCTGGCGCTCATGGCGCGCCACTTTGAGAACGACGTCTACACGCAGATTGGCTTGGTGATGCTCATCGGCCTGACTGCCAAAAACGCCATCCTCATCGTGGAGTTTGCCAAGCTCGAACACGAAAAGGGGAAGAACACGGTGGAGGCTGCCTTGGACGGGGCTCGGCTCCGCCTGCGTCCCATCCTGATGACATCCTTCGCCTTCATTCTGGGTTGCGTCCCGCTCTGGATGGCTCAAGGGTCCGGGGCGGTGGGGCGGCGCATTCTGGGAACCGTGGTGATTGGCGGCATGTCGGCGGCTTCCTTGATAGCCATTTTCCTGATTCCGGTAACTTTCGCGGTGGTTGAGGGCCTCTCTTCCCGGCTGAGCCGTCACCCCAAACTGCAACCGGCAGCCGTGGACCCAAAGGGAGAGCAGCCAGCATGATACGCTCACCACGAAGTGTGAAGATGCGCGAAGCGCCTTCCTGGCAGCGCGGAATCTCATTCTTCACCTGTTTCAGGTGCTTTCCTATCTTGCTTCTGCTGCTTCTGTTGCCGGGCTGCACGGTGGGGCCGAATTACCAGCGCCCCAAGACCGACATTCCGGGAATTTATCGGGGGGCGCCAACCGCGGCAGCGGGGGCCGCTTCCTCCGAATCGCTGGGGGATGCCAAGTGGTGGACGGTTTTCCAGGACGAGCAGCTTCAGTCGCTGATTCGGACGGCGCTTAAACAGAACTACGACGTGCGCATCGCCGCCGAGCGCGTGCTGGCGGCGCAAGCGCAACTCCGCATCACGCGTTCCGACCAGTTCCCCTCGGCTGGGGTCGGCTTGGGCGGCACGACCGAGCGCGAGCCCTCCAGCCCCTTTTCCCCCGCCTATCGCTGGGATTATCTGGAGGTGGGCGGAGCCGCGTCGTGGGACATCGACTTCTGGGGGAAATACCGAAGGGCCACCGAGGCGGCGCGCGCCAATCTAGCCGAAACCGAGTGGGGGAAGCGCGCCATCCTTAGTACTCTGGTTGCGAATGTTGCCGCGGCCTACCTGCGGCTTAGGGCGTTAGACCAGGAGATGGATATCACCCAGCGCACGCTTACCTCCCGGCGGGAATCCCTGCGGCTGACGAAGCTCCTCGCCGATCAGGGCGCGGCTTCGATGGTGGACGTGCGCCAGGCGGAGCAGCTAGTCTATACGGCCTCTGCCGCGCTTCCTGATCTGGAACAGCAGGTCGAACAACAAGAGAACTACATCCGGTTGTTGCTTGCTCAATATCCCGGGCCTATCACCCGAGGGCACAGCCTGACCCAGCAGGTGCGCCCGCCCGTGGTTCCCGCGGGTCTGCCCTCCCAATTGCTCGAGCGCCGTCCCGACATTCACGAGGCCGAGCAGCGCTTGATCGCGGCCAATGCTCAGATCGGTGTGGCGCGGGCCGCCTACTTCCCCGACATCTCCCTGACCGGAACGGCCGGGTTCATCAGCTCTGCTTTGACCGAGCTGTTCTCGAAGCCTGCTGGCATTTGGGATGTTGCCCTTTCCGCCGCTCAGCCGCTCTATACCGCCGGTAAGTTGCAGGCTAACGTCCGGCTCGCGGAAGCGCAGCAGCAAGAAACCTTGCTGGCGTACCAGCAGACGATCCACAATGCCTTTCGCGATGTTTCCGACGCCTTAGTGGCGTACCAAAAGACCCGGGAAGCGCGCGAGCAACAAGAGCTCTTAACCACCGCCGCCCAGGATTCTGCTCGCCTGGCGCACGTCCGCTACGATGGCGGCGCGACCGCTTACCTCGAAGTCCTGACCAACGAAACCAATTACCTGGCCGCCGAACTGGCTCTTTCACAGGTGCGGCTGAATGAGATGCTCTCGCTGGTGCAGATTTACAGCGCCTTGGGTGGTGGCTGGCAACAATAGGCGCCCTGTCCCGCCACTCCGGCATGAAGGCGTCGAGTCATTCCAGGTGCCGTCCGGCTGCGGAAAATGCGCCATCATGAAATCCTTCGCCTGTTGGGCGATTTCCAGGTGCGTCGGGTTCTTTCCGAAATAGTTGTAAAGAAAGCTATAAACCCACGCGCCGCGGCCTTGAAACCAGTGGAACTTGTTGTCGTTGATGCGCGTGCCATCATGGTCGATCGCGCACATGAACCCGCCGAACTTGTGGTCGATTCCGTAGCGATCCCAGAAGGGCAGGTAGGAGTCAAACAGCTCCGCGTGGAGATGCTGTCTCAGTTCTAGCAGGCTCAACCCGGCGAGTCTCCCAGAAGCACCGGACGTGCATCCCGCCGTCTGGGGCGGTCCCTGCTCGGCCGCACCCCGGGTCGAGGGGTTCGCGATAGCCGCTGCCGTCAATGCCAAGAAATCGCGCCTTTGCATCAAAATGCCTCCTATCCCTCGACCGGCAATATACATCGGATATGAGTGTGCTTCCACCTTGAGCGAGAGCCACGCCCATTGTCAGCCTGAGCCCGTTCTTTAGGGGGGAAAGAAACCCGTGGCCCCCTGAACGCCCAGTTTTCGATTCAATTCGGAGTGACCCACTGTAGAGTCTGCTATAGCGTGTTTTCCGAGTGGGCGATCCTCGCGGTCGCCCATCCGGCTGGCGTGGTCCTCGAAGCTCTCGCCGTACCGGGTGTGTTCGCCGTGGACCTGTTGACTGGCCGGGTCCTGGCCGGGAAGGACAAACGTGAGCGAAACAAGCTGGCATAGGTTGGCACGCCAGCTTCCGGCGGCTCGTGTAGGTGCGAGAAATCTCTTCCCTCGGCAAGCGCGTCTGGTCGATTATGCGCACGCCTTGCTTTCTCCACTCGATGGTCTTGAATACATCGCCCTTCCCGCTCCGTACGATTTGGGGCAAGTGATGATAGCAGCGGTTTCGTCACCGGTCGGCGATTATCCCTCGGGCTTCGCGCAATCCGGTGCAGTGCCCCGCAGGCGTGTCTTTACAACAACCCGGCGTTGCCGAGGGTAAAGACAGCGGCCATGATGATCATGACGGAACCGATAAGAATCAAGATGAGAGCCTGCTTGCGGAGGTGCTTCTCGGCTTTCTGCTCGCTCATCGAGTTGATGAGGAAGGTCTTCTCGTTCTCGCCCCTCGTAATGAGGTTGCGGTCGTGGCTGTCTTTGGGGTTGGGATTCTCAACGCAAGTCCCCAGCACGATGCAGTCGCGGTCAGCGAGGAGGCAATCCTCCGTGAAGCGATAGTGGTGCGCGCCGAAGTCCAAGCTCAATCCGTCGCCGCTGGAGATTCCCGGAACTGCTAGTTTGTAGCCCATGCTCTGGGGCTTTGTCGCCGCGCTGGAGCCAAGCACACTCGTTGCTGCGAGTGCCGCGCGTGCGCGCTCGGCTGCACCCGTCAGATACGTCCGCAGGTCCTGTTCCGAGGGCCCCGCCACGCCGAGCGATGGCTCCACGAACCGCTTGCTGCCCAGTTGCGGCCCGGTCTCGTAGCAGAAGGTTTGGAGGACGTCGAATTCCGCATACAGTGCGTTGACGAGAACCTTGGCCGTGCCATCGTCCAGGTAGAAGGGCCGGCGATCCATTTCGTTGGAGACCGGGACCCACCCAGCATGCTTGCCCCGTTTGAACTTCTCCACCCTCACCCAATAATAGAAACACGGAGCGCCGGTCAGTGGGCTGGTGAGCCGGTCGTCCCCGGTCGCCTTGCCGCGCGCGTGGGTAAGTCCCATGGCAATACTGCGGATCGGCATGATGGGTGTGTCGGCAAGAATGCGGTATCTACGGTATGACCGAAACCCCAAAAAGAAGAGGAAGGCGCCCACTGCGAAGAGAAGGATGATGCCGAGGGGGGAATTCCCCCCCGACCTCGCGAGTACCGCCAGCAGCAACACCATGGCTCAGGCTCCTTTGGGAAGCTGAAATTGAAACGGTGCTACGACGCAGACGGATTTTGTCGTAACTTCTTCGCGATGTCAAATCGGTGCCGTCTTTTAGGTAGCGTACGCAAGATGTGCTGAAGGAGAAATATGCTGGACAGCATTCACTCTTCCCGGCAGGTTGAGGCCCGGTCAGAAACTAACGGGCTGGGGGCGAACGGTGCGAAAGAAATAAGCTGGCATAGGTTGTCTCGGCAACTTCCGCCGAATCGTTGTGCGCTATGACCGTTCATCATCCACCAAGTCTTTCTTTGTGTCGCCTGTCTACTGATCGTCTTGGGGAGGGCTACGGCATTATGATGAAGCGAACTGACATGTGCGAGGCAGGGTCAAGCTACTGCCGTAAAGGTACCCGGCATGAGAAAATACCATGGCCAGGACAGGTGGTAGCTTTTTGAATATTCCCGCAAATCAAGATTGGAATAAAGAGACTCATGGGCCTTAGAGGCTTGTAAATCAAGAAGCGAGTAGCGCAGACCTGCTTTTCAAGGTCTGCGGCTCTTCCGGTTCCCAGATGTGCGTGTTGTCATCGGCGGCCAGGCGCACCAGGCCGGGGCGCAGGCAGGACATGGCAATTATTTGCCCGCTGTCGTCACGGCTCGCAATGCTCTCCGAAAAACCGCAGACCTTGAAAAGCAGGTCTGCGCTCCGGCCCGCCAGCCTCCTCCCGCCATGTGAATTTCTCCCGGGCCGGAGCACTGCCGATACAGATCTAATGATTTCCCAACAGCTTCCAGGGATGCCTTTGGTAAACACTACGCCGTCACAGGGGATCTATCCTGCTTAGAAGGTGACACGGCCGCAAGTTCTGCAGCGCCTGGGACCGAACATTGCTGGCCCAATGCCCGGCCTTCGCGCATTAACGCGCCCGGCGCGATGCCGTGGGACTCGAAGACTGCGGAGCCGGTCGACGAGGCCGATAGGTGCCGGCGTATCTGTCACATAAGACCAATCCAGAATTTACGGTAAGGCCGCGCGCGGCATCAAAAAGTTTGCGAGCAGGAGAGGTGCCGCGACGTCCTCTTCCTCTTCAAGGAACCACTCGAACATCCGCGTCAAGGGGGTCGTCCAATGGGCCAACTTCTTGCGCCTCTTGGCGAGCGCGGCGAAGCGGAAGGGCGAGTGAGATTCCAGGTGCGCGAGATACTCGCCGGTAAAGTGCCTGGCGGAATCACCCGCGGACCAGACCGGCAGCAGTGAACAACTCATGCGGATCATCTCTTTCAAAGGTCTGTGATTGAGGGCTGTGCCGCGGAGAGACGGGCGATTCGTGGGTATGCGCTCAATCTGCCGCATGACCCGGTTGCCAAAATGCAGCATGCGCGTCGTGAGTTCGTCCAGTGAAGCGCTGCTCCACGCAAAAGAACGCGCGTCCACAACGGCCTGCGTGAAAATCGTGCGGTTGCCTTCGCGTAGATCCTGCTGTAGATCCTGTAGGTCGTCCTCCAACTGCAACAGCACTCCCCAACCAAAAGCGACCCGAGCCTCCTCGGGCGACAGCGAGCCTGCAACCAGGCAGGCGTCCGCCGCCACGGATGTGCCCCCCTTCTCAAAACTCAGTCTCAGAATGTCGACATTCTCCGGCGAGGAGCCGAAACGTAGCTTGCGAACGCTGTTTTCTTGCGCCTCGTGAATCGCCAGCAGCCTGGCATAGACTTCCGGCCAGGCATTGCGGGAATACTCCTCCTCAATAATCTCGACAAGGCGCCAAATGGTGGCTTCCTGCTCATTGAGCGCGGGGATCGCGTGTCCTTCGAGGCGCTGGCGAAAGCGGCCACTGAACGCGAGCTTGACCGCCAGAGAGGTCGACGGGTCGTCGAGATAATTGTCGGTGTATGGGTAAAGCATGCTGTAAGCGAAAATCGACGGCGTGAGGCGCATCGGTTGTCCCATGAGAGCTTGCAGAGCACACGCGGTCCACGCGTTTCGGCAGGCCTGAAAAATGTCCGCGGCGCTTATGGCGCGATCCAGATGGCGTGCTTCCCGGGCAAGTTGCGTTGCAACACCGGAGAATCCATGGCCCAGCAGGAGTTCGAGATGGGAATCACCAAGGTCCAGACAAGTTTTCGCAAAACAGGTGAAAGCAAAAGTGATGCGCTGTCGCGCGGCGCGGCGTTCTGATCTGGTACTGGGCCTATCACCCAACTCCTTTTCTACCGACTGCAAGAAGCGGCCGAGTTGAGCTTCGCGGGTGGCTTGCTCGTCGGGGGTGAAGGTGCTGTCGAGAGCCGGAAGCGGTTGCAAGTTTTGTTTCCAGACAGAGAGCCAATCTTGAAGGGGTTCTCGCACGAGGATTCCCATCCTTGGGTTTAGATACGCGGCCGGCGGCAGGATTGTTCCGTTGGCTTGCTGGTCGGTAAAGTGGGTTTTAGTACGGACTTTAGCGATAAGCGAGCGAGTAGCGCAGACCTGCTTTTCAAGGTCTGCGGCTCTTCCGGTTCTCAGATGTGCGTGTTGTCATCGGCGGCCAGGCGCACCCGGCCGGGGCGCAGGCAGGACATGGCAATTATTTACCCGCTGTCGTCACGGCGTGCAATGCTCTGCGAAAAACCGCAGACCTTAAAAAGCAGGTCTGCGCTACTCGCTTCGGCGCTGCCCAGTATCTTCGCCGGCAATCTAACGATCCTTTCCGCTGTGCTTTCATGTTGATACTGTTACCAGCATCTCTGAATAGCGGCTTGATCATCTATGCCATCCGGGCACTACTGCCTGTCCACTTGTCGAGATTGGTGTACGAAGTAAAGACTGGAAGGGAGCAATGGGAGTGTGCATTATACTATCGATGCTGGACCCTGGAGCACACCCACACGCTCCAGGGCGACGCCAGCTATTACTTTGTGAATTTGGCGTTCACACCCGCTGGCGTGGTGGGGCCACACCTATTGCGCCGCGTGCTTCTTCGGCTCAGCCACGGACGAGCCGGTGCAGGGACTGTAGGAGCGATTTAAGGGCGGGATTGAATAGCGCCGGTCAGGTCCGGAGGAAACCATGAGGCAGATTCGCGCGTATGCAAGGTGCGCCGCCATAACGTTTATTCTCTCGCTGGGAGTGGCCCGATCTGCGTCGCCGCCCGACGCGCCCACGGGTCCGAAATTGTTGAGCATCAACCCCGTCGGGGTGGTCGAGGTTTCCTGGGAAGGACACCAATCCAGCCTGCGGAAAGGGCAGCGGCTAGGCATCTGGACCCTTATGGCGATTGTCTCGCCTCCCGGCAAATCTGCCGTGACGGTTTTCGAAGACTTCACCCAGAAGCAGGGGCACATCCTCTTCGTGGATGAGCGGGGCATGCGAGTGGATTTGCCCAAATCGCTGGAACCCAGCTTTGCCGATCCATCGAGTCTTTATCGTGGCCACAGTTTCGAAGAGGTGATGAGGAGCGACCATGATCTCTTGGGCGAAGAAATCCTGGCCAAGGCAGGTGATCCCGACTACGATGAAGTGGCCGCTTGCTTTCCTCCCATCTCCAAAATGAAGACTTACACCTTTGTCGGGACGCACGACAACCTGGATAAGATTGGCTTCCGCTATGGAGGCAGGACGGAGCGGTTCTTTCCGGACCAATACGTGCCGCAAATTGAAAAGATCCGGCAGAAAGGACAGGTGTGGGACGGACTCGTGGGCGGCTGGCTGCCCGCCGTGCGCTTTGTTTATCCCGAGGAATCGGGAAACTGGACGGAGTTGGTGGCCTACGCACCGATGCGCATCGATAACGGCAACAACTCGATTCAGCCCGTATGGTATCGGATGAGCCGGGTGGAAGACAACGAACTGAAGTGGGTTCGCTATTTCGATTCCTACCACCCGTTTCCGCCCCGCCTGGAACACCCTGCCGAACCTTTTTATGCAGAGCTCCTGGGCATGCGGCAGGGCTGGAACCGTGCGCTGGCCTCGGCCATGACCATCTCGATACCGGACGAACGCCTCGCAAACATGGCGCGGCACTCGTTAGTTCGCGACATGATCACGCGCATGGGCAAGGAGCCGAGGTATGGCGTCTACGACAAAGATTATGGCGGGAATGAGCACGCTGGCTTCCCCGACACCTTCAACGTGGACACCACCGCCATGCTCGAATGGGGCCTATGGGACCTGGCCGCCGATTACATTGATAACTACTTTGGCAAATGGGTCCGCGACGACGGGTCGATCCTTTATCGCGGTCCGGAGACCGGCCAGTATGCTCGCATGCTGACCGTGGTCGCCGAGTACGCGAACTACACCGGGGATTACCAACTGCTGCTCAAGCATCGGCGCCGCATTGATGCGGTGACCCAACTCCTGCTTTCCCTGCGCGAGAAGTCGCTCCAACTCTCTCCCCGTGACCCCGCCTACGGCGTGATTGCCGGAACGATTGAAGCCGATTCGGCTTTTGATCCGGATACCACGCGGTACATGCAGCCCTACTTCTCCAACAGCACGGAAGCGGCGCGGGGCTTTCGCGACCTGGGTGAAGTCTGGCAGCGCGCCGGCAAGCAAAGCGGTCGAGGGGACCTCGCGGCGTGGGGCCGGCGGCTGGTGGAGGAATCGCAAGCCATCCGGAAAGACCTGCAGATTTCGATTAGCCGCTCCATCTTGAAGGACACGCATCCGATCTGTTTGCCGGCCGTCGCGGGGGCGAAGGAGCCCTTTGATGTCGCCATCGACCATGACATCCTGGACCCGCAGGTCCGTTCGTATCGTGCCTACATGGAAATGCTGTTCTCCGGTATGCTGACGCGCGAACAGGTGGCGATGATCGTGAACTACCGGGCCGCGCATCGGGATATTCTGCTGGGGATTCCCCTGGCCTACGGGTTTCAACATGACATGCAAGGTTTCCTGACCTACGGCCATGGGTATGGCCTGCTGCAGCACGATTTCATTCGTGAATATCTCCTGACCCTTTACAGCATCATGGCCCACCACTATACGCGGGGGACTTGGACGGCGCCGGAAAGCCGAGCGACGGATCAGGAAGGCGCGGCGTATTCCTATTGCACGCCCGCACAGTTGGTGGTCCCCATGATGACCCGCTGGATGTTGGCCTTCGAAGACCCCCAGTCGGATACCCTCTGGCTGGCCAAAGGAACCCCGCGAAGCTGGCTGGAGGAGGGCAAGAAAATCAGCGTGGCCGGCGCGCCCACCCGGTGGGGACGGGTGAGTTTCACCCTCACCTCCCAGGTCAGCCAGGGGAAGGTGGAAGGGCAAGTAGTATTGCCGGTATCCTTTGCCGGTACTATTAAGCTGCGATTACGGCTTCCGGAAGGCCGTCGAATTCAGTCCGCAACGGTCAATGGCAGGCTCGCGGCGAAATTTGATCCGGAGGAAGAAACCGTGACCCTGCCGCCGGGCATGACCGGCAGGATCCCAGTGGAAGTGAGGTGCCAATGACTGGCTCAGTCCTCACTCTGCCGAACACTATCCCTCATGACAAAATCGATTAGAAGTTAAGCATTAACCCAAGCTGGACCAATCGGTTGTCAAGAGCCTGGTTGATTGTACCCGCTCCGGCCACTCCGATGCCGGCGGCGGGTAAATTGAAATTCGGACTGTTAAAAGTATCGTACGTCTCCGCCTTGAACGTCAGGTTTCCACCTTCGCCGAGTTTCCTGATCGGGAACTTTTTGCTCAAGGCGAAATCCATGTCAGTAAACGGCGGCCCGTAGAGAATATCTCTTCCAGAGTTCCCGAAGGTATAGGGCGCGGGCTGTACGAACGCCGTCGGGTCAAACCACCCGTTGAACGTCGGATTTGATACCTTCCCGCTGGCCATGCGGTTCGGCCGCCAAGTTCCGGACAAGGCGCCGCTGAGATTCGCTGTGCCCATATAGGGGGTAAAAGGTATCCCACCGCGCGCCGTGAACATGGAAGTGAGTTCCCAGCCCCCAAGAACGTAGTCACTCCAGCCACTGCGATTCAGGAAATACCGTCCGCGTCCCACCGGGAGCCGGTAGATGAAATTTCCGTTCAGCACGTTTCGCTCATCCACCGCCGCGCCTCCGTAATCCGCTTTCGGCGTATACGCATCCTGCCACATCCCCGGGACGCCGGTGCCGCCGTTGGAAGTCATTGAATCCAGCGCATGGGACCAAACGTAATTCACTTGGAACATCATCCCGTGACCCATATCTTTTTTGGCGGTAATCTGAAGGGCGTTGTACTCTCCATAATCAACCGGATCGTAATCGGCGATCGTTGCAAACTGCGGAAAGGGTCGCATCGCTTGGGCATTGCCTGGCCCCAGGAGATTCTCCGGCACCTGGTTCATGTCTCTCCAAGCATACGTAGCAGGCATGTGCAGCGATCGATTCCCGGCATAGGCTACGTCGAGCAAAATGCCGCCCTTGATCTGGTGCTGGATATTAATCCGGTATTGCTCGTTGTAGCCCATCGGCATGTTCGGAGAGTTATGACCCACCGACTGCCCGTTCAGGAAGTCGTTGGTGCGTGTGGCGTTGGTCGGGTAGAGCGCCTGCGGCGGACCTTGTTCCATGGTGAAAATAGGATGGATCAGGTCCGAGGATGTCTCGTAGCCCGTTATCCCCCAACCTTGCGCCACATTGTTGCCGTAATTAACTTGCGCCCACAATATGCTAAAGATGCCATATCCGCCCCGGATCGACCAGTTGGGCTTGGGCGTCCAGGCAAAACCCACCCTGGGCGCGAAGAAGTGATAGTGGGTGTTCTGCAAGTGTGTCCAGCCGCTTCCCCCGCCCGCATAGGTCATGGCGCCGGGCGTCCCTGTGGCAGCATTGATCAACGCGGGATCGAAGTTGGAGATGCGATTGAACGCTTCCCCGTACCCCGATTGAATGATCCATCGCACTCCGCCCGAAAGCGTGAGGTTGGGGCGGATTTTATACTCATCCTGGACGAAAGGCTGCGCGGTCCACATCCGTGCGCCCGTGGTGGGATAGGCAAAGACGCTCCAAGTGTCGGGTAAGCCCAACAGGAAATCCGCGAAACCCTCACCCGAGCTGGCTGAAATGGAGGGATTCCGCGTGAAAATGCCGTTGAAGTCGAAAGCGCCTTCCTGGCCTATACTCGAATTGTACCAATCTCTAGTAACCTCGCCGCCCCACTTGATGATGTGCTTGCCCTTGACCCAGGTGAAATCGGCCGAGGGGCCATAGCCCACCTCGGTATCGAGCCCTCCCAGAGAGGTCCCAAGCGACGTGCCCAATGTCCCTTCAATGGTCGTCTGTGGAAACACATCCCAAACCGGGTTGTTCAGCCCCAGCTTCTGCGACCAGCCTTTGCCGTAACTCGCCGTAAAATACGGGCTGTGCTCGCGGGCGATCGAAACGCGGAATTCGCCCACTAAGCGCGGGCTGATGGTCCAGACGTCGGTAATCTCCGACTGATACTCATGGTTATTCCAATCCTCGGTATCAATTAGAGGATCTGGAGCAGGATAACCAAGCATCGAAGGCACGATCTCGAGATTGCCCGTAAGGCGCTGGGACGAAGTGATGTTGTAGTCAATCTTCGTGTTGATCCATTTGCCCGGCTGAGTCTGGCGATCCACCCAATAGTAATTGTTGTAAAGCCCCGGCAGGTTCGGCTGCGGGAAGTTCGCCGCGATGGCGGCCGACACTTTGTCAAACCTGGTTTGCGGAATGGTGTTGTTCTGGAAGGGTTGATTCACATAGTTGCCATTCTGGAAGGTCAGGGTGGCAGGATCGTAGATGGTCTGAAATTGCGGATCGGTGAATTGGCCTGCAAGCATCGCAGGCGTAGGGAATGTGGCGAACGAAGCCATGTCCGTGATGTTGGTGTTTTGCTGGTAGTTGAAGTGAAAGAACAGCTTGTCGTGCTTGATCGGTCCGCCGATCGACCCGCCGAACTTATTCCAGCGCAGCGGCAGGTTGCCAATCCCAAAGAAGTTCCTGGCATCCAGCTTGTCGTTCTCGGCATACTCGAAGGCATCGCCATGAAAATGGTTGGTGCCGCTCTTGGTCACCACGTTAAAGACCGAAGCGCCATTTCCGTATTCGGCCCCGAAGTTCGCGGTGAGCATCTTGATTTCCTGAATGTCATCCAAGGGTGGCTGCATCCAGTCAGGATTCACGTCCTCGACCAGGAAGGCCCGTCCGCCGTCCACCTGCCAGTTGGAGTTTAAGCCCCCCATGCCGTTCACCCCGATGCTCGATCCGTAAGCGCCCCCATAGATGCCCGGCGCTCCGCCCTGGTTCACACCGGGTATCAACGCCAGGAGGTTGTACCAGCTCGCGCCGACATTGGGGAGTTCGTTCACCGGTGTCGCCGTAAGCGTGGTGCTCTGCTCCGCATTCTCGGTTTGAACCAGTGCGACCGGAGCGGTCACCGTAACGGACTGAGTGGTGGCTCCAACCTCTAACTGGGCGTTCAGCGTGATGGTCTCAAGCCGCATATCGACGTTGCTACGAATGAATTGCTTAAATCCTACTTTGGCGAAGGTGACGGAATACGGCCCCACCGGCACCGAGGGCGCGTCGTATAGGCCGGTCTCATCCGTCGTCGTCTGCTGAACCACGCCCGTTGAAAGGTTCGTGATGGTGATGGCGACACTCGGAATCACGGCTCCTGAGGAATCCGTCACGGTACCTCGGATCTCACCACTTTGGCGGCTTTGGCCAGCCGCCCGGCCAATTGAAAGAAAAATTGCTAATATCAAAACCGCTACAGTCCGTAGTCCTCCACTGGGAGGCTCTGGATTGCTCACCATTTTTCACCTCGTAGTTATACCGACTGGGAACCCGACGCAAAGGACTCTCGACGGACGAGACAAGGTCAATGACGGACCAAGCTCGTGACTGAACCGTACGCATGAAGTCAAGGACCTCGGGCGCAACGGTTCAGAGCCGGTTATTATAAGCCGGAACTGATTTTTTGGCGTTCCGACGGGTCAAAGTATAAACCCATTTGCGTCCAACCGATCACGTTTTTTTCTACGAGACGGTCGTCGGCTCCGACCCGCGCTTCCAGGGCCTCCTGCGCGGCATGGATTTCCCGCCGCAAGGCCGCCCGCGGCCTTTGGCTGCCCCCTTTCTTGCGGGCGCCTCCGATGCTACTGCGTTCCGCAAATGCGCAGTTGCGGAATCGACTGGCATGCATGGCCACAACGGAGAACAGCCCTTCAGACTACCTCTACCTGCTCCCTTGCGCCTTGGCGGGCCTCGGCGCCCGGCTGCGACAACGTGTCCAGAACAAGACCACTATAGTAGGCTATCGAAGTCTGCGGGCTTGTCAAGCGAAAAATACGAGAGGCGCGCGGAGGTTCCCTAATTTCTCAGCCGTGCAAAGCCAAGCCGCCCCAGGAGAAGGGCGACGAGGACGAAATGTCGGTTGGCAGCGTGCCTGTGGCCGGGCAATAAGAACCTGCTCACTCTCTTGCACCCCCATTGCTCGCTCGGTACTACATCTCCAGCGTGCCGGAGTCCAAATGGCAAGCCATCGGTAAACCCTACGCCCGCGATTAATCCCGCGAGTGCTCTGCCAGGGCAAACTTCCTCGAAGCCGACTTGAACGAAGACTTCGGGGGACTCAGGGAACGCAGTTCTACGGTAGGCCGTTTACCGTCAACTTGATCGCCTCTGTCCAACCTCCGAATGGCACGTGAGCCACCCGGAGCTGCGGCGAGGCCGGCGGAGCAGATGTGCGACGTGCCGGCTGCGACGAAGGAACAGGCGCGGCGAAGGCTAGTGCGTCTCACATGGGTGAGCACTTCTAGTGAAGGGGAATAGTCTGGGTCACAAGGAGGTATCCTTGTGACCGGTCTACCAAATTGACGCTGGATGACCTCCAGCGTCAAAACTATTCCGGGAGTCCCAGAATGTGCCGCACAGAGGTCTCACTGAAGGTGCACGACATCGACAGCCAGCAAATGGTTAATCGTATCGAACGAGGAAAAAGGCAGCACTGACGCATCACAGACGAGCCCTTCCAGCTTTCCTC
>Ga0326727_10007121_pt1 | contig 29946 bp, 26 predicted proteins | sample MB2enrmetagenome_FD_207643 | JGI IMG/M metagenome (GOLD analysis project Ga0326727, IMG submission 207643) | Lab enriched peat soil microbial communities from McLean, Ithaca, NY, United States - MB29MY | ecosystem: Environmental > Terrestrial > Soil > Wetlands > Peat | place: USA: New York... | reverse complement strand
AGAAGAAGCGCACGGGGCGAACGCGGTTCGCGAAGAGCACGACGCTCTGCGCGATCGCTTCGGAGAGGCCCGCGCAGAGCACGACCGCCGCGGCGAGATAAGCGACGTACGGCAGATGCAGCGCGTCGGTGAAGGCCTCGCCGCGCAGGCCGAAGACGCCGGCCAAGATGCGCGAGATGTCGGGAAGCAGCGTCGGCACCGCGCAGCCTTTTGCGTAAAGCGCGAGAGCGCCTCCGTCGCTCTTGACAGCGTACCGCACTCGCGCGTATGCTTAGCGGCGTCATGTTCAGCCACACGTCGTCCGTCCGCTCCGAACTCGCGACGCTCCGCGCCGATGGTTATTATTGCCTATCCGTCGGTACGCGCGCCGGTTCGTCGTCGACGGCCGGATGCGAAGGTTCGTTCACCGCTTGAGCCGAGCGTCCGTGTGATGCAAAGGCCCCGGCGCTGAGCGCCGGGGCCTTTTTTTCACCATGCGAGTGATGCCCTGTGGGAATGGGTGCCGGGCCGTAACCCCGGTGCGCGCGCCGCATTGGGGGTTCGAATCCCTCCACTCGCACCACCCGGAAGGTGCCGCCGAATGGTCGGCGAGCGGTCCTGAAAACCGTGGGGGCCCGCGAGGGCTCGGCGTTCGATTCGTCCACCTTCCTCACGCAGGTTTCTTATAGTGGCAGTATGGCGGCGTGCCAAGTCGCCGGCGGCGGTTCGATTCCGCCAACCTGCACCAACGTACTCGGAATCGTTTGGAGATCCGCAGCCGTGAAGCTCGTCGCAGCCTTGATTTCGTCGCGCGACGCGCGCGCGATCGAGCGTCGACTCGATTGCGTTAATGCGTTTCGCTTGACTCGGACCCGTGCGTTCGTGCTATGATGCCGCACATGCACGCACTGCCGTCGCTCGGCCGATTCCAAAAAACCGCGACACCGGTCGTCGGTCGCTATTGCCCGTCGAGGAGCAAGAGCATCGGTTCGTGGACGACGGATGGCCGTGAGGGCTTTCCCTTCGCTTAGCTGAGAGTTTCCGTAGAAAACACGGGCCTCGACGCACGGCGTCGGGGCCTTTTTCATGGGCGCGTTCCCTAGGGCCGCCGTGGTGGTCGTCGTCTAGTGGCAAGGCCGCAGCTCGTGGAGCTGCCGACGCGCGTTCGATTCGCGTCGATCACCCCGAGAGTTCTTTGAAAACTGAAAACGGCAATCTTTGGAGACGTGGGTGAACGGTAAGCCACCGCCCTGCTACGGCGGCGATGCCCTCACGGGCTGTTCGCGTTCGAATCGCGACGTCTCCGCCACGAGGAATTAGCTGAGACGGTTCAAGCGCGCGCCCGAAGAGCGCGAGACGAGGATTCGAGCGCCTCATTCCCCGCCACGCCCACGATTCTCGACGGACGGGTCCCTCGCTACGAACGAGGTGTGCGTAGGTTCGATTCCTACCGTGGGTGCCATCACGGGCCTGACGCTCACCGGCGACTCTCCCCAGGTCCGCCATTCCTGATTAGCTCAACGGGCAGAGCGCGCGGTCGTTACCCGCACGGACGAGGTTCGAGTCCTCGATCGGGAGCCACTTTGCGAACGTAGGAGAATCTGGTATATCCGCCGCGCTCAGATCGCGGAATCTGCGAGTTCGAGTCTCGCCGTTCGCACCAATTCGCTCTCGTACCTCATGGCGAGGAAGCCGTTCGATACGCGGCCGTAGCGGCAGATTACCGCGAAGACTTGGTTCGATTCCAAGCGAGAGCACCAAGGCTGTGTAGTTCAAGAGAAGAACGCGGGTCTCATAAGGCCGCTACGACGGCGCGACTCCGTCCTCAGCCTCCACCAAATCGACCGGTTCGAAGCCGAAGCGGCTTCGACTCCCACCGAACCGGCCGGGGTCGAGCTTCGAGTCCTCGCCTCGGAGCCGGGCCCTCGCAGCGACTCGGGAGTTGCGCGTCCTCGGTACGGACGAGAGAGCGCGTTCGAATCGCGTCGAGGCTCCACGCCGGCCTAGCATAGTGGCATTGCGACGGTTTCGTACACCGTTGGCGGCAGTTCGATTCTGCCGGCCGGCTCACCGTGACGACGTAGCCAAACGGCAAGGCGGCCGGCTGCAAACCGGCGATCGCGCGTTCGACTCGTGCCGTCGTCTCGAAACCCGCACGCGAAGCTCTACGGTTGAGCGCGCGGTTGTCTACCGCGTCGCAGCGAGTTCGACTCTCGTCGCGTGCGCCATGCGTTCGAAGCTGAAAGGAGACGCTACCGGTTCTTACCCGGTTGGAAGTGGGTTCGATACCCACCGAACGCACCATCGGACGGGTCGCATAGCGGCGATTGCAGCGGTCCTACAAACCGCGATACCACATCGTGGGTTCGAGTCCCACCCCGTCCACGACGCGCGCGTGAAGCATTGTGGCGATGCTTCTGTGTTCCAAGCAGACGAGCCGAGTTCGATTCTCGGTACGCGCTCCACCTCAACCGCGGCGAAAGGAGGCTAACGTGTCCGCTGCCGTCTTGGTCTTGAACAGTTCCTACGAACCTCTCAACACGACGAACATCGCGCGCGCCGTGCGCCTCGTCTTTGCCGGGAAGGCCGAAGTGCTCCACGCGAAGGGCACGTTGCACTCCCAGACGCGTGCCTTTCCGCTGCCGTCGATCATCCGGATGCTGTACTTCGTTGCGCGCGGCCGCAAGCGCGTCGCCCTGACGAAGAAGAACGTCCTGTTGCGCGACGACTATCGCTGCGGCTACTGCGGCGAACCCGGCGATCGGGCGACGATGACGGTCGATCACGTGACCCCGCGCAGCCAAGGCGGCCGGTCGACGTGGGAGAACCTCGTTGCGGCGTGTTCGGGCTGCAACGGCCGTAAGCGCGACCGGACGCCGGAGCAGGCGCGGATGCCGTTGCGCCGGCGCCCGCACGAACCCCGCGCGATTCCCTTCCTCGTCGTACGCAAGCACACGGCGCCCGGCGAGTGGTGGAAGTACCTGAGCCTCTACTCGGTTTCGATCGAGGAGCGGGTCTGAGCGCCGTCGCGTTCGTCAGCCGAAGAAGGCGACGAGCGCGGCGGCGGTTCGCTCGGGCATCTCTTCCATGAGGAAGTGGCCGCAGGGGAAGGCTTCGCCGCGCACGTCGTGGGCCCAACTGCGCCAGACGCCGAGCGCGTCGAAGCCCGCGCTGCGCGTGGTCGGTCCCGAACCCCACAGCGCGAGGACGGGACAGGCGATGCGCCGCCCGGCTTGCCGGTCGGCACGGTCGTTGTCGACGTCGACGCCGAAGCCGGCGCGGTAGTCCTCGCAGGCGGCGTGGATCGCCTCGGGCCGGCGAAACGCGGCGCGGTACGCCTCCATCGCCGCGGGCTCGAACGCGGCGTGGGCGCCGCTCCAACTCGTCATCGCGCGTTCGAGATAGAAGTCGGGGTCGGCGGCGATCAGGCGTTCGGGCAGCGGCTCGGGCTGCGCGAGAAAGAACCAGTGATAGGTGCGAAACGCCGCGCGAAAGTCGAGCGCTTCCCAGGTGTCGAGCGTGGGCACGATGTCGAGGGTCGCGAGCGCACTCACCCGCTGAGGTGCGTCGAGCGCCAACCGGTATGCGACGCGACCGCCGCGGTCGTGTCCGGCCACGCCAAACCGCTCGAAGCCGAGCGCGCCCATGAGCGCGATGCAGTCGCGCGCCATCGCGCGCTTGGAGTAGGCGGCGTGCTGCGCGTCCGAGGCGACGCACTCGCTGCGGCCGTAGCCGCGCAGATCCGGCACGACCACCGTGTAGCGTTGGGCCAGCGCCGGAGCGACCGCGCGCCACGCGATGTGCGTCTGCGGAAAGCCGTGCAAGCACAAAAGCGGCGGACCGCTGCCCGCGACGCGTGCGTAGATCTCGGCTTCCGGCGTCGCGATGCGCCGCTCCGCGAAGCCCGGAAAGAAGTCGTGCTCCATCAGAACCAGCGCGGCACGCGGGCGCGATAGGCGCGATACTCGTCGCCGAAGCGTTCTTCGAGATAACGCTCCTCGGGATCGACCACGAAGCGATCGGTCAGCGCGAGCGCGACGGGCAGCAGTGCGAGCGCGGGCAACGAGCGCGCGCGCAAGGCGACGCCCAAGTACGCCGAGGTCAAGCCGAAGTAGATCGGGTTGCGCGAGAACCGGAAGATGCCGCCGGTGACCAAGGCCGTCGTCGGGCGGTAGACGTTGACGGCGCTGCCCGCGCGTTTGATCGCCGCCATCCCGGCAACCGTAGCGAACAGGCCGGTGAGCAGCGAGACGTTGCCGGCGACGCGTGCGTATTTGGCGTTGTGCGCGTCGAGTTGCGCGTTGCGGCCGAGGGCCAATCCCGCCGCCATCGCCGCAGCGAACAGAAACGGGGGCGGAAAGGCGACGCCCGAGGTCTCGTCGTTCACGTGGTCTCCTCGTCCAGGTCGCGTACGATGTCGCTGAGTGCCTGCGCCAGCAAGGCGCGTTCGCCTTCCGCGCCGACCGAAATCCGCACGTAGCGGTCGAGCGGCGGGAACGGCGGCTTACGCACGTGGATGCCGCGGCGCAGCAACGCGTCGAGGGCGCGCTTGGCTCGCGGCGGGTTGCCGAAATCGAAGAGCACGAAGTTCGTCGTCGAGGGCAGCGTGGACAGGCCCAAGCGCGCCCCGAGCGCCGCATACTCCGCGCGTCCGGCGGCGATCCGCGCTACGACGTCGGCGACGAACGCACCGTCGTCGAGTGCGGCCAGCGCGGCCGCGGCCGACGCGCGCGGCACGCCGTAGAGCAAACGCACGTCGTCGAGCGCGGCGATCGCCTCGGGCGACCCGAGCGCGTAGCCGACGCGCGCACCGGCCAGACCGTATTCCTTCGAAAACGTGCGCAGGCGGAGCATCCGAGGATCGACGGCGTTGCGCGGAAAGGCGTGCTCGGGCGCCACGAAGTTCGCATATGCCTCGTCGTGGATCAAGAGCGAACCGTCGGGCAAGTCGTCGAGAAACGCTAGGATGTCGCTCCACGACTGCAGCGAGCCGCTCGGGTTGTCGGGATTGGGAACGAAGACGAGTGCGCCGCCGGCGCGCCGAGCCGCAGCCGCCATTGCTTGCAGGTCGAGCCGTCCGTCCGGCCGGTAGGGCACGCGTTCGAGCTTCGTGCCGTAGCCCGTCGCGTGCATTTCGAAGGTCGGAAAACTGCCCAGTCCGCAGACCGTCGCGCGGCCGCCGGATGCATACGCGCGAACGATCCAGCCGAGCAGGTCGTCGATGCCCGCGCCGACGGCGACGTTTTGGGGCGCGACGCCGTGATGGGCGGCTAAGGCCGAACGTAGCGCGTGTAACGACGGATCGCCGTAACGATTGTCGCCGGGCGCCGCCGCGAGCAGCGCCGCGAGCGCCTTCGGCGACGGCCCGAACGGCGACTCGTTGCTGCCCAAACGCACGACCGTCGACAACCCGGCCGCTCGCGCCAACTCCTCGGGACCGGCCAGTGCGGCGTGCGCGACGCCTTGCGTGATGCCCAGCGGCTCGAGCGGCTTTTGCACCGCTGGTCCTTCGCTAGACGGCCTCGACTCCCGCCGGAACAATCCGTCGCCGCGGCGCAGAGGGGAGTGCGCCGCGGCGACGCGGGCCACCTCGGGATGAGCGCGCTTCTCGCTCGATTGGGCGCAACCTTTCCCAGAATTAGGGCAGGCGCAAGGGCTTAATCATTAGAGGCGAATGCCTTTCGGTCATTATTCCGCCGGAGCGTCGTCGAGCCGGTCGAAGCGCCTGAGAGGCGGAAAAAAGATTGCCCAAAGCGCGATGACCAGGAGCGTCCCGACGCCGCCGATCACCACGGCCGCCGGCGTGCCGACGAACTGCGCGAGCGTTCCCGATTCGAACTCGCCGAGTTCGTTGGAGGCGCCGATGAAGACGTTTTCGAGCGCGCTGACCCGGCCGCGGAGGGCGTTGGGGGTGCCCAACTGGACGACGCCGACGCGGATGACGACGCTGACCATGTCGAAGCCCCCCGTGGCTGCGAGCGCGGCGAGCGAGAGCCAGAGATTGCGCGAGAGGCCGAACACGATCGTGGCCGCGCCGAATCCGGCGACGGTGAGAAAGAGCGTGCGGCCCACGTGGCGGCGCAGCGGACGGCGCACCAGCGCCGCGGCGACGAGCGCCGAACCCAAGCCCGGCGCGCTGCGCAACAGCCCGAGCCCCACCGGGCCGACGTGCAGGATGCTGTCGGCGTAGACGGGCAGCAACGCCGTCGCCCCGCCGAAGAGCACGGCGAAGAGATCGAGCGAAATCGCTCCGAGCAGCACTTTGCGCGCAACGACGAAACGCAGCGCCTCGCCGGCGCCGGCGAGCAAGGTCAGTTCGCCGCTCGCCTCACCGCGCGGCTCCAATAAGGCAAAGGCGCCGAGCGCGATCGCGTACGCCGCCGCGGCGGCGAAGAAAGCGACGGGTGCGCCGAGCGCGAGCAGGCCGCCCCCGACCGCCGGGCTCGCGATCGAAACGAAGGCGTTGATCGACGACGTCAGCGCCTGCGCGCGCAGAAAGTTGCTGCCGCGCACGATCGTGGCCAGCAAGGAGCGTTCGGCCGGCGCCTCCATGGCGTTGGCCGTCCCGACCAATGCGGCCACGCTCAGATATAACGCGAGCGAGTGCGTCCCGTGCAACGCCAGCCATGCGAAGATCAGCATGCCGAGGCCCTGCACGACGGCGCAGGCGATGCAGATCAGCCGCCGGTCGTAGCGATCCGCCGCGTAACCCGCGGGAAACGCGAGCAACGCTTGGGGCAGAAACAACGCGAGCCCGACCAGGCCGAGGTCGAAGGGCTGATGGCGCAACGAGAAGACTTGCCAACCGATGGCGACGCTCTCGATGCCCCCTGCGATGCGGCCGCTCTGGCGGGCGGCAAAGTAGGCGACGAAGTCGCGTTCGCGAAGAAGCGCGCGCAGTCAGCGCACCGCCGGACGTGTGAGCACCGCGCCACGTTCGCCCCGCCGGCGGGTTTCCCCGCGTCGTCACCGGCCCTACTGCTGTTGGGCTTGCGAGGGCGGCAGCCGGTCCATCGCGACGTTGACCGACATCTCCGATTCGCTCGCACCGCGGAAGACGCCGCGCACCGGGCTCACGTCGCCGTAGTCGCGTCCGATCGCGACGCGCACGAAGTGGTCGTTGACCAACAGGTCGTTGGTCGGGTCGAATCCGACCCAGCCGTACGGCGGCAGATAGGCTTCGCACCAGGCGTGCGAGGCCTCCGCGCCGAGAATCGTGCTCGTTCCGCGGAAGATGTACCCGCTGGCGTAGCGCGCGGGAATCCCCGCGCTACGCAACACGGCGATCATCACGTGGGCGAAATCTTGGCAGACGCCGGCCCGCGCGGCCAGCGCCCCGCGTACGGTGGTGCGCACGTTGGTCGCGTCGGTATCGTAAGCGAAGGTCGAGTAAATGCGTTCGGCCACCCGGTGCGTCCAGGTGCCGATCGCTTCGCCCGGCCCGTCGAGTTCGGCCCAGAAGGCGTCGAGTTCGGGTGAAAACTGGACGTAGGTGCTCTCGTGCAAGAAATCCCAGTACTCGCCCACCGCGGAGTCGCCGTCGAGTAAGGTGCGAGTCGCGCCGTCCGGAGGTACGGGCTCCGCCGGCAGCAGCGTGACGATCTGCGAGTGCGTCGTGATCGACAGGCGTTCGTGCGCGCGCAGGATCTGGAAGTGCTCGACCTCGTTGCCGAAGCGGTCCAGGTAGGTGAACACGCGCGCCGCGGGCGAGACGCGAAGTTCGTATCGCGAGCAAAACTGGTGCTCGTCGCTGCGCGGCCGCAAGTGGAGCAAGGTGTAACTCTCCTGGACCGGCTCGGCGTACGAATAGGCCGTCTGGTGCGCGATCGTGTACTCCACGCGCTACGCTCCGAGCGCCGCGACGGCGAGGCGCGGAAAGTAGGCGTGCTCCACGTCGTGCGAGAGCAGTTCGAGTTCGCGACGCACGTTCGAGGCGAACGTGCGCACGCCGGCCGTCGCGATCTCGTCGATCGAGGTGAAGTCGAAAACGGCGCGCAGGCGGCCCAGGCGGCGCTCCGCGGGGCTACCGAAGGTGCCTTCGGGATTCCCCGATATGCGGTGCATGGCCGAATCCATCTCGCGCACGCAGAAGCGCAACGAGCGCGGAAAATCCGCCGAGAGCGCGATGAACTGCACCGCGTCGAGCGCTTCGGGAGAGCGATGCGAGGCCTGTACGAAGGGCACGCTCGCGCAGCACATCTCGAGCAGTCGTTGCGACTCGCGCCAGCCTTCGAGGGACATGTCCACCGCCTCCACGATGCGCGCGGTCATGTAGGCCCGTTCGAGAAAGCGTCCGGTTTGCAGGAAGTGCCAGCCGTCGCCGTGGGTCATGGTCGAATCGGCGATGCCGCCGACCGACTGCATCCAGTCGCGGACGCGCCGCAGGAACTTCGACGGCCCCTCGCGCGCGACGCCGCGCGCGTTCTGCCGTTCGACGTGGAGGTAGAGCACGTTGATCGTCTCCCACACCTCCATGGTCAGTTCCGAGCGAATGCCCAACGCGTTGGCGCGGGCGATGCGCACGGTCGAGACGATCGAACTCGGGTTCTTCGGATCGAAGGCGCAGTGGCGCAGACATTCGCTCGCCGTACGGCCTTCGATGGACGAAGCCGGTCCGGCAAATCCCGCGCATTCCATCACCGAGTGCCAGAGCCGCTCGGCTCGGGCCGGCCGCCGCGCGGAGAGTTCCATCGCGCGCGAGTAGTTGACGTCGAGGACCCGGGCGACGGCTTCGGCCCGCTCGACGTTGCGTCCCAGCCAAAAGAACGATTCGGCGACTCTGCTGAGCATCAGCCTTGAAGCACCCAGGTATCCTTGCTGCCCCCGCCTTGCGAGGAGTTGACCACGAGCGAACCCTCGCGCAGCGCGACCCGCGTCAGCGCCGCCGGCGGGACCTCCACCTTGGTAGCGAAGAGCGCGAACGGGCGCAGGTCGACCCGGCGCGGCTTCAAGACGCCGTCGATCAGCGTCGGCGACGACGAGAGTTCGACCAGCGGCTGGGCGATGAAGTCGCGCGGCGAGTCTTCGATCTGCCGGCGGAAGGCGTTGCGCTCCTCCGAAGTCGCGAACGGTCCCATCAGCATCCCGTACCCTCCCGAGGCGTTGGCGTTTTTGACGACCAGTTCGTCGAGGTGGTCGAGGACGTGGCGGCGCTGCGCGTCGATCGTGCAGTCGTAGGTCGGGACGTTTTCGAGCAGCGGCTCCTCGTCGAGGTAGAAGCGGATCATGTCGGGCACGAAACGGTAGACGGCTTTGTCGTCGGCGACGCCCGTGCCGACGGCGTTGGCCAAGGCCACGTTGCCGGCGCGGTAGGCGTTCATCAGTCCGGTGACGCCGAGGACGGAGTCGTGCTGGAAGTAGAGCGGGTCGAGGTAATCGTCGTCGATGCGCCGGTAGATCACGTCGACCTTGCGCAGCCCGCGCGTCGTCCGCAAATAGACGACGTTGTCGGCCACCAGCAAGTCGCGCCCTTCGACCAGTTCGACGCCCATCCGGCGCGCCAGCAGCGTGTGCTCGAAGTAGGCCGAGTTGTAGATGCCCGGCGTGAGCACGACGATCTGCGGTTCCTCGTTACCCGCCGGAGCGATCGCGCGCAGCACGCCCAGCAGCCGCGTGGGATAGTCGTCGACGGCGCGCACCGCGTAGTCGCGGAAGAGCGCGGGAAAGCCGCGCTTGAGGGCGTCGCGATTTTCGAGCACGTACGAGATGCCCGACGGCGTGCGGCAGTTGTCCTCGAGCACGAGAAATTTGCCGTTGGGATCGCGGATCAAGTCGATGCCGGCCACGTGGACGTAAGCGTCGAGCGCCACGTCGACGCCGATCATCTCGCGGCAGAAGTGCTTGGACGAATACACGACGTCGCGCGGGATGCGGCCCTCGCGTAGGATCCGCTGTTCGTGGTACACGTCGCGCAGGAACGCGTTGAGGGCCAGGACGCGCTGCTCGATGCCGCGTTCGATCCCGCTCCACTCGTTCGCGGTGAGGATCCGCGGGATCACGTCGAAGGGGAAGACGCGCTCGGTGCCCGCTTCGTCGGCGTACACCGTGAAGGTGACGCCGCGTCGCAGCAGCGCGGTGTTGATCGACTGCACGTGGCTTTCGATCTCGTCGAACTCCAGGCCGTCCAGGGTCGCCGCGAGCGCGGCGTAGGGCGGGCGCGGGGAGCCGTCCGCCTCGAACATCTCGTCGAGGTTCGCGGCGGGCCGCTCGGGAGGCCGGAGTTCGAGCATGGCGGGCTCGTTTCGGGCGTCGGGCACCCCACCTCGTTGGCCAGGTGGCCAACGACCCCCCGCGAAGCCGTCCTCGTGAACTTGCCCTTTTCGGTTCGCACGCTCGGCATCGGCTTCGTCGCCGGACTGCGCTCGATGACCGCCCCGGCCGCCGTGCTGGCGGCGATGGACAATCCGCTGGCTTTTCTCGGCGCGTTCTTAGCCGCCGGTGAGTTGGTCGCGGACAAGTTGCCGGCAACGCCGTCGCGCTTGATCCCGCCGGCGTTCGGCGTGCGCATCCTCTCGGGCGGCTACTGCGGCTTCGCCCTGGCCGACGCGTTCGACGGGGACATGGCCTGCGGCGCCGGCTGCGGCGTGGTGGGCGCGGTCGCCGGAACCTTCGCCGGCAGCCTGTGGCGCACGAAGCTCGGCCCGGCGCTGCACCTCCCGGACCTCGTTTCCGCGCTCGTCGAAGATGCGGTCGCCATCGGCGGCGCACTCGCGCTGACCGGAATGGCCGCGGAATAGTTTAGAGCGAGACGGTCTCGCCGCGCCGGGCGACGTCGGCTCGGAAACCGAGGCGTTCGGTGACCGTTGCGACGAAATGTGCGGCCGATTCGGGTTCGGCGTGCACGGCGTAGAGATGCGGCTTGTCGTGCAGCGTGCCCAGCCAGCGCAGCAGGTCGTTGCGATCGGCGTGTGCGCTGAAGCCCGCGAGGTCGACGATTCCCGCCCGCACCGGCACTTGGTCGCCGTAGATGCGAACGTATTGTGCGCCGTGGACGAGCAGGTTGCCGAGCGTGCCGGGACTCTGGAAACCGACGAACACGATCGTCGCGTTGGGATCGGGAATGCGCCGGTGCAGATGATGCAGGACGCGGCCGCCCGAGGCCATGCCGCTGGCCGAGACGATGACCCCCGGAGCGTCCAGCGCGTCGAGTTCCTTCGACTCGTCGGCCGACACGTGGACGCGAAGGTGACGGCAGCCGAACGGCGCCCCGGGCTTGTCGACGAAGGGTTTGTGCGCGTCGGGATAGCGCGCGAAGAGCGCGTCCACTTCGATCGCCATCGGACTGTCGACGTGCACGGGGAGATCGGCGAGCTTCGGATTGCGCGCTTGCAGCACGCCGATCGAGTAGAGCATGTCCTGCGTGCGCTCGACGGCGAAGGCCGGAATGACGACCGGTCCGCCGCGTTCGATCGCGGTCAGCAAGGCGCGTTCGAGATCGCCGAGGGCGTCGGGCGGGTGGTCGCGGTCGCCGTACGTCGCTTCGCAGACGATCTCGTCGGCCGCCTCGAGCGGGGTCGGATCGAAGAGTAACGGCCGGTCGTAGCGCCCCATGTCGCCCGAGAAGATGACGCGCTTGCCTTCGACGTGCGCGTCGACGAAGGCCGAACCCAAAATGTGGCCCGCGTTGTGGAAGCGGAAGGTCGCACCGCAACGTGCGAAGTCGGTTTCGAGCGGCACGGCGCGGGCCAAAGGCAGCGTCGCGGCGACGTCCTTGCTATCGTAGAACGGCGGTAGCAGGCGGTCGCGCTCGGCGTGGAAGCCGCGGCGCGTCATGTGCTCTTGCAAGTGGGCGGCGTCGGCCAGCACGATCGCGAGCAGACCCTGCGTTGCCGGCGTGCAGAAGATCGGCCCGCGAAAGCCGTCGCGCACGAGCTTCGGCAGATAACCGACGTGGTCGATGTGGCCGTGCGTCAGCACGACGGCATCGATCTGCGCCGCCGGGACGGGCAACGGCGCGGCGTTGAGTGCGGTGACGTTCTTCGTCCCCTGGTACATGCCGCAGTCGATGAAGAGGTGCTTGCCGCCGGTCGCGAGCAGGTGTTTGCTCCCGGTCACGGTGCCGGCCGCGCCGGAGAAGGTGAGTTCAGCCACCGAGCGCCGCCGTTTGCCCGGCGGACTGCTCGTCGCCGAAGACCGCCGAACTCGCGCGGTCGCCCTCGGCATAGCGAGCGAGGCACGCGTCGACGAGGCGCTCGGGATCGGCGTCCTCGATGACGATCGCGCCCGTCGCTTTGTCGACCAATTTCGCGATCGTCGCGAACTGGTTGGAGATGCCGCCCGAATCGCGCAGCACCCCGATCAGCTTGCCCTCGTCGTAGGCGATCGCGAACTCGCCGAGCGTGCCGCTGCGTCCGCCGATGAAGACGACGAAGTCGGAGCTGTGGATGTTGTGCACTTCGCGACCCATCAGACCCGAGCCCGTGAAGACGATCGCCGAATAGGGTTCGAGCGGCGAGTCGAAGACGTCGACGTGCTCTTCGCGCGAGTGCGCGGGCGAGACGCCGAGACTGAAGCCGCCGGCCGCGTGTGCGCCGAGCACGGCCGCGTGGGGCAACCCGGGACAAGCGCCGGTGACGATGGCGCAGCCGCGTTCGGCGATGCGTCGTCCGATGCGTTGGGCGAGGTCCAACTGCTCGTCGCTGAGCGAGCCGCCTGCCGAACCCATGACGCCGACCTGAACGCGCACGTCAGCGAGTATCCGCGTCGAGCAGTCGCGCCGCCTCCCGTAGGGCTTCGACGATGCGTTCGGGCGCGGGCGGGCAGCCCGCGACCGTCACCGCCGCCTGGAGTTCGACCCCGGCGCCGATGCCCGCCGCCGGCGCGCCCGACCACGGGCCGACGCCCGCCGCGCAGTCGCCGATGGCCAGCACGATGCGCGGGCGGGGCACCGCGTCGAGCGTCGCCGCCGCGGCGGCGCGCATCGCTTCGGTCATCGGGCCGGTGACGCTGACGACGTCGGCGTGGCGCGGCGAGGCGACGACGTCCCAACCGTATTGCGTGATGTCGTAAGCCGGTCCGGACAGCGCCAGCATCTCGTGTTCGCAGCCGTTGCAACTGCCGCAGACCAGGTGCCGGATGCCGAGCGAGCGCGCGAAGCGACCCATCAGCGATCCGCGCACGCGTAGCACAAGTTGAAGCTCTTGTTGACCACGGGAAAGTCGGGCACGATGTTGCCGTCCATCGCGAGCGCGACCAGCGGCCAGGTCCGGTACGACGCCGAGATGGCGTGAAAGCGTTCGATGCGTCCGCCCGCGTCGACGTGCAGCGCGATGGTCTCCGCGCCGCGCGCGCCCTCCACGCACGCGTAGGCCGTGCCCGGCGCGACCTCGAGTGCGAGCGCCGCGGGAAGCGTGCCGCTGCGTTCGAGCGCGATGCTCGCGAGCCGGAACGACTCGGCGAGCTCCGCGCGCTTGACCGCGCAGCGCGCGAAGACGTCGCCCCCGCGGTGCTCGGCGACCTCGGGCGAGAGTTCGGCGTAGCCGCCGTATGCGGCGAAGGCGCGCACGTCGAGCGGCACGCCGCACGCTCGCAGCGCGGGACCCGTCGCGCCGAACGCTTCCACCGCCTCGCGCGAAATTACGCCCGCGCCGTGCCAGCGCGAGGCGACCGAACTATTGCCGAACAGTTTCGCAACGAACGTCGCGGTATCGCGACGGAGCCCTTCGAGTTCGAGACGGATGCGTTGCCGGTCGGCGAGCGCGCCCGTGGCGACGCCGCCGGGAACGATCGCGTCGAACAACAGCCGGTGTCCGCCTGCCGCGGCGCAGAGCCGCATCGCGCGTTCCTTCAACGCGAGCCCGCCGGTGAAGCCAGGCGCCCAGCCGGCGCCCGAGGCGCACGCCGCGAGGTCGCCGAGATGGTTGTAGATGCGCTCGAGTTCGCAGAGCGCGACCCGTGCGTAGGCGGTCTCGCGCGCGACCGCGACGCCGGCCAGCCGTTCGAGCGCGAGCGCGTACGCATGCGAGCGCGCCGCGCTGCAACTGCCGCAGATGCGCGCGACCAGCGGCGCGGCTGCGAGCGCGTCGCGGCCCTCCAAGAAGCGCTCGACGCCGCGATGCGCGTAGCCGAGTTGCGCGTCGAGGTGCACGACGGTTTCGCCGCCGGAGCTGAAGGTGAAGCGTCCCGGCTCGATGATGCCCGCGTGCACCGGGCCCACCACGATCTGGGTGAGTCCCGCGCCGTGGGCCACGATGGCGTCGGGCATCCGGCCGCCGTGTTCGCGAAACGGCCGCGCGTCGGGAGAAGCCGAGAAACGGACGCCGCGCGCGTCGGCCATCTCGCGCTCGTCCCATCCGAAAACGGGCGCCTCGGCCGCGCGCGCGCCGTGGGGCACGCCGCGCGGTACGAGCGTCGCCACCACTCCGCCGCTCTCGAGGCGCAGATAGTGCAGGTCGGCGTCGGTGGCGTACGCGCCGAGCGGAGCGCTCGTGCTCGCGAGCGTCACGTGTTGCTCCCGGCGATCGCGCTCGCCGCCGAGCGCAGCACCGCGCCGAGCGCGCTCCAGGGCGCGGCCGCGGCGGCCGTCGCGCCGGCCAAGGCCAAGCCCGCGGCGCGCGCCGATGCGGGGGCCAGAGCGAGAATCGAAGCGCGCGGCGACGGCGCCTTTCCGCTGCGTCCCGATTCGATGTCGATCGCCGCGCGCGTTAGCGCCGCAAACGCGAAGGCGATGCCGGCGAGGGCCAAGCCGAGCGCGATCCAGCGATCGGCGAGCACGCCCGCGACGACGACCATCAACTCGCTGACGAAGATGCCGAAGGGCGGCATGCCGCCGAGCGCGGCCAGCGAACCGAGCAGCATCTTGCCCGCGCCGCCGGAACGCCACAGTCCGTGCAGTTGACCGAGCGAGGTCGTGTGCCGTTCCCGCTGCACGAGTCCGGCGGCGAAAAAGGCCGACGACTTCGCGAAGGCGTGCGCGGCGACGTGGACCAGCGCGGCCAGCGTTCCGAACGTTCCGCCGAAGCCCAGCGCGAGCGCCACGATGCCCGCGTGCTCCACCGTGGAATAGGCCAGGAGCCGTTTGAGATCGCTCTGCACGAGCATCAGCGCCCCCGCGCCGAGCGTCGAGAGCACGCCGAACCAGAGCAGCAACTCGCGCGCGAACGCATCGACGCCGAGCGCTCCGGCCACGGTCAGCGTGCGGACGATCGCATAGAGCGCGCACGACACCAGCACGCCCGAGAGCAAACCGCTGACCGGCGCGGGCGCCTTCGAATGGGCGTCGGGAAGCCAAGCGTGCATCGGCACGAGGCCGGCCTTGGTGGCGAAACCGGTGATCATCAGCGCGACGGCGAGCCGCGCCAGTGCGGGCGAGGCATCGTGCGCGCGCCCCGCGATCGTCGTCCAAGAGAGGGCGTGCGCGGGATCGATGCCCGCTTGCAGCGAGAGGTGGGCCAGCACGAGCATGCCCAGCAGCGCGAAGGCGATGCCGATGCTGCACAGCACCAGATATTTCCAGGCGGCTTCGAGCGACGCCGCTTCTCCCGCGAAGCCGACGAGAAACGCCGTCGCCAGCGTGGTCGCGGAGATGCCGAGCCAAAGTAAGGTGAAGTTCTGCGCGACGACGACCACGAGCATCGCGCTCCAAAACGTGCCGAGCAGCGCGAAGTAGACCGAGACGCGCGACCACGCGGCCGACTCTTCGGGATCGCCCACCAAGTCGCCGACGCGCCGTTCGAAGATCGCGCCGCCCGCCGAGAACGTGGTGGCCAGAAATCCCAGCGTGGACACCAGCACGGCGAAGAGCAGCGAGAGACCGTCGACGCGTCCCGCGACGAACGCGGTGGCCAGCGCGGCCGCCAGCGCCGCGCTGATGCGCGCGCGGCGTCGCGCTTGGCCGAGCGGCGTCAGCAGCGGGAGCAGTGCGGCGACGAGCGGCGCGGCGACCGCGGCCAGGACGAAGGCGTTCATCCGCGCAGCTTCCGCAACGACTCGACGTCGAGCATCGGATTTTGCGCGGCGAAGGCGCGCACCAGCGCCAGGCCGATGAACGTGCCCACCAGCGCGTCGAAGGTCGCGCCGAGTTCGACCGACTCGGGCAATTGCGGGGCCAACTCCGCGCCGGCCAAGGTGATGCCCGCGCCGAGCGCGAGCAGGCCGATGACGTGGGCCAACAGGTTGCGGTGCACGACCAGCATCCCGATGCCGCACAACACCACGTAGGCGATCAGCCGCAACAACGGGATTTCCGCCAGCGCGGGCACGTGCGCGATCGCCGCGGCGGCGACCGCGATGCCGATGGCCAGCAACAGGCGTTGGGGCAAAGCGAGCGACGGATGCAAGTCGGCGGCCGGCGGGTTTTCGCGCAAGAACCAGACGATGCCCAGCGGCGCCACGATCACCTTCATCAGCGTGGTCAGCGCGAAGATGGCGAAGGCCGTCGGCGAAACGAGCGCCGAAGGTGCGATCAACGCACTGGCGATCACGGCCAGGACCACGTACGCGGCGAGGACGTAGAGCGTGCGGGCGCCGACGATCAAGAGCGCGCCGGCCAGCAGAACCGCTACTTCGAGGTTCATCCGAGGCCGCCCACGACGTGCAGACCGATGCTCGTGGCCGCGAGGATAAAGGCCGCGCCGAGCACCTGGGGCACCTCGAAGAGGCGCAACTTCGCGAGCGCCGTTTCGACGAGCGTCACCGCGATCGCGAGCGCCGCCATCCAGCCCGCGTGCGCCCACCACGCGTCGCCCGGCAAGAGCAGCGCGGCGACCGCGAAGAAGGCGATCTGTTTGACGTAGGCCGCCGCCTGGAGCAGCGCGAGTTGCGCGCCCGAATACTCCAGCAGTAAACCTTCGTGGATCATGGTCAGCTCGTAGTGCGTCTCCTGATTGTCGATCGGGACGCGCGCGGTTTCGACCAGCACGACCAGCGCGAAGGCCGCGAAGGCGAGCGTCGACGCGGCGTCGAGCGGCAGGGTCGAGAGTGCGGAGAAGCGGGTGCCGCCTCCGGAGACCGCGGCGCCGAGCAGCGCGAGCAACAGCGCCGGCTCGACGAGCCCGCCGAAGCTCGCCTCGCGGCTCGCGGCCATCCCGGCGAACGCGCTGCGCGTATCGAGTGCGGCCAGCGTCAAGACGAAGCGTCCGAGGCCGAGCAGAAAGGCCAGGGCCACGACGTCGACGGTCGCTTCGAGCGCGCCCGCGGCAAAAAACGGAACGGTCGCCGCGAAGGTCAGCGCGACGCCGAACACGATTCCGGGCGCGACGCGCACCAGCGGCGAGACGTCGTCGGGAAGGAGCGCCTCCTTACCGCACAGTTTCGCCAGGTCGCGATAGGGCTGAAGCAGCGATGGTCCCGGCCGCCCGGCGAGCCGGGCACGCAACGAGCGCATCGCGCCCTGCAGCAGCGGCGCGCAGGCGACCAGCGCGAGCGCTTGCAGTAGACCGGTCATCGCGCCGCCGCTCCCACCGCCACGATCATCGCGACCAGCGCGTAGGCCAGATAGAGCCGCAAGCTGCCGCTCTGCACCACGCGCGAACGGCGCGCGGCGCGGATGGTCAACGCGCCCAAGCGCCGGGCGGCTTCGTCGATCAGATAGCGGTTCTCCGTGCGATACTCGATGTGCTTGGGAAACCAAGGCGACTCGCCGCTGCCGAAGGTACGCGTTTGGGCCGGCGCCAGCACCGTCGAGAAGACGCGCCGCAGCGGCTTGGAAAATGCGGTCGACGTATACTGCGAAGCGCTCGTCACCGGCGAACCGCACGTCCAGGTGGCCGTCCGGCGCGCGTTGTTCGGCGAGCGCGTCAGGGCAAACGACGCCGCGGCGCCGAGCAGCGGAAGCAGAACCAAGCCGAGCGGCAACAGCGGTAGCGACGGAAGGGCCGGCGGCGCCGAGCCGGTCAGTGCCGCGCTCACGCGCGCGAGCGGTGCGAAGGCGACGAGCGGAAAGACGCCGAGCGCAACGCAGCACGCGGCCAAACCGCTCGTCGCGAGGCTCGACGTGTCGAAACGTTCGCGAGCCTGCTCGGCCTTCGGCGCTCGCCGGGCCCTACCGAGGAACGCGATGCCGAAGACTTTGACGAAGGTCGCCGGCGCGAGACCGCCGGCCAACGCCAAACCCGCGATTGCGCCGAGCGCGGCGAAGCCGGTGGGTTCGTCGTGCAGCGCGAAGAGTTGCAGCAGACTCCGGAAGGTCAACCATTCCGACGAAAAAGCGTTGAGCGGCGGCAGGCCCGCGGCGGCGAGGCACGCGACCAGCATCGCGGCGGCGGTCCAGGGCAGGTTGCGGCGCAATCCGCCGAGCCGTTCGAGATCGACCGTTCCTTCCGCGTCGGCCACGGCGCCCGCGCACAAGAAGAGCAAGCCTTTGAACAATCCGTGGTTGAGCGCGTGGAACGAGGCGGCGGTCAGCGCCAGCGCGGCGCCGAGCGGGTTGCCTTTGGCGACCAGCAGCATCGCCGCGCCCAGCGCCAGCGTGACGATGCCCGCGTTCTCCACCGACGAATAGGCCAACAGCCGTTTGAGGTCGCGATCGACCAGCGCGTACACCACGCCGCCGACCGCGGTCAGCGTGCCGACCGCGATGAAAGCGATGCCCGCCGCGGCGCCCGCCGGTGCGGCCAAGATCGTCGCAACCAGCAGCAGCGCGTAGAGCGCGATCTGCAGCATCCCGCCGGAGAGCAGTGCGGAGGCGTGCGCGGGCGCCACCGGATGCGCGCGCGGCAACCAAAAGTGCAACGGCAGCAACCCGGCTTTCGAACCGAAGCCGACGAGCGAAAGGCCGAGCACCGCGTAGCGCGTCGTTTGTGGAAGCGACGCGGCCGCCGCGGCGATGCGCGCGAACGAGGGCGAGTGCGCGTGCGCGCCGAGCAAGGCGAGCGCGACCAGCACGCAGGCCGCGCCGGCCTGCGAGAACACCAAGTACACGAACGCCGCGCGGCGCACTTCGCGCCGTTCGTGGTGCGTCGCCACCAAGAAGACCGAAACGATGGCGCAGAGTTCCCAGCCGAAGAAGAAGAGTGCGACGCTCTGCGCGCAGAGCACGAGCAGCATTGCGCTGCTGAACGCGGCGAGCAGCAGCGTTTCGATCGCGCGACCGCGACGCACGCACCACGCGGCGAGCGCCGCGTCGAGCACGGCGAGCAACGCGCAGAAGACGCCCGCGACCGGAAGCACGCCCACGGTCAGATCCAACGCCGGAATCGGACCGGCGAGGGTGCCGAAGGTCGTCGCGCCGTGCGAGAAGGCCAGGAACGCGAGGAAAGCAGCCGTGGCGGAAACGGCTGCCAAAGCGGCCGTACCGATGCGACGTAGCGCAGCGGACATTACCTGCGCTATTAGAGCGTAGGCGCGCGCGTCCCTTATGAAGTTGGCTAGAAGATGCCGCGCACGAGCGCGACTGCGGCCGCGATCAGTCCGAAACCACCGCCGACGAGGCCCATCAAGGTCCAGAAACGCTCGCGTTCGAGCGGCATGTCGCCGGTGGCCACGCGGCCGCTCTGCGTCTCCACTTGCACCACGCGACCGTCGAAGAGCTGCGCGGTCGCGGAGCGGTCGTTGCCGTCGCGTGCACTGCGATACACGTTTCCGCGGTAATCCGTTCGCGCTTGCACGTTGTAGACGGTGCCGTCGCGGCTCTCGAGGGTCATGCAGTCCGCCGATCCGTGCCTGCCGCAACCGTAGGCGCGGGTGATGCGGACCGGTTCGAGCGTGCAGGCGCCGGCGGCGGTCGAACCCGCGAACCCGCCGAAACAACTCGGATCGGCATTGTAGCGGCGCACGTCGGAACCCGCCTTGAACGACATGAAGATCCCGCCCGCCACGAGCAAGACGCCCGCCGCGATGCCGCCCGCCGGGCTGCGCCGGTATGGGGCGTAGCCGGGAGCGGGAGTGGGGCCCGTGCCCGTGACGCGGTGCCCGATCATGAGGATCACCGCGAGCGCGGCGGCGGCGACCGGAATCGCATACGGCAGCGCGCTGAGGCCGGCCCAGCCCTGGCGCACGACGACGAAGTAAAACGGCACGCCCACGATGAGCAAGCCGATGACGGTGACCACGAACGAGCCGAGCGACGTGCCCGGCGCCCGGTTATAGCCGAACATCTCTTCCGGTTATCGGCCGGCCCGCTCGGCTTGCTTACGAGGCGGGACGTCCCGCCTTTGCCGCGCGGAAACGTTCGAGCAATTCGCGATAGGCCACGGCCTTGGTGCGTTCGCGACCGTGGGCCTGGCCGAGTTCGCGTTCGTGCGCGTCGATCTCGAGCCAGTGATGCCAGCCGATTGCGTGCGTGCCGCGCGCCTCGAGGAAACGGTCGACCGCCTCCGGCTGCGGTTCGTGCGCGCCGGGCAGCGCGGGAAGATCGGCCAAGAGCGAACGCACCGTCTCCGCGGCGTCGGCTTTGTTGGTTCCGATCACGCCGGTGGGTCCGCGCTTGATCCAGCCGGCCACGTACGCGCCGCGCAGGGGCGTTTGGGCCTGGGCCAGCACGCGTCCCGCATCGTTGGGAATCACGTGCCGCTTGCCGTCGAAGGGCAGGCCCGGAAGCGGTTCGCCGCGATAGCCGACCGCGCGAAACACCATCTGCACCGGAATGCGCTCGAAGACCCCGGTGCCCACCGCATTCTCCAACTCGTCCAGACGATTGCGTTCGACGATCAGCGCTTCGACGCTCGCGGTTCCCACGATCTCCACCGGCGATGCGAGAAAGCGCAAGTGCAGGCGCCTCGGCCTTCCGGAGGGTGTTTTTGCGGCGAAGTCGCGGAGTACGTCGAGGTTGCGCTGCAAGGCTTGTCGCGACGCGACTGCTTCGGCACTGGCGGCGTCGAGTTCGAGCGCGCCGGGCTCGATCAGCACGTCGGCGTTGGCCAGTTCGCCGAGTTCGCGCAATTCCGCGGTGGTGAACTTGGCCTGCGCGGGTCCGCGCCTGCCGATCAAATAGATGTCGCGGATCCGGCTGGCCTCGAGCGCGTCGAGGACGTGATGCGGAATGTCGGTCGGCCTCAACTCGTCGACGTGTTTGGCCAGGATACGCGCGACGTCGATGGCCACGTTGCCCGCACCGATCACCGCGACGGCGTCGGCGTGCAGCGCGATCTCGCGCGTCAACGCATCGGGATGGCCGCTGTACCACGCCACGAACTCGGTCGCCGACATGCTGCCGGGCAGGTCTTCGCCGGGAATGTCGAGCGCGCGATCGTTGGGCGCGCCCACCGCGAAGATCACCGCATCGTAGAAGCGCAGCGCGTCGTCGAGCGTCAGGTCGGAGCCGAAGCCGACGTTGCCCAAGAAGCGCACGCGCTCGTCGCCGAGGGTTTTGGCGAAGGTAGAGATGACCGACTTGATCTTGGCGTGATCGGGCGCGACGCCGTAGCGCACCAGGCCGTACGGCGTCGGCAGGCGTTCGAGCACGTCGACGCTGACCGGCACCGGACTCGTGCGCAGCAACGCGTCGACCGCGAACAGTCCCGAGGGTCCCGAGCCCACGACGGCAACGCGCAACGGGCGGGAGTCGAAGGGCGAACTCATCACCGTTCTTCTACTCCCGCTCGCGACGCGAACCCCGCGTCAGGGCTTCTTCGCTTTGTCGTCCTTGGGCGCGGGCTTCTTGGGCGGCGGCGCGGGCGCGTTGCGCTGAAGTTGAGGCTGAGGCGGCCGCTGGCGGACTTGCGGTTGGCTCTGACGCGACGCCCCGCTGCCGTCGGCGGGGTAGCGCAAGCTCCCGCCTTGGGGCCGCGTCGAGTCGAGACTGCGCTGCGTTCGCGGCACCTGGCCGTGCGAGCCGTAGGTCGTGGGGACGGACCCGTGCGAACCATCGGTCACCGGTACGTTGCCTTGCGGACGCTGATACTCGGACGGCGCCGGCTGCGCGTGGGGCTGAACCGAGGGACTGCGCGGCTCGACCCCGGGCGCGCGGTTTTGATTCGCCGGCGCGTTGGGCGACTCGATGCGGGTTTGCAACGCGGCTCGCACCTGATCGAACGAAGGAGCGGCCTTGTGCGTCCGCGCGAGTGCCGCGAGATGCGGCCGGACGATCGGAGCTTTGGCCAACGTTGCCGGAAGCGGCTTGGCGGTGAAGCGCAGGTTGGCGCGGGTTGGCACCACGGGCAACGCGCCGTGCACGGCCTGAACGTTCTGCCAGTCGGCCGACGCGATGCGCGCCGGATGCGCGAAGTTGCCGGCCTGCCAACGATCGATCGGAATCATGCGGCCCCAGCGGCGATTCACGTAGGTGACGCTGGTGATGTCGACGGTGCGCACCGTCGTCGAGGCGACGAAGACGCCGCCCGACCAGCCGTACCACGGATAGAACGGCTCGCGCGGGGCGAGCGGCACCCAGCCGATGCTCGCGAATCCGCCCGAGGCTCCGCCGAAGCCGACGAAGGCCACGAGCGCAGGCGACCAGACGTAGTCGAGCGCGGGCTGCGGCGGCGGAGGATACCAGCACCAGCCGTAGACCGGACTGTGGAACCAGCGGCCGTAGTGGTACGGGCCCCAGCCCCACGGCTCGTTCGAGACCCAGGTCCAGCCGTAGCCTCCCGCCCAAACCCACGTGCCGTTGGTGTACGGCGCCCAGTTGGCATCTTCGGTGGGCGCCCAGACCTCGCCGTAGGTCGGATCGTCGACCCACTGTCCGTATTGCGCGTAGTCGTCGTAGGCAAGACCGGCCGGTGCGTTGGGGTCGTTCAGGGCTTCGACCGCCGCTGCGTCGCGGCTTGCGTTGAAGCTGTCGAACGCATCCTTTGCGACGGCCGGACCGACGGCGATCGCCGGCTGATCGGCCGAGCCCGAAACGTTGGCCGTGTTGCCGGCGGAGATCGTCTGCGCGCCTTGCGGGCTCTCCAACAGAACGCTGCCCGAGCGAACCGTGATCTGCGCGCTGCCGTCGTCGGCGACCCCGATGCGATACGCCCCGGGACCTTGCGGCCGAACCGCGATAAACGGCGTGTCGATCTCGGCCGGCAGTCCGCCGTCGAAGACGCGCTCCTCGATGGTGCCCTGGGCAACTTGCGCGACCCGGTTGTCGCCTTCGATCGTGACGAACCGGACCTGCGTGTCGTAGCCGATCCTGATCAGCGAGGCGCCGTCGTACTGCACCTCGGCGGCCGACCCGGAATCCCCGGTGCTGATGTAGTCGCCCTCCAGCACCGGCGCGTTGACCACGGCCGCGACCGTTTCGCCGGCCTCGTCGCTGCGAACGCCCACGTCGCCCTGGATCAGGTCGATGCGCGCGACGCCCGGCGGCGACGGATCGTCGGCCGCGGCCGGAAGCGTGGACCATGGGGCGGCGCTCAGCAGAAGCACGGCAACGGCGGAAAGCGCCAAGGTCGAAGCTCGAACGTGGTGTCTCACGCCTCGGTAAACGCAGTTTCGTCTCCCGGCGTTTCTCCGGGCGATTCTCTGCCTGCCGCTCGGGCCGCCGTCGGCGAAGCGAACGGCCTTTGCCCTTTTCGACGGAATCGGGTAGACTTGTCCCCGATGACCGTCAGCAAAGAGAGTCGACCGTAGCCGGCCGCCGCGCGTTCAAACACCCGCCGGGGCCCCGACCCGTCGCCGAGCCTTCGAAAGAAGCTCCGCTCGAGTTGTTCGGGACCGTCAGGCAGGTCTTCCCGAGTACGACCTTCGCGGTCGAACTCGAGAACGGCCAGACCATCCTCGCACACATCGCGGGGCGACTGCGCCGTCACCGCATCAAGATTCTGCCGGGCGACCGGGTCGATCTCGAGATGTCGCCCTACGATCTGACCAAAGGCCGGATCGTCTACCGTTACCGCGCGGGCGAGGCCCGACGCTCCTGACGGCCTAGCCGGTTCGCCGGCTAGGCGACGTCCTGGCCGGCCGAAGCGAGGCGACGGTTCAAGGCGCGGGTCAGCATGGCCGGCGTCGGCAATTTGACTTGCTTGGCGAGACCGAGCAACTCGAGCTGCCGAATCGTGATCCAGGTCATGTCGAACTCGTGGCGCGCGAGGCCGTGGCGCGCGGAGAACGGGAAGGCGTGGTGGTTGTTGTGCCAGCCCTCGCCCCAGGCCAGCAGCGCGACCCACCAGTTGTTGGTCGAGAGGTCGCCCGCGGCGTAGGTGCGGTAGCCGAACATGTGCGCGGCGCTATTGACGAACCAGGTCACGTTGTAGGTCACCACGAGGCGCACGAAGATGCCCCAGATGACGAAGGGCCAGCCGCCGAGCACGTAGAGCAGCGCCGCGAGTGCGAGCTGCAGCAGTACCGGAATTCTGTCCAGGACGCGATAGAACGGGTCCTTGACGAGATCCGGCGAGAAGCGCAGCTCCTCGGCGCGCGTCAGGCGCGCCGGATTCGGCGCGTAGAGCCAAGCGACGTGGCTCCACCAAAAACCGCGACGGGCGTTGTGCGGGTCGCGGTCGGTGTCGGAGTAGGCGTGGTGCGCGCGATGGGTCGAGACCCAGTCGATCGGACCGCCCTGTAGCGCCAGCGTTCCGAGAATCGCCGTGCCGTACTCGATCCACTTCGGCACCACGAGGCTGCGGTGGGTGAGGATCCGGTGGTAGCACAGCGTGATGCCGACGCCGCCGGTCAAGTAGTAGAGGAAGAAGCCGACCAGCACCGCCTGCCAGGTGAAAAACATCGGCAGGAAGGCGGCGAGGGCTCCGAGGTGGATGAGGCCGAGGACGATCCCCGTCGCCCACTTGGGCTTGGGCACGGCGCGGGCTTCGCCCAGGTCCAACGGGGGCGCTAGTTCCTCGGTCATCAGGCCAGGGTACCTCGGAGTTGTGAGTTTGGCGTGAAGGGCCGCGCACGGCCAAATAGACCGTCGGGCGGTAACGCCTCCTAGATGTGTCGTTCGGCATCGACTGGCACCTTCTCCAGGGGAACTTGCGAGTGGCTTGCGAATGTTGGGGTTCGATGAGGAAGCGCCCGGTCGCGAGAGCATCGCGCGGGGTGTCGCCGTTGGCGGCGATGCTGCTCTTCTTTGCGTTCACCGCTCCGCTCGGCATCGTCGCCCACCTCGTCTCCGAGTTGGCCGGCTTGGGCTGGCACGACGACGCCGACGTCGTCCTGTCGGCACGTCACGGCTATTTGGCGTTGATCGCGTTGGGTGCGCTGGTAGCGCTGGGGCTGGCTTTGCGCGCCGTGCCGCGCGGCGACCGGCGCACGCGCATCGCCGCGATCGTCGACGCGTTGCCCTTCAAGGGTCAAGGCGCGCGGTTCGTCGCGCTTTCGTTTGCGGCGCAGTTCGGATTCTTCGCGATCACCCAGATCGGCGAAGGCTGTCCGCTGTGCGGCGGCGACGTCGTGGTCGGCGTCGTGGCCGCCGCGCTGGCCGCACTCTGCGGCGCGTTGGCCATCATGCTCGGCAAGCGCAGGCTCATCGGATTCGTTTTAGCGCTAGCGTTCGTCTTCGCGTTCGAGGCCGCGGAGCCGTCGGAGACCGGCGGCGCGGCGACCCGGCGGCGTGGCGGCTTGCTCGCCTCGAGACGGCGCACGCCGTTCGCGTTTCGCTATCGTCCTCCGCCGTTTTCGCAGCATCGTCTGATCGGCTGACGGCGCGCCTTCGCGCCCGGGGCTAACGCTCGCGACGGAAACGTCGCGCGACTGCTGCATTCGTCCGAGAGGAAACCATGAACGTGTTTTCGCTGCGCCGTTCCGGCGTCGCATTGCTCCTCGCCGTCCTGTCGCTGGTTTTGTGCCGGCCGGCAGAGAGCGCAACCGCCACCGCGGCATTGAGCGGGACGGTGACCAATAACGGTGCGCCCGTGTCCGGCGCCACCGTCACGGTCACCGGCAACCGGCAAGAACTGAAAACGACGACCGACGAAGAGGGCCGCTTCGTCTTCCCCGCACTGTCGTTCGGGACGTATGCAGTTCGCGCCAACCGCGCGGAACTCAACGGCGCGCTCAACGTCGACCTCGGCAGTGCCGGCGCGGCGGTGACGATTCCGCTTTCGGCGCTCAAGCAGATCGGCGCCGTCGTCGTCGCGCGCTCCGTACCGGTCAAAGGCAGCGGCGCCGACACCGTGTTGAATGCAACCGATCTCGCGCGCTCGACGACGAGCGACAGTTTCCCGGAGACCCTTATCCAGCTTCCCGGCACGGCGCGCGGAGCCAACGGCGTGGTTCACATGAACGGCGATCACGGCGTCATCGACTACGTCGTCGACGGCGTTCCCCTGCCGCAGGCGCTCAATCGGGAAATCGGTAGCGAGATCGACCCCACAGACATCTCGTTTCTCGAAGCCATGGAGGGTGCGTACCCTGCGCAATACGGTCTGCGGTTTGGGTCGGTGCTCAACATCACCACGCGCGCGGGAACCGGGCCTGCGGGATTCGACGGTAGCCTGAGTTATGGATCGTACGGCGACATCGATCAGTCGCTCGGGTACCACGCTCCCCTGGGGGGCGGCGGAGGGTTCGACGTCGCCTTCCGCAACGAACAGACCAACCGCGCTCTGGACCCGCCGGATTTCGACTCCCCGCACAACAACGGGAGCGACACCAACCAGTTCGTCCGCCTGACGCTGCCCAACGGCGGAGGTAATTTTACCGACGTCACCCTCATTCACAGCTTTCGCACGTTCCAGATTCCCAACGACATCAACTACGGGGAACCTGCGACGACCGACGACAACGAATCGCAGGACGATACCTTCTTGAGCGCTCAATTCCGGCACGTGTTAGGGAACACGGGCTCGCTCAGTTTCGGGCCCTCCGTCAAGATTTCGCATATCCAAGACTTTGGAGATCCGGCCAACGACTGGATCTACGGCGAGGCGCTCAACGTGGAAGCGCCTCCCTTTGGAAACGGCGGAACCCCGGCCGATTGCGCGACCGCGTTGAGCACGAAAAACTTTCTGCCCACGACCTGTGCGTATTCGCTCGACGACGACAAGACCTCGCTCGATTACATTCTCAACAGCGACCTCGTCGAGCGATTCGGCAAGCACGAGTTCCGCGCCGGCGTCGGCTACGACCTCACGCGCGTCGACAAGGTGTACGACGTCGTCCTGCAACCCAACAACTTCTTGGCGCCGATCGAAACCCCGAACGCGCCCGACGCTCCGACGCCCGTGGTCGACGACAATCCCAACGTGGGCAACACCTATACGTCGTATCTCCAAGATAGCTGGCGAATGTCGCGCGACTACGAACTCGACTACGGCTTGCGCTACGATTTCTTTACGATCCGCTCCACCGACTTCGCGCAGGGCTTCGGCGGGTTCAGCCCGCGGCTGAAGCTGACGCGCTACTTCGGGTCGCGGGCCGCCATCTACGCCTACGTCGGGCGCTTCTTCGAGCCGTTCTCGTTCGAGAACGTGGACCCGCGCGCGGCGCAGTTCCTCAATCTGCCCTTGCAAGCGACGGAGGCGCAGTTCGACCTCAAGCCCGAGCGCGACACGCAGATCGAGTTCGGCGGCCACGTGCCCACCGGCGTCGGCTCGCTCGGCTTCCGCATCTGGCAGAAGAACGCCAACGACCTGATCGACGACACCCAGGTCGGCGTCACCGCGCTGCACCAGGACATCAACTACACGTTGGGCCGCCTTTCCGCCGAGACGATCGACTACGTGCAGCCGCTGGCCCGCGACGGCCGGGCATACGTGAACGTCAACCACACGATATCGCTCAACTCGGGCTGCGAGACCCAACTCTTGGCGCCGTGCTTCGGCCAGCCGACGGGCTTCACGCCGGCCGACCACGAGCAGCGCTGGAGCATCACCGGCGGCTTTCTGATGAACGACGCCCACGGCGGCTGGTTCACGGGCAACGCCGAGTACGGTGCGGGACTGTCGTCGGCGGTCTGCATGCCGCTGACCGCCGACTGCAAGGAGACGCCGCACACGATCTTCGCAGTCGAAAAGGGCTTCGCGTTGCGCAAGGGCGTCGCGCTGACCGCGCGCATCGAGAACCTGCTCAACGACCGCTACTACGTGACGCTGCTCAACGCGCAGGGGAACCACTTCGCCGCGCCGCGCACGTTCAACCTCGGAGTGCAATTCGGGCGATGAACCGGGAGACGTATGCCGACTGCCTGGCCTGCGTCGCGGAACTCGAGGAGCATGCTGCCCGGCACAGCGGCCTCGAGGTCATCTTCGCGCCGTGGTGCCGGCTCTGCGCCGGCGCGGCCGAGTTGCTCAACGCTCCCGAAGCCTTCTCGCGCGGCGCCAAGCCGCCGACCGACGGGACTTTTCGGAGCGCGCCGATGATATGGGAGGATGATTTCGTCGCTGACGGGCTGAGGTTCGGCCGGTAGCGGCGGAGCCGGCATGCCGCAGGGCATGCCGCGCGGCGGGGGCGAATGGTCGCCGCGCATGAAGATACCGGACCTCACGCCGTTATGAGAGCGCTCGCCTTTGCGGTGGCTGTGTGCCTGGCGTGGCCAGCGCTGGACGCTCGGGCATTCTCTGCCGAGGAGAAGGGGCCGACGTGTCTGGTCAGCATCCAACTCACGGCAATGCCCGACGCCGGCACCTACGCCGCCGTGATCGGTTCGACGCAGCCGGGACCGGTCGATGCGACCGCGACGCTGTACACGTCGTCCCAGTCGTTCTCGCTCGTGCTCACGAGCGTGGCGCTCGTCGACCGGCGCAACTCGATCGGCGAACCGCTGTTTCGCACCGAGCCGGTGTTCTTCAAGATTGCGACGACGGAGCCGATTCGTGGCGGGGACGTAAGCCTGAGCAAAGGCGGCGAGCGGCTCGAGTGCTTGAAGGGGCGCTACGTCCAAAGGGTCGCCGGGGCGTACGAAGCTCCCGACGCGACTCGACGCGAGCACGACATCTGGAAGCAGTACGTGAAAGAGAACCCGACCGTTCTTCCTACGACGCTTCGCCCCGCCGAACGGGAGCCCACCTGCGAAACCGAATATCGTGATGCGACGCTAGTGACGCCGGCGCTGCCGGAGTATCCGGAGGCCGCCCGTCGAGAGGGTGCTGTCGGCACGGTCGAGGTCTTGGTCGCGCTCGGCCCCGAAGGTCGAGAGGCATGGCATGCGGTCTACCGTTCGAGCGGCAACGAGAGTCTCGATCGTGCGGGCGAGAACGCCGCCGCACGATCGACGTACGCGCCCGAGATCTTTCGTTGTGTCCCCGTGAGCGGAGGGTACATTTACCGCGCCGATTTTGCCGGCAGGTAGGGCCAAAACGTCACGAGCCCGGCGATGCGGGGCGGCCCATTTGTGGGGCAGGTGCGTAGCCTGCGCCGCCGAGAATGCTGCTTCGATGCGTCGTCGGATTCCGGCCTCTTCTTAGCGGATTTCGGTTAACGATGTTCCGCTTTCCGCTCGCCGCCGCTTCGCTCGCGCTCTCGGTGTCCTTCGCCCAGTTCCCCGTCGCTCCGGCGAGCGCGGCCGAACCGGGGATCGTGACCTGCTTCGTCACCGTCGAGCGGATCGTTGCGCTGCCCGCGGCGGGGGCGAACGCGATCGTCGTCGACTCGTGGAATACCGAGCCGCTCAACGTGCGTGCCACCATCTACTCGGCAGCGCACTCCTACAGGCTCGACTTGCGTGACGTTGCCTTCGAACCGCGTGCGAAGACGGACGACGATCGCGCTCCGTATCGGACGAGACCCGTCTACTTCATGCTTCCTTCGAACGAGGCCGTGACCGCGGCGTCTCTCGATTTCCAGCCGGCGGGCTCGGCTTGTTTGACGCATGGCTATGCCGTCCCGGCGGCTGCCGCTGCTAACGCCACGCCTTCGGCCGAAGATCGTTCCATCGTCGACCGCTTTGAGCAGAAGAGTCCGCTGCTGCTCAATGCCGTGGACGCGCGCGTCGTGGCGCCTCTGCGCTGTTCCGAACCGTACCGCCCCGCGCGGAATGCGGGGCCGCGGCACTTCACGTCGTCGATGAGCGTGCCGCCGGAGAACGGCTTCGTCGATATGCTCGTGGGCCTTACTGCGAAGGGCGACGTCTCGTCGGTGGGCCTGCTCGACTCCAACGTCACGCGTCCGTTCGAGGGAGCCGCCCTCAACGAAGCGCGCCACCACCAATTCGAGGCCGAAGTCTTCCGCTGCGCGCCGGTCGCCGGCGGATATCTCTATCACTTCGACTTCCATCACGACGGC
>Ga0326727_10007120_pt1 | contig 29946 bp, 25 predicted proteins | sample MB2enrmetagenome_FD_207643 | JGI IMG/M metagenome (GOLD analysis project Ga0326727, IMG submission 207643) | Lab enriched peat soil microbial communities from McLean, Ithaca, NY, United States - MB29MY | ecosystem: Environmental > Terrestrial > Soil > Wetlands > Peat | place: USA: New York... | reverse complement strand
CCGGTGACGATGTCGCCGCCGGCAAAGACGCCGCGCTTGCTGGTGCGCATGGTCTGCTCGTCAGCCACAATGTAGTTGTGCTTGTTGGTGGCCAAGTCCGGCGTGGTGCTCTGGATGAGGGGATTGGCGGTGGTGCCGACGCCGATGATGGCTACATTAGCGGGCAGCACGAACTCAGAACCCTTGACCTCGACCGGGCGGCGGCGGCCGCTTGCATCAGGCTCGCCCAGCTCCATGCGCACACAGCGCGCGCCGGTGAGCCAGCCCTTCTCGTCGCCGAGGAACTCGACGGGGTTGGTCAGCATGCGGAACTCGATGCCCTCTTCGCGGGCGTGCTTGACCTCTTCGGCGCGGGCCGGCATCTCGGCCTCGGAGCGGCGATAAACCAGTGTCGCGGTGCGCGCGCCCAGCCGCCGCGAGGTGCGCACCGCGTCCATGGCGGTGTTACCGCCGCCGACTACGATTACGTCACGATCGCGGCAATCGTAGACTGGCTCGTCATACTCCTCAAGCTGGTAGGCGCGCATCAGGTTGACGCGGGTGAGAAATTCGTTGGCCGAGTAGACGCCGTTGAATTGCTCACCGGGGACGCCGAGGAAGACCGGAAGCCCCGCGCCGGTGGCCACAAAAACCGCGTCGTAATGCTCTTCACTCATCAGCTCGTCGAGGGTGACGCTCTTGCCGACGACCACGTTGGTCTCGAACTCGACGCCCATGCGGCGCAGGTTGTCCACCTCGCCGCGCACGATGGCCTTGGGCAGGCGAAACTCGGGGATGCCGTAGACCAGCACGCCGCCCAGCTCGTGCAGAGCTTCAAAGACACGCACACGATGGCCCTTTTGGATCAGGTCTCCGGCGGCGGAGAGCCCGGCTGGCCCGCTGCCGACGATGGCCACGCTCTTGCCGGTCGCGGGCGCGTTGGCGGGCAGTCCCAGCTTGCCGCTGAGGCGCTCGTAGTCGGCGACGAAGCGCTCCAGGTTGCCGATGGCCACCGGCTCGCCCTTCTTGCCGACGATGCATCCGCCCTCGCACTGATTCTCCTGCGGGCAGACGCGGCCGGTGATGGCCGGCAGGGAGTTGTCCTCGCGCAGCTTGGCGGCGGCGGCCAGATAATCGCCGGCGCAGATCAGGGCCACGATTTCCTTGATCTTGACGCCCACCGGGCAATCTACGACGCAGCCCGGCTTGGCGCAGCCGAGGCAGCGCGAGGCCTCGGTGACGGCTTCGTCTTCTGGCAATCCCTGGTTGACTTCCTCAAAGTTGCGGCTGCGCACAGCGGGGTCCAGCTCCGGCATATGCCGGCGCAGAATCTTCATGCGCTCCTTCAGCGGAAGAATATTCATTGCCGAGCGCGGAAGAGCATTTCTTTCAGGCATAATGCTTCTCCCCCGCGGCCAACTCTTCGCGTAGTTCGGCAACCTGCTCTTCCTTGTGCTGCTCAAATTCCTTCAGCGCGGCGCACTCTTTCTCGCGGTACATCGTGTTGCGCTGCATGAGCACCTCGAAATTGACCAGCGAAGCGTCGAACTCCGGGCCGTCCACGCAGGCGAACTTGCTCTGCTTACCGAGCAGCACGCGACAGCCGCCGCACATTCCCGTGCCATCCACCATGATGGAGTTAAGGCTTACCATGGTCTTGATGCCCAGCGGCGCGGTGATTCGCGCCACGGCGCGCATCATGGGCACCGGGCCGACGGCAAGGACGAAGTCGATCTTGCGGCCGGCGGCAATCAGCTCGTCGAGCTTTTTTGTTACCAGACCCTGTTCGCCGTAGCTGCCGTCGTCGGTCATCACGTAGGCCTCGCTGCTGGACGAGCGGACTTCGTCTTCAAAGACCACCATCTCTTTGTTGCGGGAGCCTTCGATGAAGATCACGTGATTACCGGCCTGCTTGAGCGCGTAGGCCGTGGGCAGCGCCATCGCTGTGCCCACACTGCCGGCCAGAATGACCGCCGTGCCGTAGTTTTCGATCTCTGACGGCTTGCCCAGCGGGCCGACGATGTCGAGAATGGAATCACCCGTCTCCAGGCAATTCAACAACGAGGTGGTTTTGCCGATGGCCTGCACCACGATGGTGACCGAGCCTGCCTGAGGGTCCGAGCTCTTGATGGTGAGCGGAATGCGCTCGCCCTTGTTATGAATGCGGAGAATAACGAATTGCCCCGGCTGGTGCTTGCGCGCAATGCGCGGCGCCTCAATCACAAACTGCTTTATATTGAGGCCAACATTGCGGGCTTCGAGAATTTTGTACATGAAGATAGTTTACGATGCGACCGGGACAGCATGCCATCATCTCAGCAAACGGCAGAAACCTAGAGGCAAAAACGAATTACACGCCATGCGCAGGCGAAGTAAATGCCTGTATTCATGATCATTCAGGATACACGAGCGGGGATGTGATACGAGTCACCTGGGGGCGGCGAGAAAGAGTCGGGATTGGCCGATCCGGCCTCCGACTCAGCCTCGTTTCAAGCTTCCATTTCCAGGTCCTGTGCTGCTTCGTCCTCCATGGCGGGGAGGATGGCGCGCATTTGTTCGAACTCGGGGTTGCCGTGCAAGGGTTTGAGGCGCGGATCGGCCAGCATCTGGAAGAACCAGGGGCAGCGGGCCTCATCCACGGCGCGTAGTTCAGCCAGGGCAGCTTCCTGGTCTCCCAGGGCGAGATAGGCCGCGGGCATGAACCCGCGCACAAGGTAGCGTTCCCGGCCCAGCCATTGCAGACGCTCAAGGATGAAGCGAGCCTCATCCGCGCGGCCGGCGCAGGCCAGCGCGTATGCATGTACGGCGCCGGCAAGATCGAAATACGGCGAGCGCTGAGCGAAACGTTGCGCAATCCCAATCGCCTGTTCCGCCTCCCCGTGGAAGGCAAGAATCACCACCACGTAGATGCAGGTTTCATCAAGGTCAGGAAACAGAGCGATCGTTTTGCGGGTCTGCTCCAGGCTTGCGGAGGCCTGCCCATCCAGATGGAGCGCCCAGGCCAGGCGGTTCTGCAGCCCGGGCGAAAAGGGATCGATGCGAATGGCCTCGTTCAGCATCTCAATGGCCTCGGTAAAGCGATGGCGGCTGACGGCAAACATAGTGCGCGCGCGCGTGGTCCAGAGATCGTGGGGCAGATGCGCGCTGGAGGAGAAAGCCAGCAGGGCCGCGGGCATGTTGCGGTCGTAGTAGAAGTTGACCCAGCCCAGCGCGGGCAGCAGGGCTACGGCGCGATTGGTAAGGTCGGGAATCGATTCCGCCATGCGGTGCACAAGCTCCGCTGCAGCGCTCGGAGACATGAAGCCGAACAAGGCCTGGATAGCGCACAAGTGCGCCACATCGACCTTGGCGAAAATCAGCATGGGATCAAGTTCGATGGCCCGCAACAGTTGTTGCAGCCCGTCCTGCATGCGGTGGCGATGAAGCGTCTGCCACTCATGGTGTCCATGCAGGAATATCTCGTAGGCCTCCGCATGCCGGGGGCCGCTTTCGTCTTCCACTTCGCTGGTGGCGGAGATGTCGAGGCCGGCCATCTTCTGCTCCGAAGATAAAGCCGCGTCTCCGGGGACACCGGCGCCCCACCCCGTCGACGAAGACCTGTCCCCCCACCCCAACGAGCCTAGACCGCTCGTTGGAAACCCCGCGTCTCCAGGGACCCCGGCGCTGAGTCGATAGGCCAGCCGCCGCATCAGCTCCTGCTGCAGCACGCCAGTCCGGCTCTGCGGCGTCAGCAGGTCTTCAACCCAGATTTGCGTGCCATCCTCGACGCGGATCATCTCCGCCCGCAGTCGGTAAAGCGAGGAGAATGCCTCCAGAGTTCCTGTCAATACCAAGTCGGCCTTCAGTTCCCGGCCGATTTGCTGGGCAGTGAGCCCGCGTTGGGCCAGATTGAAGACCGAATCCCTGGCCAGCAGGGCAACGGCAAAGCCGCGCGCGCGGGAGAGACTGGCGGTGGTCTCTTCCGCCATGACCGATCCAAGATGTTCCGGAACGGAGTGCCCGGTGGCGAAAGGCATGATGGCCAGCCGCACAAGCGTCCCGAGCGCGGCCTCGCCGGCTCGCCTGATCTCGGCCGTGAATCGGTATCCGCGCTTATAAACAGTCTGGATGCACGTATCCGGCTCCAGCCGCGCGCGCAGGCTGGACACGCACTTGGGAACGCTGTCGGCCGTTACATGCACATCGCCCCACAAAGTATTTTTCAGTTGCGCGGGCGAGACCACCTGGCCGGCATGCGCCAGAAGCAGCCGCAACGCCGCCAGCTCCCTGGGAGGGAGGTGAACCACCACCTCACCGCGCCACAGCGTGCCATCAGCCTCTAGCCGGAACCCCGCAAAAGAACAGGCCAGCGCTCGACCCCGGCGACCCAGAGCTATCCGGGATCCTGTGTCTCCACGCCGACGGCCAAGGCTTCCCCCCGGCGTGCCAGTATCTGCGCTCCGGCGACCAATACCTGATGCCTGGGACCCCGGTTCACCACCCCGTCGACCAGAAGCTGTGGCTGGGACAACAGCATCTCCCCTTCGGCGACCAAGACCTGTCGCCTCACCCGAACGAGCAGAATCCGCTCGTTGGGGACCCCGAGTCGCCTGGGACCCCTGATTTGGCGTACTGCGCGAAACTGGTTGAGGCTCTTTCGTCGATGCCACCTCGCTTCCTCTCAAAATATAATGGCGACACGTTAGCCGATCTCTTGCTCATCCAGGAAGACAAAAGGAGCGGCCAGCATAGCCGCGGGAATCTACGAGGGGGAGGCCCATAGGAAAATGAAAATAGTAGTTCCTGTGAATCCCTGTGCTTCAATGGGCCATGTATATTTCTGTGACCTACAGAATATCCGCTTTTGATATGCAAGGGGAAGGGTGGGCTTTATTTCATAATGATTTTTTTATACGTGAAGTAATCAATGGTGCATTACCAAGGGAAGACTTCAGGAAAACTTCAGGAATACGTCCGAAATAGCAGCCTTTTGACAGGCAAGATTACAGGAGAGAGTTTAGCTATGTCGAAAACTATTTCCTACGCGCAGTGGTCTCTTGAATCTTATTGCATCGGGATGAAGCTGCGCTCGCTACGCACCCAGAAGCGTCTCACGCTCTCGCGCCTGGCGGCTGAGACAGGCTTATCCACGGCGCTGCTCTCCAAGCTGGAGACAGACCGCATGGTTCCCACACTGCCTACGCTGGCCACTATCAGCCGGGTGTACGGGGTGGGGATGAGCTACTTTTTCTCCGAGCCCGCCAGGCACACACTATCTATCACGCGCAGGGCTCACCTTGCAGGCAATAGCCGCGGACTGGAGTCGGTGAAGATAACGCCTCTGAACGTGGTGACGGAGGGGACTCAGCTGGTAGCGCGGATGATCGAGTTTCCCGCCGCGGGAGTTTCCTGCGCCATGGATTCCTGCCGCGAGGGGAGTGCGCTAGTGTACGTACTGGAAGGGAAGTTGCAGTTGGATGCGGGAGGGATGCAGGAGGTGATGGAGGCCGGCGATTGTGCCTGCATGGAGAGCGACATGGCGTTAGCCTGGAGCGCGGCGGGCAAGCATCGCTGCCGAATCCTGGCGGTCACGCCGGCTGGACCGCATAGGGAAGGCTGAGCTGCCCGGCCGGCATGAGCGGATGCCGGATCAGGGGGTAGCCGCGCCACTGACGCGCGGAATCAATTGGAAGGAATCGAGAAAGGTTGCAGCGCTGGCGTATGGTGTGCCAATCGGCGAGGCGATCAGCGTCTGGTAAAGCGTGGAGCCCACCAGGTAGATGCGCGCGTAAAAGTGCATGGTGTCGTTGTCGGCCTCAAACTCCCTGCCGGGATAGACGCCGAACGTGATTTTCTTCCCTCTGACCAGGTGGGCTTTGACGTTATCAATGGCTCCCTGTTGAGCGCCGTCCAGCACCTTGTCCGGAGTCCTGTCCGAGATTGCCGAGCCGTAATCGCAAACCCCGACGAACACCGCCGCCTGGCCATCCTCCGCCAGATAGGCGCGCAACTCGAAGCTGCCCTTCTCGGTAGGAACGTCCTTCTTTGACATTTGAGGTTCGGAGGGGAACGCGGCGCTGAATCCATCCGACGGGTAGCTGAAGGTCTTCCACTGCTGAGCTTGCGCATCGAGCGCGACGGCAAACGAAAGCAGGACAAATGCGAGGGTAATTCGTTTGTAAAGAGTTTTGTGCATTCTGATCGGCCTCCTGGAGTTGAAATCCCCGAATTGTGTGATTTTAACATTTCACACGTGATTGAGCGGCATTTATTCCATGCCAGCGATCAAGTGTTTACCCATCACAGGACGACTCTGTAGGATAGTTTGGAAATCAAGGAGCGCCGCGCCATGCGACCCAACCTCAACCTGATGAAGGCAACCCTTACCGGAGCTTTGGGCGGGCTGCTCTTCGGCTTCGACACAGTTGTGATTTCAGGGGCCATTGATGCACTGGTGCGGCTCTACAATCTGAGCCCGCAAGGCAAGGGCTGGACTGTAGCCATCGCGCTGATCGGCACGGTAGTGGGAGCGCTGGGCGCGGGCCAGGTGGGTCAGAAGATCGGCGGACGCGAGACGCTGCGCATAACCGCGGTCCTTTATGTGGTTTCGGCTGTCGGCAGCGCGCTGGCATGGAACTGGCCGGTGCTGATGGTCTTCCGCTTTATTGGCGGGTTGGGCATCGGCGCCTCCTCGGTGCTGGGGCCGGTTTACATTGCCGAGCTGGCCCCGGCCCGGTGGCGCGGGCGGCTGGTGGGAGCATTTCAATTCAACGTGGTCTTCGGCATCCTGGTGGCCTACTCCTCCAACTACTTCATCCGCACGCTGCATCTGGGTGCGGCGGAGTGGCGCTGGCAGGTGGGCGTGGCCGCGTTGCCCGCGCTGGGCTTTTTGGCGCTGCTCTTCGGAATTCCGCGCAGCCCACGCTGGTTGGCCGCAATGAATCGCAACGATGAAGCTCTCGGCGTGCTGAAGCTGATGGGCGAGCCGGAGCCGGAGGCTGAGCTGGCCGACATCCGCGCCGCGCTGGCCGAGGAGCACGCCACGGCCCAGGAACCGGTCTTTCGCTGGAAGTATTGCTATCCGCTATTTCTGGCGATTTCGATTGGCGCGTTCAACCAACTAGCGGGAATCAACTCGATTCTCTACTACCTGAACAGCATCTTCGCATCGGCGGGTTTCAGCCAGATCTCCGGCGATCAGCAGGCCATTGCCATCGGTTTCACCAATCTGGTTTTCACGATAGTGGGCATGAGCGTGATCGACAAGCTGGGGCGCAAGACGCTGCTGCTGATCGGCGCGGCGGGCACGGCAAGCTGCCTGGCGGCGGTTTCGTGGCTCTTTGCGACAAATTCTCACCCCGGCGCGCTGGTCTGGGTGCTGATTATCTACATCGCCTTCTTCGCGCTCTCGCAGGGAGCGGTCATCTGGGTTTATATCGGCGAAGTCTTTCCCAACGCTGTCCGCTCCAAGGGGCAAGGCGTGGGCAACGCCAGCCATTGGTTCATGAACGCCGCGATTCAACTGGCGTTTCCCACGGTGGTGGCGCAGATCGGGCGCAGCGCTCCGTTCACCTTCTTCGCCGTGATGACGATGATCCAGTTCCTGGTGGTGCTGTTTGTTTATCCGGAGACCAAGGGGCAGACTCTGGAAGCGTTGCAGCGCAGGCTGGTGCGGACAGAGTGAATCCTGATGATCGTCAGAGCTCGAATCAAGCTGTCACCGATTCCACGCCGGCGTTTTTTATATAATATGTAGGAGATGCCGGAGATTGCGGGAGTACGGCTAGAGCGGTTCCACAATACACGTGCCTTTTCTGGCGTCGTGCAGGGTGGCATTTTCTTGAGGAAAATGCCACTTTAGAGAAGTGGTTTCGGGGTACAGCAATTGTGGAACCGCTGTAATCAGCCCCGGCGTGAGGTTAACGATGCAGCAGACAACGGTTCCGGCCGCGAAGCAGGGCAGGGAAGCAGCACGGACCGCTCCACTAGCGGGCTCCGCGCCGAAGCCCGAGGCCCTGAAGATCGAGGAAAATCTGCCCCTGGATGCCGCCAGTTCCCCGGAGGCGGAGGCTTTACGGCAGGAGATTATTCGCGTCGGCCGCAAGCTGTGGGAGCGGCAATATGTAGACGGCAACGGCGGCAACATCAGCGTCCGGCTGGGTACGCGCTTCGTGCTCTGCACACCTACTATGCTGAGCAAAGGCGACCTGGAGCCGGCCGACATCTGCCTCTCTGACCTGGACGGCAACATCCTGGCCGGAAACCGCTCGCGAACCAGCGAACTGCTGCTGCACCTGGAGATTTACAAGGCCAACCCGCGGGCCCAGGCCGTGGTGCATTGTCATCCACCCTATGCGACAGCCTTTGCCGTTACCGGCACCACGCCGCCCAACGGGCTAATTAGCGAATACGAGATATTCATCGGCCCGGCGGCGGTGGCCCCTTATGAAACTCCCGGCACCAAGGCCTTTGCCGAGACGGTGCTGCCCTTTGTCATGGATCACAACACCATCCTGCTCACCAACCACGGCATCGTTTGCTGGGCAGATACGGTGATGCACGCCGAGTGGCTGGTGGAGATCTTTGAAACCTGCTGCAAAACCTACCTGCTGGCCAAACAGATTGGCAAGCCGCTCAGTATCATTCCTGAAGGCAAAATACGGCAGATACTGGCGCTAAAGCGGCAGCTGGGCTTCCCCGATGCGCGCATCAATGATTTGGCCATCCCGGCCGAGGGAACCAGTGCCGAACTGGAGCGCCTGGTGGAGCAGGTGATATCGCGGCTGGAAGACCGGGAGTGATTTTCAGCAAATAGAGCTTTTATTTGCCGGGCACGTCGTCTCCAGCAGCCTCAGGCTGGAAGTAGCCCCATCCGTTTCTGGCCGCCGCCTCAAGCAACTCCGCAGAAGGGTTGACCGGGAAGGCGTTGCGCGCCATCTCCAGCATGGCCAGGTCGTGGATGGAGTTGCCGAAGGCCGCATCGGGGCGCGTAATTCCCACGCGCTTAAGCGTGGCGGCCTTGCCCTCGTCGGTGGGCACGTCCACAATCTTGCTGGTGATGAGGCCCCCGGCGACGCGCACCTCGGCGGCCAGGATGCGCTCTTCCGCAAATCCGAAGTCGCGTACTCCCTCGGCGACTACCCATTTATTGGTGGAGCTGACGGCCCAAATCTCGACGCCTGCCTGTTTGAGCGCGGCCACCAGCGCGGCCATCTCTGCAAAGACGCGCGGCCGGACAAACTCGCGCACATAGAGGGCGGCGGCTTCTCGCAGCTCCTGCTCGCGCAGGCCGGCGTAAATCTGCACCATCTCGCCGCATATGGCCAGCTCGCTCACCGCACCGGCCAGGTAGTCGCGGTAGCGTGTATCGGCCCAGTCGCAGGTAGAGCGTGAAACCAGCCCCTGCTCCAGAGACCAGGCCATGAAGCCGTAACCGGCGTCGCCGCCCCACAGCGTTCCATCGCAATCGAACACGGCAACTTTGGGGTTGCAATCAAAAACCAGCCGCTCAAACTCCCGCGCGGTCCAGCGGGGAATTTCAATCTGTGTTTGTGTCAAGCGTTCCTCAGTCAATCTCGAAATAATCTGCTCAAAATCCATTCAACTCTATTTTCGTTTAAATTACGTAATTTTGTACATAAAGGTTTGATGAAGCGCCTGATTAAGCAACAGGAACAGGGCTTGCGGTTTCGGCCTTGAATCAGTACCAGAACTTGAGCTTTGGCCAGTCGGCCTCGTAGGTGCGCTTGCGGTAACGCAGCCAGAAGTAATGGTGATGCTCGTGGTCCATGATCCAGGGCGCGTCGAAGGGGCCGAGATCGATGACTTCAGCGTAATGGTCGGCGTAGTCTTTGGGGTCGTTGCCCAGGGTGAGAACGGATTCGCCGGTATAACCGTTCCAGCCCCAGTAGAAGTAGTTCTGATGGCCGCTGATGGCGGTGGGCAAGCCGTATTTGGGGCCGAGAATGTTGACCGCGCTGGCCTCGCCGTAGTTGCCGCAGAAGATGGCGGTGTGGGCGCGCGCGTCGGCTGGCAGAGCGTTGTAGCGCGCGGCAAAGCCCTCCACCATCTCCGGCCAGCCGAAGCGGTCGGAGAGATACTCCGGCAGAGGGCTGGTGAATTTCTCGGATTCGACGTGTTTGGCTCTGACATGGGTGGCGTATGCGTTGTAGCTCTCCGGCGGAAGGATCGTAAGGATGATGGGTGCGGTTGCGCCGCAGAAAAGACAAGCAAGAATCACCGTATAGGCGATGGAAGGCCACGCGCGGCGGGTGAGCTGCCCGAGGGCGACTGCTCCAGCGGCGAAGAGCACCGGATAGATGGGCGCGACGTAGTAATCCTTGGCGTGCATGGCCATCATCATGGCCAGGAAGGGCAGATAGGCAAGCGCCACAAAGCGCCACGGGCGGCTCTTGCGTGCGAAGGCCAGCCAGGCCAGACCGCCGATCCACAGCGGAGCCGCGAAGACGAGCAGCATATTTACTTGTTGAAATAGGAAGGCCAGCGGCGGCAGCTTGATGTTTTTGTCGGAGTGGGCGACGCCATTCAGAAGTTCGTAAGTGGGGAAGTGGTTTGCCCATTGCCAGAGGAGGTTGGGCAGGGCGACGAGAATCAGCACGGCAACTCCGGCGGCGCAGCCTTTTGTCCAGAGAATGCGGCGCTGCGGGCTGAGCAGGAGGCCGAGCAAAAGCGCGATGAGAAAGAAGACAGTGGAGTGCTTATTTTCGATGCCCAGGCCGGCCAGCAGTCCGAAGAGCAGCCAGGCGCGGGGGCTGGCCATGCCTTCGGCGAGGCGCAAGACGATAAGCAGCGCGCCCATCCAGAGGCAGGGCTCGATGGAGTTCATGGAGAGGTAGTTGGAGGTCGCGACAAGAACTGGCGTGGCGAGGACGGCCATCATGGCCAGGATTTGTGCGGTGCGGCGGCCGCCAAGCTGCCATGCGACCAGGCCGGTGACGCCGACAGTGACGCCTCCGGCGGCGAAACTGAGGATGCGAATGCCGGTGGGCGAGAGGCCGAAGAGCGTTTCGGCCAGCCGCGCCTGCAGGGCCGTCAGCGGAGGCATATCCACGTAGCCCCAGGCCAGATGATGGCCGCAGACCAGGAAGTAGAGCTCGTCGCGGAAGAAGCCGTAGCCAAGATGGCTGCCCCAGAGCGAACTCAAAAAGTGAACGAGAAAGGTGAGCGCGGCAAAGATGCCGACGAGCAGCAGGGCTGTGCGCAGCGGCGTTCGCGCGGGCCGTTGAGCAGAGATGTGCGAAGGAGCTTCGGGCAAAGCGAGTGGCCTCCGTGGTGGCAATCAAAGTGATTCTACGATAGAGTACACGGTGCAATGGCGGGCCGGCTGGCTCGTTGTGGTGAAAGCAATACAAGAATTCCGCTTATCGGGTGGCCGCTTGGAAATTTATGTCTTCAGACTGGAATCCAGGCTCAGAAGCTACCGGCTTTCGCGGCGGCAGAGGCCGCGCATAGCCAACGTTCTTCAGGAAGCGAGCCGCAGTGCGCCGGCATTGGCCGAGTGCCCGATGCAGAGCCGTCTCCGCCAGCGCCTCCAGCACAGGAATCAGGCCATCCTGTTCGCCGTGGCCAGGAAGAATGTGGCCAGCCTTCCTCAAGAGTTCCTGCCAGTCGTGCCACTCTCCGGCGGCGTAGTGAATCCTCCTGAATGCGGCGGCCAACCGCTTGGCCAGGGGATCTGCCGCGGCCGAGATCTCTGCCAGATAACGCGCTTGCTTGAGGCGCTTGCGATATTCATGCATGTTGCCGGCGTCGAGATTGGGAAGTTCGTTGTTCAATTCTGTATATATCCGCAAAGCCTCTGGGGCAGTCGAATGAAGCTTTGAAGGCATGTGCGGCGCCAATGCCGCTTCCAGCTCTTTGCTTGACCGGTTCAGCCGTTTGCCGCGAGCATCGATGGCAACTATCAGCTTATTGATCCCCGCTTTGCGCCGCCGCCTGAGCCGCTCTTTGAGTTTGTCGATTTCACGGATGCAACGGGGGCTCAGATGCTGCTTGCCTTTTGACGCTCCAGTCCCGCGGAGGCTATCGAGACGAGCCAGGTGCACATCCGCATCGCGCACCGGTTCAAGCGCCTTGCGCAGCTTCTTCCCGTCTTTGCACCAATGCTGAAAGGCGCGCGCGGCTGCGGGATTCGCGGCCTGTTTGCTCAGGAAATATTCCAACCCTACTTGCAGGCGCAAGGTGAGGCTGCGCAGGGCATGGACGCTTCTCCGGCTGGGTTTGCGGGCGCATTGCGCAAGCAGCTTACGCCATATCTCAAGCTGCCGCCGCCACTTTGGATGGGGAAGCACCGCGGATTGCGCTTTAGGGGAATGAAAAGCGAAATTCAAAAGACTATAACCTCTGCAACCATATTGCACTGCCGGACCCGCTGGATGAAAGCGGCGGGCTGTGAGTTTTCCCTCCTGTTCGCCGATTCTGTAGCCGGTCTGTCGATTCAGCATGAAATGCATATGTGATGGAGCATGGTTCAGCTTCCCGGCTGTGTCTCATGAAAATGCCGCCAGATCGTATCGGCGATTTTGGGCGGGACGACGGCGGCCAGTGACTCGGCGGTGGCTTGCTGCACCTCGCGCAGGCTGCCGAAATGAGTGAGCAGGCGCTGGCGAGTTTGCGGGCCGACGCCGGGAATGTTCAACAGCTCTGACTCGCGGTCGCGCATGGCCCTGCGCTGGCGATGGTAGCCGACGGCGAAGCGGTGGCTCTCGTCGCGAATGAGCTGCACCAGATGCAGCACCGGCGAATGGCGGTCGAGCACCACCGGCTCCTGCTCGTTGCCGTAGAGATAAATGACCTCTTCGCGCTTGGCGATAGAAGCCAGCGGCGGCATGGCGAGGCCTGCCGCGGCGAAATTGAGAGATTCGAGCGCCTCGGCGGCGGCATGAAGCTGGCCCAGGCCGCCATCGACGAGGACCAGCGAGGGCAGGGGCTGCTTTTCATCGAGCAGGCGGCGATAGCGGCGCTGGACCACCTCGCGCATGGAGGCGAAGTCGTCCACGCCGGCGACGGTTTTGATTTTGAACTTTCGATAGGCCTGCTTGTTCATCTTGCCGTCTTCCCAGACCACCAGCGAGGCTACCGTCTCCGCGCCCTGAATGTGGGAGATGTCGAAGCACTCGATGCGGCGGGGCAGCTCGGGGAGCATGAGCGCTTCGGCCAACGCCTCCTGGATCGCCTTGCGCGAGGGCTCGAGGACGCGGAAGCGTTGGATGTAGGATTGCTTGGCGTTCTGGCCGGCGAGATCGACCAGCGAGCGTTTTTCACCGCGCTGCGGAACGGCGATTTCGATGCGATGGCCGGTGCGTTCGGTGAGCAGTGCGGCGAGGGCTTCGCGGTCGTCAAAATCCGCCGGGACGAGGATGGAGCGCGGGACGTAGCGCTGGTCGATATAGAGCTGCTTGAGGAGCGAGGAGAAGATGGAACCCGCGTGAAAGTGCGCGTCGGAATCTTCGCTGGCGGCTTCGAGCAACTCCGGCAAATCTTCCCAGAAGAACTCGCGGCGGTCGACAATCTTGCCGGCGCGGACGTGGAAGAGGTTGACGGCCAGCGAGCCATCCTCGAAGTGGTAACCGAAGACGTCGGTGTCGTCGCCTTGCTCGGCGGTGGCGGCGCGCTGCTTTTCCTGCAACTGGTGGATGGTGGAGAGCTGGTCGCGCAGCTTGGCGGCGGCCTCGAACTGCTGGCCTTCAGCCGCGGCCATCATGCGCGCGGTGAGCGTGCGCTCCAGCTCGGCGTGGCGGCCTTCCAAAAGCAGGCGCGCGTCGCGCACGGCGCTGGCGTAAATCTCCGGCGTAGTCAGCTCCTCGACGCACGGCCCCAGGCAGCGATGAATGTAGTACTGCAGGCAGGCGCGCGGATGGTAGCGGGAGAGATCGACCTTGCAACTGGGAATGAGAAAGCTGCGATGAATCAGCTCGACCACGCGCCAAGCCAGGCTGCCGGGAAAGTAGGGGCCAAAGTAGGCCGCGCCGTCCTTGAGCAGGCGGCGGGTGACGAAAATTTTAGGAAAGCGGTCGCCCATGGTGAGCTTGACGTAGGGATAGCTCTTATCGTCCTTGAGCAGGATGTTGAAGCGCGGCTTGCGCTCCTTGATGAGGTTGGTCTCAAGCGCCAGCGCCTCAGGCTCGTTGCCGACAAGAATGTAGTCCAGATCGACGGCCTCGCGCATCAGCGAGCCGGTTTTGGCGTCGGCCTGCGAGGATTCCAGAAGATAAGAACGAACCCGCGCGCGCAGGTTATTGGCTTTGCCGACGTAGATGACCGTGCCCTCGGCGTTCTTGTAGAGATATACGCCGGGCTGAGTGGGCAGGCTGCGGATTTTCTCGTAGAGGTCCATAAAACAGGGACTAGGGAACAGGGACTAGGGACTAGGGACTTTCCGCTGTCTGCAACTTTCTTGCAGGCTCGCTGGCTTATTATTCCGCCGTTTTCTATTCCCTGGTCCCTATTCCCTACTCCCTGCCTTACTCACATTTTATCGAAATGCTTGAATCCGCCGGTGCCGACCAGCATGGTAAAGAAGATCAGAAAGTTGTAGCAGGCGTGAACCATGGTGCTGGCGGCCAGTGAGCGAGTGACCAGGCGCACCGCGCACAGAATCAAGCTAAGGATAATCAGCAGGAGAAACGGACCGAGCGAATGGCCTTGTTGATCAGCGTGTAACAAAGCGAAGGGGATGGTGGTGAGTACGGAGGCGATCACCATGGCGAAGATCGACCACTGGGGATGGCCGTCAGCGTCGAGGGGGCGGGCGGGCTTGCCGGTGCTCTTCTCGATTGCCCAGTCCCAGGCTGTGGCCAGGGCGGGCAGCAGGAATCCACGGAAGAACATCTCCTCAAAGAAAGGCGCGAAGGTGACGCCGAAGCCGAACATCAGCCACGCGGCGTTTGGAGAACGAAAAAACTCTTCGATGGGGGCGTGCTCCGGTCCGGGCAGCAGCGCCTGATCCAGCGTGGCCAGCACGAAGCAACCCAGGGCGATGAGAATCAACTGCCTGTAGAGCCTCAGGGCAGTCGCTCCGCGCCAGTGGATGCCGTCAAAGAAGCTCTTGTTCCATAGCAGCGGAAAGACAGGGATGCTGAGGGCCAGCGTGACGAGATAAAGGAAAGCCTCGCTGCCCAATAGATAGTGAACATTGGTCTTGACCTGATCCGGAGTTGAGACGCCATCCAGATGGAAGTACATGGCAGTAAACATCAGCGCCGACATGCACACAAACCCAAAGAGCAGGAAAGCCGAAAGCAGGGCGAGATGGCCGAGATGCGGGATGCGCGCGGGCGGAACAACCTCGGGTTGCGACCAGGACTGAAACAGCCCCGTTGACGCTACGGAAATATTCTGCTCCGGCTCCCGCGGCGCGGATTCAAAGTCGTTCATGGCAGCTCCGTCTTCTTTCCGCGGGTTGCGGATATTTCCGCAACGGTCTTCTTAGCGGTTTTGCGCTTGCGTGTGGCGGGGGCACTGGGCTTTGGTTGTGTGGATGCAGATTCAGATTCGTGGTTTCCCACCCTTTCCGCGTTAAAAGACGCAGATCCTTCGACTGTGCTCAGGAGCGGAAAGGATGGAACGCCCAGCTTGGTGGCTGCATCGACGCCAGCGGAATCATCGTCAGGTTCTGTGGGAGCAAGACGGCCGCTGCTGGAGGTGTAATAGCGTTTGAGAAACTGGCCGGTGAAGGAGCCGGGAGTGGCGGCAATCTTTGCCGGGCGGCCCTGGCCGACGATGCGGCCGCCGTCTTCGCCGCCCTCGGGACCGAGGTCCAGAATCCAGTCGGCGTTGCGGATCACGTCCAGGTTGTGCTCGATGATGATGACCGTGTTGCCCAGGTCGGTGAGCCGGTGAAGGACTTCGAGCAGCTTGCGCACGTCGTCGAAGTGCAGGCCGGTGGTGGGCTCGTCGAGCAGATAAAGCGTGCGGCCCGTCTGGCGCTTGCTCAGCTCGCGCGCCAGCTTCATGCGCTGTGCCTCGCCACCGGAGAGCGTGGTCGCGCTCTGGCCCAGATGGACGTAACCCAGGCCCACGTCCACCAGGGTTTGCAGCTTCTGGCGCACCTGCGGAACGTCGGCCAGCACGGTGAGCGCGTCTTCAATGGTCAGCTCGAGGATGTCGGCGATGGAGTGGCCATGAAACTTGACGGCCAGCGTCTCCTGGTTGTAGCGGCGGCCGTTGCAGACCTCGCACTGCACGTAGACGTCGGGCATGAAATTCATTTCGATACGCCGCTGCCCGTCGCCCTGGCAGGCCTCGCAGCGGCCACCGCCCACGTTGAAGCTGAAGCGGCCCGGCTTGTAGCCGCGCTCGCGGGCCTCGGGCAGCATGGCGAAGAGGTCGCGGATGGGCGAAAAAACCTGGGTGTAGGTGGCCGGGTTGGAGCGCGGCGTGCGGCCGATGGGCGACTGGTCGATGCGCACCACCTTGTCGATCTGCTCGGCGCCGGTGATGGCGTCGTGCGCGCCCGGTTCCTCGCGCGAACCGTAGATGCTCTTGGCCAGCGAGCGGTACAAAATATCGTTGACCAGCGTGCTCTTGCCTGAGCCGCTGACGCCGGTGACCAGAGTCATCACGCCCAGCGGAACACGAATCGTCACATCCTGCAAATTATGCTCTCTTGCGCCGGTAACGGTGAGCCACTTGCCGGTGAGGGGCCGCGGATGGACTCGCTGCAACATGCCGGAGACGCCGGAGAGATAGCGCCCGGTGAGCGACTCGGGGCAGGCCATGATTTCCGCCGGTGTTCCCTGGGCAACCACCTGGCCGCCGAGACGGCCGGCGCCGGGACCGAGATCGAGAATGTAATCGGCGTGGCGAATGGTTTCCTCATCGTGCTCCACGACCAGCACCGTATTACCCAGATCGCGCAGCTTTTCCAGGGCCTGAATCAGCCGGTTGTTGTCGCGTTGATGAAGGCCGATGGAAGGCTCGTCGAGGACGTAGAGCACGCCGCGCAACCGGGAGCCGATCTGCGTGGCGAGGCGGATGCGCTGCCCTTCGCCGCCCGAGAGCGTGGCGGCGTTGCGGTCCAGCGAGAGGTAGGTGAGGCCCACGGCGCAGAGAAACTCCAGCCGCTCGGCGATCTCCTGGCGGATGCGCTCGGCAATGAGCGACTCGCGCGCCGTGAATTTCAGGTTGATGGCCGCCGACAGTGCGCGGTTCAGCGGCAGGGCGGTGAAGTCGGCAATGGAGAGGCCGCCGATTTTGACCGCCAGCGACTCCGGGCGCAGGCGCTTGCCGCGGCAGACGGGGCAGGGCGTGGCGGACATATAGCTCATCATCGACTCGCGATAGGAATCGCTGCGCGCTTCTTCAATGCCGTCACGCAAAAAGCTCAGAATGCCGTGAAAGCCGGTGCGCGGGCCTTCGCCTTTGGGCGGGCCATAAACCAGAAGGTGCTGCTGGCGCGGGGGCAGTTCCTCGAAGGGCGTCTTCAGGTCAATCTTGTAACGGTCGGCGGCCAGATTGATGAGCTTGATCAGATACTGCGAGGTGGAACCGGGGCCGAGACCGTCCAGCAGCGGCTTTGACCAGTCGGTAATCACCTTGGCGGGGTCCAGATCGTAGAGCGACCCCAGGCCGTGGCACTCCGGACAGGCGCCGAATGCGGAGTTGAAGCTGAAGCTGCGCGGCTCGAGCTTGGGCACATCGAGGCCGCAGTCAGGGCAGGCCATGGAGGAGGAGAACAACTGCTCCTCTCCGCCGGTGACGGCCACCAGCACCAGGCCATTGGCCAGTTGCAGAGCCTTGGCTACGGCCAGGTCAAGGCGTTTTTCCACTGAAGGCTTGCCGGGGGGAAGCGGGGGAGCATCGGCGGGCGGGCTCTTGAGCAGGATGCGATCCACGACCGCTTCGATGGTGTGGTTCTTGCGGCGGTCGAGCAACACCGGCTCGGAGAGGTCCATCAACTCGCCGTCCACGCGGGCGCGAAAGCCCTGCCGGTCAAGCTGGTCAAACAACTCCTTAAACTCGCCCTTGCGTCCGCGGACAATGGGCGCCATCACCGTGACGCGCTCGCCGCGGCCCAGTTCCAGAATGCGCTGGACAATTTGATCCGCCGTCTGGTGGGCGATGGGCCTTCCGCAGTTGGGGCAGTGAGGCGTGCCAATCGAGGCGTAGAGCAGGCGCAGGTAGTCGTAGATTTCGGTGATGGTGCCCACCGTGGAGCGCGGGCTGCGGCTGGTGGTTTTCTGCTCGATGGAAATGGCCGGCGAAAGTCCCTCGATGGAATCTACGTCGGGCCGCTCAATCTGGTCAAGAAACTGGCGCGCGTAGGCCGAGAGCGTTTCCACGTAGCGGCGCTGGCCCTCGGCATAGATGGTGTCGAAGGCCAGCGAACTCTTGCCCGAGCCGCTGAGGCCCGTGACCACCGTGAAGGTGTTGCGCGGGATGCGCACATTGATGTCGCGCAGATTGTGCTGGCGCGCCCCGCGCACCGAGATGTGAGTAATGGGCATGATTGAATGCGAATTGGGTGCCCCATCCTTCGCGTTTGTTGCGAAGGGTGGGATGGAACACGCTAAAGCTTTTTGTGGCTGCCGTCGCAGAGAACCGGATTGGCGCTGTGCTTGCAACCGCAGAAGTAAGCGGTTTTGGATTCAGTGGCCTCGAATTTTACGGGCGAGAACCCGGTGCCTTTGTGGCTGCCGTCGCAGAAGGGCTGGCCGGCGCTCAGGCCGCAGGCGCACCAGTAGTAGCTCTTGCCGGCTTCGACCTCAACGGCATAAGGACTCTTTTGGGCTATGGTTGGTTCGGGCATGGGGAACTCTCCTTAAAAGTTGGTACAGATATTATCGCCTATATCGGAGACTAGTTTTGCGGATCGCTTGGCGGTTGCCCGGGCTGCGGTTGTCCCGGTTGTGGTTGTCCCGGCTGCGGGCGCCGCTGCATCATCTGCTGTTGAATTTGCTGCGGGGTGCGCGGCGGCCCGCCGGGTACGATGCCAAACCGGTTAGGGGGTTGCCCCGGCTGCGGCTGCTCCTCCGGTTCGATGTCTTCTTCGCTGGGTAGGGCGGGAGCGGGATTGACGGCTGCCGTTGTAGTCCCTACATGGCGGAGACTGAGCAGGATCGCGCGCGGAGTTCCCTGGCCCTGGTCTCCGATCAGCACAACGTTGTAACCGGAGCCCTGCAGAAGCTGGCTGAGCACGTCGCGCGCCGGGCCGGGTCCGTAGACGCCAAAAACTCGCTGATCGGAGTCGAATCCTTCCACTGTTGCGCCGGTGGCGGTGGACACGTCTGCCAGAATTTGCGACAGGCTGGAGTTGGCGGCGTCGATGCGCAGGCCCTGGCTGTCCCAGGTGACCGAGGCCGGAGAGGGCTTTTCATTGGCCGGCCACTTGGGAGCTTCGGGCGCGGGAGGAGTAATGGGAGCAGCCGTCTGCGGCACAGGAGATTGTGCCTGGGCCGGACGCTTATGCGGATGAGACGGCTTGGGCGCCGGGGTCGCGGTTGCCGGTGTCTGCGCACGCAGCATCTGCGCCCCGCACAGAGTAGCGACGAGAAGCGTCAGAAGCACAAACAACCGCGCACGAAGGGGCCCGCGCGAAAAATGCGAATTGAGCTGGAGGTCGGCGCGCATGAAACCGGTCCCTGGGGCGGCATTCCGTTGCCGCACTACAATAGACTAACAGTGGCCTGTGGACGCTCACAGAAGAGTTTTCGCGCGCCGGAGAGGGTTCATCCAATGCGCTTCTGCTGGAAGATTTTTGCCGCGCCGGCGGTTATGTTGGCGGGTTTGGCAGCGCCCACGTCTGTCAGCGCCACAAGTTGCACTACACAGGCCGCGATGCTGCCGCAGGACCGCAATGAGCTGTCGGCGACCGGGGGACGGCTGGCCGTGGCCGTGGCCGAGCAGGATTTTGTTGCGCTGAAGGCCGCCCTTCTGCCCTCCATGGCCCAGGACTGGGAGGGAATGCGCGGGGTGGTCGAGTCTTCCGCGTCGCTGATGAAGGGCGGACAGATGCAACTGCGCAGCCTCTACCTGCTGGACGCAACCAGAATGGCCGCGACCGCCGACACGCAATTCTTCTGCACCAGCGCGAGCGGCGCGCTGACCGTGACCCTAACCATGCGGGCGCTGCCACCGGGCCGGTACGCCGTGGTGCTGGCCGATGCAATCGGAACGCCCTACGCCGGCCAGTTGGGCTTCATCCTGGTTTGGAACGGTCCCGCATCGGGCTGGAAGCTGGGCGGGCTGACAGTGCGCCCCGGCGCTCTTGACGGGCAGGACGGCGTCTGGTGGTGGACGCACGCCCGCGAACTGGCCAGATCAGATCAGCCGTGGGCCGCCTGGTACGCCTATGAGACGGCGCGGATGCTGCTGCTGCCGGTGGATATTCTCTCCTCGCCGAACCTGGATAAACTCGGAAGCGAGCAGACGGCAATCAAAGATTCCCCGCAAAATGCCTTTCCGTTGACGATCCCGGACGGCCCGCGTACCTGGAAGATCGACGCGGTGCGCCTGGACCCGGCGCTGCTGCACGCCGACCTGGGCGTGGCCTACGAATCGCTTGGAATCACGGACCCGGCGGCGCAGAGGACGGAAGCCATTGCCGTGCTGAGCGCGTTCCTCAAGTCGCAGCCGGGACTGCGCGAAAACTTTCATGGCATGTGGGCCTACTCCGTGAAGGACGGCAAACGGACGCCGGTGCTCGAATTGCCCATGGCGCAGATACCGTAAAGACAGTGGTCAGTGAACAGTGGTCAGTGATCAGTTCCGTGCCCCATCCTCGCGCACTTTGGCAGATGGCCCTCTCATTAGTCCCGAAGAATCACGATGAGCCGTAAAAAGCTGTGCCCCGTTCATCACATTATCGCGATGAGCGGGAGGGTACTCCAGGTCTAGCTTTGAGGTAGTGCAGATTATTTCCCCACTTCGTGCAAAATGATCCTCAGAAGTCTTCCTTCAAACATCGTCCGGTACGTCCTGTTCGCGCCGTCTTCCAGCCGGAACTGGCCAACAGAGGCCGAAATGTCCCGTAACTCCTTTACCAGGAATATTTTGCAGGGAACTTCATTGTTTTCAATATTTTGCAGCGCAACCCTGCCTGTAACCTCAAGAAAACAAGGATTTTGTTCCCAAAATACGGGTGGGGGTACCTTTCGTTCCAGCTTGGCCGTCATATCAAGACCAGCTGGCAGTGAAGACAATCTCCGGCTCTCAGCGGGACGGCTGATTGTTATTTCCACGCCCGCACGCATACCATGGCCAAAGTGAAAAGCTTCAGCTTCTTGGGAACCTCTGATTAAGTCGACGTCCTGAAAGGTCACACCTGGGGAGAAGGAAGGAACAAGACATTGTCATCCATTATCGACTTACGTTCGGACACAGTTACGCGGCCCACGGCACAGATGAGGGCGGCGATGGCCGCGGCCGAGGTGGGCGACGATGTATACGGCGAGGATCCCACAGTCAACCTGCTGGAGCGGCGCGCGGCGGAGAGATTCGGCCGCGAGGCGGCGCTCTTTGTCCCCTCCGGCACCATGGGCAACCAGATCGCCATTCGCCTGCACACTCAGCCGGGCCAGGAGGTGATCGCCGAATCACGGGCGCACATCCTGGATTGGGAGATGGCCACAACGGCGGTTTTTTCCGGTTGCCTGGTGCGTGCCGTCCCTGCCGAGCGCGGCATCCTGACCTGGAAGCACATTGAGCCGGCCATCCAGGGACGAGGAGCTTTTCGCGCGGCTACCGGTTTGATTGAGATTGAGAACACCGCCAACCTCGCAGGCGGAACGGTGACGCCGCTGCCGGTGATGGAAGAGATTTGGGCCGGGGCGAAGGAGCGCAAGCTTCCGGTGCATCTCGACGGGGCGCGCATCTTCAACGCTGCCACGGCGCTGGGCGTCGATGTGCGGGCGCTGACCAGCGGCTTCGACACGGTGATGTTCTGTTTGTCGAAGGGGCTGGGCGCTCCGGTCGGCTCCATGCTGGTGGGCTCTGCGGAGCTGATGGCGCGGGCGCGGATTTATCGAAAGGCATTAGGCGGCGGAATGCGCCAGGCGGGCATTCTGGCGGCGGCGGGAGTGATCGCGCTGGAGCAGGGTCCAGCGCGTCTGCACGAGGACCACGCCAACGCGCGCCTTCTGGCTGCAGCGCTGGCAAAGATCGAGAATGTGGAGATCGACCTCGATGTGGTCGAGACCAATATCGTCGTCTTCCGGCTGAAGGGAGTGAGCGCGGCCGATGTGGTGGCGCGGTTAAAGGTGCGCGGCATCTGGATAAGCGCCTTCGGGCCGGATGCAATTCGTCTAGTCACGCACCTCGATGTGGACCGCGTGGCCTGCATTAAAGCGGCCAGGGCGCTGGCCGAGGAGATTAAAGCGGCGGCCAAGGTGGAGTGAGCGCATTCGCGATTCCGTGCTCTTAAGGCTCGAGCAGAATTTTCCCGGTCGTCTTGCGCGCTTCCAGATCGATCTGGGCCTGCGCGGCCTCGGAGAGCCGATACAGGTGCTCGGTGCGCAGCTTGAGCTCGCCCTTCGCGGCCCAGCCCAGCACGTCTCCGGCTCTCCATTCCAATTCCGCCCGCGTGGCCACGTAATGCCACAACGTGGGGCGGGTGATAAAGAGCGATCCCTTGCCGCTGAGTTGGATCAAGTCAAACGGCGGCACCGGTCCGCTGGATGCGCCAAAAAGAACGAGCATTCCGCGCGGGCGCAGGCAGTTCAGGCTGCCTTCAAACGAGGTTTTGCCCACCGAGTCGTAGACCACATCGACTCCTTTGCTATTGGTCAGCCGCTTGGCTTCCTCCACGAAGTCCTTCTCCATGTAGAGAATCACATCCGAGGCGCCCGCCTGGCGCGACAACTCCGCCTTGGCCTCGGTGGAGACGGTAGTAATCACACGCGCTCCCAGCCGCGAGGCCATCTGCGTCAGCAGCAAGCCCACGCCGCCGGCTCCGGCGTGAACCAGCGCCGTGTCGCCTGCCTTGAGCGGAAAAGTGGAGTGGGAAAGGTAATGCGCCGTCATGCCCTGCAACAGTGCGGCCGCAGCCTGCTGCATGCTCAGACCCGCCGGAACCTTGACCAGCGACGCCGCCGGAACCAGAGCATACTCGGCGTAGCTGCCCAGCACGCCCACCGAGGCCACCGCGTCGCCGGCTGCAAAACCGGTCACGCCCGGACCCAGCTCCTCCACCGTGCCGGCCGCCTCGCTGCCCGGCGTCAGCGGCAGCGCCGCTTTGTAGACGCCTTTGCGGAAGTAGATTTCGATGAAGTTGACCCCCACAGCTTCCACGCGGATCAACACTTGCCCCGGTCCCGGCTGGGGGATGGGCAACTCGGCCAGCTTCAGTACCTCCGGCCCGCCTGTCTCGTGAATCTGTATGGCTTTCATCACAGCTTCAGCATGAACCCTGGGGGCGTGTTGCGCAAGGGGTGGGGCTACACGTGAGTCCTGTCAACTGTTCAACGGTGCTTCTTCATTTTCTGAACAATTTTGATCGTTCCATCCACATTCACTTCATAAATGGCGATTTCCGTTCCGATGTATTCAGGAATCGACGGTTTTCGAGCAAGAACATGAAATACATCCGTGTCCTCCGGAACGTTGCTCAGGACATGGGAGTGCTGGCCTCCAACAACGGTTGCGCCGGGAGGCACAGGCCCTCCGCTGGGAAAGAGTCCTTTGTGCAGCTGGCGTTTATCGATGATTGTTCCACCATCCGCCGAGACCAGAAAACGGACATCAGCCCCAAGCGGGTATAAGTCTTTATCGGTAGGCGCGGGAACAAGGTAAATGTAAAGCTGATTCTCCGGGGCAGGAAGAACCGCCACGTTATATTGCCGGTTCACCCCTTGAAAGACCTTGAGTACGTTTTCGATTCCTTTGGCGGCGGAAAGATAAAATCCTGTATCCCGCTGCGGCGTTTCAAACAGTTTGACATCGAACTCCTGGAGCGTCTTGCCTTGTGTCGCCAGCGCTGCGATTAGGAATGCGTCGCGGCTTTCATTCAAGCGGCCAAAGGCTACCTCCCAGCCCGCATCCGTTTTATGTGCAATGTAACGGCCAAGATTCTCCTTCGCAGGATGCGTCATCATCACTGCATCGCTTGCGTGCCAAGCCGCCTGATCGTATTCGTAGAGCAAACGGCCTCGCGCCGTAATCGCGGCCAGGTCGCTGTCGGAGGGAAGTGAATCTTGTTGAGCGAATGCGGAAACGGCAAACAACACAATAAACCCGAGGAACACATACGGCTTGATTTGAAACATAATGGCTCCAATGCGGTGATTCAGGCATCTGCGAGAGTATATAACTTTGGTGTCAATGCAAGTTATCTATCTTCATGAAGCTGAGATAAACACCAATCCCACCTGAACGCTGCCCAGGTGGGCCTTTTCTAATCCCTAATCCCTATTCCCTATTCCCTAATCCCTGTTCCTTAATCCCCGTGCCTTTCGACAGTACGCGCGGCTCTTCCGATACGCGCAAGCGCACCATGTTCTCGATGGAATACGGCGTGCGCTGCCGGCCGGCGTAGAAGAGGCGCACCTGCAACTCGCCCAGCAGGCCAATAGCCAGCAACTGGATGCCGGATATAATCAGCACCGAACCAATGACAAACATCGGTCCATGTTGGAGCATTACGTCAAGGTGCGGATTGAGAATCTTCATTGCCAGCAGAATGGCCGCCATGCAACTGCCCGACAGGATGCTCAACACGCCGAAGCCGCCGAAGAAGTGCAGTGGCCGGTTCATGTACTTGAGAAGAAAGCGGATGGTCAGCAGGTCGAAAAAGACGCCGAAGGTGCGACCGATGCCGTAGTGGCTCTTGCCGCGTTCGCGGGGCACATTCTTGATGGGAATTTCGCAGATGGACGCGCCATACCAACTGGCCAGTGCGGGGATGAAGCGGTGCATCTCGCCATAGAGCGGGATGTTCTGTATGACTTCGCGGCGATAGGCCTTGAAGGTGGTGCCAAAGTCGTGGATATTCACGCCGGATAGTTTGGCCATCAGCCAGTTAGCGCAGCGCGAGGGAAAACGGCGCATGATAAAACTGTCTACCCGATCCTTGCGCCAGCCAGAGACCACGTCGTAGCCTTCTTCCAGCTTTTCCATGAAGTCGGGAATCTCGCCGGGATCGTGCTGCAGGTCGCCGTCCATGGACAGGATGAACTCGCCCGAGGCGTGGTCGAAGCCCGCGGCCAGCGCCGAGGTCTGACCGAAGTTGCGGCGCAGCTTGATGACCAGCACACGGCTGTCGACCGCGGCAATCTCCCCCATCAGCTTGTAGGTGCGGTCGTTGGAGCCGTCGTCCACCAGCACCAGTTCATAACTATCGCCCACCTGCTCCATTACCTGCTTCAGGCGCGCGTACAAGACGGTCACGTTCTCATCTTCGTTGTGAAAAGGAACGACAATGGAGTATTTGGGCATATTTAAAGTGTAGACTACACCGCATTGCATAAAGATTACATTTTTATCGTATGGTTCGTGGATGCACAAACGGAACACAGAGATGCGAGAAAAAGGTGAAAAACTACCGTTCCAGCTCCTCGAGCATGGCCTGCATCTCACTGACAGCATGAAGGTTACCGCTTCGAGCGGCGCTTTCGATGCCGGCCTTCAGCCGGGCGATAGCTTCTGGAGCGCGGCCCGTCGCGGAAAGGGTCTGCGCGGCCATGAAGTAGCCCGCCGTATAGCCCGGATCGTTGGCCAGCAGCGTGTCGAACTCGGCCAGCGCCGCGGCTGTCTCGCCCTGGCCAGCCAGTTCCATGGCCATCCCATAGCGGGCAAAACTGTTCTTCGGGTCCAGCTCCAGAATCTCTTTCAGCCCAGCAATCTTGTCCATTTTGCTCAAAGATGCGGCCAGCCGGCGCCGCGCGGATTTGCGTAATTGGCGGCGATTGCCGAAACTGAAATCAACGCCCTTTCAGGCCTGCCGCCGCCAGCTTCATTCTATCCGGCAACAGGCGACTCAGAGCAGCACACCAGGAATGGAGCAGACACAATGAATCGGACGAATTCCATCGAAACCAACCCCGCGGCACGCACCGTTGCCAGCACGCAGTCGGAGATGACGGAGCTGATCCTGCCCAACGACACCAACGTCCTGGGCAATCTGCTGGGCGGGCGGCTGATGCACTTCATCGATCTGACCGGCGCCATGGCCGCCTACCGGCACGCGCGCACCTACATCGTGACCGCGGCCATGGACCACATTGACTTCATCCGGCCGGTGCGATTGGGCAACCTGGTCACGCTCAAATCCAGCGTCAACCGTGCCTTCACCACCTCCATGGAAGTGGGAGTGAAGGTGTGGGCGGAGGACACGCAGACCGGCGTGCAGCAGCACGTAGCCAGCGCCTTCCTGGTCTTTGTGGCCATCGATAAGGAAGGCAGGCGTGTACGTGTTCCCCAGGTGATACCGGAGACCCCCGGCGAAAAACGTCATTACGCCGATGCGCTGCTGCGCCGCGAGCATCGCGAAGCCGAGGCCGCGCGCCGCAAGCAGGAGAAGCTGGCCCATGCCGCGCAGGAAGGCGTGAAAGACTGAGAACCACAATCGGCGTGAACCGTATCTGATGGACAATTGAGTTTTTCATAAGGAGCAACCAAATACTATGGCGCATTCGCCTGCAATGCCTTCGCCCGTCGCTTTGCCGGGCATCTCGAAGATTATCGCCATCGGTTCCGGCAAGGGAGGAGTGGGAAAGACCACCATCGCCGTCAACCTGGCCATTGCACTCAACAAGCTCGGGGCACGCGTGGGCCTAATCGACGCCGACGTCTACGGGCCCAATGTGCCGCTGATGATGGGTTCCAGCCAGCAGCCGGCCATGGGCGAGGATAATCGCATCCTTCCCAACGTGACCCACGGCATCAAGACCATCTCCATCGGCTACATCTCCCCCGGAGACAAGCCGATGGTGATGCGCGGACCCATGCTGCACCAGATCATTCGCCAGTTTTTGCAACAGGTGGAGTGGGGTGAGCTTGACTACCTGATCGTCGATCTGCCTCCCGGTACCGGCGACGTGGTCATTTCATTAGTCCAGACCGTGCCTTTAACCGGCGCCGTGGTGGTCTCCACGCCCAGCGACGTGTCCCTGCAAGACGCGCGCAAGGCTCTGGAGATGTTCGCCCAGGTCAACGTCGAGGTGCTGGGCATCGTGGAAAATATGAGCCACTTTACCTGTCCGCATTGCCACCAGGAGATCGATATTTTCTCCAGAGGCGGAGCCGAGCGCACCGCGAAACAGTTCAATGTTCCATTCCTGGGATCGATTGAGCTGGTTCCCGCCATCCGCGAGGGCGGCGACCGCGGCCTGCCTGTTGCGCTGGCTGGACCCAAGAGTCCACAGGCTGCCGAGTTCTATGCTGTGGCTGAAAAACTGATAGTGCAGTCCGAGAAAGCCGCTGCCGCCGCCACGGACGTGATCGAGATCAGCTGATCCACCTGCGGTGTGGCAGATGGCCTTTGGCTTATCACGCCAGAAAAAAGCGGGGCTCGCGCCCCGCTTTTCTCCTGGTTGAAAGTTCAATCTACCTCCAGTGTCCTTCCTGGAGCTCCCAATGATCATGATGTTTTACCCACCTGTGAGCGACCCAGCGCTGTCCCTCATGGGGTGGACGCTCCCAGCGGCCGGGAACCCAGACATAGTGGTCGCCCTCCCAGCGGTGATAGCCATCGATCCACACAAAACCACGCTCCGGAGGCCGGCCGCGCTCTTCGTGCATGGGCGGCGGTGGGCCAATGCGGACCACTATCTGCGCAAACGATGCCGCAGGGAACAGTGTGAAAGCGAGCATTAATGCCAAGGCAATCTTTTTCACGATGAATTAAATCCTCCTGGGTTTGTGGTTTAGGTTTCCGGAATCATGCTGCCCTTCCGGCCTATTGCTGACTTCAACGTTATGCGGTGAAAATAGTTGCGGTTCGTTGCAAACCGCACCCGCACTACTTCTACTCCCCCTGGTTTCCGCATGGATGTACAAAATTGCTCAGAGTTATGATAGACGAATGAAGCTGGGCATCCAGGCATCGATTCTGAGACCTGGAAAACTACAAATATCAACTACATACGAATGGGGAAGAAGACCATGAGCAATATTTTTATTGCCGCCGAAGACCGGGTTTTTGTTTTGACCGGAGCGGGCATCAGCGCGGAGAGCGGGTTGCCCACCTTTCGCGCCGCGGATGGGTTGTGGGCGGGGAATCGGATTGAGGATGTATGCACGCCGGAGGCCTGGGAGCGCAATCCCTGGAAGGTGTGGGAGTTTTACGCCGGACGCCGGAAGGCGGGCGCTGAGGCCGAGCCGAATGCGGCGCACGTTGCGCTGGCCAAGCTGGAGCAGCAGCTCGGCGACCGCTTTTTTCTCTGTACGCAAAATGTCGACGACCTGCACGAGCGCGCCGGCTCGCGGCGTCTGCTGCACATGCACGGCGAACTAATCAAAGCGCACTGCGAAAATGATTGCGGCCGGCCCCCGATCGAGGATCATGCGCTCTATCGCAGCCTGGACGAGGTTGGCCGATGCGCGTGCGGCGGACGGTTGCGCCCGCATATCGTCTTCTTCGGCGAGATTCCGCTGGAGATGGAGCGCATTCAGCAGGAGATCGAAAAAGCAACGCTGATGGTGGTTGTCGGCACTTCGGGGTCGGTCTATCCAGCGGCCAGCTTTGTTCATTGGGCGCGGCAGCACGGCGCGCGCGCCGTTTACGTGGGGCCGGAGCCGCCGCTGAACGCCTCGGCCTTTACCCACGTCGTCGAGGGCAAAGCGGGGGATGTGTTGCCGGGGCTGTTTGCGGTTGAGCGAAGTTAGCGGGGTATGCGTGGTCTCCCAACCTGGCTGCAAAAACACACAGCGAGGATGGGAGGCCAGCAGGATCAATCTATTTCTTCTCGGGAACTGAAACCGGCTCGGGAAATGCGAACGGCTCATTGGCTTTCAGTTGTTCGGCTTCCCGGTCGAGCATGGCTCGCTTGGGAACTTCGGTTAAATCCTGGTCGTGCGCCGTTCGGTGGACTTCGGCTTGCGTGGGGCGCCATGCGTTGGGGATGGTTTGCATTCGGTTTTCTCCGTTTCTTTCTGTGTGGCCCGAGGGGCCGGTTCTGTTGCTTCAGTTGTTTTTTTGGGGCCGCCGCCGGCGGACTTGATGTACTCCACGCGCCGGAAGCGTAGCGCTGTCCAGTCCTCGTCGATGGCGATGGCGCGCACGGTGTCGAATCCCAGGGCTTGCAGCGCGTCCCATCCAGTATCACGATTGAAGTCGCACGTGTACTTTTTGGACGTGCCCTTGGGATAGGCAAACCACACAATTGCATCGCCGTGGGTGCGCGCGGCCACAGCCTTGGCCAGCGCATCCACCTCGCTCTTTCGCGTCACAAACGCCAGCAAGAAGCCGATCTCCGGAACCGATTCGATGTGGTGGTGAATGTTGAGCACGGGAAGCCGCGCAAGCTCCGGCTGAAAGCTCTCGGGCGCATGCAGAACGAGGATCTCCTGTTGATCCGTGAGGTTGAGTTTTTCAAATGTTTCGCTCATGGATTTATGATAATCAAATCGCGGAAATTATCTGCAAAACCCAGACAGGAATTTGTTCAGGTATTATCGGGTTATCCCCGGCTTGATCCGCTCTTAAGGAGGAGGCCCCGTGCCAGAAAAAAATCTATCCGTATCGCCCAAATTGGCTTTGGCCCCGGCCGCACGAGATTCCCGCGTCGAATCCACCATGCAGCGCCCACTGCGCATCGCTCTTTTCGGCTTTGGGACGGTGGGCAGTTCGGTGGCGCGGATTCTGGTCGAGTCCCGGCCCGAGGGAGTGGAGTTGACCCACATCTACGTGCGCAACAAGGCGAAAAGGCGCGTGGACTGGGTTCCGGCGAGCGTGGCGTGGAGCGAGGACGCGGATGCGGTGCTGGCCTCGGACGTGGACGTGGTGGTGGAGCTGGCCGGCGGCCTCGATCCGGCCGGAGGCTGGGTGCGCAAGGCGCTCAAAGCCGGCAAGAGCGTGGTGACGGCCAACAAGAA
>Ga0326727_10007119_pt1 | contig 29949 bp, 24 predicted proteins | sample MB2enrmetagenome_FD_207643 | JGI IMG/M metagenome (GOLD analysis project Ga0326727, IMG submission 207643) | Lab enriched peat soil microbial communities from McLean, Ithaca, NY, United States - MB29MY | ecosystem: Environmental > Terrestrial > Soil > Wetlands > Peat | place: USA: New York... | reverse complement strand
ACGACGTTCAACCATATGCAAGTATAATTTCATATGGCGCGACCAAACGCAAATACATTTTCGGGATCGAGCGTTTTCACAATACTCTGCTCTTTCATACAGCGGAGTTCTTGCCGCTCAAAAAACTTCTTGCAAAACGCAGGGGGCGGGATGGATGATTCTTGTGCCATTATTTTCGAGTTTTGGCGGTTTTGAATCGTAAGGAGAGAACTCGTGCGTAAAAACATACTCGCAGTTGTATTCCTGGCCATCTGCCCCTTGCTCGTCGCCCAGCAGGTAATGAACAACGGCTCTGTGATCAAGTTGGTCAAGGCTGGCCTATCAGAGGACTTGATTATTACCACCATAAACGGAGCGGCCGGAAACTATGATATCTCGGCCGATGGGATTATTGCCCTCAAATCAGCCGGCGCCAGCGACAAGGTGATAGCGGCGATGGTAGCGAAGGTCACGGCCGCTGCACAGCCGGCTCCGCCCCCGGTTCCTCCTCCTCCTGTGCTAGTGACGCCACCGCCTCGCGCTGCGGTGTCCGCACTTCCCGCGGGCATTGACGAAGTGGGCGTTTATTACAAGGACAGGAGTGGTGTTTGGGTGGCGCTGATGCCGGAAGTCGTGAATTTCAAGACAGGCGGATTTATGAAAAGCATAGCGACGGACGGAATCGTCAAAGGTGATCTCAATGGCCACATTCGTGGCCCTCATGGCAGAACCACTCTTACCTTTCCCGTGGTCCTAGCAGTCTATGTCCCGGAAGGCACTGCCATTTCCGAGTACCAGCTCTTGCGTTTACGCACGCACAGTGATGGACGTGAATTCCGCTCTGTAACCGGAGGTATTATTCATGCTTCAGGCGGCGCGAATCGCGATTTGATCGAGTTTCAGGCCGACAAAATCGCACCTCGTCTCTACCAGCTCACCGTCCAGTCCAGCGCAGGAAGGGGCGAATACGGACTTCTTCCGCCGGGTGCCTACAGCAGTTCGAACATGGGCAGCAACGGCAAGATCTACTCCATCAGCATTCCTGAATAGTTCAGGCGCTTTGCCGGCTCAGGTGCACATTGAGATACGTATCATATCCTGAGTGCAAATAGACCAATAGGCCCGATCCAGCAACTTGGACGGGCCTATTGACGTTCCAGACCCAGGCACACTCCGAGTTGGGGTGCTCCCCCGGAGTGATAGTGTATCTCTGACGGCCTTTCATGAACCGACGCACGCGCAGAACGCTGTGGATAGTGGCCGCGGTCCTGGTTATTCTGGCCGTGGCCATCTTCCTGCGCTCCAAGGCTCCTCCGGAGGCCGCGCGCCTGCTGCCTGAGTCCGACGGCATCATATACGTCAATCTCAAGCCGATGCGCGCCTTTCTGCATAAGGAGATCAAGCCGCCCCAGCGCGCGCCCGAGTACCAGCAATTCATTGACGCCGTCGGAATCGACCCGGAGCGCGATCTGGACGAGGTGGCCATAGCGCTGCATCGCATTACAGACCCCAACGACCCTGAGAGACAGGTGGCCTATTCAGTTGTGCTGGTGGGCAAGATTACCGGCAAGAAGCTCAACACATGGCTGGACGCCCACGCGGTGAGCCGGGAATCCTACGCCGGCCACACCATCTATTGTGTTCCAACTGATAAGGGACGAATCGCCCGCGTGGCGCAGATCGGCTACGACATGGTGGCCGTCTCCAACATGCCGGCGCCGGAACAGATTCACTCCATGCTCGACCGGCACGCGACCGCCGCATGGCCCTTTGCAGGCTCCTCGCTGCTTCGACAGCACTACCACGATGTGCCCATGCTGCCGCTGCCCTCGCTGGCCTGGGGCGTGGGCCAGATCGGGTTGCCCTTCTCGGAGAGCGGAGCCATCAAAATATTCGGCTTCTCGCTGCCGCTGGAATCCGACTCCATCATCATCGCCAGCGTGACGCCGGCCTTGTCGCTGGGAGGCGCGCTGAATGTCAAAGTGGTGGAGATCGCTCCCAGCATCAACAAAGCCGCCAGCCAGGCCGATGCGCTCAACATGCTGTTGATCATGGCTCGCGGCATTACCGCTCCCTTGGCCGACAACGCCGCCAACAACAGCCTGAAAGAGCTGCTGAAGACCGCTGAGATCACGCAAAAGCGCGACCGCGTGATAATCACGGCTACGCTCTCGCCGGCACTGTTCAGCGGTCCGGCCGGGAGCCCGAAAACCCCGGATGATTCCTTTTTCGGCCCCGGCACATCCAAGTAGCAGCAACGAATCCGGGTGTCCAATTCTGGGCGGCAAGCGCATCCATCCGCCCCATCCGTGATTCTCAAGACAAGACCACATTCCCGCGGAGGTTCCATGATTCGTCCCGTTTATTCATCGAGGGCCGTTGCCCTTTTTTGCGCATTTGCCTTTCTGGTTTTCCTGATTGGCAACAGGCCGGCCAGCGCGCAGCATCAACCGCCCGTCCTTACCGGCCAGGCTGCTTTCGCCGATGCGGCACACGAGTCCCCCGGCATCCGCCGCCACCTTACTGTGGCCGATCTGCCCGCCCCGGCGCCGCAGGAGTCCGTGGACAATGGGCCGAAGATCGTTCCCCGGCCCGCCAACGTGCTGCCCATCGCGCCCAAAGGCTTCAAAGTGGAGCTGTATGCGACCGGTTTGGATAATCCGCGGCTGATTCGCACCGCTCCCAATGGTGACCTCTTTCTGGCCGAGAGCGAGACCGGCAAGATCAAGGTCTTCCGCGGCGTGAGTGCGGACGGCAAAGCTGCGCAGGTTTCTGTCTTCGCCGACGGCCTGCACCAGCCCTTCGGCATCGCCTTTTACCCCGCAGGCCCTAACCCTGCCTGGGTCTACATCGGCAACACCGACGGCATCGTCCGCTTTCCCTATAAGAACGGCGACCTGGCGGCGACTGGCCCCGCTGAGCACCTGGCCGATCTGCCTGGCGGCGGACGCTTACGCGGCGGCGGCCACTGGACGCGCGACCTGGTCTTCTCCCAAGACGGCACAAAGCTCCTGGCCTCGGTTGGTTCTCATTCCAATGTGGACGACGCTGACACTCATCCCGAAGAGTTCCACCGCGCCGACGTGCTGGAGTTCACCCCGGAAGGCAAGTTCATCAAGGTTTATGCATCGGGCCTGCGCAACTGTGTTGGCGAGGCCATCAACCCCATCACCGGCGAGCTCTGGTGCTCAACCAATGAGCGCGACGGCCTGGGCAACAACTACCCGCCCGATTACATCACCCACGTCCAAGAAGACGGCTTCTACGGATGGCCATGGTTTTTATACGGCGGTCCCAGCGGAGGCATTCAGGACCCGCGCCATCCCGGCAAGCACCCCGAGCTGCAAGCCAAGGTCATCACCCCCGACATCCTGGTGAATCCCCACTTTGCTTCGCTGGAAATGCTTTTCTACGAGGGCCGTCAGTTCCCCGCTGCGTTCAAGGGCGACGGCTTCGCCGCCGAGCATGGCTCCTGGAATCGCGCCCAGCGAGGAGGCTATGAGGTCATCCGCCTGCCCATGAAGAACGGCCACGCCACCGGCGAGTATGAAGACTTCCTCACCGGCTTCACGCTGCCCGATGACACTGTCTGGGGCCGTCCCGTAGGAGTCGCCGAAGCCAAAGACGGCTCGCTGTTCGTCTCCGACGACGGCTCGAGGTCTATCTGGCATGTGAGCTATGTGGGCGGAAGATGAAGCGGAGTTTGTTCGCGCTGCAATGAGACAAAGGCATGCTAACTCCGCAACATGCGCGCCAGAGCGGCCATCTCAGCCCCCAAAACAGCATCGGCTCCCGCGACGGGGAGCCGATGAGGTATAAGTCCCGGCGAATATCTTATATGGCCGGCGGAGCGGTTTCGACGGGGCCGCTATAGGCAATCTGCTCGTAGGTGGTGCGCAGATACTTGTGCGGATTGACCGGAACCTTGTGGACGCGCACCTCATAGTGCAGGTGCGGGCCGGTGGCGCGTCCGGATTGACCCACGTAACCGATGACCTGGCCGCGAATCACATGCTGGCCGACGGAAACCGCCATGGCGGAAAGATGCCCATACAGAGTAAGCACATCGTGGCCATGGTCGAGCATGATTTCGCGGCCGTATCCGGCGTTCATACCGGCTACGGTCACGTCGCCATCGGCTGCGGCGCGCACCGGCGTGCCTAAGGGCGCTTCAAGGTCAATGCCCTCATGGAAAGCGCCTTCGCCGTTGAATGGATCGATGCGCTGACCGAAGCTCGATCCAACCCGCCCCTCCACGGGCCAGAGCGAGGGCGCGTCGGCCAACTCCGTCCAGTCGCCGGTATAGCTGGGCGAAAGGCCGCCCTCCAGGGCGCGGGATATCCGGCCGTTCATGGCCTGCGCCCGCAGCACATAAAATTGGTCGATGGTGAGCTTCACCTGCTGCGTGTCAACATCGTCTGTCAAACCCAGGCTGATGGGCGTGGGCTGGGCCGCTGCGGTGGAAGCAGCTTCCGGCTTGTTCGCAGTCAGCTTGTTCTGCCGCAGTCCGTAAAGCGCGGTCACTTCATTTGCCAGGGCGCCCAGCGAGGCCACCTGCACGTTGCGGTCATATGCGATCTGCGCCATCTGCTTGTAGTCCTTGCGCAGTGTCTCGCGGTCCTGGCGGATCTGGTTGAAACTTTCTGTTTTGAGCAACATGCGGGTGTAGGAACCGGCCAGTCCCACGATGGTGAACGCTCCCACCAGCGCCGCGACCACAAATCCATAAACATAGCGAAGGGGCAGGGGAATCTTGCGAATCCGCCCGTCTTCATCTCTGGCAACAAATAGAATGTAATAGCGTTTGCGCAGCATTTTCGCCTTTCATCCCTGCTGTCGGCAGGGCCGCAATTCGCCGTATATTCGAGAAAAAACAATGCAAAAGAGCCTTCTGGCTCCAAAACAACGCATACGCCACACTGGCGCATTTCCTGGAACGTCTGTAAAGAGTAGCAAACTGCACCATCAATGGTCAACGGCTTTGATGCAGGAAGCATTGCTTTTCTAGATGCAATATCGGCGCGGGACGGCCCCCACGTGAGCGCTTCCAGTGAAACTAACGCCCAATAGTCATATCCTCATAAAGTGCGGATCAAACAGACCCATTCCGGAGCCAGCCGCGGACAAGGCGAACTCGCCCTGCTCGCAGAGATTCGCCAACGTGCTGCCCGCGCCGCCAGCGTCGGCCAGAAAAGCGGCCTCCGCCTGGGCATCGGCGACGACTGTGCCCTGTTGACTGCTTGCGCAGGCGAAGAACTGGCTGTGACCACGGATTTGTCGATCGACGGCCAGCACTTTCGCCTTAACTGGCATCAGCCTGAGGCCGTGGGGCACCGCGCTTTGGCGCGCGGTTTGAGCGACCTGGCCGCCATGGGCGCGCGGCCTGTAGCTGCCTTTCTTTCCCTGGGTTTACCACGCTCGCTTACTCATGCAGCTGGCCGCCGTTACCCTTGGGTCGAGCGCTTTCTCGACGGTTTTCTGGCCCTGGCTAAGGCCCACAACACCCCGCTGGCAGGCGGCGATCTGGCCGAATCCACCTTGGCTGTAGCCGACATTATCCTGGTCGGCGCCGTTCCCCGCGGACGGGCCCTGCTCCGCTCCGGCGCAAAGCCGGGCGACCTACTCTACGTCACCGGCGCTCTGGGCGGAGCCGCTGCCGGACTGGCTCGCCTGGCCGATCTGGCCTCGCCCGCCAAACCCAACCCGCCACGCATACCCAAAAAGTTGGCTGCAAGGCTCTCTCCGCACCTCTATCCCCAGCCGCGCATTGCCCAGGGTCTCTGGCTGCAACGCCACGGCAAGGCCACCGCCGCCGTTGACCTGAGCGATGGCCTCTCCACCGATCTGGCTCATCTCTGTGAGGAGTCCGGCGTGGCCGCCGAGGTCGATGCGGCTGCCCTGCCTATCCACCCGGCAGCAACTCTGGAGCAGGCCCTGCACGGAGGCGAGGATTACGAACTGCTCTTCACCACTTCCCCTGCCTCTCGTTTGCCCCGCGCCATCGCCGAAGTCCCCGTGACCCGCATCGGCCGCATTCTGAGAGTACGCGCAGGCCGGCCCACGATGACGCTGATCTCCCCACAGGGCGCGAAACCTCTCCAAGCGCACGGCTGGGAGCATTTCTGCTAGCCCCCGTCATTCTGAGCGAAGCGCTGAGGGATCGATAGTCTTTCTCTGCGCGAAGTCGAAGAGGACCGGCGTTTTGCCGTTCTGATATAGAGCGGTATTGCGGCGTTTTCTGAAGTCAATTGCCCTTCACTGCCCCAGCCGTTAGACTGGGGGTTCGAGGGGTCCGGCCATGTTGGTTGTCATGAAGGCGCAGGCAACGCAGGAGCAAATCCAGGCGGTCTGCGCATCTATTGAACGGCTGGGCTTCCGAGCTCACCCGCTTCCCGGAGCCCAGCGCACCGCCATCGGCATCACCGGCAACCAGGGCGAAGTGGACCGCGGCAATCTGGAAGCGCTCCCCGGCGTCGCCGAAGTTATCCGCGTCTCCAAGGCTTACAAGCTGGCCAGCCGGGATGTGAAGGAAGAAGACACTATCATCTGTTTCGCGGGAACGGATGCGGCTATCGGCGGCCGCAACCTGGCCATCATTGCCGGGCCCTGTTCTATTGAAAATCGAGATCAGGCTTTTGCCATTGCCGAACTGGTGGCCGCCTCGGGAGCGCAGTTCTTCCGCGGCGGCGCTTATAAGCCGCGCACATCTCCTTACGCCTTTCAAGGCCTGGGCGTTGAGGCGCTGCGCATCATGGCCGAAATTCGCTCGCGCTTCGGATTGCGCATTGTCACCGAAGCCATCGACAACGAAACCCTGGATCTGGTTGCCGAATGGGCCGACGTGGTGCAGATCGGCGCGCGCAACATGCAGAACTTTTCCCTGCTCAAGCATGCCGGCCAACTACGCAAGCCAGTGCTCATCAAGCGCGGCCTTTCTGCCACTCTGGAAGAGTTTCTGATGGCCGCCGAGTACGTGATGAGCGAGGGCAATTACGAGGTGATTCTCTGCGAGCGCGGCGTGCGCACCTTTGCCGACCACGCCCGCAACACCCTCGACCTGAGCATCGTTCCGGCCATTCGCCGTGTGAGCCACCTGCCGATTCTGGTGGATCCCAGCCACGGCACCGGCAAGCGCGACAGCGTGCTGCCCATGGCCCGCGCCGCTGTGGCCTCGGGCGCAGACGGCATCCTCGTCGAGGTCCACGACCACCCCGAAAAAGCTCTCTCCGACGGCCCCCAGTCCATCTATCCCGATCAGTTTGCCTGCATGATGGACGAACTGGAGAAGATCGCCCCGGTGGTTGGCCGCAATCTGTCCCGCAGCAATCGCATTGAGGCGGCAAAAGCGTGAACTCATGAACTCGTTGAACGCCACGATCACCCGCTTATCCGTTCTTGCCCTGCTGGCCCTCAGCGGCTGCCGCTCCCACGACTTCCCGCAGTATCCATCCAACTACCGCGAATACGCCTACGTCACCAACGGCGACAGCAACACCGTCACTGTTCTGGACGTAGTCGATGTGCGCGTGGACCGTGAGCTTGCGGTCGGACAGAAGCCTGTAGCCGTGGCCGCAAACCCCACCCGCAATGAAGTCTACGTGGTCAACTCCGGCGCCGCGGACAGCCAAGGATCAGTCTCGGTCATCAACGCGGAAAACAACACTGTTCTGGGCGCCATCAATGTCCACCGCCAGCCGGTCTCCATCGAGATCGATTCCACAGGCGGCCTGGCCTACGTGGCCAACTCCGGCTCCAACACCATCTCCGTGCTGGACCTCAAGGCGCGGCGCGAAATAGCAGCCATCGGAACCGGCGAAGAGCCGGCCGCCGCACGCCTCTCTCCCGACAACAAGACCCTGGTGGTCGCCAACCGGCGCGGCAACTCGGTCAGCCTCTTCGATCCGGAAACACGCCGTGTTCGCGCAATCTTCACGGGCTGCCCCGGCGCCTCGGATGCCGTCATTCTTCCCGATTCCTCGAAAGCTTTTGTGCCCTGTTCGGCCGGCCACCAGATCATGGCCACCGCCCTGGCTCACTCTGAAGTTCATCCGGCTCAACCGGGCCGCGCCCCGTTTGTTTCCGCCCAGCCCGACCGCATGGAAGCCCTGCTCGACGTGGGACAGGCGCCGATGCAGTTGGCCCTCAAGCCCGACGGCGGCGAGTTGTTCACCCTCAATTCGCTCTCCAATTCCATCTCCGAGGTCATCACCACCACCGACGACGTCAACGACTCGACCATCATCGGAGACACTCCCGTTCGCGGACTGGTCTCCGCCGACAACTCCATGCTCTACGTGGCTAACTTTCGCTCTCAGTACGTCACCGTCTACGCCATCGACGAGGGCCAGCGCCTTCCTGCCTCCCAAGGCGGCTCAATCCGCGTTGGCGACGGCCCAGCGGCGCTGGCGTTTTCCAGCTCCGGACTGCTGCTGTTTGTCGTCGATTCCCGCTCCGGAGACGTAGCCGTGGCGCGCACGGCCTCGCTCTCGTTTTTTACACTGCTTCCCGCCGGCCGCGCCCCCAACGCCATTGCCGTGAAAGCGTTCAAGCTGCCGTAACTTCTCTACTTTTCGCTTTATCTCGCATTTGCAAAGTCAAGAAATCCGCGCTACTCTTTCTTCCATGCGACGTATATCATTGATACTTTTCTTTGTCATATTTGTCACGTATACAACGGAAGCTGCTACAGATAGCCCCAAGCGCAGAATCCCCTGCAAGACTCCCACCAATGCAAATACGTGCTATTGGACTCGTGGTCGTCTAAGGATGGGCAACGGAACACCGGCCTACCGTTTATGGAAAATTGGCACGCATAGACTCCTGGGAATTTACAGTGGACCTTCAGTTGACCGATACGGTTTAGACAATGAGAGTCCCGAATTTCCTCCCATTATTGAGCGGAATTTGGATTCATACAACAATGTTATCTTTGCTGACTTTGAGGTCTGCCCTTTGGAGCCGGAGACTCCTGGAGCCATGCAAGCTGCATGCATTGAATCCGCAAAGAATCTTTTCGTCCAGAAAAATTGATCCGACACTATCAGTCTGCCATTGAAAAGAGCAAATGCAAGAGCAACTGCAGGTCCTTCGACTCCGCCAATCTTCGCTTAGGATGACAGGTTTTAGTGACGCAATCCCTGGCCGCGATGAGTGGAGCGACAACCCGTCGATTGGAGCACTCCGCTTGGCCACGGATTTGTAGATTGTCACGGCAATGCGTTTGAAGCCGCGCACAACGGCCAGCCAGCAGACGTGGCTTGGACGGCGGCTGCGGGGCTGGGCAGTATGGCCTTTGCTATGCCCTACGGCGGGATGGCGCCTGCTGCATCCCAATCTTTTGTTCCTGGGCGACCTCTTCCCAACGCGCGGCCAGCCCGTCTTGATACTCGGCGTCTTCGAGGCATCCCCGATCGCGCGCCGCCTGTGCGAGCGTACGATGCCGGGCAGCTTCTTCGAGGTGGTAGGAGGTGACGTCAGCGAAATCGACAGGCATAGGTATTTCCGTTCTCCCGGTTTACCGGGCAGGATTGGCAGGTGAACAGAACCTCACTCACCCGCTTTCAATGGGTTATCGGCAGAATTGGGAAAACCTTAAGCGCAAAGTATGTTCTTCCCATGCAATAGGCGTTCCGGCCGTCACTTGGCGGTGAGATGCGATAAAGTACGCAGTTTCAGAGATAAAACAGATTGAGCCGGGGGAGATGGCTGGCACTGCGGATAATCTGAGAGGACATATGTCGATCGTGCGTGAAGGAGGTTATTTCTATGTAAACCTGGCGTGAATCCTGCATAAATTCAACCCTTTCGCCAGACCGGTGTCCCATGCACACCAATTATGCGTGCCGGGGTGGAGTTAAAAGGCGGAAAGGATGAAGCACGGTGGATCATGAGTTACGGGCGGGGCAGGCGGCAGCTCACTTTTGCGCCTGCCAGTGCAGGCCGAGCCAGGCCAGGTAGCCCAGTTGGATGGCCCAGGTGATGGCGTAGGCGGCGACAAGATACTGGTGGTCGAGTAGCGCGACGAGAGCATCATGATCGCCGGCTGACATATGGCTCATCCAGTCGAAGGGGGGTTCGGGAGGGGCGAAAACGATCAGGGAGCAGGCCCAACCGAAGAGGGCGACGGGGAGGGCGAAGAGCAGGGCAATTGCGAGTTTTTTCATCATTGACCTCGTTTGTTACAGATTCAGTCCGGGTTTATGCGTTCAGGGCGTCCTGCACATCCTGAGCAGCGAGCTTCTGGCTCTGGCGTTCGACGTAGTAGCGCACGACCAGGATGAGCAGGCCCCATGCCAGCCATGCAAGGATGTTCCATCCAAAGGCGTGCAACATTCTGGGATCCTTGAAGCCGGAGTCGGCGTCTCCGCCGAAGACCGGGGCAGGGTGCTGCATGCGCCACCAGCGATTGGACATATAGACGATGGGCACGTCCAGTGCGCCGAAGATGCCCAGGACGGCGGCTAGTGTCTGGACTTGCGGCCCGGCGGCAAAGCGGCGCAGCAGCAGGTAGCTGACGTAGATAAGCCATAGGACGAGGGTGGTGGTCAGGCGCGCATCCCAGGTCCACCAGATGCCCCAGGCGCGGCGTCCCCAGATCGGTCCGGTGATGAGCACCACGGTGCAGAAGACCACGCCGACTTCGGCCCCGGCCAGTGCCCAGGCATCGGCAATCTGCGCCCAGGCGTCGCGCTTGCGGCGGAAACTCAAATAGCCGATGGATCCGGCCAGCGAGATGGCGAAGAAGAGAAAAGCGACCATGGCCGAAGGCACGTGGTAGAAGATGATGCGATAGAGTTCGCCCTGACCGCCCAGCCGGTCGTCCGCGGGGGCGACGTAGATGGCCTGGTAAAAGCCCCAGAAGAGGAGGGCGACGGTGACGGCGGCGAAGAGGCTGAGGAGAAGTTTTTTCATGGGGAATCCTGTCGAACTTTTCCAGTGTACGACGTTGGCGGCGGGGCAGTCTCAGTCCGGCGCTGCCAAAACTACTCGTAGGCCAAAGCGTCGATGGGGTCCTTGCGCGCGGCCATCCAGGCCGGGTAGAACGCGCCGCACAAAGAACCTACAAAGGCGATGACCGCTCCACGAAGCAACCACTCCCCGGTAATTTCGAAGTGCTGCGTGGGGAAGAGATGGCCCATCAGCAGCTTCACGCCATACGTTCCGGCAATGCCCAGCAGCACGCCGGCCACCGCGATCACCGCGGTTTCGCGCAGAACCACTCCCACGATGACCGCTTTGGAGGCGCCCATCGATTTGAGTATGCCGATCTCGCGCGTCCGCTCCAGCACTGCCGTATACATCGACTGGAAGATGACCAGAAAGCCGACCAGAACCGCGATGAAGGTGACCACGTCGAGAGCGATGTTGAAGCCGGGAATCTTCTCAGGCGTCATCTCCCCCAGCCACTCATCAATCGTCTCCACCGGGTAGTCTGCCAGGCCGCGCGTAGAGTGAATCTCCTGAATCACAGCGTTCTGGTTGGCGGGATCGTCGCACTTAATGTAAAAAATCGATGCTTTTCCCTCGGCGCCCATCAGCGAGCCCATGGTGTCGATGGGCAACAGCTTGCGCCCGCCCTTGCCGTGTTCCACGATGCCCACGATGCGAAAAGAGTGATCCATGATGGCAATCTGCTCGCCCACGCGATGGCCGCCATCGGCGCTGGCGGCTATGTCGTCGATGATGGCGTCATTGGGCCCCTGAAACGGCCCGCCGGAGAGAAAGACAAAGGGCTTGAGAGCATCGAAACTGGGGTATTCGATGCCGTACAGTATCTCGATCTTTCCGGCGGTGTTGAGCTTCTGAATCACCGGCGAAGCAACGGCGACGTGCGGCATCCGGCGGAGAACTTCGACTATTTTGGCCGGCATCGGCGCGCCGCTGACGCCCACGAAGATGCTGGCATTGGAGGGCCGCATCATCAGATCGGCGCCGATGCCGTTGGTGCGCTGCTTGGTGTCGTTCAGCATGCCCATGAAGATGCCCACGATGGACAGAATCATGATGACTTCAATGGCCACCGCCAGCACGCTGATGATGGAGCGGATAGGGCGGTGCAGCAGATTGGCAAAGATGAGCTTATTCATTCCCTATGACGGCTCCGCGAGGCTGCAAATCGCTTGAAATGCCCTCGCTTTCAGGGTAACAGCCCTCGGCTGGGGAATCTGCGTCAGAGGCGGCACTCCGTCGCTTTGCCGACGTTCTTGGGATCTGGAGTGAACGGCTCAATGGTTGGGTTCCATTGGCCTTTTCCCACCCATTTGGCCTTGTAATTCGGCTTTACCTGATAGTTTTCCCCGGCCTTCGCGTCAATGCTCAGCGGCATTTTGTACTGGGAATGTACGCCAAAGGATGGGTCGGAATAAAACACCCAGATTTCATGCTTGCCGGGAAGCACTTCGGCAATATGAAAATTGCCAAAGCATGGATTCTGAGGCACGGGCGGTTTGGTGACGGGCGCGCCGTCGAGATCGCTCATTATCACGTCGAAATCAAGCCATATCCACACCACCTCCGAACGGGGCCGCGCCTCGCCGCTGTAAAACTGCCGCAGATCGTAGCGATGCATTCCCGCCTCGGCCACTGTGCCACACATCAGAATCAAGGCCAAAACCGCCAGCCGCTTCTTCATCTTGCATCTCCCTTGATGGATTCAGTTCAGGGAATAACCTGTCTGGACTACCGTGCAAAAGCATATCATGCTCTGGGAGTGATAAAACCTTCAGCGACTGATAGGGCAATATCCCGTTCCGGCAAAATCCGCAGCATCTGAAAAGAAAGGAAAAAGATAATAATAGTCTTTGACCGGAGCGGGAAGCAGGTTTATTGTTGAGGGGGTTAACTAGCGAGCAACAGAGCGTTTTCTGGTAAGCGATGGGCAACTTTGGAGAAGACCTGCGCATGGAGCGGTTGTCCCGCGGCATCGCGCTGGAAGACATCACGGCGGTGACCAAGATCAGCCAGCGGCACCTGATCGCGCTGGAACAGGAGAGGTTCCGCCTGCTTCCCGGCGGGATTCTCAGCAAGGGCATTGTCCGTGGCTACGCGGGCGCCGTCGGCCTGGACCAGAACGAATGGACGGAGAGGTTTCTCAAAGCCTATGCCGCCAGCGGACAGATGCTCGACGAAGACCGCAGTTGGCTGGAGTTTGCCGCCAACGTGGGCAGGGCTCGCTCCCAGCGCAGCTACGCGATGGAAAAGAGTTTGCGCTGGGTCGGCGTGATCCTGCTGCTGGTGGTGGGGATGGTGGGCGTATTTCTAGCGGTGCGCTACTTTGGCCTGCGCTACGGTTGGTGGACCACCCTGCTGCCCATGAAGCGTTTCTGATCCGTGAATCTTACTGATTTGACAAGACTATTGGATAGAATTTTACAGGCTATACGCCCTGCTAAAGATCCATCTGCACGTTTCAACATGCATATAGCCCCTTTGGATGCGTACTGCTCCCCGTTCAATGCAAGTCTTTGCCCCCAACCGCTCGCGGCAATTATCATGGAACAATGCATCCCAGGGCTCATGCCTGACGGTGCTGGCATGTGCTGTGCGGGAGTGGGTCCGATGCGGTGAGAGAATCCAGCTCTCCGCGCCGGTGATCCAGCATGAACCGGTCCTCGCTCCAGACTGCCCAAATTGAATTCCCTGCAATGGGAGGAGAGTTAAGTTGAGCGACCGTTTCTTGTTTACCTCTGAATCCGTTACCGAAGGCCATCCGGACAAGATGGCCGACCAGATCTCCGACGCCATTCTCGACGCCTGCCTGGAGCAGGACCCTAAAAGCCGTGTTGCCGCTGAGACGCTGTTGGCCACCGGCCTGGTGGTTATCGCCGGCGAAATTACCACTACGGCCTACGTCGATTTCCAGTCGCTGGTGCGCGGCGTGGTGGCCTCCATAGGCTACGACAACGCGGCCTATGGCTTCGACGCCAACACCTGCGCCGTCATCTCGTCTATCAACAAGCAGTCCGGCGACATTGCCCAGGGCGTTGACACCGGCGGCGCCGGCGACCAGGGCATGATGTTCGGCTACGCCTCCAACGAAACCCCGGAGCTGATGCCCGCCCCCATTTCCCTGGCCCACAAGCTCTGCCGCCAGTTGACCGCCGTGCGCAAGTCCGGCAAGCTCGCCTATCTGCGCCCCGACGGCAAGAGCCAGGTCACCGTGGAGTACGACGAGAACGGCAAGCCCGCTCGCGTTGACGCCGTGGTCATCAGCAGCCAGCACGCCGAAAGCGTCAGCAACGAAGAATTGCACGCCGACATTCTCAAGCACGTAATCCAGGCCGTTCTGCCCGCCGCGTGGCTGGACAAGAACACCAAGTATCACATCAATCCGACGGGTCGCTTCGTCATCGGCGGTCCCATGGGCGACACAGGCCTGACCGGCCGCAAGATCATCGTGGACACCTACGGCGGCGCAGGCCGTCACGGCGGCGGTGCATTTTCCGGCAAAGACCCGACCAAGGTCGATCGCTCGGCGGCTTACATGGCCCGTTACATCGCCAAGAATATTGTGGCGGCGGGGCTGGCCGAGCGCGCCGAGGTCCAGTTGGCCTACGCCATCGGCGTGGCCGAGCCGGTCAGCGTGCGCGTCGACACCTTTGGAACCGGCAAGATCGGCGAGGCCAAACTGACCGAGCTGATTCGCAAAAACTTCGCGCTTACTCCCAGGCAGATCATCGAGAGCCTGAACCTGCGCCGCCCCATCTACCAGAAGACCGCGGCCTACGGCCACTTCGGCCGCAACGAGCCGGAGTTTACCTGGGAGGCCACCGACAAGGCCGCCGCCCTGGCTGCTCAGGCCGGGTTGAAAACCACAGCCAAGTAAACCGCATTGCTCCATATTGCAACAAAGATGGAACCCTTCGGGGTTCCATCTTTGTTTGAAAATCAAGGGGATGGCTTTCAGTCCGCAAATAAGTAATTGCCCCAATTCGCGCCGACTTTCGCTGTTCTCTACTGCTCACGACAGGTTTTAATTGATTGCCTTCCTTATTTGATATTAAGCAATTCCTAATCCGGACTTGGGGTAACTGGGTTCTTTCGAATTGCGTCAATGGATTTACGCCCTTCCCCGATGATGGTTTTATGGAAAGGTTCCCCAAGGCCCTTTCCGCGCAATCTCCAGGGTCGTCGTACGACGGCCAGTGGTACGAGGAAGAACCATGAAGGGGAAAATACTGATTGTCGAAGATGAGCCCATTGTCGCTTTGGATCTGCATCAGGAGATCCTGCAAATGGGCTGCGAGGTGGTGGGAGTAGCCGAGAGCGCCGATGAAGCACTGCTGGCCGTCAGCACCTGCCGGCCTGACCTGGCGCTGATGGACATACGCATTGTGGGCAGCATGGACGGCATTCAGACCGCCCGGCTGCTCAGCAGCCTGTATGGGACTCCGTCGATCTTTCTAACCTCCTACAGCGACGAAACCACCATTGCGCGGGCGGCGCGCGCCATGCCCTATGGGTATCTGACCAAGCCTTTCCAGAGCGGCGAGTTGAAGGCCACTCTGCAGGTGGCGCTGCACAAGGCCAGGCTCGACGCGCGGCAGAACGCGGCGCACCATAAGATGGCGCGAACCATGGACGGGATGCGCGAAGGGGTTCTGCTGCTCTCCTCAGAAGGCCGCGTCCTGCTGATGAACCCCGCCGCCGAATTGCTTTCCGGCTGGACGCTGCACGAGGCCAAAGGCAAGCTGATGGCGGAGATATTAAAGCTGAGCGATGCCAACCAGCGCTCTCCGAAATTGCTGGAGCACCGCGAAGACGCCGTTGCGCTGGAGGAGTTCGGCTGGACGCTCACCCAGCCCGGCGGCGATTCGACGTTGGTGGATATCAGCCAGACGCAGTTGGCCAATTATGAGGGCAAACACGACGGGTTTGTGGTCACTCTCCGGGATGCCGCTCAGCGTGTGCGCACCCAGGCCATGGAGGAGACGCTCGATGAGGCGCACTCCTTCGATCAGACGCCCACGGCCATGGTGCAGTTGGATGAAAACGGCCGCATCGCGCGCGTGAATGAGGCGCTGTTGCATAAGACCGGGGTGAAGGCCGAGAGCCTGCTGGGCCGCACGCTGACCGGACTCAGCATGGACCCCGACCCGCGCATCGCTCAAAAACTGATGCATATGCTGCTGCAAGCGGGCACCTTCATGGCCACCCCGCGGCCACGCTCGGTGAATTAGAAGCTGCCATGCCGCTGTCAGATAATCCGCAATCCGTTCTGCCCGCGGCCTCTGGGCGGCTTCCGGATGAAATGTGCTCTCACGCGCCGTTCTGCAAATCATCTGCCCGCGAGCTGTATGCCCAACTGGAACGCTACCGCATCATTATCGAAAACCTTACCGGCTATGTTGTTTTCACGCTGGATGTGGAAGGGCGGATCAACAGTTGGAATCCGGGCGCGCGCAACGTTCTCGGATACAAGGCCGAAGAGGTGATGGGTCGGGAGTATTCCATCGTATTTACGTTGGAGGAGATCGCAGCCGGAATGCCGCTCCAGGAGATGGAGGAAGCGGCGCGCAAAGGGTCTTGTGCGACCGAGGGTTGGCGAGTGCGCCGGGACAGGTCGCAATTTTGGGCCAGTGGCTCTCTCACTGCGGTTTGGGATGAGGCAGGAAAGCTGACCGGCTTCATTCGCGTGGCCCGCGACATGACCGAGCAAAAGCAGAGGGAAGACGCGCACGTGCATTTGGCGGCCGGGTTGGAACTCCGCGTTCATGACCGGACCTTGCAAATGGAAGACGCGCAGGCGCGTTTGGCAGCCGAGTTAGAAGACCATGTTCAAGAACGGACCTTGCAACTGGAGGCCAACATGGAGGAGTTGCGCCGCAGGAACGCCGAGGCGGAGGCCATCGCGCTCAACGCGGCACGTGAGCTCAAGGAAAAAGAAGTTTTGCTGGGCGAGATTCACCATCGCGTCAAGAACAACCTGCAAGTAGTTCAAAGCCTTCTCAAAATGGAGGTGCGCACGCTTCCGCCGAGCGAAGCGCGCGCGGCCATCGAATCCATGGTTCTCCGCGTCCGGGCCATGGCCATGGTCCATGATCGGCTGTGCCAGATGCCCGGCCTGGCCAGTCTGTCGATTGCCGGCTATTTGCGCGAGATCTTCGAGGGAGCAATTGCCTCATATTCGGTAGATCCCGGCCGCATCAGCTTTGAATTGGAGACCGAGGATATCCTCCTCAATCTCGACCGCGCCATTCCCTTCGGGCTGCTGGCCAATGAACTGCTCTCCAACAGCCTCAAGCACGGCTTCCCCGCCGGCAGAAAAGGGACGATTTCCGCTTCAATTCATCGTGTGGATGGCGTGGTGCGCATGGTCATCCAGGACAATGGCATTGGACTTCCCATGAATTTCAATGCCGGAAGCTGCAAGTCAATGGGGCTGAAGTTAGTCGAAAGCCTGGCTCACCAACTGGGTGGGACTCTGCTGTTCACATCCAGGCAGGGGTGCCATGTCGAAGGAGATTTTACGCGGCTGTAGGATCGGCATACCATCAACTCTGTCCCAACCCGTTTTGCAGATAATTACGATCGAGTAGCGCATGATAACAGCATGTTCAACCTTCGCCGATCGATCTCCGCCGCAGTGTCGGAGATGCCCCCGGTCTAATATGTCGGACATCCGCCCGGTTTATACCACCCCACCAGGGACCCCCCTCCCCCCTACGATATTTATTGTTGGCCCTGTTTCCTTGCCGATTAATTCAGCTATCTGTGCATCATCACTTCCGGTCGTTAGGATGACCATGTCAGTAGCTCTATTAATTTCAATAAGATAGCATGATTTTTGCCTATCGTCCGCGGCCGCCATCCATTTTGTGGTCGTATCAGGATGTGAGATTCGAGGTTGGGCTGTTGAAAACGCCTTGCAGAAAATTACCCTTAGTGCGCTGAACGCGAAAAAGCCCGGGAAAACCCAGCCTTTTTGCCCGATTCGAGCCGAAAAACCAGCCTCGAACACTCCCTTTTCCACCGCTTTTCTCACCACTCTCGTCGGCAAAGGATACAGTTTCGCCTCCGGCTACAGCCCTCCCGCAAATGCCTTAGAATGCTCTCTAGCGCGCTGCGCGTTTTTTTAAGGAGCAATCGATGCGTCATCCTGCACTTGTCGTTTTTGCACTGAGTCTGGCCACCGTGGCCGCCGCGCAAACATTCGATCAAAACACTGCGCCCTGGGATTACCAGGGCAAGCGAGGCGAACTGGTATGGAGCAAGTTGGATCCGGCCTATCAGGCTTGCAACAAAGGCCACGAGCAGTCGCCCCTCGACATTCGCGGCGCTCACATGAACAAGACGCTCGCGCCCATCGAGTTCCACTATATCGCCGGGCCGGTAACGCTCACGAACGACGGCCACACCATCGTGGCGCGCGTGGATCCCGGCAGCTATATCGTGGCTGGCGGCATCCGCTATGAGTTGCTTCAGTTTGACTTTCACCACCCCAGCGAAGAGGCGGTGAAGGGCAAGGTGACTGACATGGACGTGCAACTGCTGCACCGCGGCAGGGACGGCAATCTGGTCGTGGTGACGGTGCGGTTGCGCGAAGAGGCCGGCAACCCCAACGCCGTGCTGGCCATGCTGTGGCCGCATTTGCCCAAAACCGCCGGCGCGACCGAAAAGGTGCAGGAGATGGTAAGCGCCGCGGGCTTGCTGCCCGCCGACCGCGGCTACTGGACCTTCATGGGCTCGTTGAGCACCCCGCCCTGCACCGAGGGAGTGCGCTGGTTTGTCTTCGAGCAGGAGCTGAGCCTGAGCCGCGATCAATTGCGCGCCTTTGCGGCAATCTTCCGCATGAACACGCGGGGCTTGCAGGATGCGCACGGACGGCGTATCGAGGCCAACGAGTAGCAACCTGCCGCACCGCAGGTGCCCGGTATACTTTCTGTATGCTTCTTCACGCAGCGCCTTCCCGCTCCGGCGCAAACAGAACTCAATCCGTGCTGCGTTTTTCGCTGGCAGCCACGCTTGCCTACGTGGTGGTTACCTTCGTTGCCGGATTGCGCGCCCACTCGCTGGCGCTGTTGTCAGAGGCCGGCCACAACCTATCCGATTTTCTTGCCCTGCTGCTCAGCTTTACCGCCGTTTACTTCCAATCCCGCCTCGCCGGTTCCTCCAAGACCTTCGGCTACCAGCGGGCAGGCGTGCTGGCCGCATTTCTGAACGCGGTAACACTTATCGTTATTTCCATCTGGATTGCCGTCGAGGCTCTTCACCGGCTCTCGGCGCCGGTCATGGTGCAGCCCCGGCTGATGGTGATCGTGGCTGCGGTCGGCGTGGTGATGAACGGCGTGATCGCAATTTTGCTGTGGCGCGTGGCGCGTGACGTGAACCTGCGCTCGGCATTCGTCCACATGGCCGGCGACACGCTCTCGACCGCCGCGGTCATCGCCGGCGGCGCGGGGATTTTGCTGACCGGACGGAACTGGATCGATCCGGCTCTCTCGCTGATGATTGCCGCGCTCATTCTCTGGACCAGCATGGGCATCGTTCGCGAGACCCTCAATATTCTTTTGGAAGGCACGCCCCGAGGCATCTCGCTCACTGAGATTCGTTCGGGCATGGGAGCCGTCGCGGGAGTGCTCAACGTCCACGACTTGCACGTCTGGAGCCTCGGCTCGAACTCCAGCGCGCTGGCCTGCCACGTCACCATCGCCGACATTCCCCCGTCGGAGAGCGCCTGTATCCTGGCCCGGCTCAACCAGGTGCTCAAGGAGCGCTTTCACATCAGCCACGCCACCATTCAGTTCGAGCACATGGGCTGCGAGCGGTTGGAAGGCTGCGTAGTACCGATGGAAGAGATGGCTGGCGGCGGACACCGCCACGGCCATGCGCATTGATTCAATTAAGAATGTGTATTCAATAATACTTTGTAGTTTGTAGGGTACGGGCTTTAGCTCGTACCCTTCACTTATCATCGGATTATTGAGTTCGTGATTCCGAGATCAGTGGAGGTATTTGCTTGATTCGCCGCCGCGCCGCACTTTTGATTGTTTTTGTTGCCGCGCTTTCGGTTGTGCCCGGATTCGCACAGACAGCGCCACAAGAAGCGAAGGCTGCTCTCTTCTCGCCCGCCCAACTCGAAGCGCTGGCCGGCGAGTACACCGATTCGAATGAGCCGGACACACCGATCAGTTTTTACGTTCACGACGGAAATCTTATCGTTGAGTCGGAGCGCAATGTTCCCACCGAGCTCAAGCCTATCTCCGCCACTGAGTTCAGTTGGCCTCACGCGAAGTTCACATTGAAGTTTATCCTCGACGCCGCAGGCCGCGGCGGCGGCGTGATCTTTTCAGATACGCCCGGAGTCACTTATCGCCGCACCGGCCCGCCCGTCTATCATCTCTTCCACGACTACCAGCGCAGCGAAGCGATGATTCCCATGCGCGACGGGGTCAAGCTGTACACGGTCATTCTCAAGCCCGCCGACATCAAAACGCCGCTGCCCTTTCTCATCCAGCGCACGCCCTACGGCGTGGAGGGAGTCAACCGAGCCTTATTCTTCAGCGTTCGGCCTGATCTGGCTCGCGACGGATACATCTACGTTGCCCAGGATATTCGCGGGCGCTACAAGAGTGAGAGCGAGTTTATCATGAGCCGGCCGATGGCGGACCATCGCGATCCAAAAGCAACGGACGAAAGCACGGATGCCTACGACACTGTGGCCTGGCTGCTGGCCAATGTCCCCAGCAACAACGGCCGTGCTGGTTTCATCGGCACCAGCTATCCGGGCTTTCTGGCCATGGCGGCCGGCATCGATCCCCACCCCGCCGTCAAGGCCATCTCTCCGCAGGCGCCCATGATCGACGCCTGGATGGGCGACGACTTTTTCCACAACGGCGCCTTCCGCCAGAGCTACGGCTACGACTATGTGCTCAGAATGGAGTCCGGCAAGGAAGAGATTATCCCCGACTACGGCAAGGATTTGGCAGGAAAACCTCGCGATGGATTTGATTTCTTTTTAGAGAGAGGCAATTTCGCTGAGGCCGCGGAGCAATCCGGCTCCAAAATCCTGCCCACCTGGAAACTCTTCCTCGAACATCCCGCCTACGACAGCGTCTGGCGATCGCGTGGCGTGCAGCACTCGTTGAGTTCGGTCGCCGTCCCCACCTTGACTGTCGGCGGCTATTATGACCAGGAAGATATCTTCGGCCCGCAGATCGAGTACTCAACGCTTGAGCCCTACGACCAGAACCGCGAGAACTTTCTCGTTCTAGGCCCCTGGCGTCATGGCTACTGGGCGTCCTCTTTGCGCCATCTCGGCCATCTGGACTACACCGAACCCATTGGCAAGGAGTATCGCGCGCGCATCGAAACAAAATTCTTCGCGCACTATCTGAAGGATGCGCCCGGCACGAATGCATCCGGCTTCGACCTGGAAGGCACGGCCAGCTTTCAGACCGGCTCGAACACCTGGAAGTATTATTCTCACTTTCCTCCCAAGGAATACCGGCCCACCAGCCTGCATCTTGAGGGAGCGGGCCAGTTGAGTTGGAGCAGCTCGACCATGCAGGCAACGACTAGTTACCTGAGCGACCCAGCCAATCCCGTTCCCTATCGCCATCGGCCCATCCAGGAGACTTACAGCGACGGCTCGCAGTGGGGCAACTGGCTCACCGAAGACCAGCGCTTTGTCACGGAGCGCAAGGACGTGGCCGTGTGGAAGCTGCCCGTGCTCAAGCGTGACTTGGTTTTGACCGGCGAGGTGGTCGCCGACATTTACGCCTCAACCACCGGCACGGACAACGACCTGGTGGTCAAGCTGATCGACCAGTATCCCGGCGACGATCCCGACGTGAAAATGCGCGATTACCAACTGATGACCAATGCGGAGATCTTCCGCGGCCGGTATCTGAACAGTTTTGAGAAGGCGGCTCCGTTGAAAGCCAAAGCAATTCGCGAGTACAAATTCTCGCTACACGACGTGGACCATGTCTTCAAGGCCGGTCACACGGTGATGGTGGAGATTCAGAGCACATGGTTCCCGCTCTACGACCGCAACCCGCAGAACTTTGTGCCCAACATCATGACCGCCCAACCGGCAGATTACCAACCGGCAACAATCACCATCTACTCCGGCCCAGGGCGCGACTCGACTGTGCAGGTGCCGGTAGTGGGCGATTGCGAACCCAGCAAGTGCTATTGAGTGAAATCATCGGTCCATTCGCTTCTACTTTGTTTTCGCGCTAGAATAGAAACAGCCCTATGACCCTGCATCATCCCCTCCCGGTCCTGCTCTAGCGGCGCTTGCCGCCGATATTTGTTTTCCGCCCATCTTCAGGTTTATTTCCCAGGAACAACAACGCGCCCTCGAATGGGCGAATGATTTATATCTGCATGAATGAGGTTTTTCGATGATTGATCGTTTGGAACAGATGGAGCAGCGCTATGAAGAGCTTTCCGCCCAGCTCTCGTTGCCCGAGGTGGTCAACGACCGCGAAAAATATCAGAAGGCGGGCAAGGCGCTCAGCGCTCTGGAAACTCCGGTGATGAAGTACCGCGAGCTTAAGCTGGTGCGCGCGGGGCTGGCCGGGGCGCGCGCCATGCTGGCCGACCCTGAGATGAAGGAGATGGCCGAGGAGGAGATCGCCCAGCTTGCTCCGCGCGAGCCGGCTTTGGAAGAAGAGATCAAGATGCTGCTGCTGCCCAAGGACCCCAACGATGAGAAGAACGTGATTCTGGAAATCCGTGCCGGCACCGGCGGCGACGAGGCCTCGCTCTTTGCCGCAGAGGTCTTCCGCATGTACACGCGCTTCGCCGAGCAGCACCGCTGGAAGGTCGAAGTGATGTCAATCTCCGAGTCCGGCGTGGGCGGCTACAAGGAAGTAATCGCCATCATCGAGGGCGAGCGCGTCTACTCGCAGATGAAGTGGGAGAGCGGCGTGCACCGCGTGCAGCGCGTCCCGGAGACAGAGACACAGGGACGCGTTCACACTTCGGCGGTGACTGTGGCTGTGCTGCCCGAGGCCGAGGAAGTGGACGTGAAGATCGAGGCCAAGGACATTCGCATCGACACCTTTTGCTCTTCGGGCCCCGGCGGCCAGTCGGTGAACACCACTTACTCCGCCGTGCGCATCACTCACATTCCGACGAACACGGTAGTAAGTTGCCAGGACGAGAAATCGCAGATTAAGAACCGCGAGAAGGGAATGCGCGTACTGCGCTCGCGGCTCTACGAAATGGAGATGGAGCGGCAAAATGCGGAGCTGGCACGGGAGCGCAAGCAGCAGGTGGGCACCGGCGACCGCAGCGAGAAGATTCGCACTTACAACTTCCCGCAGAACCGGCTGACCGATCATCGCATCGGACTGACGCTACACCAGCTCGATCAGGTGATGGAGGGCCGCCTGCAGCCCATCGTCGATGCGCTGATAACCCATAACCAGGCCGAGCAGTTGAAGGCCGGCGGCCATACGGGCTGAGGCGCCCAATGCCTTCATTACGCCATCATCTTGATGTTGGGGAATTCGTGCTGAAGGATGGTCCACATCCTCAGAGCGCGCGCCGGGACGCGGAGCTATTGTTGACGCACACGCTGAAAAAAAGCCGCGCCTGGCTATTGGCCCATGGAGATGAGTTACTTCCGGATGACTTATCCATGAGCTATACCGAGTTACTCGAGCGTCGCCGTCGCGGCGAACCTATCCAATACATCACCGGCGAGATGGAGTTTTATGGACTGCCGTTTCGCGTAACGCCCGATGTGCTTATTCCCCGTCCAGAGACCGAGTTGCTGGTTGAGCGTGTGATTCATCTGATGCCACTCTTCCATCCAAAATCCGAAAAGCACTTCAGTTTTCGCATTGTTCGCACAGGCTCCGGTGCGAAAAAAAGACGGGAAGACGTTGACAATTTGGAGGTTGCGGGTTGGCCGCCCCGCGTTCTCGATGTCGGCACTGGCTCCGGGGCCATCGCCGTCAGCATCGCGCACGATTGGCCTGAAGCCGAGATCACCGCAATCGATCTATCGCCCGCCGCACTGGAAGTGGCGCGTGGCAATGCAAAGCGTCTTGGTTTTGACGATTGCATCCGCTTTCTACACGGCGACCTGCTAGCGCCCGTAGCTGGCGAACGCTTCGAGATCGTCGTCTCCAACCCGCCTTATGTGCCGAGCGGAGACCGCGCCACGCTCTCCGTGGAAGTGCGCGAGTATGAACCCGCGTTGGCGTTGTTTGCCGGCGACGACGGTCTCGATGTCTATCGCAAACTCATCCCCGCCGCCTTCGACGCGCTCACTCCCGGCGGCTACCTCGTGCTCGAAATCGGCTACGGCCAATCGTCGGCAATTACAGAGTTACTCGCGCGTGCTGGCTTTGAGCTGATCGTGTTCGTCCCCGATTTGCAAGAGATTCCGCGCGTCGCCTGCGCCCGGAGACCGTAAACAGTAGTCCAAGGCTGTGCTTCCAACGTCTATATGGATAGGGTGGTTTAATTGCCCGCAGGAGTTGCCATGAAAATCCGTTTGTTGTCCGCAATCGTCTTCGGCCTCGCTTTCAGCCTTGCAGTTTCTGCTCAGGATGCAAACCCACGCGGCGGTCGTGGCGGATGGGGCGGCGGCTTCGGCATGGGCGGCGGAGGCGGCATTACCGGAACCGTGACGGAAGTTGCCGCCGACCACTACATCATCAAGACCGATGCTGGCGATACCTATACGATCCACTTCAGCGTCAACACACGGATTCTCAAACAGGCGGTCCAGCGCCGCGGACCCGGCGAGGGCCGTGAGGGCGGCGGCAATCCGCCGCAGATGCTTAAATCCAGCGACATCAAGGTGGGAGATGCGATTGGCGTCATGGGAGAGGTGGATGCGGCGGCCAAATCCGTGGGAGCTGTGGTGATCGCGCAGCTTGACCCGGAGCGCGCCAGGGAGATTCGCGAGAGGATGGCAAACTATGGCAAGACTTGGCTTCAGGGAAGGGTGACGGCAATCAACGAAACCAAGGTCACGCTTCTCGGCATGATGGACAACTCCGCCCACACCTTTGCGGCCGACGAGAACACCACCTTTCGCAAACGCCGCGAACCCATCACCCTGGCCGATGTTCAGGTGGGCGACGTGGTGCGAGTTGAAGGCGCCGTGCAGGATGGAATCTTCGTAGCCGCGTCGGTCGCCGTTATGGGCATGCCGCTGGGAGGAGCGCCGACTGTCCCGCGCAACGCCGCGCCCGTTTCACAACCCCAATAGTCAGGCGCGGGGGCAAAGCCGATCCACAGATTGAGGTTTTTCAGGTAGTACTCCTGGGAAGCGTTATATATCCATCAGGCAACCGCCCCAACCGGCGACTCCGCCCACACCAAGGCCTCGGTATAGCAGGCAACCAGAAACTCCCGGTCCATGCCATAGGCGTGGACCGTCGCATCGCATGCATCCCAGTCGCCTTGCTCATGGCTCTCCAGCCATTGCAGCAGACTGCGTTCGGTACCGGCCTTGCCCAGAAGTGCGTCACAAATCTCCTCGCGCAAGGGCAGCTTCGGGACCAGTTCTTCCATGGGAAGGCGCAGCATGGCCGGCAGCAGGCTCATCATACCCAGCAGATACTGCTCTGTGGCATCCAGATCATACAGCTCGGCGGCCAGTTCGCAGAATCTTCCGCGCACAAAGGCCATGCGCAGAATTTCCGCCGGCTGCCCGGAGTTGAGTTCGCTGGCGATGGCCAGCGTGGCAATGCGGCGGAATGTGTCCTCGCCTACGGCCAGTAGCGCCGCCTGGATGGAGCGCACGACCTGGCGCATGGCGCACATTGGCGAGTTGACCAGCCGCATGAGCCGGTAGGTGAGTGATGCGTCGCGCTTCAGCAGCGTGGTCAGCTTGCGCATGTCGAGCACTTTGCTGCGAAGAGCTTGCAGAATCTCGATCTGGGAGAGCCGGTTGGCGGGAATATTGCGATTTTCGAGCAGCGCGGGGCGGCAGAAATAATAGCCCTGAAAGAGCGTGAAGCCTTCTCCGCAGGCCTGTTTGTACTCCTCCTGCGTTTCGATCTTTTCTGCAACCAGCGCCACCGTAACGCCGCGAAGCCGTTTCACCAGTTTCTTGCGCTCCTCGACGCCGGTAAGCAGAAAATCCACCTTGACATAGTCGGCCATCTCGACCAGCGGATCGAAGCCCTGTTTCCAGGTGAAATCGTCCAGCGCCAGCCGGAATCCCGAGGTCTTCAGCTTGCGGCAGGCGGCAATCAGGTCAGGCGTAGGGTTCAGGCTTTCCAGTATCTCCAGCACGGTCATGCCGGAAGGCAAGACATGCACCATCTCCTCGACCAGCGACTCGCTCGTGCAGTTCACAAAGGCCGGCAACCCGCAGGTCAGCTTTTCCAGCCCGAAGATGACCGTATTGTCGAGCATGGTGCGGGTGGCCATGTCGCCATCGCCGCGAAAGAACGCCTCCGGGCCAGCCCTGAAGAGCAATTCGTAGCCATGAACCCGCCCGTGCAGGTCCATGATGGGCTGGCGCGCCAGGTAGCGCAGTACACCTGTAAGCACAGGCTGCGCGAGTTGGGTGTTCGTGGCCCATGCAGCTTGAGTCGGCATGCGCACCATCCAACCTGCTTTATCGGCAGGCAGGGCGCATATCTTGAGGAAAGTGAGGTAATTAAGGACGCCGGAGTCACGATTCCGCGTCTTTTCCGGCGCAGGGCCTACCCTCCCATGAACATTCCGCCGTTCACGTCCAGCACGTGTCCGGTAATGTAGGAGGCTGCATCCGAGGCGAGAAATTTGACCGCCTGGGCAATATCGAGGTCCGTTCCCCGCCGGTCCAGGGGAATATTGGCCAGCATCGCCGCGCTCACCTTCTCGTCCAGCACGGCGGTCATGGGAGTCTCAATGTATCCCGGCGCCACGGCATTCACGGTAATCCCCCGCGAGGCTACCTCGCGCGCCAGCGATTTTGTCAGTCCGATCAGCCCCGCCTTACTGGCCGCATAGTTCACCTGGCCGGCCTGTCCGGCGCGGCCCACCACGCTGGCCATGTTGATGATTCTTCCCCAGCGGTTCTTGATCATGGGCCGCAGCAGGGCCTGGGTGAGCAGAAATGGCCCGGTCAGGTTGATGGCCAGAACGAGGTCCCAGTCGGCGCGCTTCATGCTCATCATCAACGCGTCACGGGTGATGCCGGCGTTGTTGACCAGGATTTCGACTTTGCCGAAGCGCTCGAGTATCGCTTTGGCCCCGGCTTCAATCGATTCCTGGCTGGAGACATCCAGCCGGAAGGCCGCCGCCGTGCCGCCCAGCGCCTGAATCTCCTTGGCGACCAGGGCCAGTTTTTCCTCGTTGATGTCCGCCACGGCCAGAGTGGCCCCGGCCCGCGCCAGCTCCAGCGCAACGGCCCGCCCAATTCCCTGCGCAGCCCCGGTTACCAGCGCAATTCTTCCCTGCAAATCCGCCATATTTTTCTTTGACCTCCGCGCGCACAATTCCGCGCCCTTTTGTCCTGATTATAAATGGGTCGATCAGTGCTTCACCGGCGGCAAAGCGGTTCTTCCCAGCCGCACCGCGCGATTAACGGCGCTCAGAATGGCGTCGAGTGAAGCGGTAACAATGTTGGGATTCATCCCCGCGCCAAAAAGCGATTCAGATTCTCCGAATTGTATCTCGATAAAGGCCATCGCGGAGGCGGAGGCGCCTTTGCCGATGGCTTGCTCCTGATAATCGATGACGCGAAGGTCGAGGCCGAACTCCTGGTTCATGGCTTCCACAAAGGCATCGATGGGGCCGTTTCCGTTCCCCGTGATCGCGTGTTCCGCTCCGCTGTCCTGGACCGTTGCCGAGATCGTGACAGTCCCCGCGCTGGAGTTATCGCAATATTGAATGCAGGCAAGCGGGCTGCGCTGATTGAGATACTCCGTCTCGAAGGCCGCCCATATCTCCGCGGGGCGAATCTCGCGGCCTGTCTGGTCGCTGATCTTCTGAATGACGCGGCTGAATTCGATCTGCAATTTGCGCGGCATCCGCAGGCTGTAATCGCGCTCCAGAAGATAGGCTACTCCGCCTTTGCCCGACTGGCTGTTGACTCGTATGATCTCCTGGTAAGTCCGGCCAATGTCATTGGGATCCAAGGGTAGATAGGGAACTTCCCATAATGCCTTGCCGGCCTGAAGCGCGAAACCCTTCTTGATGGCATCCTGATGCGAGCCGGAAAAAGCCGTGAAAACCAGCTCGCCGGCGTAGGGATGGCGCTGATGCACGGGCAGCTGGTTGCAAAACTCGGCGCACTCGATCACTCCCGGCAGGTCGGAAAAATCCAGCTTCGGATCGATGCCCTGGGTGTATAAGTTCAGGGCCAGAGTTATCAGATCTACATTGCCTGTCCTCTCTCCATTGCCAAAGAGCGTTCCCTCGACGCGATCGGCGCCCGCCATTATTGCCAGCTCCGCCGCGGCAACCGCGGTGCCACGGTCATTGTGGGGATGCACGCTCAGCAAGATAGAGTCCCGATTCTTGAAGTTGCGCCCCATCCACTCGATCTGATCCGCATAGACATTGGGCGTGGCGTTTTCAACTGTTGCCGGCAGATTGATAATGACTCGATGCCGCGGCGTGGGCTTCCAGACCGCCAGCACGGCCTCGCAAATCTCCAGCGCGTAATCCAACTCAGTCCCGGTGAAACTCTCCGGAGAATATTCGAAGATCCACTCCGTTCCCAGATAAGTTGCCGCGATTTTCTGCAGCATGCGCGCGCCCTGGACGGCGATTTTCTTGATGCCCTCGCGATCCAGCTTGAAAACCACGTCGCGCTGCAACGTTGAAGTCGAGTTATAGAGGTGGACAATGGCGCGAGGCACGCCCTGCAACGCTTCGAATGTGCGGTGAATCAACGCCTCGCGCGCCTGTGTCAGCACCTGCACGGTAACATCCGGCGGAATGCGCCCCGTCTCCACCAGTTCACGGCAAAAATCAAAATCCGTCTGCGAGGCGGCGGGAAACCCCACTTCGATTTCCTTGAAACCGAGGCGCACCAGCAGATCGAACATTCTGTTCTTGCGCTCCGCATCCATCGGATCAATCAGCGCCTGATTCCCGTCGCGCAGGTCCACGCTGCACCAGACCGGCGCTTTCTCGATGGTTCTGCCCGGCCATGAGCGATCCTGCAACAGGACTGTGCGAGCCGAAGAGTACTTTGCTGCTGGGTTCTTCATCGTCTTGGATTTGCTTTCTTCCAGAGGACTGCGCTGGAAAGAAGATTTTCCAGCTTCATGCAGCTCACGCAAGGTTTAACCGTGCAAGGCAACGCAAGAGTCTCCGGTACATACACAACAATTTTAGTTGAACGGGGCGACGGTGACTCCAGAACACGTTATTTGGTGTGATGTAGCTTCCGCTTAGCCGGTCATCCGGACTGGACACTCATATTCAGAAGTCCTTCGCCGCTGTAGTTGTGGTCAACGCGTGGTATGGCAATTTGGCGGAAATCCAGAATCGATTCTGTCGCAATCGGCGTTTTTAAGGAGCAATATTTCCCAAGTTTAATTTTTGGGCTTTCCCAAGTCTCGGAAGCGAGATCTGGTGCACCCGACACATGGACACCGAAGAACCAGACCGGAGCTAGTCAGCACAGTGAAGACCGGCACGGGATGGGTTGTGGTATCGTGGCTTCAAGTCACCAATCAGAAGGCATCACATCGGCAGGTGGCACGTTCATCGGCCCGAATAATATCTATAAACCATGGGAAATTGTGCCCCGTTCATCGCGGCTTTATCGCGATGAGCGGGCGGGTGCCTGTAGGAGGTCAAGAGGTTGTACCGACATCGGAGCGGCTGATGGGCGGCTTGTAGTTGAGGCTACCATGGGGTCTTTCATAGTTGTAGTAGTTGTTCCAGGGCAACAGGTGCTGATCTCTTTCTTCTGAGTCATTCCAGTGTTTTGCATAGGCCCATTCGCGCAGGGCGGTCTGGATGAAGCGCTCGGCCTTGCCGTTGGTTCTGGGCGTGTAGGGTCTTGTTCTGCGGTGTTTGATCTGCCTCTGTTGGCAGGCGGCGCGG
>Ga0326727_10007118_pt1 | contig 29950 bp, 26 predicted proteins | sample MB2enrmetagenome_FD_207643 | JGI IMG/M metagenome (GOLD analysis project Ga0326727, IMG submission 207643) | Lab enriched peat soil microbial communities from McLean, Ithaca, NY, United States - MB29MY | ecosystem: Environmental > Terrestrial > Soil > Wetlands > Peat | place: USA: New York... | reverse complement strand
CTCGAGGCGACCAGATGCTGGTTTGGCGCGCCTCGAGCTCGCCAACTCCACCCATCGGCTGGGCCTCATCTCATGGGCCGGCACGGGATTTTCTTGTTGTCTATTGACTTACTCTTTTTAAAACCTGCCTTTATCTCAGGAGGTCCATCATGTCGCAACCGCAAATCGGCATCGCCGTCGGGGGCAATCCGCGCCGGCGGATCGCCCCCGACGAACCGGGCGCCGGGCCGGGGCCCGGACGATGACCGGGCTAGCTCTTCGGGGCGTAGGACTCGATGACTTTCAGCTGGTTGTCCTTGATCTGCATCAGGACCACGGGCTTGTTGTAGGGATTGTGGTTGGTCTTGTCGAAGGTGAACCTGCAGGTGAAGGCCGGCAGGTCCTTGGTGCTCTCGATCACGTCCCGCAGCTTCGCCGGGTCCGGGGCGCCGCCGTTGGCGGTGACCACCTTGATGGCGTTCTCGATGATCTTCATGCAGTCCATGTTCAGGTAGCTCCAGATGTTCGCTTCGGTGCCGCTGTGCTTCTTCTTGAAGTCGGCGTTGTAGCCGGCGAACTGGGGATCGTCCACCGAGGCGATGGTGGTGAAGTAGGCCCCTTCCAGGTCGTTGCCCGCGTAGGGGATGATGTCGGCGACCATCCAGCCGTCGCCGCCCATCATCTGGAGCTTCAAGTTGAGGCCCTTGGCCTGCTTGGCCATGAGCCCGGGGTCCTTGTAGTTGTCGGCGCACGCCACCAGCACGTCGGCCTTGCTGCTCTTGACCTTGGCCAGCTGGGCCCGGAACTCCTGGTCGCCGGTGTTGTAGCCTTCGTCCGTCACCACCTGGCCACCCAGCTTGGTGAAGCGATCCTTGAAGAACTGGTGCAGGGCCACCGTGTAGGGAGAGCCCACGTCGGTGATGAAGGCCGCCTTGCGCTTGCCCAGCTTGTTGTAGGCGTAGTCGGCGAGGGCCGTGCCCTGGTACGGGTCGATGAAGCAGACCCGGAACATGTAGGGATGCACCTTGCCGGCCTCGTCCACGGTGACGTTCACGTTGGTGGCGGTGGTGGCGATCACCGGCACGTGGGACTCGTCCGCGATCTTGGCGATGGGGATGGCCGCGCCCGAGAACGTGGGGCCGACGATGGCCACGCACTTGTCCTGGTCGATCAGGCGCTTGGCGCAGGCCACGTTGTCGGCCGGGGCGCCCGCGCCGTCGTAGCTGATGACCTTGAGCATCCAGCCGTTGATGCCGCCGGCCGCGTTGATCCTCGCCGCCTCGTCCTCGAGCGCCCCCACGGCGCCCGGTCCGATGTAGGCTCCGGACCCGGTCAGCTGGGTGAGGTGGCCGATGACCAGCGTCCCTTTCGAGGCCGCGCAGAGGGGCAGCGCGGCCGCGAGAAGGAAGCTGGCCACCACGCCCAGGGTGAGATTGGAACGGATTGCCATGGTGTTCTCCTTGTGGGTTTGGAACCGTGGCCAAGGGGCACGGCCCGGGGTTGGGGACGGGCGGGACGCACACGTGGAAGGCAACCCTTCCACGGAGGTCCGGGAGAACGGGGAACCATCTGTCGAACCGCCCCGCCTGGGGCTGGACCTTGAACGCGCCCGGGACCGGACGCCGCCGTGGCGGCGGGGCGAGCGCAGGAAGGAATACGGGATGGCGCTGGGATCCTATGGGTATCCGGGCCGGATGTCAAACCCCGTTTTCGGGAAATCGTTCTTGCGGACGGCCGGCGTCTAGCCGTCCGTCCACAGCCCCTTCCGGGTCGGCTCCTGCAGCGCCAGGCCCAGGCGGTCCAGGAACTCGTCCCGGCTCACGGTCCTGGCCCCCAGGCCCGCCAGGTTGGGATTGGGCAGCTGCCCGTCGATGAAATGGAACCCCCACCCCCACGCGATCCGGCACAGCTCGGCGAAGGCCGCGCGGCTGGCGTAGTCCTCCCGGCTGAACATGCTCTCCCCGAAGAACGCCGCGCCCAGGGAGATGCCGTACAACCCCCCCACCAGCCGCCCGTCCCGGAAGGTCTCGAAGCTGTGGGCGTAGCCCTCCCGGTGCAGGTTCAGGTAGGCCTCGCGCATGGCGCCGGTGATCCAGGTGCCGTCCTGGCCCGGGCGGGGGGTCACGGCGCAGGCCCGGACCACCGCCTCGAAGCAGGTGTCCCGGCGCACCTGGAAGCCGGAGCGGCGCAGGGCCCGCTGGGTGCGCCGGGAGAGCCGCGGGTCGCCGGGCAGGAAGATGGCCCGTTCGGGGGGCGACCACCACAGGATGGGGGTCGCTTCCTCGAACCAGGGGAAGATGCCGCTGCGGTAGGCCCGCAGCAGCCGGGTGGGGGTCAGGTCCCCGCCCACCGCCAGCAGGCCGTCCGGGTCCGCCTTGCGGGGATCCGGGAACACCGGGCGGGAGCTGAGGGTGTACAGGGGCATCAGTTGGCGATGGGGGTGAGCTGGATGCCTTGGTAGTAGTGCTTCAGGATCTGGTCGAAGGTGGCGCCCTCCAGGGCCATGCCGTAGGCGCCGGTCTGGTCCATGCCCACCCCGTGCCCCCAGCCCCGCCCGTAGAAGATCCAGCGCCGCTCCGGCGGCTGGCCCACCACCAGGAACCGGAACACGTTGTCCTTGAGCCCCAGGAGGTTGCGGATGCGCATGCCGGTGAACCGGCGGGCCCGGCCCTGGTCGTCCGTGGCGGTGAGCTCCAGCACCCGGCCCTGGTCGTTGGATTCCGTCTGCAGGGCGCGCAGGCTGTGCATCCCGGCCCGGGTGCGCAGCTTGTCGAGCAGGTCGTCCTCCTTGAGCTCCACCTTCCAGTGGGCCAGGGAGTTGTAGCGGTCCAGGGAGGCGCCGTCCGGGTCCAGGCGCCGCACCAGCACCGGGGAGCCTTCGGGATGGGCCAGCCACTTGACCCGGTCCCCCACCTGGATGTCGCTCTGGCCCGCCAGGAGCAGGGACCCGCCGGGGGCCTCCTCCGCCAGGAGGTACCCGGGCGCCAGGCGCAGGGGCACCGGGCCGCCGCGGCGCACCCGGACGGTCCCGTCCGCCAGCAGGGTCCCGTCCAGGAGGTCCAGGGGTTCCAGCTCCTGCCACAGGCGGCCCAGCACGTCCAGGCCCTGGGCCAGGGTGGGGGCCGGGTTGCGCCAGACGGACGGCGGCACCAGGGCCCGGCGCACCAGGAATGCCGCCAGGGGCCGGTCCGGGCCCTTGGGCGCGGCGTCCCCCAGCAGGTAGGCGCCATCCTGGGGCCGGTCCATGCCGGCCACCACCTCCTGGAAGCCCAGGCCCCGGGCCAGCCACAGGTAGAGCTGGGGCCCGCCCTCCGGGGGCGCCGGCGAGCGCGGCCGGCCCAGGCGCACGGCCACGGCGTCCAGCACCGGGCGCAGGTCGGCGCCGCTCAGGGGCTGGCGCATGTGCGGCCCGTCCAGGTAGCCCTGGGCCAGGAACCCCTCCGCGGCCAGGCGCAGGATCTCCCAGCTGAGCCACCCTTCGCCCCGGTCCCCCAGCCCGCCCCTGAACCGCAGGGTCTGCGGATTCTCGACGTAATTGCTGACCCCTTTCAGGTACGGGTAGGCGTCCCCGAACACGTAGTGGTTGTCGACGGTGGCCCCGCCGCTGTCGGCCATGAACAAGGCCTGGATGGGGTGGCCGTTGTAGGTGGCGATCAGCCCGGTGGTCTCCTCCACGGCCCGGTCCGTGAGGGCCTGTTCCCCGTCCCGGCCGCCGTACACCTGGTCCGCCACCGTGTCCACCAGGTCGAAGCCCTCCTTGGCCCGTTTGCCCAGGTTCGCGTAGGCGTAGGTGCGGGCCGCCACCGCCTGGGCCTTGAGGGCCTCCAGGGCCGGGTATTCCCAGGCCCCCATCTCCTTGGGCACCACGCCCCGCAGGTAGGTTTCCAGATCCAGCGTGTCCACCACGGTGAGCCGGCCCTGGGGGTTGGGGAAGATCTCCACCCGGCCCCGGTAGCGGCCCTTGCCGGCCACGTAGGTGAGGTCCCCGGCCGGCACGAAGCGCACCCCGGCGTTGGGCAGGGGCAGGCGCTCGTAGCGCTCGGTGACCGCGTACAGGGCGCGGCCGTTCATGGGCTTGCCCTTGCGCTTCTCGGTGGCCACCCACAGCTCCTGGTAGCCCAGGTCCTGCAGGCGGTCCAGGAGCGGTTCCGCCTCCTGGGCCGAGGCGTAGTGCCCCACCACCACCCGCCAGGTGCCCCCGTCGGGCACCGCCAGGCGCTCCGGCGCCTCCCCCAGGCCCTTGAGCCTCTGCATCAAGGCGTCCGCATCCTTCTGGGCCAGGGGCGGGCCAACCTGGACCCGGTACTCGTCCGTGGGATCCGCTTCGCCCTTGCTGTCCCACCAGATGCGCAGCTTCTCCCCGTCCTTGAGGCGGAGCAGGGCCCGGCCGTCCAGGGACTGCACCTCCCCGCCGCCCTCCAGGCCCACGATGTATTCCGGCGCCTGGGTGTCCAGGCCCACCCGCACCGGCGGGTTGGCCATCCGGGCGCCCAGGGGCAGGCAGCAGCAGAGGGTCAGGAGCAGGAGGGCCCGGAGCGATGGCATGGCGCGGTCTTCAGTACCCTTCCGCGTGCACGTCCGTGACCGCCCGTCCGGAGGGGTCCACCAGGTTCTGGAAGGAGGCGTCCCACTTGAGGGCCGTTTCGGTGGAGCAGGCCACGCTGCGCTCCCAGGGCACGCAGTTCACCGCCGTGGCCTGGGGGAAGTGGGCCTCGAACAACTGGCGGTACAGGTAGGCCTCCTTGGTCTCCGGGGTCTTCACCGGGAACCGCTCGGCGGCGCCGCGCATCATGCCGTCGGTGATCTCCCGCTCGGCGTAGGCGCGCAGGCCGTTGATCCAGGCGTAGCCGACCCCGTCCGAGAACTGCTCCTTCTGGCGCCACAGGATCGCGTCCGGGATGTAGCCCCTGAACGCGTCCCGCAGGACGAACTTCTCGATGGGCCGGGGGTGCTTGGCGTTGCGCGGGATCTTCACGGCCGGGTCCAGGTTCATGGCCACGTCCAGGAACTCCCGGTCCAGGAACGGCACCCGGGCCTCCACGCTCCAGGCGGCGGAGCTCTTGTTGGCGCGCAGGCAGTCGTACAGGTGCAGCTTCGAGATCTTGCGCACGGTCTCGGCGTGCAGCTCCGGGCCGTCCGGGGCCTTGTGGAAATACAGGTAGCCCCCGAAGATCTCGTCCGCCCCCTCGCCGGACAGCACCATCTTGATGCCCATGGCGTGGATCTTGCGCATGAGCAGGTACATGGGGGTGGAGGCCCGCACCGTGGTGATGTCGAAGCTCTCCAGGTGGTAGATCACGTCCGACAGGGCGTCCAGCCCCTCCTGGAGGGTGAAGTGGATCTCGTGGTGGATGGCGCCGATGTAGTCGGCCACCTGGCGGGCCGGGGCCAGGTCCGGAGCGTCCTTGAGGCCGACCGCGAAGGAGTGGATGCGGGGCCACCAGGACGGGCCCTGGTCGTCCTCCTCCACCCGCTTGTCCCGGTAGCGGGCGGCGATGGACGCCACCACGGAGGAATCCACCCCGCCGGAGATGAGCATCCCGTAGGGCACGTCGCACATGAGCTGCCGGTGCACGGCCGACTCCAGGGCCTGGCGCAGGTGGTCCGGGTCGTACGCAAGGTCCGGGATGAAGTCCTCCCGGGCCCACTGGGGATCGTAGTAGCGCTGGAAGCCCTTCTCGGCCTCGTGGCCCAGGTAGTAGTGCCCCGGAGGGAACTCCTGGATGCGCTCGCAGGGCCCCACCAGGGCCTTCATCTCCGAGGCCACGTACAGGTTCTCCTGGCGGTCCCAGCCCACGTAGAGGGGGTTCACGCCGATGGGGTCCCGGGCGATCAGCCAGGTCTCCCGGCGGGGGTCGTACAGCACGAACGCGAAGATCCCGTTCATGCGGTTCAGCCAGTCCTTGGGCTCGAGCTCGTCGTACAGGTAGAGGATCACCTCGCAGTCGGACAAGGTCTGGAAGTCGTGGGGCTGGCGCAGCTGGGCGCGCAGGGCCTTGTGGTTGTAGATCTCCCCGTTCACCGCCAGCGCGTTGCCGTTCACCGTGTCCATCAGCGGCTGGGCCCCGTGCTCCACGTCCACGATGGACAGCCGTTCGTGGGCCAGGATCGCCCTGGTGTCGCTGTAGACCCCGCTCCAGTCCGGGCCCCGGTGGCGCAGCTTGGCGACCATGCCCAGGGCCTGCTTGCGCAGCTCGACGGGGTTGGAGCGGTTGGGGTCGATGCCCAGGATGGCCAGGATGCCGCACATGGTGTCTCCCTTTGATTCAGTCTACCGTCCCGTCAGAGCCTGTCCCAGCGGGTAGGTTCGTACGCGGCCGCCGGCGCGGCCCGGGCGGGCTGCGCTTCGCCCGCGTCCCCCAGGACCGTGCGCCAGCGGGAGTACTCCGCCTCCCACCCGGCGCCCCGCTCCGCGTCGCCGTTGCCGGTCCAGTCCTGGCCCGGCTCGTTCACCAGGCACACCCCGGCGTTGCTCTCCCGCAGGAAGCGCCCCGCGCAGGCCCGGTCCCGGGTGAGCAGGACCGCCACGGCGGCGTGGGGGGACTGGTTGGCGCAGGCCAGGGCCTGGTCGAAGCCGGCCACCGTCACCAGGTTCACCGAGGGCCCGAACACCTCGCCCTTGAACAGGCGCATCTCCGGCGCCACCCCGTCCCATACGCAGGGCTGCGCGTAGCTGCCCTTGGCGATGGGCCCCAGGACCTGGGCGGTGCGGTTCGCCTCGGTCCAGGCGGCGCCCCCGCACAGCAGCCGGGCGCCGTCCTCCCGCCCCGTCGCCCAGTGGGTCTCGAAGTCCTTGGCGCAGCGGGCGTTGACGATGGGGCCCAGGTCCACCTCCGGGTTCGTGACCGGGTTGCCCACGGTGAGCCGGGCCACGCCCGCCAGGAAGGCTTCCCGGAAGGCGTCCGCCACGTCCTGGTGCACGATGAGATTGCGCAGGGAGGCCCGGCGCTGGCCGGCGGCGCCGAAGGCGCCCCGCAGGGCCGCTTCCGCCGCCGCCGCCACCGGGGCGTCGGGCAGGACCACCATGGGATTCCGGCCTTCCAGCTCCAGGCTGCAGGGCACCAGGGCCCGCCCGGCCAGCTCGCCCAGGGTCCGGCCCACCGCGGGGGACCCGCAGAAGCACACTTTCTGGAACAGCCCCCTGCCCAGGCCGTTGCCCAGGGCCCGCCCCAGCTCGCCCCGGCCCCGGCCGTTCACCACGTTCACCACCCCCGGCGGCAGCCCCGCGTCCATCATGGCCCGCACCAGCAGGTAGGCGGTGGTGGGGGCGTTCACCGACGGCTTCCACACCACCGTGTCGCCGCACAGCAGGGCGGCCATGATCTTCCAGGCGGGCGCGGCCAGGGGGGAACTGGCCCCGGCCAGCACGGCGCACACGCCCAGGGGCCGCCGGTGGCTGTGGCCGCCGGTCCGTCCGGCCAAGGCGAAGGCCCCCTTCAGGTGCGGCCCGGCGTCCTGGAACCGGCGGCACAGGCCCACCGTCTCCCGCACCTCGTCCCGGGCCTCCCGGGGGGTGCGCCCCACTTCCCGGGTGATCACCGCCGCCACCTGGTCCGAGTGGGCCGCCAGCACCTCGCCGATGCGCCCGATCAGGTCGCCCCGGGCCGGCAGGGGCAGGTCGTTCCAGGAGCCCAGGGCCGCCGCCGCGGCCCGGGCCGCCCGGTCCAGGTCCCGCGCGCCGCATTCCGGGAAGATGCCCACCGTGTCCCGGCTGTCCACCGCGGACCGCGCGTCGAAGGAGGGCAGGTCCCCCTCCACCTCCTTGCCGCCGATCCAGTTGAAGCCGATCACGGTCTTGCCGCTGTACGCCACCGTGGGGGCATTCGCCTTCACATGCATGAGCGATCTCCGGATCGGAAGTATCAGGATATCCGCCGGATGGGGGTTTTGCAGGGGAACCTTCCGGAGCCGGCCCGGGCCGGTCTGTGATTCGGGATAAAACTCTCGGAAACCAATGAAGGAACCTTGGATTCGGAGAGGAAACAAGGGAGACTGGGAGCCCTGGAGGCATGAGTTGCGAAAGTTCGATCTGGTCGTCGTCGGGGCGGGGATCGGGGGCGGGTCCCTGGTCTACAACTTGCTGAAACAGGGCTTCACCGGCTCCATCCTGGTGGCGGACCGGGGCGAGGCCGTCGCCACCGGAGCTTCCGCCTACTCCGCGGGCGGATTCCGCAACCTTTGGACCACGGCCATCAACCAGCAACTGTGCACCCGCAGCATCGAGATCCTTAAACGGTTCAAGGACGACATGGGGGTGGCCATCGGCTTCCAGCAGACTGGCTACCTGTTCACTTATTACGACCAGGCCTGGAAGCTGGTGCCCCAGGCCGCCGAGATCTGGACGGCCAACGGCGTCAACTTCGACCTGCAAAGCCCCGCCCAGGTGGAGGCCAGGATCCCCGGGCTGCGCTGCAGCGTCGCCGAGGTGGACCCGGAAGTGCGGGAGTACTTGGGCTTGGAGGACATCGCCGGGGGCGTGTTCGGGAGGGACTGCGGCGCCTTCGATCCCAGCCAGGCGGCGGTGGGCTATTTCGAGCGGGCCAAAACCGACTTCCCGGTGCGGCCGGAGCTCAAGCTGAACACCGAGGCCGAGCGCCTCATCTTCGACGCCTCCGGGCGGGTCACCGGAGTGCACCTCATGACCGGCGGCAGCGAGGAGACCGTGGCGGCCGGCCTGGTGGCCCTGTGCTCCGGCCCCTGGACCAACCAGCTCCTGGACCGCTCCGGCTGCCCGGCCGAGGACCGCCTGCCCATCATTTCCCAGAAGCGCATGCTGTTCGTCACCGATTTCCCGGACCAGGATCCCCGCTGGCAGACCATCCCCCTCACCATCATCGACCAGGGCATTTATTTCAAGATGGAGAGCGGCTGCTTGATGATCGGCAAGGCCAATCCCGACACCCCCGACGCCCTGGACACCACCTTCGAGCCCGAGTACTACGTGGACGAGATCAACCTGGTCATGCAGGAGCGCATGCCTCCCACCGCCAAGTGCAAGCTCAAGCGCGGCTGGGCCCACCTGTACGACACCAACGCCGCCGACCACAACGCCATCGTCGGCTGGCACGGCAACCACCCGGGGCTCCTGCTGCAGGCGGGCTACAGCGGCCACGGCGCCATGGAGAGCCCGGCGGTGGGCCAGTGCCTGGCGGAGCTGGTGGTCACCGGCCAGTACCGGACCGTCGACTGCACTCCCCTGCGCTGGACCCGGTTCCGGGAGGGGGCCCTGGTCAAGGAGACCATCGTCATCTAGGGGGTGTCAGCGGCTTGGGTTGTATAGTCGCTTGATTGAACGGATGGTCTGTTCTTCCGAGAGGTCACCGGCAGCTGCTTTGAGCGTAATGTCTTCGAACTCGGAGCAGTTCGTTGCAGAACCATTCAAGCGCAGGAACACCAGGGCTGCAGCCATGCCCACGCGCCTATTCCCGTCAAGGAAGCAGATGTGATCGGCCACAGAGTTGATGGCGCTTTCGACCAAACCCAGGTCGTTCACGCCGGGCATCCCGCCAAATCGTTCCAATTGGTGGTCATGGAGGACCACAACCTGCTCCAAGGTGACTGGAAACCGGGTGGGCAAGTGGGAATTTCCCACCTCGATTCAGCCCTTGGCTGGGCCGAGAGGGCTCCGCCCATACGAGGATCTGCCCGGCGTCGGCGCAGGGCACGGGAAAGTCCATGGCGGCCCGGGGCTCGGGGGTGATGGCAACCGACGACAGCACAGCGTCGTAGTCGCACGCGAACACCAGGGTGGGCTGGGCCAGCAGAGGGAGAGCGGCGAGGATCAGGACCGCCTTCCAGAACATGCGCATCGGGCCTCCGCGGAATAGCCTACCCGAGTCCAGGCCTGGCCCCCGTCGATCGCAAAATTAAAGGCTTTATAATTATACACTTGCCCGCAGGCGGACGTTCCGGTGGCCGCCGCGGGGACCCAAGGAACCCAGTGCCTCGCGCAGCGGGGGAGGGGGCCGGGAGAAGCTCTAAGGTAGGATAGAAGTTCCCTTGGGAGTTTCCTTGTTCAGCCACATATCCCTGCCGACGGTCATCATCTCCTTCGTGGCGCTGCTCTTTTCCCTGAGCGTGCACGAGGCCTCCCACGCCACCGCCGCCTACCTCCTGGACGACGACACCGCCGCCCGGATGGGGCGCATGACCTTGAACCCCTTGGCCCACATCGACCCCATCGGCACGGTGCTGTTCCCCCTGCTGGGCCTGTTGTTCGGCGGTTTCTTCATCGGCTGGGCCAAGCCGGTGCTGTTCAACCCCGCCCGGCTCACCCGCAGGTTCCAGATGAAGGTTTCCGCCGCCCTCATCGCCCTGGCCGGCCCCCTGTCCAACCTGGTGCTGTGCGTGGTGTTCATGACCATCACCACCCTGGCCATCCGGTTCATGGCCCCCAGCCTGAGCGGGCGGATCCACCTGTACAACGCCTCTTTCACCGGGCCCGAGGTGCTCATGGACATGGGCCTGGACACGGGCACGGTGGTGCTCCTGGGCCTGGGGGGCGCCCTGGTGCGCCTGAACATGCTCCTGGCCGCCTTCAACCTCATCCCCCTGGGGCCCCTGGACGGCGCCGGGGTCCTGGGCGGGTTCCTGCCCGACCACCTGCAGAACCGGTACAACGCCTTCCGTTACAACCGGTTCTGGTTCTTCGGCCTCATCCTGCTCATGTACCTGGGCGTCCTGCGGTGGCTGCTGCTGCCCACCATGCTGCTGACGGAAGCCGTCCTGCAGCCCATCGTCCGCCTCATCCTGGGAGCCTAGCCACATGGAAGAAGAGAAGCTCGAGCACAGCGCGCTCACCGAGGGGGCCACCGGCGAAGAGCTGGAGCAGGAGTCCGCCACGTTCCTGGTTGCCCAGCAGCGCAGCCAGGCCATCTGGGAGGACCTGCCCAGGCACCCGGACCGGTACCGGGTCATGACCGGCGACCGGCCCACCGGCCCCCTGCATGTGGGGCACCTGTTCGGCACCCTGGCCAACCGGGTGAAGATCCAGAACCTCGGGGCCACGGTGTTCATCCTCATCGCCGACTACCAGGTGCTCACGGACCGGGACACGGCCGAGGCGGTGGGCATCAACGCCCGGGAAGCGATCCTGGACTACCTGGCCGCCGGCCTGGACCCGGAGAACGGGCGCACCTTCATCTTCAGCCACAGCCACATCCCCGAGCTGAACCAGCTGCTGCTGCCCTTCATGTCCCTGGTCACCACCGCCGAGCTGGACCGGAACCCCACCGTCAAGGATGAGATCCGGGCCGCCGGCCTGCGCCAGGTGAACACCCTGATGTACACCTACCCCATGCACCAGGCCGCGGACATCCTGTTCTGCAAAGGCAACGTGGTGCCCGTGGGCCGGGACCAGCTGCCCCACCTGGAGCTCACCCGCAAGATCGCCCGCCGCTTCAACGACCGGTTCTCCCCCAGGAAGCCCGTGTTCCCGGTGCCGGACGCCCTCCTCAGCGACCTGCCCATGGTCCTGGGCACCGACGGCCAGAAGATGAGCAAGAGCCGCAACAACGCCATCCTGCTCAAGATGACCGGCCAGGAGACCGCCAAGCTCATCAAGGGCGCCAAGACCGACACCGACCGGCACATCACCTTCGACCCCCAGAACCGCCCGGAGGTTTCCAACCTCCTGCGCCTCATCAGCATCTGTTCCGGCGAGGCCCCCGAGGCCGTGGCCGAGCGCATCGGCGACGGCGGCGGCGGCAAGCTCAAGGCCGAACTCACCGAGGCCCTCAACGCCTACCTGGCCCCCCTCCGCGAGCGCCGTGCCCATTACGCCCACGAGCCCGCCTACCTGAAGGACATCCTGCGCCGGGGCATCGAGCGCGCCCGCCAGGAAGGCATCGCCACCCTGCGGGAAGTGCGCAAGGCCATGCACATGGACCACGGCCTGGACTGACCGTGCGCCTGGGCGTGCGGCCCGCCCCAAAGTTTGCGAACGCCAACTTTCCGCCTTGACCGCGCCACCGTTGCCGGTAGACTTGGTACTTCCGAGTCGGTTCCTTAGCTCAGTTGGTTAGAGCATCTGACTCTTAATCAGAGGGTCCAGGGTTCGAGTCCCTGAGGAACCACCAGAATGCAAAGGGGTTAGAGGTAAAAGCTTCTAGCCCTTTTTCGTTGTCGCCACAATATCGCCACACTTCAGGGCAATCAGCCCCAAATGTAGGAGCGGATGTGGCAGTCCGAGGACCGCCAAGGGACTGATTCATTGCCGATTAGCATGGCGAGGGTGGCCTGCTCCACGCGAGGCAAGCGGGGAATCATCACCACCTCCACGCCGTGATGGTCGGCAAAAGTTGTCCTGGGCGTAGATCGGCATGGGTGTGACGGATGGGAGTATGGTTGTCCTGTTCCCCCTGCTTCACTGGTATGAAAATTCAGTCAAGAGGCCCTGTATGCGAATCCTCACCAAGTGCTTGCCTCTGATTGTCTTCGGCACCCTTGCCCTAACCCTCGCTTGCGGGGGCGGTGGCGGAGGTGGGGGTAGCACCCAACCTCCCGCAACACCGATCACGCTATCGGTATATGCCGCAGGTTCAAATAGTGGTGTCCCCGGGTATTGGCTGAACGGGATTTGGGTTGGCCTCACACTGCCAGCCGGCTCAAGCACTGGGGTTGTCACTTCCCTTGTCGTGGACGCCAGCAATGTCTATGCGGGTGGATCCGGAACCAATGTGAGTGGCAACATATCGGCTCCAGGGTATTGGCTTAACGGGACTTGGGTCGGCCTAACATTGTCTTCTGGTTCGAGCACCGGGGTCGTCAATTCCCTTGTCGTTGACGGCAACAATGTCTATGCCGGGGGATACTCCGGCCTGGTCCCCGGCTATTGGCTGAATGGAACCTGGGTCGGCCTCCCAACCGTGGGAGGAGCTTCAGGGATCGTTCGTTCCCTCGTTGTGTCCGGAAGCAGTGTCTATGCAGGGGGATTTTCTGGCATGGTCCCCGGGTATTGGCTGAACGGGACTTGGGTCGGCCTCCCGCTACCTTCAGATTCAGAGGGGCAGGTGACTTCTCTCGCTTTATCCGGGAATGATGTGTATGCAGGAGGTTACACCATTACCCTCGCCAACTCTGATATTCTCACCGGCTACTGGTTGGATGGGGTTTGGGTAGGGCTTCCGCAGACCTCGGGTTCAAACCAATCGTTTGTTTCTTCTCTCGTCGTTTCCGGGAACAGTATCTATGCGGGGGGATCCGGCCTAGTCCCCGGCTATTGGCTGAATGGAACCTGGGTCGGCTTCAAACTGCCATCTGGCTCAACAAGCGGGGTCGTCACTTCCCTTGTCCTGGACGCCAGCAATGTCTATGCCGGGGGATATATCATCAACGGGGGTGCTATCCCAGGGTACTGGTTAAACGGCACTTGGATTGGCCTCACCCCCCCCTCTGTTTCAAACAACTCATCAGTCACCTCCCTCGCCATTCAATAGCCGCTGTCCATAGGTCACCACCTACCCTAGCCTGGCTAGGTCGCTGAAGGGCCTTCCGCTCTTGCTTTGAACTGTCCTGTCAAAGGTCATTGGTTCGGCCGTAGAAAGGGGGGTGGCCTGGGGGAATAAGTCGGCGCTCTCGGATGAACATGTGTAGGGTCGCTTCCACATCGGACAGGTATTTCAATGGGGATTTAACCTGCCAAGGGATGGGGGCATTGATGCCATTGCCTTCCCCGGTTAATCTCCAAGCCTTAAACGAAACCCCCTCTTGACGATCCGAGCGCACCCAGGGCGGCATAGAATCCATTTATCCTCCGGAGGTGTCCATGCCCACCCGGGAGCAGACGGAACTATTGGTTGAGCATCTGGAGGATGTCCTCCGGCGCCTAACCTATGAGAACTACCACCCGCCCGGCTCATGCTGCGCATGCCTGCAGGACGTGGACACCCGCGGCCACCTGCCCAGCTGCATCATCAGCCAGGCTCTGATCGAGATCGGGGAATGGCAGGAGTAGGAGTGCCCTAAAAATTGACCATTTGAGATATACGCCAGGAATCAGAGGATCCATCCTTGACGCGGCTTGATCACCCAGCACTTCAAGAGGATCATGGGACTTGCGCCGGGCGGCTGGTTCGCACGGGTCCGGGGAGGGATTCTCAAGCCGTGAGCGCAGGCAGCAGGAAATTTACGCGGGTCAGTCTTTCAATTACAGCCTGCCAGTGATAAATTCGCCATGACATTTCCTGCCTCGTGCTTTCCTCCTGGTTGAGGTTTGAATTTATTGAAATTCGTGGAACTTGACCGTCTGCGTAGCAGATCGGGTGCAGCCTGATCGGAGGCTCCATGGACACGGTGGAGCAGATTGCGTTCGTGCGGTCCCAATGCCTGCCGGGAATCGATTTCCTCCGTAGATTCAACTCTACGTCCTTGTACAGTGTCATTCATGAGCATTACATTTTCAGCATCAACCTCCGGGGAACCCGAGAGTATCGATGGCGGGGCCGCCTCATACTGGAAAACGCCGATCAGATCAGTATCGGGTTGACGGAGCCAGGCGATCTACTGGTCATGACCCGCGTCATCGATCCTGTGGATCGCTTTTACATGTTCGTCCCCCCCAGCCTGTTCCTGCGCACGGCCGAGGAGCACAATTTCCGGGGCCCGGTCCACTTGTCGACGGAGCCCAAAGCCAAGGATTCGCCTGAGTTTCGGGTTATGGCGCAACTCCTCGCTGCGGTCCGGACTGGGGCGTCGGCCCTGGAGCAGCAAAGCCGGCTGGCCATCTGCTTGCGGACCATGCTGGCCCATGCGGATCATGGATTCACTCCACCCCGGGCCACCAACGCCAGCGCGGCGGTGCGAAAGGCAATGGCTTACCTGCGGGAGCATTACCAGGAGTCAGTGAGCCTGGACGAACTGGCGAGGCTGACCGGGATGAACGGGTTCTACCTGGCGCACGCTTTCCGGGAGTATTCAGGCATGCCGCCCCACGCCTTTCTGACCCGGGTACGGATCGAGCGGGCCCGCTCCCTTCTCATCTGTGGTATGCCCCCTGGGAGGGTGGCGACCGAGGTGGGATTCGCCGATCAGAGCCACCTGCACCGGCATTTCAAGCAGGTCTTGCACCTCACCCCCGGGGAGTATGTCGCCGGGTTGCCCCGGGACAAGGTTTTCGCCTGATCTTGGGCAGCCGCACCCGGTTCTGGATGGCCACGCGGAAATTCACCCTAACTCCCATAGGACAGACTGGGTCAGTCCCGGTTCACCTTCCCAGAGTGGTTCTACAACTCATTCAGAACTTGAACGGTTCGACCCGGTTTAACTTCACCGAGTGGACCAGGTTCCTGAACATGGCCACGGCCCGGTACCGGTTGTCGCCCGGTAGAACAGCAAATGCTTCCGGTGCATTAATTAGCCCGTGATTCCAGGGAGGGAGAAAAAATAAGCAAGAACGTCCAAGACACGCCCGCCAGAGAATCCAACCTTTGCCAGTAGATCTCAAAACATTGCCTCCCTTGGCTTTTCCCGGGGGAATAAGTAGGTAGCCATCCACTTACCGGAATAAGGAGGTGTTCCATGAAGGGTCGGCTGCTGGTCGGCTTTTGTCTGAGCCTTCTTTCCCTTGGATCCTTGGCCGCCCAGTTGCAGCCGCCCACCCAGGGTCAGGCGAAGGATCCGCCGCTTGTTCAGGGGGCAACTCGGGGTTCATCGGGACTTTGGGAGATCCAGGTGAACGTTGGCCCCAGCACCTTCGAGATGGTGCAAGTGCCCGCCGGAAATTTCAAGATGGGAACGGATAACCCCAACGGCAAACTCGGCTGGAGTCCCACTCATTCCGTGACCATCACCCGACCCTTCCTGATGCAGAAGACTCATGTCACTGTGGCCCAGTTCAGGGCCTTCGTGGACGCCACTGGCTACCTGACGGAGGCGGAGCATGGTGTCGGGGCGAAGGTCTATGTGGGCCTCCCCGACGGGATGGTTTACAAGGACAAGGTCAACTGGCGTAACCCTGCCTTCGAACATGAGGTTTGGAGCGCCATCGAATTCGAATGGCAGTACAAGGATGATCTCAGCCGGAGCGACCCCTCTGTGGTCCAGGTGGACACTTGCCCGGTGGTCTGTGTCAGTTGGAACGATGCCCAGGCCTTTGTCCAATGGCTGAACGCCAAAGGCGGAGAGGTGGCCTTCCGCCTGCCCACAGAGGCGGAGTGGGAGTATGCCTGCCGGGCCGGCAGCAGCGAGGAACGCTACGGGAATCTGGACGACATCGCCTGGTATGAGCGCAATAGCGACGGGCACACCCACCCCGTGGGTCAGAAACAACCCAATGCCTTCGGGCTCTTCGACATGTTGGGGAATGTATACCAGTGGTGCCAAGACGTATTTGCACGTGACTATTACACCAGCAGCCCATCCCAGGATCCCCAAGGTCCCAAGGATGGCGCAGAGCGGGTGGACCGAGGCGGTTCTTACCAGGATGGGGGAAGGTCCCTTTGGGCGGCCGCTCGTGACTTCACCGGAACGTCCCGTCGGAACAACTTCACGGGGTTCCGCCTGGTTGCGGTTGCACGGACGCAATGACCCCACGAGCCTATGGGCTGTCAGCCTACCGCCACCCTGTCCTCATCCGCAACGCCTGGATAAGGGCACGTCGGTACATGTCCAGACAGGCGTCTACCACCGGCGTGGGGATGCCAGGGGTGACATGATCACTGACCACAAGGGGGGTGGCCTGGGGGAATAAGTCGGCGCTCTCGGATGAACATGTGTAGGGTCGCTTCCACATCGGACGGGTTTTTCAATGGGGATTTAACCTGTCAAGGGGTACCGTGCCGACCTTTGTGACCCCCTCGCTGCCCTTGCCCTATGCTAAGACTGTTGAATTCAATACCGCCCTCCGTTCACATAAAAAGGTTGGCCACTTTTGCCGCGGAATTCCTGATCCCCACACCAGACCGAACCAATGAGGTGACGGGTGGAAAGAGAGAGGAGTTCAACCTAAAGAAGGCCGTCTGAACCTTGCCCGCTATGCGCATGAAGGCCAGCAAATAACAATACGTCCCGCTGTCACTTCGTGCACTTGAAATGGTCTAGCAGGTTGAGCTCTTCGGTCACATCGCTGATCCGCAAGCTTTTAGGCCCCGCCCACGACAGCGCATTTTTCGGGTCACCAATGACATACCATTTCCCACCGGCCCCCTGGCGGCGACTGGAACGATGGGTCAGGGTCTCATGCTTGGCAGGCTTGTGCTAATGGTTGCGAGGGATTCCTCCAGGATGGTGAAACCGTGTTCAAGTTGCTCGTCAGTGATAACCAGCGGCATCAACGTGCGGATGACGTTCCCATACTGTCCCGTCGAAAGGAGTATCAAGCCCCGCTCATAGCAAAGCTTCACCAGCTGTTTGGTCGCTTCTGTGGCCGGAGTCTTTCGCTCCCGATCCAGCACCAGTTCCATGGCCAGCATTGGGCCCAGGCCCCGAACGTCGCCGATCAGTTCGAACTTCTCCTGCATGGCGGCAAACCTCGCCCGGACTTTAACTCCCAAAGCCTCCGCCTTCGCGAGCAACCCGTCTTCCGTAATGATTTCTAAGACTGCGAGGGCTGCCCTGCATGAAATGGGGTTTCCTCCGAAAGTTCCGCCGAGACCACCCACATGGGGTGCGTCCATCAGTTCCGCTCGGCCGGTGACGGCGCTGAGTGGCAAGCCGGCGGCCAGGCTTTTGGCGGTGGTAATGAGTTCAGGTGCGATGCCCCAGTGCTCGATGGCGTACAACTTCCCGGTACGGCCCATGCCACTCTGGATTTCGTCAATGATCAGGACGATCCCGTATTTTTTGCAGATGGTCTGCAGTTTCCCAAAGTACTCCTTTGGCGGAGTAACGAATCCCCCTTCCCCTTGGACCGGCTCGGCGATGACGGCTGCAGTATTCTCGGCCGCCACGTTGCTCAGGAAAAAATCCTCCAGGTAGTCTGCGCACGCCACTCCGCAGGACGGGTATTTCAGTCCGAACGGACAACGGTAGCAATTGGCATTTGGCATGCGGTAGATCTCAGGTGCGAACGGTCCAAACCCGAACTTGTAAGGCTTGACCTTGCTGGTCAGGGACAAGGTCAGCAAGGTCCGCCCGTGGAAAGCGCCCTCCAAGGCGATCACAGCGGGCCGGCCTGTGGCATAACGAGCGACCTTGACGGCATTCTCTACCGCTTCCGCACCGGAATTGAGGAGTAGGGTCATTTTGTGGAAATCGCCGGGCGTCAGTTGGTTCAGTTTCGCTGCTAAGTCCACGTAAGGTGCGTACATGGCGATGTGGAAGCAGGTGTGGGAGAACTTGTCCACCTGGTCCTTAATAGCCGCTACCACTTTGGGGTGAGTGTGGCCAACGTTCATCACTCCGATCCCGCCTCCGAAGTCGATGAGTTCTCGTCCTTCAAAATCGATCATGATGGCGCCCCGGGCCTCCTCAATGAAGGCCGGCGTGGCGTGGAAGGTGCCCTTTGGTACATGATGGCTGCGGAGAAATTGATATTCGACAAGCTTAGAAGTCATGGCGCAATCCCCTCGAGGTGCTTTTGCACCGGGAAGGGACGCGCAAAATTCGTACCTAGGGGTTCCGTACCGGATCTGTGCATGAATGCACCTTGCGCATGAGGACTGAAGCTGGGCGGGTCCAGGAAAGCCCCCGGTAACGCCGTACCCGGTTTCTTTTCCCGCGGCATAGGAATTGCATCAATTCGGCCATCAACTTCAACCGCCAGAAATGGTAAATGCCCACCGAAGGAGGCGATGAAAATGCCCAGGAAAGAGATTGCCGGAATTTCGTACCTCAAAAAGCCAGCCGAGGTTACCAAGGCGGAGGAAACAGAACTGCGCGACTTGGTCGCAAGCGTCCTTCGGGAGGTAGCTGCCAATGGCGACTCGGCCCTAAAGAAATTCGCACAACAGTTTGACAAAGTTGACCTCGATTCGATCGAGGTGACCCCGGCAGAATTGGAGGCGGCAGGAAAGAAGTGCGATGTCAAGCTGCTCGAAGACATGCGCTACGGGATCGAACGCATCACCCAGTTCGCGCAAGCCCAGCTCAGTACGCTGAGCGAACTGGAAGTGGAAACCATCCCCGGGCTCCATCTGGGACATCGCCTGATCCCGATCCAGAGGGTTGGCTGCTACGTTCCCGGTGGCCGCTATCCCCTGTTGTCGTCCGCCCAGATGGTGATCATCCCGGCGAAGGTAGCAGGAGTAAAGGATATCATCGTTTGCACTCCGCCCAATGTCCACCCCGGTGTCCTGTACGCGGCCCACCTGTCGGGCGCGACTCGGATCTTTCGCGTAGGTGGAGCACAGGCCATCGCCGCCATGGCTTATGGGACGGAGACGATTCCGAAGGTGGACAAGATCGTGGGGCCTGGCAACAAGTATGTCAACGAGGCTAAGCGCCAGGTTTTCGGTCTGGTAGGCATTGACCAGTTGGCCGGCCCGAGCGAAATCGGAATCCTTGCGGACGATTCCGCGGATCCGAAAGTCCTGGCGGCCGACCTGCTCAGCCAGGCCGAGCATGACACCGAAGCCCGTGTAATCCTCATGACGACCTCGAGAGCCATTGGCGAGGCGACCATCGCGGAAGTGGAGCGGCAGCTCCCCCTGATGAAAACCAGTAAGACCGCCGAGGCGGCTTGGCGGCGGCACGGTGGCGTCGTGCTTTGCGATTCCCAGAAGTCTCTCATCGAATTCTCCGATGATTGGGCTGCAGAGCACTTGGAGATCCATACCCGGGACGCCCGAGAGCTGGCCAAGAAACTTACCTGCTACGGCTCGCTTTTCATTGGCTACAGCGCGGCGGTGGTGTTCTCGGACAAGATTGTCGGCACCAACCACACCCTGCCGACATGTGCGGCGGCCAAGTACACCGGAGGACTCTGGGTGGGATCCTTCATCAAGACCTGCACGCACCAATGGATCGAGCCTAAGGCCATTGAAATCATTGCCCCAATCTGTGTGCGTCAATCGCACCGGGAATCCCTGGATGGTCATCGGATTTCAGCGGAAATCCGGATCAATTACAACGTGGTCTGACAGCACTTCGCGACCCGCTGCCAGTGGGCTCGCGGCACCGATGCCACCTCCCTCCACGGGGTCCACCAAGGCCCCGGTGGGGGGAGTTGACTATGGGTGGGTTATTCTGGTTGATTGGGCGTCATGATAGGCAGAGTCTCAATCACTGGCCCGCCCAAGATGACAAACCTGATTGCTCGGGCGCGCTTGGACCTCAAAGAATGGATGGCTATTCAAGGCAAGGAGTGGTGCAATGTTGCACAATCCTGTGCAAAAAGGAACCAACCGGCCATGCACGTGCGCAGAACCATCCCTAAGGAGAATTTGAAGACCAGCGGACGAGCGTGGGACATCTTTTCGAAAAGCCTACCTGGTGCCAACAAGTATGGCTGCGTGACAGTGGCCAAGGATGGCCTTGTGTACTTTGCCAACCGCCTCGCGCGCGAGGAATTGGGAATGCAACCCGGATCGCCGCTGGCAGCTTCGGTTCCTGAACTCCTCAAGCGGGTGGAGCAGGTCCTCAAAGGGGAGAGCGATCCCGGTGGAACCCTGCTGAAGCGCGGGGAGGTCGCCTACCTGACCAATGTTTCCCCGATCGAGGATGGGGGAGCGGTTGTCGGCGCCTTGTGCGTGTTCATCGAAATGGCCGTATCGGAAACCATCGCTCGGCAGATGCGGGTGTACGCGGAACTTACCTGGGAACAGGACGCCATCATAAATGCGCTCTCCGAAGGCCTGTGGATCTGCGACAGCAACGCCAACGTACTGCGAATAAATCCGGCCTCGGAGCGGCTCAATCGCATCAAAGCCAGTGAAGCTGTGGGTCGGAACATGCAGGATCTCGTGAATGAAGGCTTTTGCGACCGTTCCGCGACCCTCGAGGTGCTGCGCAACAAAGCGCCCATATCCATGCTCCAGACCCTGCACGAGCATCAACTCGTCCTCACCACCGGAACGCCGGTATTCGACGAAACCGGCAACATCATCCGGGTAGTAGTCACCGAACGGGACATCACCGAGATCGAGGCGCTGCACAAAGAACTGGAAGAGCAGGCCGCCATGAAGGACCGAATCCAGGACCACATGCTTGAGATGCAGTTGGAGGAAACCGAGTCCAGGCGGGTAATCGCCAAGAGCGCTTGCATGCAGAAGGCGCTGCGCAAAGCGCTCAAGGTGGCAACGTTCGATTCCACGGTCCTGCTCCTGGGCGAGTCTGGCGTCGGTAAGGAACTGTTTGCTGACCTCATCTACAAGTACTCCCAACGCACCGGCAAACCCCTGGTGAAGATCAACTGCGGCGCGATTCCGGAGTCCCTCCTGGAGGCCGAGTTGTTCGGGTACGAAAAGGGCGCATTCACCGGCGCCCAGGTCAAGGGCAAACCAGGCTACTTCGAACTGGCCGACGAGGGAATCCTTTTCCTGGATGAGATCGGTGAACTCACCCTCTCCTCCCAGGTCAAGCTCCTGCGTTTTTTAGAGGATGGCAAGGTCACGCGGGTGGGAGCCACCAAGAGCCGGACGCTCAACGTACGCGTCCTGGCGGCGACCCATCAGGATCTGAAGGCCATGGTGGAGCGCGGGACGTTCCGGTTGGATCTGTACTACCGCCTCAGTGTGATCCCCATCCAGATCCCGCCCCTGCGGGAACGAGTGGACTGCATCATGCCCCTGGTCCGCCACTATATTGAATTCTTCGCCGAACGACTGGGCGCTTCCCGCCGACTGACCCATGCCGCCTCGGACGCTCTTCTGGCCTACTCATGGCCCGGCAACGTTCGCGAACTGGCCAACCTTTGTGAACACCTAGTGGTCATGTCCGAATCGGAGCTCATTGGTGTTTCAGACATCCCACCTGAAATCCTCGGGAAAATGGCACTGGCGCAGGCGAGCCCAGAGGAAACGAGCCTCGCCCAGGTAATGGATAACACGGAGCGGGTTCTGTTGATCGAAGCCAAGCAGCGACATGGTACCCAAGCCTTGATGGCCAAGGCATTGGGCATTGACCGGTCTACCGTGGCCAGGAAAATGGCGAAGTATGGGATTGTTTGAAGCCCGGGTTTAATGGATTTGTGCATTCCTGCACCAAAGGGTGGGACACTCGAGCTTAATTTCAAGGTAGTGAGTCAGGAGAGGCCTGAACTGGGTGGCCCCAAAGCGGCAAGGCGTCTACTGCCTGAGGATAGGAGTCACAGGTAGCAGTGGCATCGGCTTCGCCTTGAGGGAAAGGCCTTCCAAGGTCCCTGGCATAGGTCTTGCTCCTTGAGAACAGCTACCCAAACCCCCAGCAATACGAACCCCCCAACTCGCTTGACAGGAGGAGTCACATGAATCGAACCTTACGCATCGCTGCACTCGCGGCGCTGGCATCGAGCTTCTTCGCCGGTGCTCAGGAAAGTCGTGACTATTTCAAAGTCGGTGTCGACCTGGAATTGTCCGGGGACCTGGGAACCGACGGCAATTTTGCGAAGCGCGGGTATGAGATGTGGGCGAACGCCGTGAACGAAGCCGGCGGGATCCTCATCGGCAAGAAGAAGTATAAAGTCCAGCTGGCCTACGCCGACAACCAGTCGGTCCCGGCCCAGGGCGCCAGTGCAGCCGAACGGCTCATCACCCAGGAGCATGTGGATTTCATGTTCGGCCCCTACTCGTCTGGTGTGACCATTGCCACATCCCCGGTTGTGGAGAAGTACAAGGTCCCGATGATCGGAGGCCCGGAATCGCCCAATGTTTGGCTCAGAAAACCCCAGTACACCTTTGGCACGATCCCACCGGTCAATTTCACTGGAGCGGGGACGGTGGACACGCTGATGGCTTTGTCCCCGAAGCCCCAGAGCGCAGTCGTAGTCGGGCTGAACGATCCATTTTCAAAGTCTGTGGCGACGTCCTTTAAAGATGCCTTTGAGAAGAGAGGCGTCAAGGTCTTGAAGTTCGACATCGTTCCGCCTGGGCAGGATCTGACACCACTTCTTTCAGTGATGAAGGGGATGGAGCCTGATATCGTCGCATACGGAGGCCATGACGAAGATCTGATCAAGTTTGTGAAGAGCATGCATCAGATCAATTTTTCGCCCAAGGGCCTGATCATGCACTATGGAATCACCGGGCCTGCTTTTTTTGAAGCGCTCAAGGCCGATGCAAACCAGATCTTTGGTGCTGCTGTTTGGACCGAAACCACCAAGACCAGCAGCAAAATCCTTTGGCCCAATTCGGAAGCCTTTGCCAAAGCCGGCATGAAGGCTTATGGCGTCCCGGTTGATTATGACATTGCCGGCTGCGCAGCTGGCGGGATTGCATTCCAAGTGGCCCTCCAGAGGATCAATGCCGCACCCCCACTGGATGAGGCCAAGCGAGAACAGCTCATGAAGGCACTGGAAGCTGTAGATGTGGATACCTTCTATGGCCACATCAAGTTTGCGACCGAAGGGGAATTCTTCCATTCCAACACTGCGATGAAGATCCTCACGCTGCAGATCCAGAATGGCCAGGCGAAGGTGGTCGGTCCGCCCAGCGACATGGAGGCCAAACCCCAGTACCCCATGGTCCCCTGGGACAAGAGGTGACCTTAACCGACCTGGGGCTGCAACCGCCCCGGGTCGGTTCTTCCCCGCCACCGCTATGAACAGAAGGAGCGTGTATGGTCTTGCTTCCGCAGGCCCTTGTGGATGGCATCATGCTGGGCGCGACTTACATTATCATTGCGATCGCATTCTCCATGGTGTACGGCGTGATGCATGTGATCGACTTCGCAGTCGGTGAATGGATCATGCTCGGGTCGTTCACGGGCTTCTACCTCACCCTGTGGATCAAAATTGATCCGCTCTACCTGCTGCCCTTGGTCTTCATAATCTTCTCCACCTTGGGCTACTTCCTTCAGCCGGTCGTCCAAAGGGTGCTTTCAGGCCACCGCGGCAATCCCCTGCTTATGGCCCTGGTGTTTACCTTCGGACTTTCCATGATGATCCGAGGGCTTGCCCAGACGATCTTCGGCTTCTATAGCCACTCCATCCCCTCCTACTTCTCTACCCGGTCGTTCTTCATTAAGGAGGGTAGCTTCTTCATCACCATTTCCGCCGTGCGCCTGACGGGACTCATCTATGCGGTGGTGATCACCGGCGCCTTGAACTACCTGCTGAAGTTCACCGACTTTGGCTTGGGTGTGCGGGCTTTGGCCATGAACAAGGATGCCGCTGCCCTAATGGGGGTGAACAACCGGAGCACCAACAAATTCCTGTTCGGAATCTATACAGGTATCAGTGCCATGACAGGGGTCCTGATCGGGACCATCCTCTCCATTTCGGCCAACATGGGCGGCGATTATACGATCTTCGCGTTCTTCGTGGTTGTCCTAGCCGGAATGGGATACTTGGCTGGAGTTCCGGCCGCGGCGTTCGTCCTGGGTCTAATCCAGTCCATGTTTCTCGTCTACCTCGACCCCGGGTTCACCCTGGTGGCTGTGTTCGGGCTCCTTTACCTCATCTTGGTCATCTCGCCGACCGGTTTGTTCCGCAAAGGTTGGGGGTGAGTCATGCTGATACCACTGACCAAAGACCGGCGCCTGCTTGTATTCCTGGGCATCTTCCTGGCGGTGCTTCTGCTCCCATTCGTCGTTCACGATGCCTTCTTCATTCGCCTGTTCACCGAAGCAGCCATGTGGATCGGGCTTTCCCTGGCGTTCGACGTGCTGGCGGGATATACCGGCTATCTCAACTTCGGGCACAGCGCGTTCTTCGGCATCGGTGCCTACACCACGGGCCTGCTTATGATGAAATCCAATTGGCCCTTTTACCTGGCACTGCCGGTTTCCGCCCTGACGGCAACCCTCGCCGCCCTAATCATCGGCTTCCCCACGCTCCGGCTGCGGGGGGCGTATTTTTCGATCGCCACCTGGGCCTTGGCCCGGGCCATCCTGCAGGGAATCATGATGATCCCTTACGCAGGCGGTAATGAAGGAATACAGCTGAAGGCCTACTTAAATCCGCTGTTCTTCTTTTATGTGATGTCCGGACTTGTGGGAGTAACGTTCTTCGTTCTTTGGTTCCTCCTGGAGAGGGCTCCATTCGGGCTCAAATTGAAGGCGATCCGGGAAGACCAGGAAAGCGCCAAAGCTCTGGGCCTCAACCCCACCAAGCTCAAGATGCAAGCCTTCATCATGTCAGCAATCCCCACCGCGCTGATCGGGGGTATTTTCGCCTACTGGGTCACCTTCATCGACCCCGCCTCCACCGTGGGCGATCTCATCAGTGACCAAGCCCTGGTCATGGTCGTCTTCGGAGGCATGGGCACACTTATCGGCCCGGTCATCGGCGCCATCATCATTTTCGCCTTCAAGACGTTGTTCTGGGCCTACCTGTCGGCCTACGAGGTGCTCTACCTTATCATCCTCGGAGCGGTCATCGCCATCTCCGTGGTGTTCCTGCCGGATGGCGTGCTGGGTGCAGCCTTCCGCAAGGGGACCGGACGTCACGCCAAAGGTTCCATCCATGTGACAACTCCAAGCCCGGAAAAGGAGGCATAAGGCCATGGCGGAACCGATCCTGAGCGTCCAGAAAGTCAGCAAGCATTTCGGCGGCCTCACCGCGTTGAACGATGTCTCCTTTGAAATGAAGGCAGGGGAGATCCTGGGCCTCATCGGGCCCAACGGCGCCGGTAAGACCACCTTATTCAACGTTATAAGTGGGTACTACGCACCCTCCGTAGGCCGGGTCTTTTTCAAGGGTCGGAACATCACAGGGGCACCGCCCTACGCCCTCGCGGGGCGCGGCATCGGCCGGACCTTCCAGGTCGTGAAGCCGTTCGCCGGCCTGACGGTGCTGGAAAACATCGTGATCGCATCCTTCCTCAGGCATCCCCGTCGCGCCCATGCCGAAGCCCAAGCCTGGAAAGTGCTGGAATTCACCGGCCTGGCGGACCGCGCCCACGTGCCAGCTGCCAGTCTCACCTTGGCAGGACGTAAGCGCCTGGAGATCAGCAAGGCCATGGCCCTTGAGCCCACGTTCCTCCTGCTGGACGAGGTGGTGGCAGGACTGAATCCCACCGAGGCTGACCGTACCATCGAACTCATCCGCAATGTCCGTGACCAAGGCATCACCATCCTGATTGTGGAGCACATCATGCGGGTCATCATGGGCATCAGCGACCGCTTGGTAGTGCTCGACTTCGGCATGAAGATCGCCGAAGGTACCCCGGCTGAAGTGGCTGCCAATCCCCAAGTTATCAAGGCCTACCTGGGGGAGGAACACGTATGATCGCTCTTGAAGCCTCCCACATCACTGCCGGCTACGGCCTCACTCAAGTCTTGTGGGATATCTCCTTTTCGGTGGAGAAAGGTCAGCTGGTGTCCCTCCTTGGCGCCAACGGTGCGGGGAAGACCACCACGCTCAAGACCATCTGCGGACTCCTCCCGGTGACAACCGGCGAGATTCGCTACAACGGGTCCAAAATCAGTGGCGTCCCTGCGCACCAGGTGGTAGCGCTAGGAATATCACTCATTCCCGAAGGGCGCCAACTGTTCGGGAAAATGACCGTGGAAGAGAACCTGCGGGCCGGCACGTACCTGAAACGGGCCAAGCCCCGCAAGGACGTCAATCTGTCGCGGGTGTACGAGCTCTTCCCACTGTTGAAGGAACGACGGACTCAACTCGCCGAAACCATGTCCGGCGGTGAGCAGCAGATGCTCGCCATCGCTCGGGGCCTGATGCAGGACCCGGACCTGATCATGCTCGACGAGCCGAGCATGGGCCTCTCCCCTCTGCTGGTCGAAGAGATTTTCAAAATCATCAAGGTGTTGCACAGTGAAGGTCTTACGATTTTTCTGGTCGAGCAGAATGTAAAACAGACCCTCAAGATTTCCGACTACTGCTTTGTGGTTGAGAACGGGAGGGTGGTCCAGGAAGGGAACGGCAAGGATCTGGAAGCCGACCCGAAGGTTCGCGAAGCATACTTGGGCCTATGAACACGGTTGCCGCGTTCCCCGTTCCCCTCAAGGACGAATATTTGTTCTGTCAGAAGAGCTATGTCAACGGAGCCTGGACCAACGCCGAGGGCGAGGAGACCCTCACCGTGGTTAATCCCGCCACCCAGGAGGCGCTCGGTACCGTTCCCCGAATGGGTTCGATGGAGGCGCGGCGAGCGATCCAGGCAGCCAGCGATGCTTTTCCAGGCTGGAGTCGGCGAGGGCTCCAGGAACGGTCGGCCATCATGCGGAAATGGGCCGAATTGCTGCGCCAAAATCAGGACGACCTGGCGACCCTGATAACTGCAGAACAGGGAAAGCCTATTGTGGAATCCCGGGCAGAAATCCTGTGCGCCGCCGAACTCATCGAGTGGTATGCAGAGGAAGGGAAGCGGATCCGAGGAGAAATAGGCCCGCAACTACCGCTTGGAAGACAGACTTTCGTGATCAAGGAGGCCTTAGGGGTTGTAGCGGTCGTAACACCTTGCAATGATCCAGCTGAGATCGTCATCCGCAAGGCTGGACCGGCCCTGTCTTCAGGCTGCACACTGGTGCTCAATCCGTCCACAGCCACCCCGTTTTCCGCCCTGGCCCTGGCCGAACTTGGCGAGCGGGCTGGCATTCCTCCCGGTGTCTTCAATGTGGTCTGTGGGCCTTTGGATGCCATCGGCAAGGAGCTTTCCTCTAACTCGGCCGTCCGCATGGTAGCGTTTGTCGGGTCGGCTGAAACCGCAAGGAAATTCCGCGGCCGCCACCCCGCATCGACCGCCAAGTATACGTTTGAGCTCAGCGGCAGGGGCATCTTCATGGTCTTCTCGGACGCCGACCTGGACGCCTCGGTACCGGCTGCAATCGCTTCCTGCTTTCGGAACACTGGTCAGGCGTTCATCCGAACTGACCGGTTCATCATTCAGGAAAACCTTTTTGAAATTTTCATCGAAAAGTTTTCGGAGGCCGCAGCAGGGCTCAAGGTGGGAGACGGCCTTAAGGGGAACACCCAGTTGGGCCCCTTGATCGATGAGGATTACCTCCATTCGGTAGTATCGCGGATTGCGGCAGCAAAGGCCGGCGGGGGAAGGGTCGTTACCGGTGGCCAGGGCCACGCCCTCGGAGGCACCTACTACCAACCGACCGTCATTGCTGCCAGAGACGCCATGCCCGCAAACTTCGAGTTGCCGGGCCCTGCGGCCCTGGTGTCCCGGTTCAAAAACGAAAGGGAAGCGATCCGACTTGTCACAGAATTACAGCCCATGGCCGCTGCCTGTTGTTTCACCCGGGACCTGGATAGGGCTTGGCACTTGGCACACCTGATCCGTGCTGAGCGGGTCGGCATCAACACGGCGCTTTACCCGCCCAATAGTGAAGCCTTGGAGGGCACGGGACAGGGCGGTTTCGGCGAGGGGATGTTCCGGAACGGCCTGGATGAATTCCTCGCAGGCAAATACCTGAGCATTGGTTGAGCTTTATTCCAAAATGCTGGGTGGACAGCTGGGATCAGGCCTGGGCCTTGGCAGTGGACTTGTAGCCCTGAATCCGTGAACGCTGAGAAACATATAGGTGTCAGGTATTGTGAATAAAAAAGATATGTAATTTTCGAGTTCCAGAATGCCTCACAGGCGCTGTGATCCCAGTAAGGCAAGGCCCACTCCAGCCTTCTGGCCCCGCCCGGAGCGGTTCGAACCGAAAAATCGGCCCCTGGACGCTCCTGGACGACGGGTGTCCGGGCGAAATGGGGCCCAGTCACTCAGCTTTCACAAACGTTCACGGATCAAGGCTAGTATCGCCCAGAATCACCGGTATCCCACTCCACTGGCGCCACCTCTGGCGGGGATTTCCACGCCAACCGACCACAGGGGGTTCCCATGGAAGGATGGACCATCCGCCACATTCTGCCGGACGACTACCGTCCGATCATCACTGTGCTGGATGACTGGTGGGGCGGACGGCAAATGCGGGACATGCTGCCCAAGCTGTTCTTCGTGCACTTCCGCCCGACCAGCTTCGCCGCGGAGCAGGAGGGGCGAATCGTCGGGTTCGTGATCGGCTTCGTTTCTCAGACCGACCCCTCCGAAGCCTACATCCATTTCGTCGGGGTCCACCTCGGACTGCGCGGCTCCGGGCTAGGCAGGGAGCTGTACGAGACCTTCTTCAAAACCGCATTGGCGCTGGGATGCCGCAAGGTCTACCTCACGAACCTAGAGGCTAAGACTGCGATATGGATAGCTAAAGATGCACGCTCAGAGCATATGCGCGCCATACAATGGTTGAACGAGACCACGCCACCAAACGTAAGTTTCTACTTGGTCAGGCTTTCAGCCTACCGGATCGCGGGATCCGATCCAGCACCCTTATTTCAAGTCATCACTGGACCGAGCAAGGATTCCAAGATTATTGGTGAACAGAAGAAAGAACTCGCTGCGCGGCACGTACTCCGCCGTCATTTCTGGGAGGCCCTGTTGGCTCGATCCAAGTCCAAGGGGGTGCTCTGGTTTGCACAACGATCCCCGACCACGGATAGTTGGCTGTCCGCAGGATTTGGGGTGCAGTCCGGCATTTCCTTGGTCTACTCCATATGGTTGGAGGGTAAGTCGGGCGTTGAGGTCTACATCGATACCGGCGAAACCAAAGAAAATAAGCGGCTCTTTGACAGTCTTTCGACTCATCGGGAAGCCATTGAAACAGCTTTTGGTGGCTCCCTCTTGTGGGAGCGTCTCGACGAAAGGCAAGCGAGCCGGGTCAGGTCTTTTCTGAACGTAGGCGGAATCGGCGAGGGAGAGGAGAAGTGGCCCGCCATTCAGGATGGGATGATTGACGCTATGGATCGACTGGCCAAAGGCACCAAACCGATACTCTTGAAACTGAAGACTTGAACTTGCCTTCATGGCAGGCAAGGGTGTTGGTTGAACGAAGGCTGCGTTCGCAGCCGGAGGAGGATCGCGCCGGCAACCTGAAGGATTCGGGATTTGCTAGCGGATCTATCTGAAAGTAGGCTCCTTGGTTATGGCGGTGTTGACGCACCGGCCCC
>Ga0326727_10007116_pt1 | contig 29970 bp, 22 predicted proteins | sample MB2enrmetagenome_FD_207643 | JGI IMG/M metagenome (GOLD analysis project Ga0326727, IMG submission 207643) | Lab enriched peat soil microbial communities from McLean, Ithaca, NY, United States - MB29MY | ecosystem: Environmental > Terrestrial > Soil > Wetlands > Peat | place: USA: New York... | reverse complement strand
GGGCTTCGGCCTCGTCGAAGCCGAGAATTACCTCCTCGAGCTCGCGAACGGGGACGCCTGCAGGCTTCATGACTCGAGGCGGAATGATCGAGCCGAGCCTGCGTTCGTTAATTGGGCGCGGCATCGGCTCGCTCGGCCACGAAGGCCATCTTCGCCGCATCCTTGCGCACGTCCTCGGGCAGCTCGGCCCAAACCAGTGACTTCGCCTGGGCGACCTCGCGCCTCCAGGGCATAGAGGTAATGAGGGGAAGCCCGAGCCGATCCGCGCTCTTGCCATTGCCGTCGTCGAAGAGCGCGACTTCTTCCCCGCACTTGGGGCAGATTAGGGAGCGCATGTTTTCGACCACACCGAGGATCGGAGTCTTGAGCATCTCGGCCATGCGCACCGACTTGCGTACGATCATGGACACGTAGTCCTGCGGCGTCGCCACGATGATGACGCCCGTGAAAGGGATGGTCTGAAAGGCGGTGAGCGCCACGTCGGAGGTCCCAGGGGGGAAGTCGACGACGAGGAAATCGAGATCGCCCCAGTCCGCCTGCTCCCAGAATTGCTGGATGGCGCCGCCCAAAAGGGGGCCACGCCATATCACCGGCGCGTCTTCGTCCTCGTTGCAGAGGTTGATCGAAAGAAGCTTGATTCCTTCCACGTTCTTGACGGGGAAGAGCTTCTCGCCGTCAGACTCGGCCCTGAAGCTTTCGAGGCCGAGGAGACGGGGCATACTCGGTCCGGTGATATCAGCGTCGAGGATGCCGACCGATTTGCCCTTCGCCGCGAGGGCCTGGGCCAGAAGGACAGCCACTGTCGACTTGCCTACTCCTCCCTTGCCGCTCACGACGCCGATAACGCGCTTGATGCGTGGGTTGTACTTCTTCTCGGGAACCATATCCATGTCCAACTCCTAATTTTAGACCAGGGTCTCACTTAGTCTTGCTGAATATTATGGTCATATGCTCATTTTAGTTACTTACTTTAAAAGTGTAAAGGGGAAACATGCGCAAGCTCTCCATTGCGATGCACTTTGAATAAAGGAAGGAAAGGGTTCCTTTAGGTGTTGTCGGCTCGCTCACGATCGGGCGAGCGCTCGATAGCGCGACCGGAAGCGGGAACACATCTCCGCGAGGCAAACGCTCAGACTCGTGGGAAGGATATCCGGCCCGAACAGGCTCGTGGCCGCCTCTGAGCTCTCTCGGCCGCACAGCTTAACCGCCTTACCCAAGCGACGCCCTACACGCACCAAGCGGGAGATAGCGAACTCGAGCTCACGCCCCTTGGTAGCCAAGCCATCCGGCGACGAGCCGCGCGGTCGACCAGAGGCCGGAAAAATCGCCCAACGCGACAGCGAAAAAAAACGCGGCAAACGATACTTGGACCGGACCGGGGGCCTGGCGATGCCTGATGGCCGGCACAGCTACGATCGAGACAGCGATCAGGCACCATAGACTTCCTGAGACATCGTTGACCGAGGCAGGGGAGGAGGCGATCGCGGCCCTTAGTTTCCCGCTTGCTCTCGCGGCGAGGGCGCTGATGAAGGATAATCGGCCGAGAGCCATGAATGACCCCAATGCGACAAGGAGGACGCCGGAGGCGACGCGGACCCCTCGGGCGTGATGCTTGAACCAGGACATGAGGGGCGTCAGCCGATCGAAGAAGAGGCCGGCTGCGAGAAAGGGCAGCGCAAGCCCTGCCGAATAGGCAAGGAGGAGGAGCCCCGACTTGAGCGCGTTCCCGCCCTGAGCCGCGAAAAGGAGGATAGAGGCGAGTATGGGGCCGACGCAGGGCGACCAGCCCGCGGCGAAAGCTATCCCTAGAAGGAAGGCCCCAGCGTAGCCGCGCGGCGCCTTGGTGGAATGGAAGCGAGCCTCGAGGTCAAGAGCCTTGATGAAGTCGAAGATCAGATTGACGCCCAGGATGATGACGAGAATTCCCGCGAACACGATGATAGTCCGCGAAAGGCCTCCGAGGAGCATCGATGCTCCGGAGAAGAGCAGGCCCAAAATGGTAAAGACAATGGCGAAGCCCGCCACGAAGGTCAGAGTCCGTTTCAGGACCCGATTGCGGGCAGAGCCGAGGCGAATGTCGGACAGAGCGTAGCCGGACACCAGGGACAGATAGGCAGGAATAAGAGGGAGGACGCAGGGCGAAAGAAAGCTGAGAAGCCCCGCCGCCAGGGCCGCGAATATGCCGACCCCGTTCACCGAGAGGCTAGCTCCCCGAACAGCGCGATGGCTTCTGCGCTGTCGTAGGGAGCGCCGCCGACCTTCCCGGCGATCGCCTGACCTGTCTTGTCCAAGACATAGGTCGTCGGGATCGAACGCGCGCCGAAGGTTGAGCCGAGGTCGCCGCTCGGATCGACGAAGAGAGGATATGTATACTTCTCGCGCGCGACGAAATCCTTCACCGTGCCGGGCTCCTCTCCGACGCTGACACCCATGACGGTGAAGGCTTTATCCTTCGTCTTTGCCCATAGCTTTTCGATTGCTGGCATCTCTGCTCTGCATGGGGGGCACCACGTCGCCCAGAAGTTCAAGAGGACAATCTTGCCTTTTTGCCCGCTCAAACGGGCGAATGATCCGTCCACGGTTCGAACGATAAAGTCGTCCACGGCCTGGGGCTTGGGGAATACGGTGAAGCCGAGCTTCTCGAGGCCGTCCGAATACCAGGGTTTAGTTTGAGCCGTATTCTGCGCAAAGAATGCAGTAGAGGACAGGCAGAGTACGGCAATTAAGACAAATCGAGACTTCATTCGATGCTTCATCGCGGCCACCTCATGTAGACAGGACTTACTATAGAATAATCCACTCGGCCGCGAGTAGTCAGTGACTTTACGCACATGAGTACCCGCTCTCTCGGGACCAAGAGGACGAGGCCTTCCTACCCCTATTACGATGCGGAACCCTTTCCCATGACGATCCCTGCGATGATAATCGTAAGGACCGCGGTCGCAATCGCCACGTAGCGCCAATCGCCTTCCAGAGCAAAGGCAATTATCGAGACGACGACGCGGATGACAGGCGTGGCAATCAAAGCCAACAAGCCGAGGGCGATGACAGAAGCGGGATCAAAGGCGATGAGCCCAGAATACAGTGCGGCCAGGCTTCGGGGATACGGGATCTCGGAATCGATCTTCACCCCGTTCGCAAAGCTGCCTTTAAAAACGAGAAGCACAAGGCCAAGGCAGATGATCGAGGCGCTCAACAGTACTCCTGCTCTTAAAACGAAACTAATTCCCTTCTCCACTGCTTGTTGAGAAGGACGATCCGGATTGCTAGTGGCGTTCATAGTAGTGTTCCTCTATCTCCCGATTCCGAAACCGCGAAGCAGCATCTGAACTCCGATCACCGCAATGACGACGAGGAAGCCGATCCTTATTCCCGCGCCCGCGATTTTGGGAAGAATGCGCGCGCCGATGAGCGAACCGGCCAGCACGCCGAGGGCGACAGGAGCCGCGACGAAAGGATCGATATCGCCCCTGCTGAAATAAATGCCCGCGCTCGCGGCTGCGGTGACTCCTATCATGAAGTTGCTCGTCGCCGTCGAGCTTTTGATCGGCATGCCCATGACGCTGTCCATCGCCAGAACCTTGAAGACTCCGGAACCTATGCCGAGCAGGCCCGAAGCGAGACCCGCGATGTACATGATGCCCGCGCCGAATGGCACGTTATGCAGCCGATACGAGACTGTCTGACTGAGCGATGGATCGTAGTACGACCCGTCGAGGCGAAGCGCCATGGCGATGCGATCGGGCTTCACGATCGAAGAGTCATCGTCTGTGACTCTACGACCGCGCATTTCCAGGACTATCTTCCTGGTCGTCGGGACAATTGAGTAGAAAAGCACCAATGCGAAGATGATATAGAGGAGGTCGGAGTGAATGTATCCGACAAGCATCGCCCCGCAGATCGCTCCCAGCGCGGTGAATATTTCGAGGAATATGCCGACCCTGATGTTCGCGAGCTTGTCACGCACATAAGCCGCGGCCGAACCGCTGGAGGTCGCGATTACGGCGATGATAGAAGCGCCGGCGGCTGTCCGGAAATCGATATGGAGGAAGAGCGTCATGACGGGAACCACGATGATCCCGCCGCCGAGCCCGACGAGCGATCCTACCGCACCGGCGAAAAAAGACGCCAAAATCAATTGCGCGAACTGCAGTATAAACACCGGCAGGCTCTCCCGTCTCTCGTCTAGCTAACTATAATCGATCCCTTTGCAAATGATCCAATACTGGCTTGTGCGGGGACCGATACTCAAAAGCTATCGCGCGCGTCCTGCAGCGTGGTATGATGGGCGCATGGGAATGAGTCATCCATGGAAATACGGCATCTAAAATACTTCCTCGCTGTGTCGGAGGAGCTTAACTTCGGCAGGGCCGCCGAGAAGATACACATTTCCCAGCCGCCCCTCAGTCGGCAAGTAATGGATCTCGAAGAGGAGTTAGGCGTCAAGCTCTTCGAGAGGACCCCCAAAGGAGTGGAGCTTACCTCTGCGGGACGCTACCTGAAGCTGGAAGCTACGCGCCTGGTCCGCCTGTCGGAGCGAATCAAGGAGCGCGTCGGGCAAATAGGGCTGGAGTCGTCTCGGCACATACGAGTCGGCTTCGTCGGTTCGGCCTTGTATTCCTTTATGCCTGAATTGATCCGTTTCCTCAGCGACGAAATGTCGGGGCTATCCTTTGAGCTTCAGGAGTTGCCTTCCGACGAGCAGGCGAGAGCGCTGTCAACTGGTACGATCGACGTCGGATTCGCGCGCTCCTGGGTCAAGGAGCCAGGAATACACTTCATACCCGTGGCCGAGGAGACGCTCTCGGTCGTCTGCGCCCGCGATCTCTCAGGCCCCGATTGCGAGCCAATTCTCGACAGACTCGCATCGCTGCCCTTTGTCGCGTTCTCCGACAAGTGCGCGCCGGGCATCGCGGAGCTCGCCGAGCGCATTTGCCTCCGCTCGGGCTTCGCCCCTCGGACGGCCTTTGTCGCGAACCAATACGACGCGGTGCTTCGTTTCGTAGCGGCCGGCATCGGGTGGTCGATCGCGCCGACCATGGCCGTAACGAACTCTCGACTCGACCCGGCTATTGCCCATACCGAACTGACCGATCTCCCCGAGAGGATCGCCGTAGGGATGATGCTCCGGGATGGCGAGGATACTCCATTGATCCTCGAGCTCGTCGAGTCGGTGCAGCGATATTTTGCCGCTGGATCAGGAGCCCGTCCTCGCGAATAGACTAGAATGTCCCGAGATCGGGGTTTGTGATCTAGCGGACTAAGAAGCCCGAGTCATGCTAACATCGACCTCCCTATAGGCTATCCGGGCGACGCCCCGCCTTAGGCTGATCGGAAACGTGCGAGGCTCTTGTGGATACGATTACCTTGACTGAGGAGATGAAGTCGGCCATCGTCCTGCTGGAGGACGAGAAAGAGCGCTTCATTTGGATTTCCGGGCGGGCCGGCACCGGAAAGTCGACCTTCCTCCAGTATCTCAAGACGGAAATCAGGCCGCCAAACGCAGTCTATCTCGCTCCCACAGGAGTGGCGGCCCTCACTATCGGAGGGCAAACCATCCATAGCTTCTTCTGGATCGACCCCAAGGAGAAGGCCTATCTCGAGACTAAGCTCGATCCCGATCGCGAAGATCGCCTGTACCCCCTCCTCGCCGTAGTCGAGACGATCGTCATCGACGAGATATCCATGGTCCGAGCGGACCTCCTCGACGAGATGGATCGGCGGATGCGGAGGGCGAAAAGGCAGGAGCGACTTCCCTTCGGAGGAGCGCGCCTTGTTCTTTTCGGCGACCCCTACCAGCTTCCGCCGGTCGAGCCCGATCCCGACAGCCTCGCCGGCGATCTTTTCGAGAAGCGCTACAAGAGCCCTTTCTTCTTCTCGTCCCAAGTTCTCCGCACGAGAGCGAGGAGGATCAAGCGAGTGGAGTTTACTCGGGTATTCCGCCAGAACGAGGCGGACTTCTTAGCAGCGCTCGACCGCTGCCGCTCGGGGCTTGTGACCGAAGAGGACCTAGAACTTCTCCAGTCTCGGGTGCTCCCGGAAGGGAAGAAGCCGCCCGCGGACTATTTAGTCCTGACAGCGAAGAAGGACGACGCCAAGCGCCTGAACCGTTATCGTCTCGAAGCCCTGCCGGGCCCGGCACATAACTACGCAGCAGTCTCGTCAGGGCACTTCGCGAACACGCTTGACGACGAGGAGCTCCCCGCGCCGCACGAACTCGAACTCAAGATCGGAACACGTGTAATGTTCACCGTCAACGACCAAGAGCGCCGATGGGTCAATGGAACCCTGGCGACGGTCACAGGACTGGAGGACAATGGCGTCATCCTCCAGGACGAAGCTGGCCGTTTCCGCGTCGAGCCCCACGTCTGGAAAAAGCTCCGCTTCACGTTGCGCTCGGGAACGCTCGCCGAAGAGCCAACCGACGAATACAGGCAATACCCCTTCGTGCTCGGCTGGGCCATCACCATTCACCGCGCGCAAGGTCGCACCCTCGAAAAGGTCTTCGTGGACCTCTCCCAGGGCGCCTTCGCGGCCGGCCAGGCCTATGTCGCCATCTCACGCGTCACGCGTCTCGAGGGCCTCCTTCTACGCACTCGTCCGCGCGCTCGCGATTTTTTCGTTCACGAGCGGGTATCTGCCTTCCTGGATTACATAGAACATGAGGGCGCTACTTCGCGAAGCGTGGATCGGCTTCCAGAAGAGCGTTGAGCGAAACGACATTCACGCGGGGCGGCCCGATGAGGCTCTTCGATGCGGCCGCCATATCTCGTATCGCCCGAGCCAGTTCGCTCTTCGCGTCTGAGCCCAAGCCTCGGGCGCCGGCGACGCTATCGACCTGGCTCAAAGCCGCCTCCGGACTGATGTCGGGATCGAGCCCCGAACCCGAGGCGTAGAGCATCTCTGCGGGCGCGGGCGCTCCGTAGGCGGCAGTCCACGCGGCTTTTCGTTCGGCGACGCTTTTCGCGAGGTCCGCGCTCGTCGGCCCCAGGTTCGAGGCTCCCGAGCCAATATAAGCGTAGTCCGTAGCCGAGGGGCGTGCATGGAAAAAGGTCGGGCGCTCGAACTTCTGCGCGAGGAGGCTCGAGCCGCGGACCTTCCCGTCCTGGACGATGAGACTTCCGTTGGCCTTCGCAGGGAAGGCGAGCTGGGCGATGACCGTGACGAAGGCAGGATACGCGACGCCGACGAGGACGGTCATCGCGATGAGAAAGGCAATCGACCTCGGAAATTTCGCTGGAATGTGCATATCTTCTCCTTCACGCTAAACCGAGAGAGCGCAGGATCAGGTCGATGATCTTGATCCCCACGAAAGGCGCCACTATTCCGCCGAGCCCATAGACCAAGAGGTTGCGGCGCAGGATGGCCCCGGCCCCCTTCGATGGCGAATACTTCACGCCGCGCAGAGCGAGCGGGATGAGGGCGACGATGATGAGGGCGTTGAAGATCACGGCCGCGAGTATGGCGCTATGCGGGCTCTCGAGGCCCATGATGTTGAGCGGCGCTAGCGGGCTTCCGCCAGCCGCCGTAGCTCCGGCGTAGAACCCTGCGAAAACTGCCGGAAGGATCGCGAAGTACTTCGCTACGTCGTTCGCTATCGAGAAAGTCGTGAGCGAGCCGCGCGTGATAAGGAGCTGCTTGCCGACCTCGACGACGTCCATGACCTTCGCGGGGTCGTTGTCGAAGTCGACCATGTTACCCGCCTCGCGCGCGGTCTGGGTGCCCGAAGCCATGGCCACGCCCACGTCGGCCTGGGCGAGGGCAGGGGCGTCGTTCGTGCCGTCGCCGATCATGCCGACAAGGTGCCCCCCGGCCTGCTCGGACCTGATGGCCTCGAGCTTAGTCTCGGGTCGCGCCTCGGGGATGAAGTCCGAGACTCCCGACTCTGCTGCTATGGCCTGGGCGGTGAGGCGATTGTCGCCCGTGATCATCACCGTGCGAATTCCCATGGCCGCGAGGCCGGCGAAGCGCAGGGCTATGCCCTCCTTCACGACATCCTTCAAGTGGATGACGCCGAGCACGAGAGGGCCCGCACTAACGACCAGCGGCGTGCCGCCTTTGATTGCTATCCTCTCGCAGGAGGCCTCGACGTCCTTGGGCATCGAGCCACCGAGCGTAGCAACATGCTCCGCAATCGAGGCGCCCGCGCCCTTGCGCAGCGAGATCGCGCCGTCGACGCCGCTCATGCGACTCTGTGCGCTGAAAGGCACGAAGACCCCGCCCTCTTCGGGGCTTATTCCATCGTAGCTGCTTCGAATGAAGGCGACGATCGACTTGCCCTCCGGCGTCTGGTCCGCTAAGGATGCCGTGAGCGCAGCCTTGGCGAGTGCGGGCATGTCCACCCCCTTGGCGGGAATGAGCTCGGTCGCGCGCCTGTTGCCGTAGGTGATCGTGCCCGTTTTGTCGAGGAGAAGAGTGTCGATATCGCCAGCGGCCTCGATAGCGCGGCCCGAGAGCGCCATCACGTTCTTGCGCATGAGGCGCGAGACTCCCGCGATTCCGATGGCCGACAGGAGGCTGCCGATGGTCGTCGGGATGAGGCAGACGAGTAGTGCGACGAGGTCGATGATCGACAGAAGGTTAGGCGCCTTCGATGCGTTCGCTATGTACTGGGCGAAGGGATAGAGGGTCGCCACGGCGATGAGGAAGATGATCGAGAGGCTCGACAGGAGGATCGAGAGCGATATCTCGCTCGGAGTCTTCTGTCTCGTGGCATTTTCGACCATGGCGATCATCGTGTCTACGAAGCCCGAGCCCGGGTCGGCGGTGATACGGATGACGATGCGGTCGGAGAGGACCTTGGTCCCGCCGGTGACGCCCGAGCGGTCCCCTCCCGCCTCGCGGATGACGGGCGCGGACTCGCCGGTGATAGCCGACTCGTCGACGCTCGCAACGCCCTCCACGACCTCCCCGTCTCCGGGGATGATGTCGAGCGCTACGCAGACCACGAGATCGCCCTTGCGCAAACGAGAGGAAGGCGTGTCTACGGTCCTGCCATCGCTCTCGAGCTTCTTCGCGATGACGGTGTCGCGCATCGCGCGCAGCGAGTCGGCCCTCGCCTTGCCCTGGACTTCGGCCGTGCTCTCCGCGAAGTTGGCGAAGAGCAGGGTGAACCAGAGCCAGGCTATCACCTGGGCGTCGAAGGACCAGTCTCCCCAGCCGCTGCCGGCTGCCCAACCGACGAGAGTTAGGATCGTGCACAGTAGTGTACCGACCCAGACCATGAACATAACGGGATTCTTGGCCTCCACGCGGGGATCGAGCTTGCGGAAGGCCGAAGCGATAGCCTGGCCGAGCATCTCGCGCGTGAAGCCCGTATTCTTGCGTTTAGCCTCTGCGCCGCTCATAGCAGGACTCCTTTCACCATGAGGAAGTGCTCGAGGATGGGCCCGAGCGTGAGGGCGGGAAAGTGGGTAAGCCCCGCCACGATGATGACGATGAAAAACAGGAGGGACCCGAAGAGCGCAGTGTCGGTCTTGAAGGTGCCGGCGCCCTGCGCCATGAGGCGCTTCCCGCCCAGGCTTCCGCCTACGCCGAGCATCGGCAGCATCACGCCGAAGCGCCCGAAGAGCATCGCGACGGCGATCATCAGATTATAGAAGACCGTGTTCGCCGAAAGCCCACCGAAGGCCGAGCCGTTGTTGCCCGCGCCCGAGGAGAAGGCGTAGAGGACCTCGGACAACCCGTGCGGCCCGCCATTCGCTATGCCGGCCAGGCCCGCGGGCAGGCATATAGCTATCGCGGCGAGGACGAGGATGAGGAAGTTGGGGACGATGATCGCGAGCATCGATAGCTGGACTTCGCGCGCCTCGATCTTCTTGCCAAGGTACTCGGGACTGCGGCCCACCATGAGACCCGCGATGAAGATCGTTATCACGACGAGGGCGAGCATGCCGTAAAGCCCCGAGCCGACGCCGCCGAAGATAACTTCGCCGATCATTATGTCGAACATGGATACCATGCCGGAGAGGGGCGAGAGCGAATCGTGAGCCGCGTTGACCGCCCCGCATGAGGTGATGGTCGTGAGCACGGAGAAGACGGTGGAGGGGACTATTCCGAAGCGGGTCTCCTTGCCCTCCATGGTGCCTAGACTCGTCTCCGAGGCGAGGGAGCCCCAGATTCCCGCCGCGAGGAGGACGAGCATGACGAGGAAGAGCACTCTTCCTTGTTTCTTGTCCCCTACGAGACGTCCGAAGAGGAAGGGAAAGGCGAAGGGGATGAGGATCTGCGCGATCATCTCGAGCAGGTCGGAGAGGGGCGTCGGGTTCTCGAGGGGGAAGGCCGAGTTGGGGCCGAAGAAGCCGCCGCCGTTCGTGCCCAGGTGCTTGATGGCTATCTGGCTCGCGGCGGGTCCCATGGGAAGGAGGTCGCTCTTGCCTTCAAACGATACTGCCGGAACATAGCCCGAGATGTTCTGCACGACGCCTTGGCTCACGAGAACGATGGCGAGGACGATGGCGAGCGGCAAGAGGACGTAGAGCACGGAACGGGTCATGTCGACCCAGAAGTTGCCCAGGCTGACCGGCGCGCCCCGCGCCGGAGCGTCGGCCTGTCGCTTGGCGGCTATGCCGCGGACGATCGCAACGGCGACGGACATGCCGGCGGCCGCGGAGAGGAAGTTCTGTACCGCGAGGCCGACCGCCTGGGAGAAGTAGCTCGCGGCTGCCTCGCCGGAATAAGCCTGCCAGTTCGTGTTCGTGACGAAGCTTATCGCCGTGTTCAGTGCCAGGTCCCACTTCATCCCGGGAAAATGCTGCGGGTTTCCTGGAAGGAAGCCCTGGCAGACGAGGATGAGGAAAAGGAAGGAGATCGAGGCGGCGCTGAAAGAAAGAAGAGCGAGTGCGTACTTCTTCCAGTCCATCGGTTCGCCTTTGTCGACGCCGATGAGTCTATAGAAGAAAGTCTCGAACTTCGCAAGGAAGGAGAGAGGATGCTTCTCGCCGTTGTAGACGCGGGCCATGTAGGAACCGAGGAAGGGCGCCGCGCCGCAGGCTACGATCGCTATTATCGCGATCTGAAGAATGTCGTATGATCGCACGGCATACTCCTTTTAGAATTTTTCCGGCCGCGCGAGCGCATAGCCGAGGTAGCAGAGAAGGCCGATCGCGACGACAAGAGCGATGATCAGAGTCGTATTCATGTTTCGTACCTCGAGCTGAAGTATGCCGTTTCGCGCCGCCCCCTAGCTATGTAGAAGGCGTTTGGGATCGAGCGTCAGGCCTTAGAATGGCGTTAGAATCGTGCGTTTGTCCGCCCTTCGTCGCATTAAGCCGCTGGACGCCTCGGCCTTAAGACGCGTAGGATTGCTTCATGGCGGATGAGCGATCCCGCCCCGATCCCGACGAGCTCTTGTCTCGGGTCGAAGGGGCGGAGGACATGGAAAAGCGAGCCACACTCAAGATCTTCCTCGGGATGTCCGCGGGAGTGGGCAAGACCTACGCGATGCTGCAGGAGGCTAAGGCTGCCCGCGCCCAGGGAATCGATGTCGTCCTCGGCCTTGTCGAGACCCACGGCCGGCCCGATACCGACGCCGTCCTCGCTGGCCTCGAGCTATTCCCAAAGCGACGCATCGAGTACAAAGGCATACAGCTCGAGGAGCTCGACCTCGACGGCCTGGTAGAGCGCCGGCCCGAGGTCGCGGTGATCGACGAGCTCGCGCACGAAAACGCTCAGGGTTCGCGGCACGTGAAACGCTGGCAGGACGTCGAGGAGCTCCTCGACAAGGGGATCTCCGTCTGGACCGCCGTCAACATACAGCACCTCGAGAGCTACGCCGACGTCGTCGAGGAGTTGACCGGCGCGCCCGTGCGCGAGCGGGTTCCGGACACCGTCTTCGACCGGGCCGACGAAGTGCGGCTCATCGACATAGCGCCGGAGGACCTCATCCGCAGGCTCGAGGAAGGCTGCGTATATACAGGCGACTCCTCGCGCGCCGCGCTCGAAAACTTTTTCACGCCCATGAACCTCGGCGCGCTCAGGGAAATAACGCTGCGCTACGCGACGCGGGCCGCGAGCCGCAAGCTCACCGCCTATGCCCGCGCCGATCACGAGGGGCCATCGGAAGCGAGCCTGGGCGAGCGCATTCTCGTCGCCGTCGGCAGCGCGCCGAACTCGGCCCATATCATCAGGTGGGCGAGGCGCACTGCGTATGCGCTCCGCGCCGATTGGATTGCGCTCAACGTCGAGACTGGAGTCCCGATGAGGGGCGACGACCGCAAGCGGCTTGAGGACAATCTCGAGCTCGCGCGCAGGCTCGGGGCCGAGGTCATAGTGGCGCGCGGAAGCGACGTCCCCAAGGCCGTAGTCGAGATCGCGCGCTCGAAAGAAGTCTCCATGATAGTCGTCGGCCGCTCGGGCCTGCGCGCGCTGGGGGCCCCCCGACGTTCCTCCATCTCCGAGCGCATCATGCGCGAGGCCGCGCCGATCGACATCGCCTTAGTCCAGGACTCGGGCACGCAGGCGAAAGAGCGCCCCTTCGCCCGTCTGAGGAGGACGTTCGGCGCGCCGCCCAAAGAATATGCGTTCTTGGCCGCGGCGTTCGCGGTCCTCGTAGGCTTGGGAGAGCTCGTCGCCCCCTTCGTAGGCTACCGAGGACTGGCCTTCGTCTTCCTCGCAGCCGTCCTCGGCCTGTCCCTCGTCGCCAGTCCCGGCCCCGTCGCGATCCTCGCCATAGTGAGCGCCCTCGCGCTCAACTTCTTCTTTATTCCGCCCCTCTACACGCTCTCCATCGGCAGTCCCGAGGACTGGCTCCTCTTCGCCGTCTACTTCCTCGTGGCCTTCGAGACGAGCTCCCTCGTATCCCGCGTCCGCTCTCGGGAGAGTCTTTTGCGCGAGCGCGAGCGTACGGCGAGTTTCCTCTTCGGCGCCTCCCAAGTCCTTTCGGATTCACATTCCGTCGAGGAGGCCGCGGCCGCGGCCTCTAACCTGATCAAGGCGCATTTCGGGGCCGAGGCCTTCATCCTCGTCGACAACGGCGACGGCCGGCTCTCCCGCCCGACCGAGTCGGGCGAGGCTTCGGATCTTCCGGACCGTGATTTCGACGTGGCCTCCTACGCCTACGCCGAGCGGGCGGTTTGCGGCGCTCGTACCGGCACCTTGCCCAGCGCGCAGTATCATTACGTCCCCGCCTTTTCGGGCGAGGAGGCCGTCGGCGTCATCGGCGTCCACGTCCCTCCCGAGGCCGTCTGGACTCGCGCCTCGGACGAGCTCTTGCAGTCTCTCGGACGCACTCTGGCGCTCGCCGTCCTGCGCAGACGGTCGGACGAGCGCAGCCGCGACGCCTCGATCAGGCTCGAGTCCGAACGCCTTGGCGGCATCCTCCTCGACTCGGTCTCGCACGAACTGCGTACACCGCTGACCGCCATCACCGGGGCCTTGAGCGCCCTCGGAGACGAAGAGCTGGCGTCGAAGCCCGAGACACGGCGCGACCTCGTAGCGAACGCCCTCGAGCAGTCCGACGCGCTCAACGGCGTCGTCGAGGACCTCCTCTCCTTAAGCCGCATCGAGGCGGGCATACTGCGCCTGAAGCGCGCTTGGGTCGACCTGCCCGAACTCGCCGCGGGCGGCGTCGACCGCGCAGGGAGCGAACTCTCTGCGCGTCGGGTCGAGATCGTCGCGGCGGACGACGCGACCGCCTTCGTCGACGCAACCCTCGTAGCGCGGCTCGCCGCCAACCTCCTTCGAAATGCCGCACGCTACTCGCCCTCGCAGGAGCCTATCGTATTCAGGCTCGAGGAGCGTACCGCTCAAGGCGGCGATGCCCTCTCCCTTTGCGTTAGGGACCACGGCCCTGGCTTGCCCCCCGAGGAGCTTTCCACGGTTTTCGACAAGTTCGCGCGCGGCAGGGACGCGAAGGGCAAGGGTCTCGGCCTCGGACTGGCGATATGCAAGGGCATAGCCGAGGCGCATGGGGGTAGCATCATGGCCAAGAACGCCGTCGGAGGAGGTCTTGAGATCGAGGCCATCCTTCCCTTCGGACGGAAGGATTCGCCGTGAAGCGCGTACTCGTCATCGACGACGAGGCGCCTATCAGGCGCCTTCTCGAGATCGCCCTCTCCGGCCTTGGCTGGGAAGTATTCGAGGCCGACACGGGCTTCGAAGGGCTCGAGGCAGTGCGCGGCTACAAGCCTGATGTCGTCCTCCTCGATTTGAACCTGCCGGACATGAAGGGCTCCGAGCTCCTCGAGCGCTTGCGCGGATGGAGCAGCGTCCCTGTGATCGTGGTTTCCGTGCGCGACTCGGAGAGCGACATAGTACAGCTCCTCAACGCGGGGGCCGACGATTACGTCGTCAAGCCGTTCTACACGAACGAGCTCGTCGCGCGCATTACGGCCGTCCAGCGCAGGCGCGAACCTAAGGCCGAGCCGATATTCCGCACAGACAGGCTCGTAGTCGATCTCTCGAGCCGCGACGTCAGCCTTGGAGAGACCCCTTTGCGCCTGACTCCCACCGAGTACGCGGTGCTCGCCCTCCTCGTCCGCTATGCGGGCAGGATCGTGACGCGCGATATCATCCTCAAGGAAATATGGGGACCCGCCGGCGCTAGCGAGGAAGGCAATCTGCGGTTTTATATCAATTCGCTCCGAAAAAAAATCGAGCCCGATCCCTCCACGCCGCGCATTATCACGACCGAGGCGGGCGTTGGGTATCGGCTGGAGAACCTCCCCTCGCGCTAACCGTCATCAAAGCTATTTGATGTTTACCCGCGCCGGCGCCTGTGTTATATTTTTAGCATGCTCAGGAAAGGACCGTTGCAAGACCTGAGCTGGCTCAGGCAGCTCGCCATAGCCGCTCCGGAGAGATTCCAGCTCCGCGGATTCGACATCGTCGTCTTCGCGATCTCTCCGACGAACGGGCGCCACGAGGAACGATTCCTTTACCGCCTCCTCGCCTTCGACCCAAGCTTAGGCAAGCCGATACTCTCCATCGATCTGGAGCACGATATACTCGGCGAATGCTGCCTTTCCATGCAGTCGGGGCAGGATTACAGCATAATCGCTCGTTACGACGAACCGCCCGCACTCGCCGATTTCCGCGCCAGGGCAGTTTCCTTGGCCGAAGCCTCCCTTCCAGAAGCCCCCTCATTGCCACCCCTGCGCGGCCCCGCCCGGAAGCGTAAGCGCATTTAGGCCGCGTTCTTTGCGGCCGAGAATTAAGACAATGCGCAATCCCCGATTGACCTCCGCGCTCGCAATCGTGCTCTGCCTCCTCGTCTCTAAAAGCCTCGAAGCCGAGCAACTGAAGTCGAACCTCGGCTTCTTCGTCGACATGCCATCGGGCTTCCAGCTCAAAAGCAGCGATAATAAAGCGAACTACGCCTTCGTCGATCCCGAGGACGTTATGGAGTTCGATATCGCCGCCTATGACAGCGGCCGCTACGCGGACGCCGAGGACATGGCGAAAAAAACGCTCGCGAAGCTCGGCTCGAGCGGAGAGACGACCGATTACTCCTACGAGGGCCGAAAGGCCATCTTCGCCGATCTGACCTTCTCGTTGGACGGAAAGTCCATGAAGGGCTACGCCCTCTTCATCGGGGGAAGGCGCAAGGCGAGCGGGCAAGGCGCGAAAGACGAGAGCGACTACGCTCTTCTCGCCTATGTGCCGGAAGGCCGCTTCGCGGACTACGCGGACTTCGTACTCTCCTGCCTCGACGCCTTCTCCGTCGATCAGGCCGCTAGACGCTCGCCCGGGCCGGTCAGCCAGTTCACCCTCGAGTGGCCGAGCGCTCACGATAAGGAGAAGACCGTCACCCTACCCTCCGGAGGCTCTAAGGACTCCATCTCCGCAGTTCTCCCTTGGTCGGACGAGGAAGCGCAGCAAGAGCTGGATACGATACAACGGGAATACAGAGTTCTCACCATCTACACGGGCGCGGACGGTCTCTGGCAGGATGCCTGGGCGCGGTTCTACCGCATGATCTACCGGGAATCGGCGGCGCGCCTCGATAGGCTCACGCTCGAAGTTTCCCGCCTCGTGCCGGCCGACGACAAAACCGAGGCCGCCCGCCGCGTCCTCGCCTGGGTTCAAGGCTTCGTCTACGAGAAGAACGAAAAAGGTTCGGGCATCGAACCGCCCCTCGTCGCCGCCTACGAGGGAAAGGGCGACTGCGATTCGCGCGCCGTGGTCGCGGCGATAGTCCTCGAGAGGCTCGGCATCGACTCGATCATCCTGGTCTCGCAGGAGTATGAACACGCGCTCCTCGGCGTCGACGTTCCGGGAGGCGGACAGCGCTTCGCCTTCAACGGGAAGCAGTACCTGGTCGGCGAGACGACGGCCAAGGTCGGGCTGGGGATGATCGCGGAAGAGCAGTCCGACTGGACTAAATGGATGGGAATCCACTTGGGGAATTAACGGTAGCTTCGCAACACTATCCTCGTTGACCCTCGGGCGGAAGCTCAGCTAGAATGCCGCAAGCTTATGATCCACGCAAAAAAACCCCTTACAATGCTAATTACCGTCGTTTTGCTTCAATTTTCCCTCACTGCCGAGGGAAAAGTCGTCATCCTCGATTACCATACCTTCTTGGGCAATGGTAAATCGAATATCGATTATTCGGAGAAGGAACTCGGCGAGGACCTCGACGCCATGACGGCGATGGGCTACAAGTTCGTGAGCCTCGACGACGCCATCGCGGGCAAGATCGAGGGCTCGGCCAACATCGTCATCACGATCGACGACGGCAACCACACGATCTACCCCGCAGTCAAGCACGTCTTCGAGCCGCGCGGCATCAAGCCCTTCCTCTTCGTCTACCCGGCCATCGTCAAGGGCCACGTCCGCTACGCGCTGACTCCCGAGCAGCTGAAAGAGCTTGCCGCCGACGGCTGCGGGGTCGGAGCGCACGGCTACCACCACAATCCGGTGACGGACAAGGCCTGGGAGAAGGACCCTAAGGACTTCATGCACGAGATCAAGCTTCCAGGTCCCGCCCTGGCCCAGATACTCCAGGGCCCCCAGCCGACCAAGTTCGCCTATCCCTTCGGCGTCTACTCTAAACGCGCCCAGGAGGCCCTCGGCGACGCTGGCTATACCTGGGCCTTCGCCGCGGACGGCAACGTCGTGCAAGTCTCCTTCGACGACCCCGCTCTCGACCATATGGCCGTGCCCCGGACCATTACCTACCGCTACAACCGCAAGGGCCTCTTGCGCGAGCTCCAGAAGCTCATAGCCTACTCCGGCCCGCCGCTCTTCGAAGAGTCGTCCTCTACTCCGCCCCCCGTGTCCACCGAGGCCCTGCCTGGCGACGTCGCCAAGTAGACGCCGGCCACGGCTATCGCGCCGCCCGCGAGCGCTAAACCTCCCAGACGCTCTCCCAAGAGGAAGAAAGCGGCCACTACGGACACGACGGGCACGAGGTTCAGAAAGACGCTTGTCGTGCCCGCGCCGAGGCCCTCCATGGCCACTATGTACAGCAAGTAGCCCGCCGCGGAGCAGACGAGGCCCAGGTAGAGCAGGTTGAGAGTAACAGCTAAACTTAGGGCCTGTAGAGCCGGCGACTCGGCGAAGGCGAAGGGTAGACAGCCCAGAAGCCCGAAGAAAATCTGCCAAAACGTGATCGAGAGGCCGGAGTACTTGCTCGAGAGGGGCTTGGTGAGGAGAGCGTAGGCCACCCAGCAGAGGGCGGCCCCCCCCATATACATGAAGCCCGTAGGCGAGGATGAGCCTCCCCTGAAGGACGGGGCGACGATGAAAGTCACCCCAGCGAAGGACAGACCGGCGCCGATATAGGAACGGGCCCTGAGCCTCGTCTTAAGGATAAGGCGGTCGACCAGCATCGTGAGCACGGGAATGGTCGCGATCACGAGCGAAGACTCCGAGGCCGTGAGCAGAGCGATGCCGTTATTCTCGAAGAGGAAGTAGAAGCTCACGCCTAGGAGGCCGCTTCCGGCCATGCGCGGCAGGTCGCGGAGGGAAAAGCGCAGGTCCTCGCGCATGAGGATGGCGATAGGAACAAGGACGACGACCGCGACGACGAAGCGGGCAGCGGCTATGGTCATAGGGGGCAGGGCGGCCAAAGCCACCTTCGTGCTGAGGAACGACAGACCCCATATGACCGAGACAGCTATCGCGGCGATGAGGGCTCTTCTACGCTTTTCCATGCGCTATCCTAGCGGCGCCGGGCGATCTTGGTCCAGTGACGCCTTTACACTGCCCGAAGCGAGGCGCGATACTGATGCCTCATGGCGCGCAAGGATCTCGAGCTTGTCCTCGATTACATACTCAACAAGGCCGACGACGGCGAGTTCGAGGTCATCAAAAAGGCTTGCGCCAGGCGCACGAAAGACAAGTCGGTCTACGCGAGCATAGGGGGCGAAGGCCCCTCCGCAATGGCCAAGCGCATGTCCAAGGAGCTGGAGGACGGCGTCGGCGCTTCCATGGAAAACATACGCGGCACCGTGCGCGGTTTCATCGCCGACATGGTGCGCAAGGAAGCTCCCGAGATAACCGAAGAAGAGCTCGCTTCTCTCCTCGACGAGTACGCGCCTCCCCCCGGAGTTAAGCGGGCCCCCGGCCCTTCCGCTAAGGTCCCGCCCGACGCCATGCTCGAGATGGTCACCTGCTTCGTCGACTATTCATCAGGAGGCATGGCGCCAAGCAAGCAGCAAGAGCTGTGGAGCGCCAATCCGCGCTGGCAGGACGAGTACTGGGCTCTCTTCCCGGCCGAAGTTAAGGCCCTCGTCAAGGCCTACCTCGAACAGAGAATCGACGCTGACACATTAAGCTCGGGCCTCCTTTCCGTGCTCGGCCTTTAACTTCCCCCGCTCCACTTGCATGGCACAGTATTGGCGCGAAATAGACGGAAACAGTATAGTTTGTCATTCATCTGCGAAACGGAGGGTGTCTCAATGCCCGTAAAACGCGACTTCGGCCTCAGGCTCGATCGTCAAGATCCCGCGGTGCATGACCGCCTTATAGCCTACATCAATATTAAGCTTGCAAGCATGGGCCTGCCCATCTATAGCCACGAGGGCACCGCCTTCGTCGAGCTCGCGAGCGACATGCTCGAGAACTTCCGCCAGAAGGACCTCCTTCTCGCGGGCTACCTCCCGCCGGCCGACCAGAGGATCCAGGACTTCCTCGATTCCTACTTCGCCGACCTGGGCCTTCAGTCCAAGCCGAGGCTGCCCTCGAACACCCTGGTGCTCGACCGCTACGGCATGGCGCGCGAGCTCTCCCTGCCGCCCGACAAGCACAAGTACGCCTCGCCATCCCTGACCTCGTACCGAATACGCAACGGCGTCCTGCACAACCCAGCGAGCGACCGCCGCACGACCGAGGGAGTCTTCCACGTGGCCGAGGGCGGACTGCCCGTTCCCCCGGACAAGAAAGCCGTGCCCAAGCTCGCCTTTGCGCGGCTCCTGTCCGCGGCCCTCAATCCCCCGGCTGAGCTCCTCGAGCTGCCCTTCACCGCAGGCGAGGAACGCAAGGCGCAGACCTTCATCTCGCTGCTCCTGCGGCCCACGGTCCGCCCAGGCGTCCACGGCTGGTGCGAGGAGAAAGCGATGGAGCTGCGCTTCTTCGCGCCCGGCTCTCTCGCCGCGAACCTCGACTTCGTCGAGTCGATCTTCGGCAACGCCGGAGACCCCTACGTCGCGGAGAACGACGCCGCCCTCGAACCCCTGCGCTGGACCGGCACGAGCGGCTGCATCATCCTCGCCACACACCTCGCGGGGAGCCTAACCAAGAAAGAACTGGGGCTGCCCAAGTGGGAGGAGGCCACCGTGCGCCAAAAGCGCGACGGTATGGCCTGGAAGGATTCGGGCGAGCTCTACAACGAGGGCAAGCCCTTCAAAATCTGCGCCCGTGACGAGAGCGGCGTCATCATTTCGATCCTCGCGGACAACTACTTCGGGTACTCGAAGAAGGAAGTGAAGACGCAGATGTCCTACTCCGCCAACCTCCTCGGCCAAGCCGAGGAGGAGCATGCGGGCGGGGCCCTCGTCTTTCCCTCCTACAACCTCGGCACCCTCTTCGTCCCCGACACCAACCTCCGAGCAAAAGGGCACAGTCTCGAGGGCGTCCTCGAGCTCATGGGCGGCCGTGTCCAGTACAAAGAGGAAGGCTACGCGATCGACCTGACCTTCCCCGAGGTCGTCTACCTCCCCGAGGACGCCTCTATCTCCCTCGAGGATCAGACGGCGCGCTGGACCCGCGGAGGCGCCCAGCGCAGCCTGCGCATCCTCCCCGACAAGGTCTACGTCCATCCTACGGGCTACCGCATCCGCATGGAGCGCCACCCCGGCTCCGGCGCGTGGAGGCTCGTCGGCACCTCGGCCGACGGCCTGCTCTGTCACAAGCCCTGCACCGTCTCGGGCGGCGGCAAGTCGGAGATCGCCAAGTCCATACTCGACGCCATCACCTACAGTCCTCTCATCATAGGCGACTATAAGGAAGAGATGGCGGCGGTCAAGTCGATCATCGAGCGCGACTACTCGAAGCGCTTCCGCTCCGGCGAGATAGACGAGCGCGACATCCTCTCGAAGCAGCGCTCCCTCGGCTCGGTCATCAAGCTTTTCTCGCCCTCCCCCCTCTATACCGAACCGTACAACGCATGGCTTAAGACCATACCCGAACGCATCAAGGCCCTCGTGTTCTTCATCAAGCGATTCTACGAGCCCGACTGGGGCGGGGACTGGGCCTCCCACTTCACTGTCGACGCAGTCAACGGCACAACAGGCAATGTCCTCAAGTTCGAGGGCCGCGCGGTCCTGGGCTCCTATCTCCTTGTCGGCCGCGATGAGACGGGCATGCGGCGCACCTTCAAGCTCAGGCAGGACTTCATGCCCGCCGCCAAAGTGCAGTGGGAGGACGATATCACCGCGAGCGTCACCGTCCCGGCATCCCGCCTCGCCGGCCTTCCCAATTGGATCGACCCTGAGAAGAGCGTCAAGTTCTGCAAGAACGTGGAGGCGCGTTTCTTCCAGCGCCCCGACGACGCGATAGTGCGCGGCTACGACAAACAGGCCGAGAAGGACATGTCCCGGCGCGACGCCTTTATCTCGAACTTCGAACCGCTCTCCCGGGCCGAGGCCGCGGACATGGCCGAGCGCTGCGTCACCCTCTCCGAGTACTCCGCGCCCATGCGCGTCTTCATCGAGGAAGCCGCGCGCGACAACCGCTGCGAGTGGTTCGTGGCCTCCGACAGGCCGCGCATGGTGAACGGCGCTCCATCGAAGAACCCGCGCTACCTCCAGCTCGACCCCTGCTACGTCGATCCCCTCTCGCGCTATCTCGCGGACCTCGGGCCTATGCTCTACCGCAAAGTGCGCGCCGACGATCGCGTCATGCACCCGGTGAGCGCCGCCCTGCCCGGCAGGCGCAACAACCCGGCCGACCCGGCCTCAGGCATCAGGCCGCTGGCGGTCTACGGCCCCATCCACTACCAGGACCTGCCCGAGCTCTTCATGGACTTCGTCTGCAGCCTCACGGGCAAGAGCCCCTCGACCACGGGCGCGGGCAGCGAGGGAGCCCTCACGAAGGGCCCCTTCAACAGCCTCGTGGCGACGACCGACCTCAACAACGCCCTCCTGTCCTTCATCCTCACGGGCTACTCGGGCTTCACCACCGCTGCCGGCCACATCGGCCGCAAATACCGCATGGAGCATGACATCTCCCTCCTTGTTCCCGAGCTCTGGTCGAGGATGGGCGTCGAGGAGCGCGACCCCGAGTTCCTCAAAAAATCGGGCTACCTCGAAGAAGTGAAGGACTTCGAGTACAAGGGCGAGATGATTCCCGCGAGCCGCCTCGGCTGGCGCATAACACCGCTATTCGCCTCGAACTACCTAGGGAGACTCTTCGACACGCCCTCGGCCGTCTTCTCGGACGACATGCTCCGCCCTGAGCTCCAGTCCATGGAGGACTTCGTCGACGGCGTGAAGAACATAGCCGAAGCCCAGGCCAAGTCCGCCGCCGCCTACTTCGAGGACGGTTCGATCGAAGCGGCGATCCCGCCTCTCAAGGCTATCCTGTATGTCATGGCTAAGGGCAGCTACGAAGGCAAGAGCATCCACGATCCCGAGCTGCGCGCCCTCTTCGACCGCGACTATGTCGTCCATTCCGATTGGTACAAGGCGAGGCTCGAGGCCTACCGAGAGCGAGAGGAGTCCTACATGGCCTCTTCGGTCAAGAAGCTGCGCGCCTACCTCGCCGAGAGCGCGGAGGCCGGATCAGTGGCGGCTCGGCGCGCCCGAACCGAGCTCGAGCGCGCCGAAGAGAGACTCGCGCTCCTTAGTAAGAAGAGTTATGTCGATCTCATCGAAGGCTCCATCGGCCTCGATCCCTTATTCAGGAACGCAGACAAGGCGGGAAAATCATGAGCGAATCCGGAAACATCCTTGTCCTCAACATAGGCGAGCTCGCCACGCCCACGGGAACTTCGGCCCGAACTGGAGGGGCGATGCGCGAGCTCACGCGCATTCCCGACGCCGCCATCGTCTCGCGCGACGGAAGAATCGAGTACGCGGGACCGCGGAGCGGCCTGTCCTCGGAGATAGTCGAGGGCCTCGAGAGCTTCGATGCGCGCGGGGCCGCGGCCATCCCCGGCTTCGTCGACAGCCATACCCATTTCGTTTTCGCAGGCTACCGGCCCGACGAGTTCCTCGCCCGAGCGGCAGGCGGAAGCGACATGGACATCCTTCGCACGGTCGACGCCACCCGCAATGCCGATTACGAAGAGCTCGTCCGTGTCAGCGAAAAACGCGCCTGGGCCATGGTCCAGCAGGGCGTCACCACCATCGAATCGAAGTCGGGCTACGGCCTCGACAGCGACACCGAGCTACGGCAGCTTGAAATCTCCGCCGCCGTGGCCGAACACGTCCCCCTCGACGTCGTGCCCACCTACCTCGGCCTCCACACAGTTTCCCCCGAGTTCGAGGGCAATCCCAAAGGCTACGTCGACTTCGTCATCGCCGAGGTCCTGCCGGCAGTCGCAGGCCAGGGGAAAGCGCGCTTCTGCGACGCATCCTGCGAGGCATCCAACGAGAGCGGGGCCTTCAGCCTCGAAGACTGCCGCCGCTTCCTCACGGCCGCCGCCGCGGCGGGCTTCAAGCTCAAGATCCACGCCGACGAGTTCGAGAACACAGGTGGCGCCGCACTCGCCGCCGAGCTCAAGGCCATCAGCGCCGACCACCTCCTCAAGGCCAGGCCTGAGGACTACCGGGCCCTCGCGACCGCAGGCGTCGTCGCGACCTGCCTTCCCCTCGCCTCGTTCTGCCTAAAGGAAAAGCACGCCGACGCCCGCGCCATGATCGACGCAGGTTGCGCAGTCGCCCTCGCGACAGACCTCAACCCAGGTTCGGCCTGTTCGGGCTCCATTCCCCTCGTCATCGCCCTCGCTGTGCTCCAGATGGGAATGAGCATCGAGGAGGCCCTCACCGCCCTCACGCTCAACGGCGCTGCGGCCCTCGGCCTTGCGGACGAAGTCGGCTCGCTCGAAGTAGGCAAGATAGCCGACTTCTGCCTCCTCGATGCGCCCGGCATCGACCATTTGGCCTACCGAAGCGGCATGAACATCGTCGCAGGCACCTTCAAAGGCGGAGACCTGGTCTATAGAGCATAAGTACATTCAAACATAATCGAATCATGGCGGAGCAATTTGTCGCACGTCCCCTCTATCTCGAGGCAATACAGCCGTTCATCGACACGTCAATCATCAAAGTTCTTACTGGCATGAGGCGCGTCGGCAAAAGTTCCCTCCTCCACATAATTTCCGAGTCTTTTCGTTCACGAGGCGTTTCTGAGGACCATATACTTTTCTTCGATATGGCAAGGTCGGCGAGCTCGAGATCGACTTTATCGCCGAAGGCCCCAAAAGGCGGGCCTATGTTCAAGTCGCCTATCTTCTCGAATCCCAAACCACGATCGATAGGGAGCTCGCCCCATTTAAGCTCGTCGACGACAAATACGATTGCTATATCCTCAGCGACCTAGGCGGTGTGCATCGGCTCAATGTCATCGACTTCCTGATGGGCGCTCCGATTTAGGCGCTCGACGTGGCAAATGTGGGTATACTATCCAATGTCCCTATATGGACGGAGGCCAACGATGAAGCTCAGTCGAAATTTGATCTGCCTTTCGGCGTTGGCCTTTGTCTTGCTGATCTCGGCAGCTCCGCTCGGCGCCGAACCGCCCGCGCGCGTCGGCAGACTGAATTTCTTAAACGGATCGGTGTCCTTCAGGCCGGGAGAGCTCGACGAATGGTCGGTGGCTACGATCAACTATCCCCTGACCACAGGCGACGGTCTGTGGACGACCAAGGGGGCGGAGGCGGAAATCCACGTCGGTTCCACCGCCATCAGGCTGGGCTCGAATACGGATGTCTCCTTCCTGAACCTCGATGACCATGCCATCCAGCTACAGCTGACCGGCGGTTCGGTGAACATCCGCCTACGGCACCTCTCACAAACCGAAATCTTCGAGGTGGCCACACCGAATGCAAGCATCATGCTCATGGCCGAAGGATCATACCGCATCGATGTAAAGCACAGCGGGAATGCCCGCGTCACCGTGAGGCTCGGGCAGGCGGAGATGACTGTGGCAAATCAGGCCTTTGCGGTCACCACTGGGCAGGCCGTAATGGTGCCTCAGGCGGATCCGCAAAGCTTCTGGACCCAGGACGCAATGCCGGCCGACGAATGGGACACATGGTGCTCACAGCGCGATGCGCAGGAAGACAACATCGCCTCGACCCAATATGTGCCCGCCGACCTCGTTGGGGTAGAGGATCTTGACCAAAACGGAACGTGGACCACTACCGACGACTACGGCCCCGCGTGGGTGCCTAATGGTGTACCCGAGGACTGGGCGCCGTATAGCAATGGCCGATGGGCCTGGGTCGAGCCCTGGGGATGGACCTGGATCGACAATGCGCCGTGGGGCTTCGCTCCCTTCCACTATGGCCGATGGGCCCATATGGGCGACCGCTGGGGCTGGATTCCGGGCAAAGCAGTCCGGAGGACTCATCCCGTGTTCGCGCCTGCGCTCGTCGTTTTCGTCGGTGGAACGGAGCCGAGCCCGTCGTGGTCCGGGAATGGGATAGGCTGGTTCCCGCTCGCTCCTCACGAAGCCTATATTCCACCATATAAAGCAGGCACCACGTATCTGCGCAACATGAACGCCTTTGCCGGAGCGAATGTCGGGAGCAGCAACGTCTATAAACCGCAAACCAGTTACGTCAATCGCAATATCCCAGGGGCCCTGCGCGGAGTTCAGGGCCAGCCTTTCGGGAAAGCCCAATCCACCGGTTCCGCATATTCCACCCTATCCAAAGAAATGGCTCGGGCCCCCGTCATGGGTACAACAGCAAGGGTAGTACCTCTGCGGGAGAGCATCGGCGCGTATTCGCCCCCTGCCGGGACCACTGCCGAGAGGCCCGCTGTCGGCTTGGAGCAAAAGCCCGTGGTCGCGCGTACCCCTCCGCCGTCCGCACCGACACCATTCGCTTCGCGCCAGAGTGAACTCGCGAAGAACCAAGGCCGTCCGCTCGACCAGGGCACAATCAAAAAGATCGAAAAGGCTACTCCGACGCCCCAGCCCAACAATGTGAATGTCGTAAACAGACAGAACGTGAAGAACGTGCAACCGGCGCGACAATCGAACAGCCAGTGGTGGTCGAAGCAGCCCGGACCTTGAGAGGACGATGCTTATAGATTGAATCTCACGCCGCTCGCAACGCTGGGACCAGTGGCCAGCGTTGGAGAGCCTTGGAATTTATCGGCCCCGGCGGCATTGAACGTAAGTTCATCCCCGATTTCGCAAAAAATGCTTGCATGCTTCGCACTTGTTATGAAAACCTCGCCGCCGAAATGTCCATAGGCGCCAAAGCTCGGATTCGTCGACGAGGCGACATTGCTGTTCGGAAATACGCCAAGGCCTCCAACCTCGGCATAAAGGCGCATGAAGTTGTTCGGAACTATTGCCTCTACCGAGCCGAGTCGGGCGGTGAAGTATGGCTTTCGTGTTTCCACGTTATCGCCAACCGGAACGCCCTCCTTGAGTAAAACGTCTCCGCTGGCCCGCACTGTCCAAAAGAAAGTTTTCGTGATTTGTACATACGGGCTCGTCGCATTGATGCCAACGGCCCAATCTCCCCCTCGCTCTCCGATAGAATAACCAAGCCCCAGGCCATTGGGGATTGGATCGTTCTGCGAGAAAACCACGACGGAAAAAATCAAACCGAACGCCAAGACTGTAAGTAATTTTTTTACTGCATGCATAGATTACTCCTTCCCTCTCCTCGTTGGCAGCTCTGTGCCATACGAGACACTGCAAAAAGATGTGCCTGATGGATTGGGAAGACCTACGCCGGAAGGCGCAGGTAATGCCGCTTCCGCCGTAAGCGGAAACGAAACGCGAGAAAACCTGGCCCCTTGGCTTCAGAGAGTACCTTCACCTCAGGTAAAGTCATTATACATAAGACGGTCCGGTTATGGAAGACATCCCCCGCTTACGGATGGTGTTTGTAAGGCCAGCGCTTTGCCTTCTCCTTCCTTAGATGGATTGGGAAGTAATTTTACATTGCTAATCCGTAACTGAGAATTGCATTCCAGAGATTGCCACCTATTATTAATTACATTGAGGGAGGGCCAATGAATAGACGGTTCTCGATAGCGATGCGTATCGCCTCCAGTTTTGTCATTGGAATAGTCGTTATACTAGCTGCAGCAACCATTGTCTTGAACTCCAGTCTCGGCTCAGAAATTAGGAGCCTTCTACTAAATGAAAATACCCAGATAGTCACGGCACGAGCCCAAGAGATCGGCGAGATACTCAATCGGATCACCTGGCAACTGAATATGCTGGCGATTCGGCCAGACATAGTTTCAGCAAACGCGAAAGCATATGAGCCCGCGATTGCGTCTTTGCACGGGAAGCTGTCAGATGACGTGAGCCAGGCCACGTTCGTGACTCTGGCGGGCGTAAGCTACAACTCGGACGATCAGCGGTCCCAGGTAGGCGATCGCGCATATTTCAAGGCGGTAGTAGGAGGAAAGGATTTATCTATCAGCGATCCGATCGTTTCCAAAACGACCGGACTTCCTATTGTCGTGATCGCCAAGGCGATCAAGGGTCCGGACGACGTGCTCCGTGGCGTGTTCCTCATGACGGTCAATCTGGATCGACTCTCGGCGATCGCATCGTCCCTGAAGCTCGGCAAAACCGGCTACGGCTGGCTCATCGATGAGACCGGCCTCGTTATAGCCCATCCGCAAAAAGAGGCGGTCATGAAACTCAACGTGACCGATGCCGATAAAAGCGGTTACCATGGGCTCGACGCCTTAGGGAAGCATATGCTCGCCTCCGAGTCTGGAGACGGGAAATGGCAGAGTGCCACAGGTGTTTCGATGAGTACCTATTATGCGAGAGTCCCCCATTCTCCTGGCTGGGTCCTTGGAATTAATATGGAATCGGCCGAAATCGACGAAATGGTCGGTGCGATGCTTCAAGTGCTTTTGTTCATCTTCATCGGCGGGCTCGTCATCGCGCTTGTCTTGGCTATAGGAGTGTCACGCAGCATTACGCAACCAATTGCGGCTCTCGTCGAGCGAGCCGGCATAATGGCGAAAGGCGACTTGGCCAAGGAATTCGAATTATCGTCTCTAGAACGCAGAGACGAGCTAGGAGATCTGGCACGGGCCTTCGATCATCTTTCGCTATCGCTCAGAGAAGTCGTGGCGGCGGTCCAATCGGCATCCGGCCAAGTAACGTCGGGGAGTGATCAAATATCCGGTACGGCTCAACAATTGAGCCAAGGGGCTGCGGAGCAAGCGGCAAGCACCGAAGAAGTCTCCTCTTCGGTCGAAGAGATGGTTGCGACAATAAAACAGAACATGGATAACTCTGTCGCCACTGAATCTATAGCTCAGAAGGCAGCGCTAGATTCCGAAAAAGTCGGAATAGCCGTGGCAGAATCCGTGAGTGACATGAAGGCTATCACAGAAAAAATCGGGATCATTGACGAGATTGCCCGTCAGACGAATCTTCTTGCGCTCAACGCAGCGATAGAGGCGGCGCGCGCAGGCGAAGCGGGGAAAGGATTCGCCGTCGTAGCGAGCGAAGTCCGGAAGCTGGCCGAGCGGTCCCAAGTCGCCTCTAGCGAAATCACAAACCTCTCGCATCATACCGCAGAAAGCGCCGAGCACTCGAGCAAACTGATCGCCATGGTCGTTCCCGACATTAAAAAGACGGCATCGATGATACAAGAAGTGTCCGCATCATCACAGGAGCAGAATACTGGCGCAGATCAGATCGGTAAGGCTATGACCCAACTTGATACCGTTATCCAGACAAATGCTTCCGCCGCAGAGGAACTTGCCTCTATGGCCGAGGAACTGTCTTCCCAAGCTGAACATTTGTCCGAAACGATCGCCTTCTTTAAGCTTGGGAACGATAAGCCAAAGGTAAGCGCGAGCCTATCGCCTCCGAGGCTGCCAAGGCCATCGTGAGCGAGGCCACGCGCGAAGACGAAGGCCGGCCGCTTTTCATGGCCTGCGGGGCAGGGCTGACGGATCTCGCGTCCGCGCTCATGATGGAACCTGCGATAGCGAGTCGTATGGTAGAGTATCCCGAGCTCGCATTCCGGCCGCCTGAGATCGAAAAGGGGACCGAGTACAATCTATCTTCGGCGGACTGGCGTCCCGATCTGGCTAGTGCTCCAATTGCCTTTGCGGTGCTTCCTGCCATCGTGTTCGTTAGAAAGTGCCCCCAATGGGATTCCCCACATACCTGTGCGGGACATTGCAGTGGGTCTGCCGTGACGATACCGCGTCATCCCCATCGCCAGGATGCTGTTTCACACCTCGCAGCCGTTTGCTTCCCCTATTTCGCCGCCGCGGGATTCAGCGTAACGACCTCCCCCGAGACGAGCGGGCAGATGAAGAGCCCATTCGCTTCGGCCGGACGGGCGGCGAAGTGGCCGTCGATCTTGAGGCTCTTTGTGCTCTCTCCAGTTACGGGATCATGCGCCACGAGCGAGCCATCCTTCATCGGCGCCCAGACAGAACCTTGCGCTGCGAAGGGCGGGGCGGCAGCCCCGGCTATCGCGGCCATTATCCGCTCACCAGAGCCCGCCGAAAGCGCGAAGATCGTGCCTCGGGAGTAGCCCCAGACAGAGCCACCCACAACAAGCAGATCGTCGAAGATCGATTTGACCGATGGGTCCGCGCTCTTCGCCCACAGAATGGCCCCCGACGCGAGATCCGCCGCAACTACCAGCCCCTTGCGGTCCGCAAAGTACACTCTTCCATTCGCGACGGTGGGCGCGAGCGCCACGGGTTGCAGGGCCGGCGAAGGTACGGAGAAGAGCTCTTTGCCGCTCACCGCGTCGATCCTGACAAGGTGCCCGTCGGGCTGCGCAACTACTAGAGAGCCATCGACGACGGCGGGCGTCATCTCTGAACCATTGGGGATTGCCATTGTCCTGCGCTGTTTCCCGCTCGCGGCATCCAGGGCCTCGAATCCCGACGAACAGCCGACGAATATTTCACCGCCGCTAATGGCGGGCCGCTGGCCGAAGATAGCGAAGGTATCCTTTTCGAGCGCCACGGTAGTGCGCAATGAGCCGTCGGCGAGCGAAAGAATACTGATGTTTTTATCCCCGGCAACGTAGACCATGTCCTGAGTCAGGACGGGGCAGGCGTTGCTGGAGAAGCTATTGCCTGTTGCCGTCTTCCAGGCGAGCCCTTTCGGCGTTACCCGGTAAACGTAGCCCTGTGCGTCTAGGAAGACTGCCCCGCCTTCGGCTGAAAGTGCCGTGCCGATCGGCGTGCCTCCTCCTACTGTGAAACGAGCGAAGACTGGAAGAGCTTTCGGCTCCGATTGCTGTAGTGAAGCCACGGAAGCCGAGGTCGACGCAGACATCTCGCTCGAAGTTATGGCCTTCAAGACTACCGTCCGCTTTTCGCCCGTTTTAGCTTCCGCGTGGATTTCTTCCTGGTAGCTCTCGTAGCCCCCCCGGTTGACGAGGAGGTGTAT
>Ga0326727_10007115_pt1 | contig 29971 bp, 32 predicted proteins | sample MB2enrmetagenome_FD_207643 | JGI IMG/M metagenome (GOLD analysis project Ga0326727, IMG submission 207643) | Lab enriched peat soil microbial communities from McLean, Ithaca, NY, United States - MB29MY | ecosystem: Environmental > Terrestrial > Soil > Wetlands > Peat | place: USA: New York... | reverse complement strand
AGTTATGCGCCCCTTATGCGGCGGTGCTGGACATCGACCGCAGCCGGTTGCCCGCGGCGGCCACGGTGGCGGGCTGGGACAGCGGGCAATTCGTCGCGGCCGTGAGGCACGACCCGGCCAACCCGGCTTACAATCCCAGTGCGCGCCAATTGTTGCACGTGGCCTACAAAATCGCCGCGCAGATGGGCAAGCGTTACTTGAAGGCCCTGGAGCACTACCAGGATTCCGTGGCGGCCAACGTCACGCAGAACCTCTACGAACGGCACGTGCAGCCGCTCTTTTTGGCGGAAGATTGACATGAAATTCATTGACGATAAGTTCCTGTTGCACAACCGCGCGGCGCAGCGCCTCTACCGGCAATTCGCCGAAGGCCAGCCGATCTTCGACTTCCATTGCCATCTGTCCCCCAAAGACATCGCGGAGAACCGCCAGTTCCGCAACCTCTTCGAAATCTGGCTGGAAGGGGACCATTACAAGTGGCGCGCCATGCGCGCCAACGGCGTGGCGGAGGAGTTCTGCACCGGCGCGGCCGAACCGTTCGCCAAGTTTCGCGCCTGGGCCGCCACGGTGCCGCATACCCTGCGCAATCCCCTTTTTCACTGGACCCATTTGGAGCTCAAGCGCTACTTCGGCATCGACGAACTCCTGGACGAGGAAAGCGCCGCCCGCATTTGGAAAACGGCCAACGAACAATTGGCCCGCCCCGATTTCTCCACCCGCGGCATCCTCAAAAAGTTCAACGTCTCCACCCTTTGCACCACGGACGATCCGACCGACAACCTGGCTTACCACAAGAAAATCGCCGCCGACGGCCTGGCCACGCGCGTCTTCCCCGCCTTTCGACCGGACAAGGCGCTGACGGTCAGCCAGCCGGCCGCCTTCAACGCCTGGATCGCCCGCCTGGAGCAGGCGGCGAACATGGAAATCGCCCACCTGGATGATTTTCTGGCCGCCTTGCGGCGGCGCCATGACCACTTCCATGAGCAGGGCTGCCGCCTCTCCGACCACGGCCTTAACCACTGCCCGGCCGGCCTCTGCCCGGACCGGACGGCGGCGGCGATTTTTGCCCGGGCGCGCCGCGGCCAGGCGGCTTCGCCGGAGGAGGAGGCCCAATTCGGCATGCACATGATGCTGCATTTTGGCCGGTGGGACGCGGAGAACGGGTGGGTCAAGCAACTGCACCTCGGCGCCCTGCGCAACAACAACTCCCGCCTCCTCCAACAACTGGGCCCCGACACCGGCTTTGACTGCATCGGGGACTTTCCCCAAGCCCAGGCCCTGGTGCGTTACCTCGATCTGCTGGAGCGCGAGCGCAGCCTGCCCAAGATCATCGTCTATAACAATAATCCTGTTGACAACTACGTCTTCACCACCGTCATCGGCAGTTTCCAGGACGGCACCATTCCCGGCAAATTGCAATTCGGTTCCGGCTGGTGGTTCCTGGACCAGAAGGAAGGCATCGAGTGGCAGCTCAACGCCCTCTCCAGCATCGGCCTGCTCTCCCGCTTTGTCGGCATGGTCACCGATTCCCGCTCCTTCATGTCCTACCCCCGCCACGAATATTTCCGCCGCGTCCTCTGCAACCTCCTCGGCCGTGAAGTCCAGCAGGGCGAATTGCCCAATGATGAAGCCTTGCTCGGCACCATGATCCGCAACATCTGCCACGGCAACGCCCGCCAGTACCTGGCTCTGCCTGAAAAACGGGAGATCGCCGGCGTCCGCCCCGGCGTCCGCGCCAATGGCCGGTCCCCGCGCCCGCCCGAGCGCGCCACCGCCTAGCCAGGTCCGTCACGGCTCCTTCTGGCCGGAGCGGATGATGGATTTGCGGTAATGGCTCAGCGTCGTGCCCGTCGTGTTCTTGAACGCCACCGAAAAGGAGTTGGCGCTCTGGTAGCCGCACATCCCGGCCAGCACCTCGATCTTATGCTCGGAATCGGCCAGCAACCGTTTGGCTTTTTCCATGCGCAGCCGCTGCAGTTCCTGGCCGGGCGTGCGCCCGACGTGCTCCAGGAAGGCCTTGTGCAGGCCGCGCCGCGACATGCCCGCCACGTTCAGCAGGTCCTTGACCCGGATCGGCTCATGGAAATGCTCCCAGATGAAGCGCAACCCGTTGGCCACACCTTTATGCTTGACTGCCAGAAGGTCGCTGCTTTTCCGCGTCACCACCCCGACGGCCGGGACACGGACGATGCGCGTGGAGGTCCGTTTGCCGTTCATCAAGTCCTCCAGCAGGGCCGAGCCGGTGTAGCCGAGCGTTTCCAGGTTGGTATCGACGCTGGAAATGGGGGTATGCATGGCGTCGGGCGCCAGCAGGTAATTTTCCGCGCCCACAATGGCCACCTGTTCGGGCACGGTCAGGCGGGCCAACTCGCAGGCTTCCAGAACTTCCAGGGCGTGCAGGTCGTTGGCGGCAAAGACAGCCAGGGCCTTGGGGGCCTGTTTGAGCCGGGCGGCCAGCCAGCTTCGCTTGCGCGTCCACTGTTCGCGGCCGGTGTTGTACTCGGAAGCGCGGTTCCAGCGCAGCCACTCGCAGTCGTGGCCCGCCCGCCGCAGGGCCGTCAAAAACCCCTCCCCCCGCTCCAGGTAGGACCAATTGTCCTCGTCGCTGTAGAACATGAAATGGCGGAAGCCGCGCGAGAGGAAATGCTCCGCCACCAATTGCGCCGCGTGCGCGTGGTCTTCCAGCACCCGGGCAAAGTGCAGGTGCGGCCGCCGAAAACTCAGGTCCACCGTCGGCTTGGCCGTGTCCGCGACGAATTCCGCCAGGTCATCCCCCGCCCCCAGCCAGGCCAGGATGCCGTCGCCTTCCCAACCCCACGGAATCACCTTTTCCCGCGCGTAGTTGCTGGACAGGTGCCAGTGATGTTCCTGGGCGAATTTTTCAATGCCCCGGTGCAGCCGGTAATCGTACCAGCCCAGCATAATCAGCACTCGTTTCTGGCGTCGGCGAGTCATGTTCATTCATTTCCCGGCGGGAGCGGGGGGGGTAAGTCCTCGCGCCGCGCGCCGGGAGTTGTCTCCTTCAATGGTCATTCAATGAGGCGGCTTGAACCAGCGGCGTTCCCTCCGCCAGCGTGCGGCTGCGCAAGCGCGCGGTATCGATTTCGGCGGCGTTGCGCAGGGTCAGGGCCGGCCCTTCCTGCGGGTCGATTTCAACATCGTAAAAGGAAACGCGGCGCGCGTTGGCGCAGGTGAACCCCTTGCGGGCGGTGATGCGGACGTGGCTGAAGGCGATGTCCTCCACCGGCATCTCGCGCAAGCCGGTGATGCTGCCGGCGTCGGCCGCGCCGCGCGCCGTGATGTTGTCAAATAGAAAATCGTGGAAGCGGGGCGTGCCTTCGTTGACGGGCAACTGGTCGGCGGGCTTGTCCCCGCCCATGTAAAAGGTGGTGATGACGAAGGGGTGGGGAACGTTCTCCATCGTGATGTTGGCGGCGGTGAATCCCTCCACCACCCCGCCGCGGCCGCGTTGCGATTTGACCCGGATGCCAATGTCGGTGCCTTGAAAGACGCAATTGGCCACCGCCACGTTCCGGACGCCGCCGGACATCTCGCTGCCCACGGTCACGCCGCCGTGGCCGCGCAGCATCACGCAATTGGCGATGGTAATGTCTTCGTCCGGCCGCCCCATCTGGCGGCCCGCCGCCCCCAAGCCCGACTTGAGCGTCACGCAGTCGTCCCCCACGTCAATGCGGCAATTGATGATCTGCACGTTGCGGCAGCTTTCCGGGTTGATGCCATCGGTGTTGGGCGAGGGCACGGGATTTTCAATCGTCACGCCGTCCACCCGCACCTTTTCGCAAAACAAGGGGTTGACCGTCCACATGCCGGCGTTCCGCAGATTGAGCTTCTCGATCACCACATCCCGGCAGTGGATCAGCCGGATCAATCGCGGACGGCCATGCTCGACCTTCCCGGCCTCCGCCCTCTCGGCCGGAGTGGCCGGGCCGGCCATGCCGCGCCTTGGATTGGCCAGCCAATGGCGTTTCCACCACGCCTGGCCCTGGCCGTCGATCGTGCCGCGCCCGGTCAGGGTGATGTTTTCCGCCTCGTCGGCATAAATCAGGGGGGCGATGGTTTGGGCCGTCTTGTCCCACGGATCGTCAATCAAAAGGTAGTCGCCCGGCTCTTCGCTCCCCAGCAGCGTGGCCCCCGCCTCGATTTGCAAGCTGACGTGGCTTCTCAACACCACCGTGCCCGTCAAATATCTGCCGGGCGGCACATAGACCGTGCCGCCGCCCTTGGCCGCGCAGGCCTGGATGGCCTTGTTGATGGCGGCGGTGTCCAGGCGCCGCCCGTCGCCGGCCGCCCCGTAGTGCCGGATGTCAAAGAGACGGGGCGCTGGCGCCGCCGACATGGTCAGCGCCAGCGCCGTCCAACCAGCAAGAATCAGTATTCTGGAAAACATGGCCGTTTATTTCATTTTCACGTTCTTGAGGATCAGCGGCTCGCCTTGTTGCACTTCGATCTTGACGTCCTTCATCTCCACCTCCGCGGCGTTCTGCACCAGCAACCCGGTTGCGGCCTTGAGATGCACGTTGGCCAGGCTCACGTCGCGCACCGGGGATTCGGGCAGGCCCACGATCAAGCCGGCCCCTTCCGGGCCGCTTCCGGCCAGGTTCTCGATGCGGATGCCGCGATAGGAGGGCGTCAGGGGGGTGATGGGCCGCGCCGTGTCGTCCGCCGGCACTTTCGGGTAGTAGCAGGCAATGTCGATGGGACGCCGCACGTTGGTCATCGCCAGGTCCCTGCACAAAATATCCTCAACGCGCCCGCCCTTCTCCCGGTTCGATTTGATGCGAATGCCGCTCACCGTTCCGTCGAAAGCGCAATGGACCACCGTGAAGTTGCTCACGCCGGCGGTCGTCTCGCTGCCAATCGAGATGCCGTGCCCGTGCCGGCAGACGCAATTGGACACCAGGATGTCCTCGCAGCAAAAATCGCGGCCCGGCACGGAATGCCCCGCTTTGACGGCCACATTGTCGTCGCCCACGTCCAGCAGGCAGTTTAGAATGCGCACCTTCCGGCACGAGCCGGGGTCGATGGCGTCGGTGTTCGGCGAATCCCCCGGCGCCAGGATCGTGACGTGGTCGATCACCACATTCTCGCAGTCCGTCGGCACGAGGTGAAAACTGGGCGAGTTGCGCAACGTCACGTCCCGCACCGTCACGCCCCGGCAATGGTTGAAATTGACCATCTTGGGACGGCGGCGCGGCTCGGCAGCGCCGGTCTTCTTCGCTTCCTTGACCGCCGGCCACCATGGCGCGCCCGCGCCGTCAATGATGCCGGACCCGGCGATGGCAACGTCCGTCAACCTGTCGGCGTTGATCAGGCCGACCACTTTGCCCTTGGCGTTGAGGTAATCGGCGAATGTCTCCGTGCCTTGCAAGACCGCCCCGGCGTCCAGTTGAAGTGTCGTGTGGTTGCCGCGCAGATGCAGCGGCCGGCTCAGATACGTGCCCGGGGCAAGCTGGACCGTGCCGCCGCCGGCCTTGGCGCAGGCATCGATCGCCTTCTGAATCGCCGCCGTATCCAGCGTCCGGCCATCCCCTTGCGCGCCGTAATCGCGGACATTAAACGTCGCCGCCCGGCACAGGATGCAGCCAGCCAAAAACGCCGGCAAGGCAAGGGCCAGGACGCAGAGCCATCGGCTATTTCGTGGGAAGCTCATGGCAATTTGTGATTCATGTCTTGCAGCGTGAGCGTAGCGGCTCCGGGGCGGCAAGTCATGCTTGTTCTCGTGCAAACGACCGTGAAAAAAGGGCACTGCCGCCACTTTGACGGCACATTAGGCCGGGAGGCCCGGCCTTGGCGGCGCCGCAAGGAACGAGACCCCAAACCGGCGCCGTTCCCATATTTCACGGCGATTTGCACAAAAGTCCCTTTGAATATCCCGTTTGACAAGAGTAGATTATCAGCCATGAGTCACAGAATGAAAAGCGCCAGGCCCCGATTGGCGAGTTTCACCTTGATCGAATTGTTGGTCGTCATTGCCATCATTGCGATCTTGGCCGCCCTTCTCCTGCCGGCGCTGGCCAAGGCCAAGAGCTCCGCCTATAAAATCGGTTGCTTGAACAACTGGAAACAAGTCGGCATCGCCCTGCACATGTACTGCGACGACAACAGGGATTATTTCCCCCCCGGCCCCAACGCCACCAATTACGCCGGCCTGCAGCAGACTGAATTGCCCTGCTATAACGGCGCCGACAGGGACTTTGGGAAAAACCTTCCCTATTACCTGCCGGTTTATCTGAAGCAGCCCGCGCCGCAATCGATGGGTCATTCCACCAATGTCGTCCAACAATTCGTCTGCCCCGCTTATTTGCATAATTGCCCCGGCAACTCGCAAAACAACTACAACCCGGTGAGCGACTTTTTCGGCGAAGCCTATTCCTTTTCGGTCACTCGAACCAACAACTATCCCAACGATCTATTGACGAACGTGGGTTTGCCCTTTGGGAATGGCGATCTGGGCACCTACGCGTCCCAATGGTCGGTGAATTTGAACAACATTGCCGCCAAGGCGGCTTTGTCCATCGTCTGGGCGGTGGCGGATTTTGACTGGCAATGTGTGAAGAACCCCGTCAACTTGGGCTCAGCAGAGTATGACAACTCTCCCATGAAACCGTCCCACGGTGATACGCGGAATTTCCTCTACTTTGACTTTCATGCCGCCGGCAAAAGGGTCACCAGCTACACCAACTATTAGGGCACAGTTGGGGCTCTCCTTTCGCCTTCCTCTTTACATGCTTGCGCCCATCCCGGCGCCCTGGATTTCCAAGCGAAATGGCGGGGCATGGCGATGCACAAATTTCAATGTGCCGGGCACAACTTAATGAACTAATCTCGTTGCATTTGCGTTGAAAATGGGCGATTATGGCGACAGAAGAAAAAAGCCCTGACAACAATGCTTAACGACTTGAAAACCAGCCACAAGCTTATGAAACTTCCCAACCGCCTTGCATTTACGGTGGCCGCCATCGCCGTCGCGTCCCTGTGCTGCCAAAGCGCCCGCGCCCAGCAGCTCTTGTTCTCGGAGGGATTCGCCTATACGCCCGGCAACGGTCTTGCCAACCAGGTCAACCCCAGCACCGGCAACTCCTGGGTCAACGGCAACGTCAGCGAGCTGCAGATTGGCAGCGGGCAGTTGTCTTATTCAGGGCTGCAGACGTTGTCGCCCGCCTATGAACTGACCTATACTTCGTCCGGCATCTCCAGTGCCAGCTACACCACTTTCGCCAATCAGACCAGCGGCAGCATCTATTACTCGTTTCTGATTGATTGCACCAGCCTTCCCACCGCCAATCAGTACATTACCGGCTTGGATCCAAATACCGCCACCGGCCCGGGCGGCAGCAGCGATCCCATGTCAACTTATGTGGGAACTTCAGCCGGCGGCTGGAAGATCGGCGTTAGAACCACGGGGGGCAACACCGGCGCCCAGTATGTCGGCGGCCTGGTTTTGAGTCAAACTTACTTCGTCGTGGAAGAATTGACCTTGGGCTCCGCGCCGCAGGTTAACCTCTATCTGGATCCGGTCCCCGGTGCCGGCCAGCCGGGAACGCCCAGCGCGACGCAGACAGGGACCACCGCCCAAAACGCAGTGGGTGAGGTGGGCTTCAAGGCCCAGTCCGCGACCACGCCGGGCAATTTTGAGATTGGCAATCTTCTCATCGCCACGGACTGGGCGGATGTGACCCCGGCAGCCTCGGTGGTGCCCGAACCCAATACCGTGGCCCTGCTGGGCGGCGGCTTGGTGCTCTTGCAGGCCGGCTGGCGCCGCTTTCAGAAGCGCGGCTGACCCTCAAGTCAGGGATTCCACAATTGATGAGGCGACAGCACTTTGGCCGGATCGGCTAGCTCAGCCGCTTCATTTTCCTTCAATTGCCGCGATGCCGGATGGCGCCGCGTCACATCGAGCGGCTTCCCCTGCAGGTCGGTGCTGTGGTACTCCGCGAAAAACAGGCGGCTCAGATTTGTCCCCTTGATTTCCCAACCCGCCGGCGGCACGTGCGCCCCCATCCGGCAATTGATGAACACCGCCTGGCTGTAGGGAAACCGCTCCGCGTCGATCCGCGCCAGCAGGCACTTCGTCACCCCGGGCGCTGACGTTAATTTGCACCCTGCGAACACATACCCCCCCCGGCCCTCCTCATTCCTCGCCTGCAAGTAATAGCCATTGTGGACGGCCTCGAGTTCGCACCGGTCAAAGAAGGCGCCGCCCTGTCCCCAGATAAAGTCCACGTCCCCTTCCACGTGGCAGTTGGTGGCATAGACGCTCCCGCTCAACAGCAGCGTGTCCTGGAAGCTGAGGAAGTCGTCGTTCCGCAGCACGCAACGGTCGCCTTTCACGCGCAAGGCTTCGGCCTGGGACCCTCCATAAGGCGTGGTGTTGCGCACCGTCATGTTCTCCAGCACAAAATCGTTTGCCTCAACGCTCACCAAGGCGCGCCCCGAGCGGCCGGGGTTGAACCGGTCGTTGTTGCGCCCGGCGATGATGGCGCCCCGCCGGTCTTCGCCGATAAAATGGATGCGGTTCTTGTCCGATGCGATGCAGACCATTCCTTCATAAACGCCCTTGCGGACAAAAATCTCCACCGCCGACTGGTTGTCATCCGGGACATAATCCACCGCGCCCTGCGGCGTGCAGAAATCGCCCGTGCCGTCGGCGGCCACGATCAGGCGGGTCCGGCCTTTGGGCAGGGCGGGGCGCGTGGCAAACTGCCAGGCAGCGTCGTTGGTGAACCCTCCAAACTCCTGGCCGCTCCCGCTTCTGAAAACCCCCGGCTCAATCGTGACGTAATACTTTTCGCCGGGATTCAGCGCGTGCGAATGCAGCGTCACCGACGCCACATTGCCCGTGATCCGGATGGCATCGTAGCGCAGCAGTTTGCCGCCAAAACTGTTCGTGAACCCGGCGCCGCCCAGGTCCAATGCGTCCGCCGGCTTGTGGTCCGCGGCGCGATAGACGGCGATCCTGCCCCTGTCCCCCACGACAACAGACTCGTTGAACACCAGCCGCAGAGGGGTGTCGGAGCAGACATTGGCCGACTGGTTGGCGGGAAACAACTCCGTGACAGCCGGCTGGGCCTGGCAGCAAGTTGTCAGCGGAACAAGAAAAAATAAAAGGGAACAGACCGCGATTGCGGTGCAAAACTTCATGGGTGACACTTCGCGGCCGCTACGAGCCGCCCCCCATGCCCCGCATCCCCCCTGTCTGCGGGGCATGGCTGAGCCGCGTCCATGTCGGTTATGGAGCTTTCAGTTCGAAGAACTGCTGTCGGTCGCTGGGGTTAATCGCGCCGGTGATGACGGCGGTGTAAGTGCCGCTCGACCCCGGAGTAAAGGTTCCGACTGTGGCCCAGCTCGCAAATGGCGTCGTCAGGTTCGTGCTCATCAACACCGTGTATTGAACCCCGGACGCGGCATTGTTGATCGTGACTGACAAGGTGGTGCCCGAAACGCTGTAACCAGTAATGTTGGGCGCACTCGCGGTGACGGCCGGGGTGCCGTATTGGAGCAGGACCTCGGTTCCAGCGGCGTTGGTGGCGATGTTGAACTGGGCGGCATTGCCTGGCGCTGTCCCCAGCCAAGCCGGATTGGTGATAAACATAGACTCGGAAACGGTGCCGCCGCCGGTCACGTTATAAAGGACATAGGGCGTATTGGTGGACAACGTGCTGAGCGGGTTGATGACAATCTGGGCGCCGTTGGGATGCAGGATGGAGCCGGGACCGCCGCTCACAACGATCTGGCTATTCCCGGCCGAGCCTGGCGTGCTGTTCAGGCTGAAGATATTGGAGGAGAGCGCCCCGCCATAATTGAGACTGCCGCTAAAGGTGAGGGTGGCCCCGCTGTTGGTGGAACCGGGAATGATGAGCGATGTGCTGCTGGCAGTCACATCCCCGATGACCGTGCCGGAACCTTCCAAAATGTCTTCCGCGGCAAAGGTCCAGCTATTGGACGGCGCCGCCGAGACATTGAACTGGCCCGAGCTGCCTAATACAATGGTGTTGCTCGTGCCTGAAAGGGTGCCGGTGGAAGCCAGATTCAGGGTGCCATTGATGGTCACCGTGCCGCAGGTGGCCCCAGGGACGGTGGCGGAATAGCCTGCTCCATAGTTCACCACCAGCGCGCTCGTCAAGTTGACCGTCGCGCCGCTGTCCACTGTCCAGTTCCAACCCACCGGGCTGTTATTGGCTCCGTTGATGGCCAAGGTCTGCGGGCTGGCGCCGATGAAGTTGACGTTTCCCACAGCGGTGGCGCTGTTGATCTTGATGGCCGCGGTGCTGTCCACCCAGAAGTTTCCACCCACATTTATGGTAACAATCCCGCTGGAGGCGGTCGGGGTCCACGTCACGTTTGTCAGTCCGATATTGTTGCTGACAGTCACCGCGTAGCCCGAATAGGGGAAGTCATTGTTGGTGCAGGTCGAATCGCTGGCCGTCATGTAAAAATCATGGGCCACGATGAACGAACCGGCTTCAGAGGAACTGCCCCATTTGTGATTGTTCCCTTCGCCGGGCCAGTTCCAGATGAAGTCCCAGAAAGTTTGGCCGGGCAATCCCTTGGGAACGCCGCCAAAGCCGCTGGCCACGGCTGTCGGCGCAATCAGGCAGGTTGAACCGGGCATCCAGGTGGCATGTGGAATGAAGCCCTTGACGTCGGACGGATTGAAGTTCATGACAAAGAGGCTGTTGCTCTTGAAGGTGATGGCGTTGGAAACATACGTGCCTAAACCGATGTTGGTATAGCCGGGGCCGGTGAAGTTGTCATTCGCGGCCGAGCCGTTATTGGTCATGGTGGAGCCGCTTTCCATGACAATTTTGGCGCCGGTGTCCAGAAAGAAACAGGGTTCGTTGCCATTCTGCAGGCCGAAGTTGCCAAAGACATCCATATCCGGGGTATGCAGGCTCCCCAGCTCGTTGGTGCCGCTCGCAAAGAGGAACGAGGCGTTGCTCTGCACGATGACGCCGTCAATGAGGTTGGAGGAGGCGCCGTTGCTGGAATTGGTCATGGTGGTGCCGGTCAGGATGGTGATGAGACCGGTGTTGGCGCTCGGATAGCTGGTGCCCGCGGTAGTGCCGCTCTCCACGACCCAGCCGGAACCGGTGTACATTTCCCACGTGTTGGACGTGCCGAGTGAGTTGGGATTCAAGTTGTCCCAGTCACCACCGCCGCCGATCAGAGTGGTGGCGCTGGCCCAGTCGCCGACGCTGGGCGAAGGCGGCAACTGCGCACGCGCCAGAGTGCAGGCGAATGCCAAGGCCGCTACCAGGCTGATTTTCAACATTTTCCCAAAGGGTTTTGAGGCGTTGTTCATAGTTTTAAGGGTGTTATTTACTTCTAACATCGTCCTCAATTTCAGGCGCAAAATCAATGCAATTCGCCCGTGAAAATGTCCCCAAAACAGTGAAATTTATGCACCAAAATCCCCTGCAATTCACGTCGGGCCGGCAACTTTGTCAGGGGGCGCTTGTCGGCGCCTTCCCAACAGGCGCAACCGGCGGGGCCATAGGGCGGCCTGGGGCTGTGCGGAAAAGACTCGGATGCCGGACTGCCGGGCGGCCCATTGCCCTTGGGCCGGAAGGGTCCTAGGAAGCCACGATGGGCGGCAAGGCGGCGTCAGGCACGCCCAGAATCCATTGCGGCTCTTCTTCGAAGGCAAGGACCCGGGAAGGATATTGTTTCTGGTTGGCCAGCGCCACGGTTTTGCAAAGGAACGTCAAGCCGTTGGCGGCAGGAATCTGCCACACGTTCGGAGCGACCCGTTGAATCTTCTTGTCGCCTCCGGAAGCAGGGGCTTCGAGCTTTTGGAGGAAATCCAGCCATTCCGCCTGCCTGGCCTTAGGCTCGCCGGCGGCGGGTTTTGGCGATTCAATAATCAAAAGGAACGACGTCATGGCGGGAATGAGACGCCAAAAGCGCGCGACTGTCAAGGTTGCGGCCCGGCGGCATTGCCGCGGATCTTGCCCCGGCGGAATTTCCTTGCGTTCATCGTGAAAGTCATTGAGAGTTTGACCCAGACCCGCCGGACGTTGTGAAGCGGGCCGTCGAAACTGGACATGCAAGAACTGAGATGCCCGATCAGGCTGAGCGATTTGAGAACACAAAGAAACAGAAAGCAGGACCCCTATGAGCAAACAAACACAAGCAACTGGTGAAGAAACGGGCCAACTGGCCGAAGATGCGCGCGCCTTGATGGCCGCCACCGCCGACGTGGGCGGAGAAAAAGTCGCGGAAGCCCGCCGGCGTCTGGCCGCCGCGCTGGAGCGCGCCAAGGAATTCGCCGGCCGCGTGCGCGACAGGGCCGTCGAAGGCGCCAAGGCCGCCGATGAAGCGGTGCATGAGCATCCCTATCAAGCCATCGCCATCGGCGTCGGTTTGGGGCTCATTCTCGGCTACGTGCTCGGCCGCCGCAACCGCGACTGACGGCCCCATGGAACAATCCACGACCAGCCTGGGACAACTGGCCGGGACCACGAAGGATTTGGCGCGGCGGCTGGTGATCATCGGGGAAAACCGGCTTGAACTGCTGGCAGTGGAGGTGCAGGAAGAGCGCCAGCGTCTCCTGCGCGCCCTCTTGCTGGCGCTGGGCGCGATGGTCTTTGGCCTGCTGGGCGGCATGACGCTCACGGCCGCCATCGTCCTCCTGTTGCGCGCCTACCCGCCCGCCACCGTGCTCCTGGCCTTGACCGTCCTTTACGCAGGAGCGGGCTTGGGCCTCTACTGGCGGCTCATGGGGCTGTTGCGCACCTGGGAAATCCTGGCCGCCTCCTTGGACCAACTGCGAAAGGACCGCGCCTGCCTGGAAAAGATCTTTGAATGACCCCGCTCGAATCGCGCAAACAACTGCTGATTGTGGAAAGCGAGTTGAACCGCGTCCAACTGGCCGCGGACGCGGCGGCGCTGAAGGCGGACGTTCGCACGGTGCTCGGCCGGGCCAAATCCTTCAGCACGATCGCCTCGTCGGCGGCCATGCTGCTGAGCGCCCTGTCGGCCTTCCGGCGCCGCCCAAGCGCCCAAGCGGCGGAGGGGGGCGCGAAACGTTCCTGGCTGCAAATCCTGCTCCGCGGGGCGGGGCTGCTTTCCTCCATCTGGCTGGCCCTGCGCCCCCCGCGCGACCCGGACGGCCATTGATTCGCAATGAGATTCTTCAGTTCTGACAGGAACGACGGGATGGTCGAGGCGCTGAAGAGCATCCCGATCTTTCACACGCTAAACCGCAAGGAGATTCGGGAGGTGGAAGAACTCCTTTACGAGCGTGTTTATGAGAAGGACGAAGTGGTTTTCGAGGAAGGCGACGCCGGACACGGCGTGTTCATCGTCGTCAGCGGCAGGTTCCGGGTGAACCCCAGCCACGGTTCGCTGAAGTCGGTGAACTTGGAGGTCGGCCCCGGCGAATCGGTGGGGGAGCTGGCGCTGTTCGACGAGGGGCCGCGCAGCGCGACGGTGGTGGCGTCGGAGCGCACGGTGGCGGTGGCGTTGTTCCAGGCGGAGTTTGCCACCTTGCTCATGAAGAACAAAAGCATCGGAGTCAAGGTGCTGCTGGAAATCGGCCGCATCCTCAGCCGGCGCGCCCGCCAATTGCTGCAAGACGAAAAGCACGCTCCGACCTTATGACCAAAATCCCGCAGCCCGGCGCGGCGACCCTGGTGGTGGTGGTTTTGGTCACAACCTTGTTGCTGCGCCTGTTCCAGGAAATGATCTGGCTGGTCCTGCCGCTGCTGCTGGCCTTGCTGCTTTTTTACACGCTGCGCCCCGTGGTGGACGCGCTGGCGGTTCGCGGGATGCATCGCGAGACCGCCGCCAAAGCGGTCTGCCTCTTTCAATTGGTGGTGTCCGCCATCCTGTTGGTCCTGGCGCTGATCTTCCTGTCCAGGACCGGCGGGTCGCAAGACAGCCTGACCCGCTACCTGGCCGGCGGGCAGGGGTTGCTCCGGAAAACCGCCCAGGCGCTGGAGCGGGTTGCCCCGCTCGCCAAAAACCTGCATTTGGAGGAGAGCCTGGATGACCAGCACGTCAAGGAGTTTGGCGATAAATTTGTCGAAAAGAATCTTCTCCCCATTTCCTTGCAGTTGCTGGGATGGATGCCGTCGGTGCTGCTGGTGCCCTATATCACCTACTTCATGCTGACCCAGTCGGGGCGGTTCAGGAAATACCTTATCCAAAGCGTGCCCAACGCGTTCTTTGAAAGGGCGTTGTTGCTGTTTTCCCATTTGGACACCAGCCTGCAGAGCTACTTTCAAGGGTTGATGGTGCTGACGTTTCTGGAGGGCACGTGTCTGGCGGTTGGCCTGGCGCTGGTGGGGATGCCGCATGCCCTGTTGCTCGGAGTGACGGCCGCTTTTCTGGCGTGGGTCCCCTATCTGGGCTCCATTGTGGGCTGCGTCATGGTGGTGTTGGTCGCTGCCACGGATTTCCCCGACAAGCCGTGGATGGCGTATGCCTGCCTGGGCCTGTTCCTGGCGGTGCGGATGCTGGATGATTTTGTGTTTATGCCAATGACAGTCGGCCGCCAGCTTCACGTTCACCCTTTGTTGAGCGTCCTGATGCTCTTTTTGGGCGCGGCGGTGGCGGGAGCGACGGGGCTGCTGTTCGCGCTGCCCCTCTTCGGGGTGATGGCGGTGATCGGGGAGACCACCGCCCAGATTGTGACCGACCAAAGGTTGAGGGCGCGCTACCGGGCGTCGCGCCAATTGGCCGCCGCCACTGGGGGCTGAGGCCACCCGGCCGATGGCCCGCTTTGAGTCTGCGGTGTCTCGCGGCTTTTTCCTGAAGGCAAGGGACGGCAAGCGACCGAAGGGACGATATGGACGCAGGCGCCTGGCGCTTCTGCTTTAATTCAATGGCAGGCGCTTTAGATCGGCATTGATGTCGGCCATGATGGTGCGAAGGTCCTCGTCCCAGGCGGCGGCCAAGGGAGTGGGCGCCGCCTTCGCGATGGCGGTCCTGTGGGAGCACACTTTGTCCAACAGCACCCGGCCAGTCCCGTTCCGGGCCAGTTCGTAAAGTATAAAATGAATCTCCAGCGCCCCGGCCGGCGCGGCTGATTTGCGGAAATCGCCGTAAAGCTCGTTGACGGCCACCTCCGCCACCAGGGAAGGCGTCAGGCCGCTGCCCGGCTCCAGGACCGTGCCAAAGGCCCCGCTGGCGCGCAGCCAGGCGCAAATGGGCTCCTCCAGCGCCTGGGCGGGCGGGATGAAAAACGCGGCGTAAGGATCGTGTTCGTAAGCGTTCTCCCCCGTTCTGTAGGTGAAGGACCGGCTTTGAAACAGGGGCGCAACCGTCACGCGCCGCAACGCGACCACGTTGGTCCTGGTGGCGGCGGCTCCCGGGTCCGCCGGCAGGGCAAAGGCAAAACTCTGGCTTTTCCAGGCCGATTCGGAACTGCACCCGCAGAGCGCGGCGGCGGCCAGCGCAACGAGTGCGACGGAGCAAAACGGGACGCGCCCCGCGCGCGCCGGCGTTTGGATTTGGGGAAGTTCTTTAGACATGAGTCATCTCCTGTCATCTCTTGGGCGGTTCTTCCGCGCTGCCCGCCGGCCGGGGCGGTTTGCTGAACAGAACGGCGGAGGGCCGCTGTTCCAAGGTATGGAGCAACACGGCCAGCTCGTCGGTGGCGGCCCTGATGTTGGCCAGCGAGGAGTTCAATTCCCCCGTGTCCACGCTGTTGAGGACGCGGCGCAATTCGACGGCGGCGCTGGATAAGCGCGCCTCCAGGGCCTGCGCCTCCCGGCTCAAGGTCGGCACGTCGGCGCCCTTGATGGCGTCCTGGGCGTCGGCCAGGGTGCGCTGCAAACCGCGGTTGGTGTCGCGCAATTCGGCGACGAGCGCGTTGGCGTTGGTGCCAAGGCTGTTGAAATCAATGCGGTTGATGTTGTCCACCACGGCACTGGCCTTTTCGATAAGTTGTTTGGTGCGGTTAAACAGTTCCGACACGTCTATGTCCTGCGTGCGCAGAAGAGTCCGTTCCAGGGCGTCGAAAGCATGGGCAAACTGCGTGGGGGCGGAAGGGATGTAATAATGTTTCGGTTTCCAAGCCACGGGCTTGACCGGGTAAAGCTTCGGATCCACGTATTCGAGCAAAACGAGGCTGGGGCCGAGGAACCCTTGCGGCTCGACCCTGGCCCGAAGACCGCGGGCGACTTCCGCGTCCAGCATTTTCTGGACGTCCTCCCCGCGGGCAAAGACGCCGGCGCTGCGGGGAACCTTGAAGAGAATAACGACCGACCGCCCCTTGTACTGGGGCTGCTCGGCGCCGATAAAACGGATGGCCGTCACCTTCCCGATGGTCACGCCGCGCAACTTGACCAGCGCGCCTTCGGACAGGTTCTCCACGCCGCCGTCGATGTAAGTTTCGAAAACGTCGCCCTCGGCAAAGAAGCTGCCGATGCCCAGCGCAAACAAGGCGCAGACAAAAAGGGCAAAACCCGCCAGCACGAAGATGCCGATTTTGAAATGATTGGCCTGCTCGCTCATGCCGCCTCCCGTTTCAGGAACTGCCGCACCCAGGGTTGGGCGGCGTGATCGCGCAAATAGGACGGCGGCCCTTCCGCCACAATGCCCCGCACCCTGGGATCCAGCACGACGGCGCGGTTGGCCACCGCATAAATGCTGGCCAATTCATGCGTCACCATCACAAAAGTCATGTTCAGCCCCTTGGCCAGCTCCCGGATCAACGCATCCAACCCGGCGGAGGTAATCGGATCCAGCCCGGCGGAAGGCTCGTCCAGGAACAAGATGCAGGGGTCCAGCACGATGGCGCGCGCGATGCCGGCGCGTTTCTGCATGCCGCCGCTCAAATCGGCGGGCCGCTGGGTGGCGGCGGATTCCAGCCCGACCAGCCGCAACTTGGACAGGGCGATCAGGTCCTTGGCGTCGGCCGACAGGCTGGTAAATTCATCCAGCGGCAGGCGGACGTTCTCCAAGGCGGTCATGGAACCAAACAGGGCGCTGCTTTGGTAGAGCACGCCGAACTTGCGCAGGATGCGGAGGCGTTGGGCCCCCTGGGCCTTGGTCAGGTCTTCCCCGGAAATAAGCACCTCGCCCGCAAGCGGTTGATGCAGGCCGATGAGGTGTTTGAGCAGGGTGCTTTTGCCCGAACCGGAAGCGCCGAGAATGGCGAACACCTCGCCGCGCCGCACCTGGAAATTGATGCGGTCCAAAACAACCCTGCCGCCATAGCCCACCGTCAGGTTCCGCACTTCGATCAAATTGGCGCACGGGTCAATCATTGTCGCAAGGTGTAGGTTATCGACGCAATGACCGCGTCGGAAAGAATAATCAGCAGGATGCTGCTGACCACCGAGCGGGTGGTGGATTCTCCGACGGCCTGCGGTCCCACGCCGGTTTGAAGGCCCCGCAGGCAACTGATGGAGGAGACCACCAGGCCAAATACCACGCTTTTGCAGAGGCCCTCCGCCAGATCGCCATAATGCACCGCGGAACGGACTTGCTGCAACACCATCCGCAGCGGAAACCCCAGCGCCAGCATCACCGGCACGCCGCCCGCCAGCCCGGCGAACATGGCGTACATCGTCAGGACCGGCGTCAACAAAACGCCCGCCATGACCCGCTGCACGACCAGGAATTGGACCGGCGACAGGCCCATCGTCTGCAGCGCGTTCAACTCCTCGTTCACTTTCATCGTGCCCAACTCCGCCGCAAAGGCGGAACCGGAGCGGCCGGCCAGCATGATCGCCGCCATGACCGGCCCCAACTCGCGCGACATGACCAGCCCCAGCAGATTGGCCACAAAAACCTGCGCCCCAAGCTGCGCCAGCGGCTGCGCGGACTCGAAGGCGATGACCATGCCCACCAGCCAGGTGATGAGCGACACGATGGGGAGGGCGTTCACACCGGCCACCTCGAACACGCGGAAGACTTCCTTCCAACGCATCCGGCGCGGATGGAAAATACTGCCGGACAAATCAATCGCGACCTCGCCGATGAACTCGACCTGCTCCCGCAAATCGCGCAACCACGACGCGGTGGCGGCGCCTATCTCTTCCAGAAAGGAGCGCCGGCGCGGTTGGTGGGAGCGAAGGGCTTGAAAGTCGGCCAGCGAAAAACTGCCGGAAAGGTTCTGCAACTCGGAACTGAGTCCGCTCATGCGGACGGTCGCGCCGGGCGTCATCCGGCCCGTGTACATATAGTAAAGCAAGGCCAGGCCCGCGCTGTCGCAGGTTAAATTGCTGGCATCGATTTCCAGGCTGGAAATCTCGCCGCCCTTGAGTTCCTTCTCCAAGGCATCCCACGCGCCCGGCGTCGAGGCCACGTCGAGGTCGCCATGCAGGGTCAACAATACGGCGCCCTCGGCCTTGAGGACATCCCAGCGAACGGAAGGATTGACGGCGTCGTTCTCCGGCATTACGCAACCTCTTTCAAGCGGCCCGGCCGCCTGAGTGGCCGTCCGTCCCGGTCCCTGAGGCAGCCCGCCCGGAGCGGATGTCCTCTACGTTTGCGAATGCGCGCCATCAACAGTAAAATAATGAACAGAATTAAAAGCTCAAGCACAAACACATTCAAGACGTCACCGCGCCGCCCTTCTCTCTCGATAATCCCAAATATTAAAATTGCGTTCCCTCCCCCAAACAGGCAGATAAACCAAATGGCTAAAATAATAATTAAGAAGGCAAAAAAGAAAAGAACCCCAAATGCGGCGTTCATGAAACCGGTCCAACCAGACGACAAGCTCGCCCTGGTCGTGGGTGAAAAACCATTGCCCCGGACCGAATTGACCAAAAAGCTCTGGGCCTACATCCGCAAAAATGGGCTGCAGGATAAAAAGATCAGGACCCAAATCAATGCCGACGAGAATTTGAAGTCGGTGTTCAACGGCAAGAAGCAGGTCAGCATGTTCGAGATGACGAAGCTGGTTTCCGGGCATGTCAGGAAATGAGGCCGTTTGGGGGTTGGGCAGAGGCCAGATGATCGGTTCCTGAACCACGTGATACCGCATTTGCCAGAGATTCTTGGTTGGTCTTGGTGTGGGTCTGAACTTGGCCTGGCCTTGGCCAAACGTTCCAAATCAGACGCCACTTCGAAGGACCGCCATTCTTTGGGATTGATTTGGCTGGTCTATCTATTGGCCATCACATTGGGCATTATTGCCGCTTTCAAACTCCGCGAGTGTATGCTCCCCTGGCCAAAGCTGGATCTTGAACTTGGCTGCGGTCTATTTGTGCTTGGTTTGGGTCTGCGCTGGTACTCAATCATTCATCTGGGACGCTTCTTCACCATCAATGTCGCCATCGCCAAGGATCATCACCTGATCGATTCCGGCCCTTATCGCTTCATTCGTCATCCCAGCTACACCGGCAGTCTTACGGCGGTGCTGGGCTTCGCCTTGATTTTTGTGAATTGGGCCTCGCTCCTCATCATTTTTGTGCCCATCTGTGCTGTTATACTGTGGCGGATTCACATCGAAGAACAGGCTCTGGTCGTAGCGTTGGGCGAACGATACTCTGACTACATGCGGCGAACCAAGCGTCTGATCCCGATGATTTATTGAGATGCCCGCCGCAACGAGGCTTCAAATAGCGATGGCTTGTCATTGGACCAAGCTGATCAGGCAATCAGGACACCGGCGCAACTTATCGGGCCGGGGCCGGCGGCAGATCAATCCGTCGTCCTGTGCGCGCAGATTTCCTGGCGGCGTCCAGTATCTCGGTGACAGTGAGGTTCATCTCAAGGGAGGAGAGGCCGGAAGGTTTGATTTCACCGCGAACCACTGAGGCCAGGTAAGAGAGTTGATCCCGGAACGGGCTGGAAGGAGACAGCGCAGGCAAGTCAAGTTCAGCCTCATGCGCACCGGCTTTCCGAAGGCGCACCGAATCCCTTCGTGGAACCAGCAAGTATCCCGTCGTGCCATAGACCTCCATGTCCTTGCGGTCGATTGCCCAGTTCCACGATGCTTGGATGATCCCCTGCGCCTTCGGATAGGCAAGCACCACCGTTGCCTCGTCCTCGACCTTGGGATAAACCTCCGGTTTAATCTGCTGGGTCACGGCAAAAACTGAATTCGGCCGTTGCCCTGCCATCAACCACGTGATGAGATCAGCGCCGTAACAGCCAAAATCCGGCAAGGCGCCGCCGCCATTCAACCTCGGGTCCGTCAGCCATTTCAGGAATGTTTCCGAACACCCAATCTCCTTTGGCCCGCGATGCCCGTCATGCACGACGATTTTGCGCAGATCGCCGATGCCATGCTGCTCGACCGCCAATTCATAAGCGACCTGGTTGGCCCGATACCAGGTCGTTTCGAAATTCACAATGACCTGAATCCCGCCACTTCTAGCTGCTGCCTGGATCGCCCGCGCCTCATGCATATTCACCGCCAGCGGTTTCTCCATCATCACATTGATGTGCAAGGGGGCACACCTTTCCACCACGCGTCGATGATCCAACGTGGTCGTGAAAGCCGCCGCGGCGTCCACATTTGTTTTTGCGAGCAGCGCCGCCAAGGTGGGGTAAAAAAGATCATCAGGCAGCTTGAACCGCTTGGCGTAAGTCGCCGCCAATTCATGATCCGGCTCCACAATGCCGACCAATTGAACATCCGGGCGGTTTTGCGTTAGAGGAATGAATCCGTAAGCGTGATCGTGAACCAAGCCGATCATGGCGATACGGACAGGCGGTTTGACTTCCGCTGACCAAACAGCGTCAATCGACAAAAGAAGACTAAAAAAGATGATGAGTTTTTTCATGACTTGACGGGAGAGTATCAGTTTGGAACTGCTTTTCAATCACAGCCTGAAGCTGTGGGCGTCAATTCCACGCCTAAATCACCATGATCAGCAAGGAGAAAACCCGATTAGCAGACCGTTCTGGGCAATATCCTGAGACGTACACCCGGCCCTCAGGTTCATGCTGGAAGACGAGGGAAACTTTAACGCTTCTGGTCCTGCCTGGTTCTGATTCCCCAAGATAAACGAACTGGACCGCCTCACCCGTTTCCATGGCCTGAATGAACATATTGGCCTGGTCATCGTTGCAGGCCAGAACCAGATTGCGGGGCCTGGCAATCCAGTAAAACAGCTTTTCGGAGGGGAATTCTTGAGGGTCGAGGCTGGGTTTCAACAGGTGCCGGAGCAAAAGATTTCGTCTATTTTTCATATACCCAGATCATAACGGAGCGGATTGGACATTTGCGGTCCATCCGCCGAGTTTTTTTGAGGAATCGGGGGTGTGCTTGCCTTTCTGCCCGGTTCAGGTTTTGCTTCTGGCGACACGCTGATTTAATTCAAAATGAAACAGGCAATTATCGCCACCATTTCAGCCCTTGCGCTCCTGGCTTCGCCTTCCCCCGCAGCTTCGGGGCATTCTCCAAAGCACGTTGAAGTTTACATTACGGCCAAGGATACGGGGCAACGGCTGGCAAAGGCGGGTGAAGTGGAGTTGGTAAACAGCCTGCCGCCGGTTGAGAAGGAGGATTACATTACCGTGGTGATTTCAGAAACGTGATGGATTCCCATGAACCAATACGAATTTTACCTTCGCATCACGGCGGAGCAATACCTGGACTATTATCGAGGAACGGTCCGGCACGTGATGGTTCGATGCACGACTGGACAGACCGTTCAGTTTCCGGCGTCGCTGCTCCAACAATTTGTCACACCAGAGGGAATCACCGGGCATTTCGCGCTGACCTGTGACGAACGCCACCGCAACCCCCGCCTCGAACGGCTGAGATAAGGGTTGATAAAGTCTGCCGGATGGAAGAGGTTGATTGCCGCAATATTTTACTTTTTGTTGATGCTTGATTGAGTTCATCGAAGCAGTCTCGAAACTGCTGGAAGATCCTCATTTGACTCCCTTTTGGAACGAGTGCCTCAATTCCCAACCTCAATACGTGGCGATTCGGGGCCAGGATGGGCCGCAACTTGCCAACCATGTCAATGGATCGCCGGACAGCATCCCAATGGGACGCTCGGCGGTCGAAGCCGTCAACCAGGTTCGTGGAACGACACCCGGCAACTAAAAGAATCCGCCTTCGGCTGGCGGATTCAATTCCCCACCCCAAACCCCAAGCTCGACGTCCTTCAGCCCGTAACCAGTGCGACATCGTCCTTAAGGTCTATTTGGAAGGGTCTGTTTATGATTAAGGAAAAGGTCAGTTTTCGAATCGCTTGCGCCACGCCCAAAGGCCGAGCGCCGGGTTGGAAACATAGAAAATCCGCTCGCCGTCGGCTAGCGTGTTCCAGCCGTCCTTCAGGGCCGCTGGATTATAGCGCCGCCTCGTGCTGGCAAGATCGGCATATTTGAAGCCGACGCTCTCGATCTCCGCGCGTGTCAGTTGGCCGGGGCAATAAGTAATACTGAACCGGCCTTCGCTGGAGCCGTGAATCAGGTGTGCGGCGGCGCTGAGGTTCTCACGCAACTCGCCGTTGGCGCGAGTTGCTGCGAGCGTGGCCGGCGTGCCGCGATACCCGTACTTGCGGATGAGACGATCAATCTCCGGGTCTTCGCCAAACTCTTTGAGACCGGGAGCGAGAACGACCAAGTCACCGCCATCGGCCATGGCCATGCGCGTGCGATAGACGCTCTTGTTGCCAAGCCACGTGCTTTTGTACTCCCCCGGATCGAGATAGACAACCACTTTTTTCAGCGGTTCATCGAGCATCTCAAGATTGACCCCGAGGGACAGATCTGCCGCCTTGGTGAATGCGGAAGCGTCGTCGCCGATAAACAGGCCGCGAACCTGGAGTTTGCCCTGCTCATCGCGGCTGACCACGGTGTGCATGTAAACGATGGGAAGGTGACTCGTGAACTTCTCTCCCGCGTAGTTGAGCATTCTGCGGACCGGTGTGTCGGCCCGCCCCATCATACGTTCCATGCCGTAAGCGGCCCCGACAAAATGGCTCTTGTTGATCCCCTCGGTCCCGCCAGTGCCGACGAAGATATTCTTATTGTAACTGGCCATGCCGATCACTTCGTGTGGCACAACCTGGCCGATTGATAGAATCAAATCATGTTTGCCGGTCCAGATCAGGTTGGCCAGTTGCGCCGGCCACGCGAAGTCCACAGCGCCTTCGGAGACCTCACGCACGAATTCGGCCGGCACTTCGCCGACGGTGGTGACGCCGGTGCGCCAGTTATGCACACGGAACAGACTGGCAGGCACACCGGCGAACATTTCGGCGATTTGCGCCGGGGTCATGGGAGAGTGCGTTCCGAGCGCAGGCAGCACGTCCGCAAGCCGGTCCCCACAATAATCGTAAACCAGACGCGTGAGAACCCCGGCATGGGAATGAAACCGGGTAAAATCCGGCGGGACAACAAGGACCCGGCGGCGTGGCCCCAGTCGCTCCATGGCCTGGGCGATGCCCGCGCGCAAGTCCTCGGTTGCAATTTTGTCGGTTGCGGAACCACGTTCAAAGTAAAGCATACGAAGATGCTCAATTTACCCCGATCCCCGGGGCATCGCAAGCTTTTTGGCAATTCACCGCCGGAGCCCGGAGGCTGCCGGCGGCGATGAAGCCGGTTGAAGCACAGCACCAAGTGCTTCGCAAGTTCGCTATACCGTATACGTGCTGGAGGCGATCCGTCCGCCCGTGCCGGTCCAGTTGGTGTGGAAAAACTCAGCCCGGGGCTTGTCCACCCGCTGGTAGGTGTGCGCGCCAAAATAGTCGCGTTGAGCCTGGAGCAGGTTGGCCGGAAGCCGCTCGGAGCGGAAGCCGTCGAAAAAGGCCAGCGCGGTGCTAAATGCCGGTGCCGGGAGGCCCTTTTTGACGGCCGTGCTGACGAGCTTTCGCCACGAGCGGAGGCAGCTCTTGATGGCCTTCTTGAAAAAGGGGTCGAAGAGGAGGTTCGGCAATTCCGGGTCTTTATCGAAAGCCTTCTTGATGTCGCCCAGAAAAGCGCTGCGGATGATGCAACCGCCGCGCCACATCAAAGCGATGCCGCCGTAGTTCAGGTTCCATCCGTATTGCTGTGCCGCCGCGCGCATAAGCATATAGCCTTGGGCGTAGCTGATGATTTTCGAGGCGTAAAGGGCTTTGCGGATGTCATCGATCCAACGCTGGCGGTCGCCGGGGATCTTCGCGGTGGATGGCGGAAAAACCTTCGCCGCCTGAACGCGCAGGTCTTTCATGGCGGAAACGCACCGGGAATAAACCGCTTCGGCGATCAACGTGATCGGAATGCCCAACTCCTGGGATGAGATGACGGCCCATTTGCCGGTGCCTTTTTGGCCCGCCGTATCGAGGATCTTGTCCACCAACGCGGTGCCGTCGTCATCCTTCCTGGCAAGGATGTCGCGGGTGATTTCGATGAGATATGACTGCAATTCACCCTGGTTCCAGAGATTAAAGGTCTCGTGCATCTCGTCGGCAGTCATGCCCAGGCCCTCCTTCATGATATTATAGGCCTCACAGATGAGCTGCATGTCGCCATATTCGATGCCATTATGGGTCATCTTGACGTAATGGCCGGCGCCGCCTTCGCCCACCCAATCGCAGCAGGGCGTGCCATCGGCCACCTGGGCGGCGATGGCCTGGAAGATCGATTTCACGTGCGGCCAGGCCGCCGGGCTTCCGCCGGGCATGATGCTGGGGCCGTGCCGGGCGCCTTCTTCGCCGCCCGACACGCCGGTGCCGATGTAGAGCATGCCCTTGGATTCGACATATTTGTCGCGGCGAATCGTGTCTTCGAAGAGCGAGTTGCCGCCATCGATGATGATGTCCCCGGCCTCCAGCACCGGCAACAGTTGATCAATGAATTCGTCCACCGCCTTGCCTGCCTTCACCATGAGCATGACCCGGCGGGGTTTCTTAAGTTGAGCCACCATTTCCTGGAGAGAGTGAGCGCCCAGGATCCGCGTGCCCTTGGCCTCGTTATTGAGGAAATCGTCCACCTTGGAAACGGTGCGGTTGTAGGCCACGACCGTGAAGCCGTGGTCGTTCATGTTTAGAATCAGGTTCCGACCCATGACGGCCAGCCCGACAACAGCGATATCACCTTGAGGTTCCATAATGTGTTCGCAAAAGTCTTTAGGTTGCCAACGATCAACGTTGGATGCGCGCGGAGCCTCCCTTGGCAAAGGCCTTGACTTGATCAACCGTGGCCATGGTGGTGTCGCCGGGAAACGTGGTCAGTAAGGCGCCGTGGGCCCAGCCCAGCTTGACCGCTTCCTCCGGCGCTTCCCCGCTCAGCAAGCCGTAGAAGAAACCGGCTGCAAAACCGTCCCCGCCGCCCACCCGGTCCAACACCTCCAGCTCGCAAGGAGGCGCGAGATAATTCTTGCCGTCGATCCAGGCCACGGCGCTCCAACTATGGCGGTTCGTCGAATGGACCTCGCGCAAAGTCGTGGCGATAATCTTCACCTGCGGATGTTGTTTGGTAACCCGTTCGATCATGGTGAAGAAGGCCGATGGGTCGAGTTTGGATTTGGCCGCCATTTCCGGTCCGGGAATGCCCAGGCCTTTTTGCATGTCTTCCTCGTTGCCCACCAACACGTCCACATTCTTGACAATCCGGTTGATGACCGCTACCGCCCGATCCTGGCCGCCTGAGATTCTCCAGAGCTTCTCCCGGAAATTCAGGTCGAAAGAAACCACCGCTCCAGCCGCCCTGGCCGCCTGCATCCCTTCTATAATCAACTCGGCCGTGGTTTCCGAAAGTGCCGCGAAAATCCCGCCGCTATGGAACCAACGCGCGCCCCCGGCAAAAATCTCTTTCCAATCGAAGTCACCCGGCTTTAGTTGAGCCGCGGCCTCATGACAGCGGTTGTAAAAGACCACCGGCGCGCGCACCCCCTGCCCGCAGTCGCTATAAACCGTGGCCATGTTGGGACCGGTTACGCCATTGTGGGCAAAGCGCTTGTAAAATGGCTTTACGCCCATGGCTCGCACCCGCTCGGCAATGAGCTCGCCAATGGGGTAATCCACCATGGCCGTGGCAATCCCAGTTTGCAGTCGAAAGCAGTCCGACAAATTAGCCGCCACATTAAACTCACCGCCGCTGACATGGATCCGGCACTCAGTGGCTTTGCGAAAAGGAATAATGCCGGGGTCCAGGCGGTGGACCAAACCTCCCAGCGAAACCAGGTCCAGCGCGCCACTCGTTCTTATATTCAGTCCGTATTTCATGGGTGGAAGGCTGACGGCATCCAGCCTCGTTTGTCACGAAAAAAGATACGCCGGTCACGATATGCAACTCTTAAGCCGCAAGGCGGCAGTGGATGGGAGAGAATTCAGCCCGAGCGGTATTCAAGCCCTAACCGGCGAGGAACACAGTTGGGCCTGCGCTCCAGGCCGCCACACCGGCTGAGCCGGGACGGCTGGCATCCCTTCCCTGGATTCCGATCGTCAGGAAGTCTGCTAACTGGCAAGGACCCGCGCCAATTCCGTGGCAAAACCGAGAGGAATCAGAAGCCGCCCCAACTGAGCCATGACCAGGTCGCCAACGTTGGTGCGGCCGACCTTCATTGTGAACAGATCCTGGCCCATGATGCCGGCATCCGAAACCAACGACCGCAGCGCAACCGCGGATTCCGGCTTGCCCAGCGTCACTTCCCGTTGCAGGCGAACCAGAAGTTCGCGACGAGGGTCCGGGGCCAAAACGAAGTCTGTGCCGTCGTCGGTCTTTCCCGCCACGTAACGCAGGCCGACGGCGATCAGCAGAACCAGTGGAGCTATTTCCGTCTCGCTCGCGCCGCTTTCCACCATGCGCTTCAGGGTCGGGTACACCCGGGGCAGATATTTGGCCGTCCAATTCATCGCGATTCGCTCGGTCGCGTCGGGCAGGTGCGGGTTCAGCACCCGGCGAATGGCTTTGGCGCCAAAAGCTTCCGCCGTCGAGAAACTCGGAGAGCCAATTCCCGTCGTTGCCAATTTGATGATCTGTTCAACCATCGCCCGCAAAAGCGGATCTTGCATTCCCTTATAGATGCTGAAGGGGCCGAACCAGCCCTGGATCGCGCCCGCCAGTGCCAGCCAAAGATGGAGGGCGTTGAGGGTGGTGAGCTTGAGATTCTCCGCCACCTCAACTTCCTGGTGCGGTACGATATGCACCCCATCCACTTCATCCATCGGGGGGACCGCTCCCGCAAACTGCCGTTCGATGATCCACCAGAGTGTCTCCTCGGTCACCACCGTCGGGCAAACAAAACCGAACTCCTGGACTCGCGCCACAATCTCCGGCGTCGGGGCGATTGAGATACGGTCAATCATGCTGTCAGGGCAACCGACCTGCTCAGGGTCGGCAATCCAGGCCTCAAAGCCCTTCAGGGCGGCGCCGCGGGCCCGCTCGAAACCACCTGCCATCATGCGGAACGCAGCTCTTGCGAACTGCCCGTTACGGCTGAAGTTCGTCCCGGAGATAAAGGTGAACCTGGGGCCTCCGGCAGCGTAACGCGCCGCCAGGAACTCCGTGAAACGTCCCAGATGGCTCCTGGTGGTGCCATGAGCAACGTCTTCTTTGGTGGCCGCCCCGAGCGGACTGGCCGCGTCCCCATCGCCCAATTTCCACTCACAGTCCCACCAACTTTCGGGCACGTTGCCCGTCGCGAAACTCAACTTCGGATCTGCCGCGTGATGCCGGAGCCAGGCCCACGTCGCGCCTGTGCCGCTTTCGCCCGCAAAGCCGACACCCGCCAGGCTGTCATGAATCCGCAGTTGCGGAGTGCCGTCGGAAGGCAGCACCAGGTGGGCGGCCAGGCCATCGGTCTGGTTCAGGTCAGAGACCAGGCCGCCATTGAAGGTTTCCATGCCAATGACACGGGGAGCGCATTCCGGGCCGCGTTTGCGCCGGAGCAGTCCGAGAACGTCGCTGGTGAACCCAATCCCCATCCCGCCCGGTCCGAGAATGACTCCGGCGGCCTGTGGGGCGGTGGCGTTGCGAAAATGAGGCGGAGCTACAAGGGTGAGGCCCGCGCCTGTCAGGGTTTCTTTATCCCCCAGAAGTATCAGCAGGGATTTTCGGGTAAGGGGCTCAAGTGTTTTTTTCATTTGTACTGGCTGGTGGCGGAGAACTTGTCTCAACTCTCACTCCGGACGGCTTGAAAATGAAAGACGCGGAGTCAAGATGTCAAGCGGCAAGTCCGGAATATTCCTGCGGCAAAATCTGCCTGCCAATATTCAGCGCGAGACGCGAATTTTGCGCATATTGCTTAAGATGTTGGTTTTGTGTTGCTTGTGTAAGCTGGAGCGGGTGAAGGGAATCGAATCCTGACTGAAAATCTTCATAATTCGTTAAATTGCCCAATCATTGTGCATTGCAAACCGCATACCTTCCACCATTTCCGCATCAAAAGGCACGGTGATGACCAAACGCTGATGCAAATGGATGCAAGTGCCAGCGTCGTTTCCCGGCCTTGCGCGTTCGTGCGAAGTTATCACAAACCGGCAAATTTGCGAGTTAAAACTGAAATCCTTTCCGCCCCCCGGAAAGGGCGCGGAGCGTCAAGGCCGGCGCGAGTGGAATTGGAGTCCATGACAGGCTCGAATCAGGGGCGGCATAAGTGCGGCGGTTTTGATTACATATTGGGAGGCTTGTCGTTTTCATGGGGGGTGGTATAGTTTGAACGATGAGTACGAAAGCCCAGGCCATTTTGGAAGAAATTCAAGCGTTGCCGCCGTCAGAACAGCGCGAGATTTCCCATTTTATTTTGGAACATCTTGTCACCCTTCCCTCGGCCTCGCGCCACCGCACGATTTCTGACATAGCCGGCAAATACCGGGCCAATCCCGACCCGGAGGCCAAAGATCACGACTGCGGATTCGCCGCCGCCGCCGCCGACTGAGCCGTTGCCCCATTGTGAAATCTGTCTTTGTTGACACATCGGGGTTTTACGCGGTTTTGGACGCGGACGATCCTTTCCATACGGTTGCCCGGACTGCATTTGAGCGCGCGGAGCGGGAAAAGTGGCAGTTGGTGACTACGAACTATGTGGTGCATGAAACCTGGGCCTTGGTGCAGCACCGGCTCGGTTGGGACGCCGTGGAGGATTTCCTGGACGTAATGCTGCCATTGTGCCGGGTTGAATTTGTGGATGAAGGGTTGCACTCGCAGGCCGCGCAACGCTGCCGCCAATCGCGCCGCCGAAAACTGAGTCTGACCGACTGCCTTTCCTTTGAGGTGATGCGACGGCTCCAACTGACCGAAGCCATCGCCCAAGACCAACATTTTTCGGAGAACGGGATTCAACTTCCGCAGTGAGAATTGTCCACCATAGTTCCCTCCAATGTCCGGCGGGACGTGTCTGACCGTGGATTGCGTTCGCCGAACCGACGGGTGACGTTATCCATCAAGGGAGCCTCAACGGGGGAGCCAAGTCTTGCCGGATTTGGCGGTAGCCTGTCCGCCGTCCAGTCCACCGTAGGCCCGGCGAAGGTGGAAGGCCAGGCGAAGGCGGATAGTCTTTCAAGGGGAAGCCAAAGCCGGCAAGTCTTGGCGACAGGGCGGGGCATTGGGGCCAAAAGGGGCCGCGCGGGGCCGCGATCTCTTGACGCTCAGGCGCCTTGGGGTCATCGCCAAACTTGGGGTCCCCCGGTTTAGTGAAGGCTTGACTTTGGATGGTGGTGGGGATTACATTAAGACCAACATGAAAAACACCGGCCTCTTCGTCGAGCTGGGAGGCTACATAATCAATCTTGACGCTGTAGCCTACCTCAGTAGGGATGGCGACACCCTCACTGTCGCGTTTGGGGCAGAGGGGCCTGCGGGGCCTGCGTCCATCATTCTAAACGGAAAAGAAGCGGACAGGTTCACCGAACTGCTGCGGTCCAATCGAACAGTAGTTAGTTGAGCTTGCGTTTTGAGTTGGGGCGTGCGGCGTGCGGCCTGCTCAATACACTAAGGGACCGTTTAATTGAGCCTGGAATTATTATGAATGAAAGCCCTAGAGCCTGTACTTAACTTTTTGCAAGAATAGTCTGTACAATGTATTTACATCCCGGCATTAAGCTGGGGATGAATATAAAACGAAAGAGTTATCCGAGCGATGTCCGCGATGAAGAATGGGCCT
>Ga0326727_10007112_pt1 | contig 29977 bp, 25 predicted proteins | sample MB2enrmetagenome_FD_207643 | JGI IMG/M metagenome (GOLD analysis project Ga0326727, IMG submission 207643) | Lab enriched peat soil microbial communities from McLean, Ithaca, NY, United States - MB29MY | ecosystem: Environmental > Terrestrial > Soil > Wetlands > Peat | place: USA: New York... | reverse complement strand
GGACCGGGTCCACGTACAGGAATTCCCCGCCCCAGACGGTCCCGTCGTCGCCCAGGCCCGAGCCGTCCAGGGCCAAGCCCAGCACCGGCTGTCTGCTCCTGGTCCCGGCCAGCACGGCGAAGACATGGGCAAAGTGGTGCTGCAGCCGGATCACCGGCAGGCCGCTCTCCTCCAAGGCCCAGCGGGTGGAAAGATAATCCGGGTGTTTGTCCGCCACCACGGCTTCCGGCCTGACCTGGAGGATGCGCTCCAGGTGGGCGACGACCTCTTTGTGGAAGGCGGCGGTCTCCAGGTTCTGCATGTCCCCGATGTGCTGGCTGAGGAAGGCTTGGTCCCCCTTGGTGAGGCACACCGTGTTCTTGAGTTCCGGGCCGACACCGAGAACGCTCGGCCCCTTGGCAGGCAAAAACACCGGCGAGGGAGTGAAACCCCTGGCCCGGCGCAGGAACTGAAGCCTGGCCGGTTGGGGTGGCTCCTCGGGCAGGCGCGCTCCTTCCCGGGCAGGCCGGCCAAGGCGCTCCTCCCTCAGGAATCGGACCACCGAGTCGTCCGTGCGCACCAGGATGTCCCGGTCGTGCAACAGGAACAGGTCCGCGATGGACCCGAGGCGCGCCAGAGCCTCGCGGTTGCCCAAGGCGATGGGCTCGCTGCTCAGGTTGCCGCTGGTCATGACCAGGGCGGCCGGGCCAGTTGTGAGCCTGGCGAACTCCGCCAGCAGCACGTGGTGCAAGGGGGTGTAGGGCAGCACGGCTCCCAACTGGTTCGTGTCCGGGGATACGTCCGGAGACAAGGGGGAGTGGGGATTGAGCGTGACCAGCACGATGGGCCTCTCCCGGCCTGAGAGCATGGCCGCCTCCTCCAACCTGACGTCCGCCAGCCCGGACAGGGTCTCCAGGTCGGGGGCCATGATGGCCAGTGGCTTGGACGGCCTGGATTTACGACGGCGCAACTCGGTCACGGCAGGGTGGTTGGCGGCGTCCACGGCCAGGTGGAAACCGCCCAGGCCTTTGAGGGCCAGGATTTTGCCGTCTTTCAGGGCTTTGGCCGCGTGCCGGACGGCCTTGGCGGATTCGGCCAGCTTCTTCCCCTTGCAGTCTGCGAGCCACAGGGCCGGGCCGCAGGCGGGGCAGGCGTTGGGTTGGGCGTGGAAGCGGCGGTCGAGCGGGTTCTGATACTCGGCCAGGCAGTCCGGACAGAGCGGGAAGCAAGCCATGGAAGTGGTCTGGCGGTCGTAGGGCAGGCTTCGTGTGATGGTGTAGCGTGGGCCGCAGTTGGTGCAGTTGGTGAAGGGGTAGCGGTGTCGGCGGTTGGCCGGGTTGGCCATATCAGCCAGGCAGTCCGGGCAGGTAGCCACGTCCGGGCTGACCAGCACGTGGTGCCCTTGACCTGCCGTGCTTTTCCTGATGGCGAAATCCATGTCTGCAGGAATCGTGGGGACCCCCTCGCGGGAGTGCTCCACGATCATGGCCAGAGGCGGTAGTCTTTCCGTCAGGTCTTGGGCGAAGGCGTCTAACTGCCGGCGTGGCCCCTGGACCTCGATGACGACCCCTTCGGGAGCGTTCAGCACGAAACCGGCCAGGGAGTGGTCCTTGGCCAGACGGTAAACGAAGGGCCGAAAACCCACTCCCTGGACTCGGCCGATGACCACGTGGCGGTCGCGTTCGCTTGAAGACATATAGGGTGGAAAGTAGCGCATCGCGCCGGGATAGAAAAGGGCTGTCCTGACGAGCGGGTGACTGCCAGGACGGCCGGACGTGACTCCTCAGGTGTGAAGCAAGACGGCCAGGGCCTGGGAGGCGTTCTTCAGTAGGTTGAGGACCACCTGCGGGATCTCCAGGCTACTGCAAACCACGAGGGGGAAGGTTGGATCGAAATCCTTCGACCCGGTTCCCTGGATTTCATCGGTGGCCTCCGCACAGCCGCACGTACAGGCTCCTGAGCCGTCCTTTGAAGAACCTCACCGGCTTGAAGGCCACGTGAGCCAGGACTCGCGGCAGCAGGAACCCCTCAGTATCGAACTCTCCCGGTCTCTTCAACGGGTACTCCAGTTCTTCAAGCAGCCTCCGGCCCGCGGCTTCCCGGCCGAGCGGGGAGGCGTCTGGAGACAGCCCCAACAACGCGTGCAGGGCAGCGTCCAGGGCCACGGGGCTGGCTGCCGCGCCCAGGAGCCCCAGCGGATAGGGCTTGCCTTTGGCGGGACCGCACGAATGCATGGCCACAACACCGTCCACCAGACTCACCGAGGGGGGCATGGCCAGACAGACGTCCAAAATCATGCTTTCGAAGCGGTTGGCCTTTTCGCCGTGGACCTGGTGGGCCAGGGCCTTGCGGAATCCGGCCACGCAGCCGAAGAAGTTTTTCACAGCCAGGGTGAGCAACATTTGGTCATGCACCTTGAAGCGCGGGACATTGATGATGAAGGCCGCGTCCAGAGCCTGGGAGGCCACACCGATGGAGCCGCCCAGGCTGAGCGGGATTTGCCTGGGCCGGGTGAAGTTGGTCAGGAGGACCGGCAGGCCGGCCAGGGCCTTGTCCAGCCCGCAGGCACGGGCCATCGTGCACCCGGAGCCAAAGGCAGGGGAATCGCCCACCGTGATGGATGCACCGTGATCGGCCAGGTAACGGCACACGGCTCGGACTACGGCCGGATGCGTGCAGGACAGGAGGGTGTTCGTGGGCGCGACCAGGTTGGGTTTCACGAGCACCCGGTCGCCCCTGGCCGGCTGGCAGCCCGAGAGCTCGAGCAGTCGCCCGGCCAGGGTATCCAGATCCGGGGCGGCGTAGTCCGTCAACCGTTCGAGAAAGACGTCATGGACCATGGGGAGAGAATACACGCAAGCCCCTCGCCCGCCAAGCGGGCGAATAAGCGGGACTCGCGCGATTTTCCGGGCCCCCTCGGCTGTCAGCCGAGCATGCGCATGACCTCGCGCATGAAGGCCGGCAGGTCCGAGGGCTGGCGGGCGGTGACCAGGTTCTTGTCCACCACGACCTCCGAGTCTTCGTACAGGGCTCCGGCCTCCTTCAGTTCCTCGGCCACGGTCTTGTAGCAGGTGGCCTTGCGCCCGCGCAGCAGGCCGGCCGAGACCAGCACCTGCGGGCCGTGGCAGACGGCCGCGATGGGCGCGCCGGAACCGGCGAAGTCCCGGGCGATGTCCAGAGCCTTGGGGAGGACGCGCAGCGCCGCCGGGGCCTTGCCGCCGGGCAGGACCAGAAGCTTGTAGCCGCACGAGCCGGCACTTTCCACGTCGTCCAAGGACAGATTGGCCGCCACCTTGTAGCCGTTTTTGCCTGTGACCTCCCCGGCCGTGGGGGCGGCCACGTCCACCTGGAACCCGGCCTCCTGGAGGCGGTAATAGGGGTAGAGCAGTTCCGAATCCTCAAACATGTCCGCGGTGACGATCAAGGCCTTGGGTTTCATGGCGACTCCTTCAATATAAACATGGGTGGTACAATCCAATCAACCCTACCCCATATTGACGGCCCGGGGCAACCGCGGCGTGATGATTTCCGGATGGCCGTGCAGCATCTCGGCGTTGGAGGCCCCGGGCGGCACCATGGGAAACACCATGCCCTCGCGGTCCACGCGGGCGTGGATCAGGAACGGTCCTGGGGTGTGAAAGGCTTCGTGAAGGGCCGCGTCCGGGTCCGGGCAAGCTTCCAGGTCCACCCCGGGCACGCCGAAGGCCTGAGCCAGGGAGGCGAAGTCCGTGCCCCGGGCATAGCGCGAGGCGCTCTTGCGACCGGCGAAGAAAAGTCGCTGCTGCTGTGTCACCAGCCCAAGGCACTGGTTGTCCAGCACCACCACCTTTACGTTGGCCCCGGTGTCGGCCAGGGTTGCCAGCTCCTGGATGTTCATCTTGAGGCTGCCGTCGCCCGAGAAAAGGACCACCTGGGCCTCGGGCCAGGCCAAACCCGCCCCGATGGCCGCCGGGAGCCCAAAGCCCATCACCCCCAGCCCCCCCGAGGTCAGGAATCGCCCAGCCCGGTGGAAGGGGAAACTCTGGGCCACGAACATCTGGTGCTGGCCCACGTCAGTAACGATCACAGCGTCCTCGCGCATCTTCGATGCCACCCGGCCGATCAGCTCCCTGGCGCACCCAGGGCCTTCGCCCGGACCGGCCAGCGGGGCCTCGGCCCTGAAGCGGTTCACGCGGTCGAGCCACTCAGGGCGCTCCCGTCGCTCCGTCACGGGCAGGAATGCCGCCAGGGCCAGGGCCGCGTCCGAGGCCACGGCCAGGTCCGCGCGCAGGATACGCCCGAACTCCGAGGGGTCCACGTTGACGTGGATGATCCTGGCCTTCGGGCAGAAGGTTTCCGGCCTGCCCGTGGCCCGGTCGTCGAAGCGGTTGCCCACGGCCACGAGCAGGTCGCACTCGGCCAGGGCGCGGTTCGCGACGGGATGACCGTGCATGCCGTGCATGCCCAGGCTCAGGGGGTGCCCGGCCGGGACCGTTCCCAGGCCCATGAGGGTCATGGTCACTGGCAGGCAGGCTTTCTCGGCCAGGCCTCGGGCCAGTTCCGGAGTCCGGCCGCGCGTAGCGCCGCCGCCCAGCAGCAGCACCGGGCGCCTGGCCGCGTTGATCATGGCCGCCGCCCGGGATGCGTCCCAGCCCGTGGGGGCGAGTGGAACGCCGCACCGCGCGTAGGAGCTGTCCCCTGGCCGAGAGTCCTGGCCCGAGTGGGCGGGCAAGGAGCTTTGCAGCGTGTGGAAGCCGCCGTGCGACCGGTGATTTCCATCCTCCGGGATATCGCCACCCGGCACGGCGCCACAGGCGTCGTCGAGTTCCTCAAGCTGCACGTCCTTGGGAATGTCCAGGAGCACAGGGCCGGGCCTGCCGGACACCGCCAGTCTGAAGGCCTCGTCCAGGGCCTCGTCCAGGTCGCACGCGCGCCGCACCATGCGACTCATTTTGGTGATGGGCCGGGTGATGGAGACTATGTCCACCTCCTGGAATGCTTCCGTGCCCAACTGGTTAAGTGGGGTCTGGCCGGTCAGGCACACCAGGGGCACGCCGTCGCGATGGGCGTCGGCGACGGCCGTGACCAGATTGGTGGCACCCGGCCCGGAAGTGGCCAGGCACACGCCGGGCAGGCCGGTGAGCCGGGCCATGCCCTGAGCCATGAAGGCTGCGCCCTGCTCGTGGCGGGCCAGGACGTGGCGGACACTGCCGTTATCGGCCAGAGCGTCGTAGAGCGGCAGGATGGACCCGCCGGGGATGCCGGTGACGATCCGCACGCCCCGGCGTTTCAGGTGGTTCACGATGATGCGCGCGCCGGTGATGATCATGTCGGCCTCCGTTTTGCCGGGTGGGCCGGCGGGAGGTGCTCGCGCTGAAAACGAAAAACCCCCGCCGGCTGACCGCGCCGGCGGGGGTTGAGAGACGATGTTCCGTGTTTGTCACAACCCGCTGGAAGCGGCCGAAAGGACTACCTGGCGTACTACCAGGACGCTTAGGGCTAGGAGGCCGGCCTTGCGGGCGGCGGAGCGGGCGGTGATGTTCTGCACGTGATCTGCCTACGCGGCGGAGCCGGGGGCTGTCAACTCTTTGTGTTATCCAAGTAGTTCGAGCATTTTGTCGACACTGGTCGTGGGCGGTTCGCAGTGGCCGTCGCGGCAGACATAGGCCGTGGCTTTCCCGCCTGCGGGGCACATGCCAGCCGTATAGGAGGCCAGCGAAGCCACTTCGCCGCCTTGATCGCGTTTGAGGACCAGGGTGTTCGGCAGGTAGCGGCTCCTGAGGGCTTTGAGGAAAGGGGCCAGCGAGGCGTCGTCGGGACCGGAGAGGACCACGTCCGCGCCGGGTCCCATGGCGAAGTCCAGGCCGCACAGAAACATGGAGAAGCCCGAGGGGAAGCGGGTCATGGTGTCGCCCGGGGCGCGGGCCAGGCGGGCGGCCTGTTCGGCCAGGTCGTGCCGGGCCGCCAGGCGCGCGAGTTTGGAGAGGACCAGCATGGCTACTGAGTTGCCAGAGGGCAGGGCGGCGTCGAAGAATTCGCGCGGGCGCACCAGGATGGGGCCGGCGTCGACGTCAGTGAGAAAGAAACCGCCGTGCTCTGGGTCCGTGAACCGCTTGAGCATCTGGTCCGTCAGGTCCAGGGCGGCCTGGAGCCAGCCCAGGTCGAAGGTGGCTTGGTAGAGTTCGATCAGTCCCCAGGCCAAAAAAGCGTGGTCGTCCAGGTTGCCCGGCAGGGAGGCTTCGCCGTCGCGGTAGCGGTGCAGGAGTCTGCCCGAGGGATCGCGCAACCGGGCCAGGAGGAAGTCGGCGGCCCGGACGGCGGCCTGGGCCAGGGACGGTTCGTCGAAGGCCCGGGCGGCCTGGGCCAGGGCGGCGATCATCAGCCCGTTCCAATCGGTGAGGATCTTGTCGTCCTTGCCCGGATGGACCCGCTGTTCGCGGACCGCTAAGAGCCGCTGGCGGATGGCTTCCAGGCGCTCGGACTGGTCGTCCGGGGGCATGGAGGACAGGTGGGGGATGTTGGCCCCGGTGGGCTGGCCGGTGGCCTCTTCCAAGAAGTTGCCCTGGGGCTGGAACCCGAAAAGTCCGGCGAAAAGATCCGCGTCCTCAGGGGGCAGGGAGTGGCGAAGCTCATCCATGGTCCAGATGTAGAACCGACCCTCCTGGCCTTCGCTGTCGGCATCCTCGGCGCTGTGGAAGGCGCCCTCGGGGCCGGTCATGGAGCCCGTGACGTAACGGGCGATCTCCAGGGCCACCCGCTTGAACAGGGGGGAGCCCGAGGCCTGGCAGCCTTCGGTGTAGGCCATCATGAGCATGGCTTGGTCGTAGAGCATCTTCTCGAAGTGGGGCAGGAGCCACATCTGGTCGGTGGAGTAGCGGTGGAATCCCAGACCTATGTGGTCGAAGATGCCTCCCAGGCGCATGGAAGTCAGGGTCTTGTCGACCATGGCCAGATCCTGGCGGTCGCCAGTGCGCTTGTGGCGGCGCAGCAGGAAGATCAGCTGGTGAGGGGAGGGGAACTTGGGAGCCTGGCCGAAGCCGCCGAGAGCCTGATCGAAACGCTCGGCCAGCTGGCGTGCGGCCAAGTCGATGACTTCGCGGCCGGGGGCGTCCGCGGAGGGGGCCAGACGCTGGTGCCCGGCCAGGGCCTCCAGCACCTTGGCGGAGGTCTGTTCGATCTCGTCGCGACGCTGCTTCCATACTTGGCTGATGCTGACCAGCAAATCCATGAGTCCCGTGCGCTCGAAACGGGTGAGCTTGGGGATGTAGGTGGCGGCGTAGAAGGGACGCCCCTGGTGGTCGGCGAAGATGGAGAGTGGCCAGCCTCCCGCGCCGGTCATCATCTGGCAGGCGGTCATGTAGATGCTGTCCAGGTCCGGGCGTTCCTCGCGGTCGATCTTCACCGGCACCGCGGTGGCGTTCAGGAGAGCGGCGGCTTCCTCGTCCTCGAAGCACTCGCGTTCCATGACGTGGCACCAGTGGCAGGTGGAGTAGCCGATGGACAGAAACAAGGGTTTATTCTCGGCTGCTGCTTTCCGGAAGGCCTCCTCGCCCCAGGGGAGCCAATCCACGGGGTTGCGGGCGTGCTGGAGGAGATAGGGGCTTTTTTCGTGGATAAGCTTGTTGGTGCGCTCGAGCATATGCCCTCCTGGAAAGTCTCCCGGGAAAAGTAGACTTATTTTCCCGGCGAAACCAGAAAATTCGTGTTTCACTCCGTGGAGTTCCTTCCAAGGCTGTTGTAGTGGGGGATAGGTAGGCTTTCATGAAACTCAGCACCAAGGCCTCGCTTTTGCTGACCGGAATCGTGCTCGCGGTCATCGTCGCCATGAGTTTTTTCCTGTTCGAGTGTCAGCGGAAGGCGACACGGGCCCTCATCGATCAGCAGCTGGAGTCCGAGGCTAACGCCCTGGCCAACGGCATCCACGGTTTCATGGAAGAGAAGAAGCGCGCTGTGGCGGCCATCGCGGGTAACTTCCCGGTCGGGGCACTTCAGTCGGGCGACATCGACACTGTCCGCGAGTACCTGGGCCGACAGCTGTCGTTCCACCCCGACTTCGAGAGCGGCCTGTTCGTCCTCGATCGGGACGGACGGTTCCTGGCCGACTTTCCGGTCCATTCCGAACTGCGCGGGCAAGTGTTTAGCTCCAGGGACTACTTCCAGCGCACCATGGCCCAGGAGAAGGGCGTCGTCGGCGCCCCATACATCTCGACACGCACCGGGCTTCCCGTGCTGACCATCACCGCTCCGGTCAGATCGGATTCGGGCCGGATAGAGGCGGTGGTGTGTGGTTCCCTGGACCTTCTCGCCTATTCGGCATTGGGCTATCTCCAGGAGCGTAGGATCGGCAAGGCCGGTTACGTCTACCTGGTGGACAGGAACAGGCAGTTCCTCGTCCACCCGGACAGGGCCCGGGTGCTGAAGACCCTGGGCGAGGGGCATAACGTTTTTCTGGACAAAGCCGTGGGAGGCTTCGAAGGTACGGGGGAGACGATCAACAGCCTGGGAGTACCCATGCTCGTTGCCGCCCGTCAGGTTCCCGATCTGGGCTGGGTGCTTTTGGCGCAGATGCCGGTGCAGGAGGCCACGGCCTCCGTGCGCGAAGGGATACCCGAAGTAGGACTGTTCTTCATGGCGGCCCTGGCCGTGGTGTTGCCGGTCGGGCTTCTGATGATGCGCCGTATCGCCAGGCCCTTGGAGGTTCTGGAGGGGGCCGTCCAGATCGTCACCCAGGACCTCCGCAAGAGCGAAGGGTCCCTCGCCCGGCCGTTTGCGGCCACTGCCCTGGACGCTCTGCGCAAAATGCGCTCTTCCGACGAGATCGGCAATCTGGCCCGGGCCTTCTTCCAACTCTCCGTTCGTCTCAAGCATACCCTCGGCTCGCTTCGGGCCGCGGTCAATGACTGGGAACGGACCTTCGCCTCCGTCCAAGAGGCCCTGTTGGTGCTCGACTCGGATGGGAAGGTGCTGCGCTTGAACCGCGTGGCGGAGAACCTCTTCCGCACCGTTAAGACGGACGCTGTAGGCCGGCACTGGCGAGACGTGCTGGCCTCGGGCCACGGCGAGCCGGCGGATTGGCCCACGAGCGAAACCCTTGGCGAGACGGGCAGCCTGAAGCTCACCTCCGCCCTGCCAGGTACGCCCGGAATGTTCGACTTGTCCTTCTCGGCTATCGTAGGTCGCCGGGGTTCCAATGGCTTTCTGCTCATGGTGACCGACGTGACTGAGAAAATGCGGGCCGCGGAACGCATCCGCGAACTGGCCTTCCACGACGGCCTCACCCGCCTGCCCAACCGTCTTCTGCTCACCGATCGGCTGGAGCAGGCCATCGCCACTGCAGAACGGAACGGTTCCAGGGTGGGGGTACTCTTTCTGGACCTGGACAACTTCAAGCTGGTCAACGACACGTACGGACACGTCTTGGGCGATGAACTACTTAGGCAGGTCGCCAAGCGTCTCACGACCTGCCTGCGCTCCAACGACACCCTGGCCCGCTTCGCCGGGGACGAGTTTGTGGCCGTGATCATGGACCTGGCCGACCTGGACGAGGCCGCCACTATCGCCTCACGCATGCTCCTCTGTCTGAAAGAGCCTTTCGACCTGTCGGAGAATCATGCTCATATCGGGGCCAGCATCGGCATCGCCGTCTACCCCGAGGATGGCGCAACACCGGCCCTGCTGGTCGCACACGCGGACCAGGCCATGTATCGGGTCAAGGGGCACGGCAAAAGCAGCTTCTGGCCGGCGGGCTCCCCGGCCGCCACACCCGGGGAAGGCCGGCCCGAGCAGTAGGGTGGGGCGCCAACGGCTTGCAGGTTGCGCCCGCGCCCGGTCCCCCTGCGTGCCCCAGGCGTTTTGATCCGCCGGTCTGGTCGGGGCTACCGGGGAAACGCCCCGTTGTTCACGTCAAGGCACGTCCCGTTGATGTACTCCGGGCTTTCGGTGGCCAACCAGACAATGGCCCTGGCCACTTCGTCCGCGCGGGCGAAGCGGCCGGTGTACACGGACTGGAGGATGGCCTTCCGGCGTTCCACCGGGATGACCTCGAGCATGTCCGTCTCCGCGGGTCCGGAAGCCACGGCGTTCACCACCACCCCCTTTCCCCCGAGTATCTTGGCGAAGCTCTTGGTCGCGTTGATGAGTCCAGCCTTGGTGACGCCGTACCAGACGTCCGGATGGCCGATCTGACCGGCCACCGAGGCGTTATTCACGATTCTGCCTCCCCCGTTTCTGACCATGGACGCACTGGCCTCCCGGATGAGGACCATGGGGGCTTCCAGATTGATCCTGAGCATCCGCTCGGACTTCTCTCGCGGGTATGAGTCGTAGGGTAAAGAGTACATCACCCCTGCGTTGTTGACGAGGATGTCGATGTCGCCGATATCCGCGACCAGTGCCGGAATCTTTTCGACCTCGGACAGATCGAAGGGGATAGCCCGGACGTTCTCGTCCGAGGCAAGGGGAAAGCCCGAAAAGTCGCGGGCGACCACGTACACTCTGCATCCGGCGTCGAGGAGCAGTCTGGACGTTTCCAGCCCGATGCCCTTATTGCCGCCGGTCACCACGGCTGTCTTGTTCACTGTGTCTCCTGAACGGTCAACGGTTGTTCATCCCAAGGATCGTGCGCAACATACGGCGAAAGGTCGGGCGTCCCGACGATATGGCCTCAGTTCTCTTCCGGCATGGAGCGGAACCGGCCGCCCAGCAGGTAGAAAATGGTTTTGGGAATCTCCAGGAGCACGATGCGGGCCGATTCCTGGTCGGTCCACCAGGCCGCTGGCAAACGCTCGGACGGTGTACCCACTACCCGGACGTCCCAGCCAGGCAGGGCCTTCCTGTACACCAGGCCCGCCCTTCGTGCGTGGTAGGGGGAAGTGACCACCAGAAGCGAGCCCGGCCCATTGCCCAGTTCGGCCGCTAGGGCTTCGGCCTCCTGGACGGTGCTCATGAGGTCGTCGCCGAAGTACTCGACGGCCTCCGGCGGAACGCCCTTCTTGATGAGCAGCGCTCGGTAGACCTCCTCCTGCCGGGGGTAGGCCACCATGTTCCGATCCAGAATCCGCTCACCCTTCTTGCGGTAGGTGCGGCCTACGTAAACTTTTCTGGCCATGCCCAACTGGTAGAGTTCCGCCGCATAGGCCGGGCGGCTGAAGTTTCCGCCCAGCACTACCATGACGTCGGACTTGGCGGGGGAATCACCGTTCTGGAGCCAGAAACCGGCGGTAATCAAGAGACCCACTCCGAGCACGGCGGCCGCCAAGAGCAGGTGCTCCAACACATGGAACAATGCCTTCGCCCCGAGCCTGGTCATGGATGCCTCCGGTTGCGGGCTGGCGCGCGCGCATTGAGACGCGCGGCAGGTGCGCGCGACGATGCGGGGCGTTTCATGTCTGCTCGCCGCCGGGGTACACGGCCTGGAGTCCGGCCTTGAAGGCCGAAAAGCGCCCCTCGGCGATGGCTTGGCGCGCCTCCCGGGCCAGTTCCAGGAAGAAGTGCACGTTGTGGATGGTGTTCAGCCGGTAGGACAGGAGTTCCTGGGCCGCGAAGAGGTGGCGCAGATAGGCTCTGGAGAAGGTACGGCAGGTGTAGCAGGAGCAGGCCGGGTCCAGGGGAGAGTCGTCCTCCTTGTACTCGGCGCGCTTGATGTTCAACTGGCCCATGCTGGTGTAGAGCGTGCCGTTGCGGGCGTTCCGGGTGGGGAGCACGCAGTCGAACATGTCGATGCCGTTTTCGATGCCGTTCAGGATGTCCATGGGTTTTCCCACACCCATGAGGTAGCGGGGCCTGTCGCCGGGCAAGAGCGGCGCGGTGTGTGCCAGGAGGTCGTACATCTCGGCCGTGGACTCGCCCACCGAAAGCCCGCCGATGGCGTGGCCTTCGAAGCCCATGGCGCAGATGGCTTCGGCGCTTCTGGTCCGCAGATCTTTGAAGAAGCCGCCCTGCACGATGCCGAACAGAATCTGCCCGTTTCGTCCCGGAGCGTGGTCCGCCCGTGATCGTTCGGCCCAGGCGTGGGTCAGGTCCAGTGATTTCTCGGTGTAGGCGTGGTCCGCGCCGAAGGGCACGCACTCGTCCAGGACCATCATGATGTCCGAGCCCAGATTGCGCTGGATGGTCAGGACCTTCTCAGGGGTGAAGAAATGCTTGGAGCCGTCCAGGTGGGAGCTGAACTCCACGCCGTCAGGGGTGAGCTTGCGCAGTGCCGAGAGCGAGAACACCTGGAAGCCGCCGGAGTCGGTCAGGATAGGCCCGTCCCAGCCCATGAAGGCGTGCAGCCCGCCCCGGCGGGCGATCAGCTCGTCCCCTGGGCGCAGGTACAGGTGATAGGTGTTGCCCAGGATGATCCGCGCGTGGGCCTCGTGCAGATCCCGGGGGCACAAGGACTTGACCGTGGCCTGGGTGCCCACCGGCATGAAGGCCGGGGTGGGCACGACGCCGTGGGCCGTGTGGAGCTCGCCCAGGCGGGCCACGCCGTCCGTGGCTTGGACGGTGAAGCTTCCAGGGGCTTTCCGCGTCCGTTCGTGAGGGACGTCGTGGCCGGCAGGTGGTGAGAATGCCGCGGGAGCAGTCATGACTGCTCCTTCTTATCCAGGCCGCGTTTCGGGCAGATGTCCGCAAGCTCGCATTCCGGACACCTGGGCTTTCTGGCCACGCAGGTGTCGCGGCCGTGGTACACGAGCAGGTGGTTGATCTCGCCCCACTGCTCGCGGGGAAAAAGCGGCATCAGGTCCCGCTCTATCTTGACCGGATCGTCGGAGTCCGTGAGTCCCAAACGGTAGGCCAGACGGGTGACGTGGGTGTCCACGGCGATGCCCTCGTGGATGCCGAAGGAATTGGAAAGCACAATGTTGGCGGTCTTGCGGGCCACGCCGGGCAGGCTGGTCAACTCCTCCAGGGTGTCGGGCACGTATCCGCCGAACTGTTCGGTGACCCGCCTGGCCGCGCCGATCAGGTTCTTGGCCTTGTTGCGGAAGAAGCCCGTGGAGTGGATGACCTCCTCCAGGTCTTCCTGGGGGGCCTGGGCAAGTTCGGCCGGGCCGGACCAGCGGGCGAAGAGGTCCGGGGTGACCATGTTCACCCGGGCGTCCGTGCACTGTGCGGCCAGCACCGTGGCCACCAGAAGCTCCCAGGCGTCGTGGTGGACAAGGGCGGGGACGGTCGTGGGATACTTGGCCCGCAGGCGGGTGAAGATCAGGGGGGCGCGTTCTGTGGCTGTCATGGGGGTTAGCGATAGCGGAAAGCGGGCGCGCGGGCAACGCCGATGCACACCGTGAGCCTTGCGCGACCCTTTTATCGGTCGGCCGACGTAAAAAAGCCCCGCGCGGGCGGGGCTTTTTTACGTGCGAAACGAGACTAGGCGGCTAGGGCAGGAACACCACGGCAGAGATGGTGGTGGACCACATGCCGGAGACGCCCTGAGTGACGCTCGGCAGGGACTTGGTTTCGATGATCTTGCCGGACATCATGTAGATTTCGCGGCGCTCGTCGTAGGCGATCTCGGGATCGAAGTCGATTCCCAGGGTTGTGGCCAGCATGGTGGAGGCCAGGTCCTCGGCGAAGTCGCCGATTTCCTTCATGTCCTTGCCGAAGGAGGTGTGCTCGGAGATGTAGCCGTAGTGGTCCTTGCTGGCGGGGAAGGCCATGCCCACGGCGGAACCCACCAAGCGGCCCTTCTCGTCGGTGGCGTTGCGGGCCATGACGCAGAAGGTGATCTGGCCGGGATTCAGAAGCGTTGTGCCCTCTTCCATGGTCAGAAGGGTACAGTTGGGCGGGTAGATGCTGGAGACGTACACCAGGTTCAGCTTTTCGATCCCGGCGTCTCGAAGGGCCAGCTCGAAGGATTGCAGCTTATTCTTGTGACGCCCAATGCCTCGGGTGAAGAAGGCTTTGGTCGGAACGAACGTTTGTCCGAACATTCGAGATCCTCCATGGGATTGGGTGCCCGCTTCGCGGGGGAATCGACTCATAAAGATTTTTTATCCCGAAGTATAGGTTTTTTTGCCCCTGTTTTATCAAGGGTTTGTCTGATCTCGGCCTCGGTACCTTTCAGGTGGACCATGATCCGGTACACGGGCTTGCCGCTCACCGTAGCTTCCTCAGCCGAACATATGACGCCCTTCTTCTTCAGCCGCTCGACCTCGGACTCGGCCTGGGACTTCGTATCCACGGCGGCCACCTGATATGTCCAGCGGAATTTGGCTTCCTTGGAACCCTTGGCGTCTTTCGAATCCTTGGATTCCTTGGCGTCCTTGCTCTTGTCCGGCTCCGACTTGGCTACCTTCTTGTCCGGTTCGGCCCGAGCGGTGGCCACCTGCCCCTTGGGCAGAGGGGCCGGAGTCTTCTCCAGCGTGGCCGTCGGCACACTCGACACACCCGGCGCGCCCGAGGCTCCGGGCACGCCGCCGCCCTGCGGGGCGGTGGCATCGTCGCCGGTCTTTTGGGCGGAGTCCACAGTGACGGTGTCCTGGGGCTTGCGGCCCTGCAGGGTGTCCTGGAACTGAAGCTCCTCGGGTTTGAGCACTGTGGGCTGTTCTTTGTTTTCGGGGCCGGCCGGGGCCTGGGTGGAAGGCATGATCTGGGCCACCTGGGGCACGACGTTCTCGGGCTTGTAGCCTCGGCCCACCAGCACTCCCAGGATGAATATCCAGGCGACGCCGATCACGGCCACCACGACCACGGATACCAGCCCAGGGCCGGTAAATTCGAAGGTGAACTTCCTGGGGCCCTCGGGGGCCTTGGAGACGTTGAAGCGGTCCACGACCTTCATGCGGTTCTCCGACTGCTTATATGTTTAAAGGCGTGGCCATGTCCCGGCGAGAGACGACGCCTCAAGTCCGAAAATCACACTAGCAGAATACGGTTAGTTTTTCATGAACGGGGGATTACATCTTTTCCGGGGCGGTAACGCCCAGAAGCTCCAGTCCGCTCTGGATCACCGAGGCCACAGCCGAGAGAAGGAGCATGCGCGCGCGCATGAGTTCCTCGTCCGGGGCGGCCAGCACGGGGTGGGCCGAGTAGTATCTGTGCAGAAGACTGGCCAGTTCGCGCAGATAGAAGCTCACCACGTGGGGGCTCAGGGTCTGGGCGGCATTAGCCAGTGTATCGGGATACTGCTCCATGAAGCGCATGAGGTCAAGGTCCTCGGGGGTGTCCAGGCGCGCCGTAAGCCCGGGGGAGACCTTGGGCATGCTCACCCCCCGTTCGCCGGCCTTGGCGAAAAGCGAACAGATGCGGGCGTGGGCGTATTGTACGTAGTATACCGGGTTGTCCATGGACTGCTGCTTGACCAGTTCCAGATCGAAGTCCAGATGGCTGTCGGACTTGCGCGACAGGAACATGAAGCGGGTCGCGTCCACCCCCACCTCGGCGCAGACGTCGCGCAAGGTCTCGAACTTCCCGGCCCTGGTGGACATGGAGATCTGTTCCCCGTTGCTCATGAGGTTCACCAACTGCACCAGGATGACCTTGAGGTCCTCGGGATCGCGGCCGAGCGCCTGGACAGCGGCCTTCATGCGGGGGATGTAGCCGTGGTGGTCGGCTCCCCAGACGTCCACCACGGTGTTGAAGCCGCGCTCGAATTTGTCGGCGTGATAGGCGATGTCCGAGGCGAAGTAGGTGAGTTCGCCGGTGGACTTGCGCAGCACCCGATCCTTGTCGTCGCCGAACCGGGTGGTGTTCATCCAGGTGGCCCCGTCCTGGTCGAAGGCCAAGCCGCTCGCCTTGAGGTCGGTGATGGTCTTCTCCACGGCCCCGCCGGCCACTAGGGACTTTTCGGAGAACCACACCTGGTGCTCCACCCGGAAATCGGCCAGATCCTTCTTGATGCCGTCCAGGATGGCATTCATGCCGTATTCGTAACAGATCTCCTGTGCCTCGGCCGGGGGTAGGCCAGTCAGGGGCTTGCCCTTGAGGGTGAGCAGCTCGCGGGCCAGTTCCACGACGTACTCGCCCTTGTACCAGCTCTTGGGGTCGTCGGGGAAGGTCACGGGCAGGCCGGCCGCTTCGAGCAGGCGAAGCCAGATGGATTCGCCGAGCAGGCGCATCTGACGTCCGGCGTCGTTGATGTAGTATTCAGTGCAGACCTCGAAGTCCAAGGCCCTCATGATGCGCGCCACGGAGTCGCCCACGGCCGCTCCGCGTCCGTGGCCGACGTGCAGGGGGCCGGTGGGGTTGGCCGAGACGAACTCCACCTGCACCTTGCGCCCGCGCCCCAGGTTGAACTTGCCGTAACAGCGGCTGGACTCCAGCACCTCCTCCACGGTCTTCTGCCAGAAGGCCGGAGCGAAGGTGACGTTCAGGAAACCGGGTCCGGCCACCTCGACACCGGCCAGGTCCGGGTCGGCGGCCAGGAGCTCCTTTTTGATCTCCTCGGCCAGCTCCCGGGGCTTTACAGAGAGCCTGCCCGCCGTGAGCATGGCCACGTTGCAGGCCATGTCCCCGAACGACTTGTCCTTGGGGGGCTCGATAGTGGCCTTTTCCGGCCAGGCAATTCCTTTCTTCTCCAGGATGGCGCCCAGAAGGCTCCGCAGATGGGTCAGCGCGCGCATTTTTTTATCCCGCTTTCAATTCAGATGAGCCAGTCGAAAATGATCCCTACGGCAGGGTGAAATTCTCCAAGGCCTCTTTCGTGGCCACGTTCACGGCGTTCACGTCGTCTTTGCCTTCCAGGTTGGGCTTGACCATCCTGGTCAACACGCCTTTGGGGCCGATTTCCACGAAGGTGCGGGCTCCGGCCTCGTAGAGGGAGCTCATGGTGTCGATCCAACGCACCGAGGAGGTCATCTGTCTGGCCAAAAGATCCTGAAGCTTCGCGGGGTCGGACTCGGCCCGGCCGGTGACGTTGGCGTACACCGGCACGCTTGGGGCGCGCCAGTCGGCCTTGGCCAGTTCCTTCCCAATTTCCGCGGCGGCCTCGGCCATGAGAGGGGAGTGGAAGGCCCCGCTCACGGCCAGGGCGACGGCCCGGCCCTTCGCTTCCTTGCAAAGGCCCTGGGCCTGGTCCACGGCGTCCTTGCGGCCGGAGATCACGTACTGGCCGGGGGTGTTGTAGTTGGCCACGATGAGCGTGCCCCCGGTGACCTCGGCTGCCCGGGCAACGATTTGCTCCACGTTTTCGAGTGACACCTTGAGGATGGCGGCCATGGCCCCGCCGCCGCCTCCGGCCTCGGCCATGAGCCTGCCGCGCAGGCTGACCAGTTCCAGGGCCTGCTGGATGGGCAGGGCGCCGGCAGCGGCCAGGGCGGCGTATTCGCCCAGGCTGTGCCCGGCCATGCCCATGGGGGCGAGCCTTGGGCGCAGGGCCAGCCAGAGGTTAAGCATGGTCACGGTCATGGCGGGCTGGAGGTGGCGGGTGTCGGCCATGGAGGCGTCGTCGCCGTCCCAGTAGATGTCTCGGAGTTTTACGCCGGAGATTTTTTCGGCCAGCTTCCAGAGGTCCATGGCTTCGGCTTCGGCCTCGGCCAGGTCGCGGCCCATGCCCTTTTCCTGGGAGCCCTGGCCGGGAAAGAGCACGGCCTGGGTTTTAACGTTGGAAGTCACGGATGGAGGCTCCTTGCAAGGTGGGAATGACGTGTTCGCCGCGTTAGGTAGAGCATCCTTTGACGGGCGTCAATTCTTGGGCCATACCCCGGGCCATGGCATCCGGCAAACCCACTCCCCCTGATGTGGCCCGGGCCGCCCGGGCCCTCGGGCGCGAACTCTCCCCGGAGCAGGCTTCCGGACTAGCCGTGTACCTGGGGCTTCTGGAAACGTGGAACCGGCGCACCAATCTGGTGGGGCCGAGCGCGTGGCCGGACATGCTGGCCTCGCTCGTGGCGGACAGCTGGAATCTGGCTGATCTGCTCAGGGACCTTAGCTTGCCGGAAACCCCCCTCACCCTGGACTTCGGTGCCGGAGCCGGCATTCCCGGGGTGCCGTTGAGGCTTTTCTGGCAGGCCGGGCGCTACGTGTTGATCGAGCCCAGGGCCAAGCGCGCAGGGTTCCTGCGCCAGTGCTTGGCCCTGATGCGTCTCACCAACACCGAGGTGTTCGAGGGCCGGGCCGAGGACCTGCGCCTGACGGCCGACCTGTGCCTGTCACGGGCCTTCCAGCCGTGGCGGGTGTTTCTCGCGACCGCGGAGAGATTCGCCGGAGGGCGCGGGGCGGGCCCGGCGGTCGGAGGCGGCGAGGCGCGCCTGCCGGAAGGGGCAGAGGGGATCAGGGGGGCCTGTAGGGCCGATTCGGCAGACGCGCCCAGTACATCCAAAGTGATCGTATTCGCGGGCGAAGCCGGACCGGACGGGCCGGTCCCGGATGGCTGGAGGCTTACGCGTGTCGCGCCCTATCCCCGCCAGGCGGGCAAGGGCTATTTCTGGGTCTTCGAGCCGAGCATTTCGTTCAGCTGATCCTTGAAGATGAGCTTGGTAGCTATGGCATCGGCCGTGTCGGCCAGGTCCATGAGTTTTTCCAGGTAATCGAGCATGCGGCCACGCTTGTCCTCGTCGGCGAACTCGAAGTCCTGCTCCAGGTCGCCGGAGGCGAAGTACGCAGCCAACTTTTCCAGTAATTCAATATCAAGAATGGGCATGGGGTCCACCCCGCGGATCGTTTATGGGTTGGCTGTCCGGCCGGGGATTCCCAAACGCGAAGAACTCCGCGCTTCAGCCCAGGCCTTCGGCCATGACGGCGGCGTCGTATTCGGTTTCCAGGCAGTCGATCAGTTCCCGGACCGGCACGATGGCCTCCACCCGCCAGGCGTTCTGCCCGGCGAAGGCGAAGCCGTGCTCCAGGTTGCCCTTCTTGGCGTTCATGAGGGCCATCATGATGCAGTAGGGGGTGGTGGTGTGGTCACAGGAATGGGCACAGTTGAATGGGCAGGTCTTGGGGCGCCGGTTGCCCTTGGAAGCCTCTACCAGGAAGAGGTTGGAGATGGCCCGGCCGGGCAGGCCCACCGGGCTCTGGATGATGACCAGGTCCTCTTCCTTGGCGTCGATGTAGGTCTTTTTGAAAGTTATGTCCGCGTCGCATTCGTCGGTGGCCACAAAGCGGGTGCCCATCTGCACGCCGGCCGCGCCCATACGGATGTAGTCGCGGATGTCCGCGCCGGTGTAGACGCCCCCCGCAGCGATGATCGGGATGGGGCGTCCGTTGGGGGCGGTGTAAGGGCTGACGCCCTCAATGACCTCCGGGACGACCTTTTCCAAGGCATGGTCCGGGTCGGCCAGGTGCTCTTTCTTGAACCCCAGGTGGCCGCCCGCCAGGGGACCCTCGACCACGAAGGCGTCCGGGGTCCGGCCGAAACGGGACAGCCACTTCTTGCAAAGGATGACGGCGGCCCTGGCCGAGGACACGATGGGAACGAGCTTGGTCCGGCAACCCTCGGGCAGGTGGGCGGGCAGGTCCAGGGGCAGCCCGGCCCCGGAGAAGATGGCGTCTATTCCTTCCTTGACCGCCGTGGCCGCCAGATCGGCATAGTTGGTCAGGGCCACCATGATGTTGACGCCGATGGCTCCGGAAGTCTTTTTCCTGGCCGCGCGGATCTCGTCGCTCAAGGCCTGGTTGTTGGTCTCGATGAAGTTGGAGGCGTAACCGCTTCTGCCCATGCCGATGCCGGCCGCCGCGATGACGCCGATGCCGCCGGCTTCGGCTACGGCCGAGGCCAGTCCGGACAGGGAGATGCCCACACCCATGCCCCCCTGGACGATGGGAACTCGGACGGTCAGGTCACCAATTGTGAGGGAAGGAAAAGGCATGCGGTCTCCACGCGTTGGTAAGGAGGCTTGACTGTCGGCCGGATCCGCGTTCGTCCTGACCGCCTGGGCGAAGGGGCTTGAAAACACGTTCCGGGGAAAAAGTCGAGGGGAGAATGCGGCCTCCCCTTTATCCGTGGTGATACGGATGCCCAGCCAGGATGCTCATGGCCCGGTACAATTGCTCCAAGAGCACCACCCGCGCAAGTTCGTGGGGCAGGGTGAGCGGCCCCAGGCTCAGGCGTTCGTTGAAGCGGGAGGCGGCCTCGGGGCTGAAGCCGTACGGCCCTCCGACGACAAGACAGGGGGCGCGGCCCGGGTCGTCCCTCCATTCGCCCATTTTCGCGGCCAAGTCTCGGGACGTGTACGACGCGCCCCGCTCGTCCAGGCCCACCACCCGGTCCCGGGGGCCAAACGCCGCGAGAAGGGCCTGCCCCTCGCGGTGGGTGCGTGCCACGGCGTCCTTCATATCCCGGGAGTCGCGCAGGATGGACACCTCGCACTTCACGTAGCGGGAAAGAGCCTCCTGGTAGTGGCGGCAGGCCTCAACTGCCCAGGAAGTCTTCAACTCTCCCACGAAGATGAGCCTTAAACGGTTCATTGGCAACACGACGATATAACCAGCCTTGGCGGTTGTCAAAGCCCTGGGCATGGGGTAGGCCCCGGATGGGTAATTGAGCCAAGGAAACCCAATGCGCCTTCCAATCGTTCTTGCCGTCTTTCTCCTCGCCGCCCAGGCGGTTTTTTGCGGGCCAGCCCACGCCGAACGCATCGGCTTGTCCAATCTGGTGGTCGACAACCAGGAGGGGCGCATCAAGGTGCGTTTCGGAGTGGACATCAAGGACGTTGAGGCCGTCAAACAGGCCCTGGAGAACGGGGAGGTCCTGGCCCTCCAGTGCAAGGCCACGCTTTCGCGCAAACGCGACTACCTCTGGAACACCGACGTGGCCGTGGCCGAAACGGTCAGTCATCTGGTGCTGCGCGAAGGCGGTCCCTATGAAATCAGTCATCCGGGCGGACTTCGAGAGAACTTCCGGGGACGCGACTTGGCCCTGGTCATGAAGGAGGCCTGGGGGGCCATGAGCTTGGACCTGGGGGCGTGGGACACGCTCGCGCGGGGCAATGTCTATTCCTTGACCTTGGAAATCCGTCTGATGCGCCAGGACGTCTCCTCATGGACCAAGGGCCTCCTCTTTTTCTGGAATTTCGACGCCGTTTCTCCGGTGAAGTACCAGCTCGACTTCTCCTATTGACCTTCACCCGGCCTTTCCCCTAGGCTCCAAGAGCGGGGGACCGTTCATGAACAATCAGGAAAGGCGCGTCGTCGTGGCGGGCGGGGGCGGCTTCATCGGCCGGGCGCTTGGCCGCACGCTCCTGGCCGGGGGCTACCAGGTGGTGGTCCTGACACGTGGTTCATCTCGAGGGCCGTCCGCCTCCCCTGACGGTCCACAACCTGCTTTCGTCACCTGGGACGGCCTCACCTCCAAGGGCTGGGGCCATCTGGCCGACGGTGCCTTCGCACTAGTCAACCTGGCTGGTGAGAACATCGCCGGAGCCCGATGGACTCCGGAGCGCAAACGGGCCATCGTCGACAGCCGGGTCCTCCCCGGACGGGCAATCCTTCAGGCCGCAAACGAGGCCTCGGTCAAGCCGAAAGCGTACATCCAGGCCTCTGCCGTGGGCTTTTACGGAGACACGGGCGAGAAGGCGGTCGACGAGTCCTCCCCTCCGGGTACGGGCTTTTTGAGCGAGGTCTGCCTTAAAGTGGAAGCCTCCACCCAGGACATCGAGGCCATGGGCGTGCGCCGGGTGGTCATCCGCACCGGCCTGGTGCTGGGGCGCGGCGGCGGGGTGCTCGAGAAGATGCTTCCCCCCTTCAAGTTTTTCCTGGGCGGTCCGTTCGGTGACGGTAATCAGGGCTTTCCCTGGATTCACCTGGAGGACGAGATAGGGGCCATCGTCTTCCTCCTTGAGAATCCCGAAACCTCCGGGCCGTACAACCTCACCGCGCCGGAGGGCGTCTCCAACCGCGAATTCTGCCGGCAACTGGGTAGGGCTGTTTCCAGGCCGTGCGGGTTGGCTGTTCCTTCGGCGGTGCTCAGGATGGCATTCGGCGAGATGGCCGAAGAACTGTTTCTCACCGGATGCAGCGCATTTCCTCGGAGGCTCATGGAGTCGGGATACGTGTTCCAGCATCCCAGGCTAGGCGAGGCTTTGCGGGCGCTCTTTCCCCGGGCTCATCCGGCGAACTCGAACTGACGAGCCCCTGGAGTCGATGCCGTTGCTTCCGACCCGGGGCGGGGCGGTCTGATGCCTAATGAGCTGGCCCTGCTGTCGTTTCTGGTCTCACCGTTGGCGCTGGCCGCGCTGGGCCGGGCCGTGGGCCTGTCCGGCGCGTGGGCTCTGGTCTGGCTGGCCGGGGTGTTCGGGCTGCACCTGCTCGGGGAGGGGCTCCGGGAGGGGCGACGAGCAGTTGGGCCGGGCTATCCGGAGGTTCTGGAAAAAATCTCCTTCCTCCTACTCTTTCCCTTCTGGTGCGCGCTTCTGGCGGGAAGTGCCGGGTACGCTTTCAACGAGGTGTTCGTCTCCTGGTTCCCCAATCTGGGTTTTTCCTTCCTGGCGCTCTTCGCGGCCGGAGCGTGCGCCGCCCTCGGCGGGCGGCGGCCCTGGCCCGCATCTTCATGCGACCGTGTCGCGCCGACGGCTTGCGATTCGTTCGCGCCTATGGCCAGGGGTCTGACCGTTACGGACATCTGCGGCTTGGCCGTGCTGGCGCTCACGGCCTTTCTGGCCGCTGCGGGAGTCCTGGCCGGCAAGCCGGTCTTGGCGGCGGGAGCGATGGCGGGAACTGGAGCTGGTCCCCTGGCCGCACTGGGGTCGTTCCCCGTGGTGCTGCTGGGAGCGGGTCTGGCCGGGCCAGGGAGGTCGCGGTCCACCTTGGTTCTGGCGGCTCTTTCGCTTGCGGCCTGGGCCGGAATGTTCCTGGTTTTCGTCGATCCCGCGCGCCTGGCCGACTCCAGCGTTCCCCACATGCTCCTGGCCCGGACCGTGCTCGGTCAGGCCGGGCGGGTCGCCGCCGGAGTCCTGGTGATTGCGGCCTGTGTCGGCGGCATGGCCGTCTTCATGCGTTCCCTGGCCGTATGGGCGGCGGATCTCGCGGCTAAGCGGCGGATGCGCCGTGCTGGGCCGGCCGCCGGATGGAAATCCTCCGGGGTGACCCCCGAAAACCCGTCGGGTCAGGCGGATCATGAAAGTCCGGCCCATTCCGCCAGACCCTCCGGGAAGGGTGATGGTGGCCAGGCGGGCCGGCTTAGGCCGGAACGGGCTTTCGTCCAGGCCGTGGCGGCGCTTTCGATACTGGAAGCGGCCGCGCTCGGGCTAGGCTACGCCGGAGAGGACGTCACCTGGGACCTCGTCTCCGGCGGCACGGCCGCCTGGCTCCTGGCCCTGGGGCTCGGGTCGCTTACTTCGCCTACATGGCCGGGTCGACCACGCCGGTCCGTCCGGTCGGGAGATTCGAACAGTCGGGATACGTCTCGCCGGCTGCGGTCCCTCCTGGTCCTGGCCGGGTACGCGACCCTGGCCGCCCTAGCTGTGACCGCCACTGACGACCAGGCCGCCGCGTCAGCTTACGCTGTATTCGGCCTGGCCCTGGCCGCCGTCGTGTATTTGTATCGCAAATACGTTGCTGCATGACCTCCACCGTTATACGATGGCTCAAATTCCATCCGGGAGGTCATCATGCGAGAAAAACATCCGGCGACTCTGCTTGCGGCCGCGCTGATTCTGTGTTTTGCGTTCGGGACCGTCCAGGGGCAGGACGTGCCCCGGATCACCAAGGACGAGCTGAAGGCCAAACTCGGCAGCCCTGACTTGGTACTTCTGGACGTGCGCATTGGAGGCGACTGGAAAGCGAGCGAGCTGAAGCTGCCCGGCGCCATCAGGCCCGATCTGGAGAAACCCGCCAAGGAGTGGGCCGCCGGGCTGCCTAAGGACAAGGAGATCGTCCTCTACTGCGCTTGACCCAACGAAGCCACCAGCGTCCGTGAGGCGCGCAACCTGATGGCCCTCGGATTCACCAACGTGAAGGCCCTCCTGGGCGGATGGAGAGAATGGCAGAGAAGCGGCTACCCGACCGTGCCCAAATAGCCTCGGCGATGCTCATGCGCGCGCTGGCCGAGGGACTTCTCGGAGAGGAGGACACGGCCGCGCTCATCTACGACCTGAAGGGCCTGGATTCCAGGTTCGGCCAGGTTGTTGACGCGTTCCCTCCCGGGGCTCTCCACACCGTGGCCGTGAAGGCCGCGCCCCTGCCGGGGCTTCTGGCCCGCCTGGTTGGCCGGGGGGCCGGGATGGAGGCGGCGTCCCTGCCGGAGCTCCATCTGGCCCTGGCGGTGGGATGCCCGCCGGATCGCATCGTGTTCGATTCCCCGGCCAAGACCGTGATCGAGCTACGCCAGGCCCTGGCACTCGGCGTGCACCTGAACGCGGACAACTTCCAGGAACTGGAACGGCTGGATGGCCTGATGGCGGGGAATGCCCCGGCCGCAAGCTTAGGTCTTCGGGTCAACCCCCAGGTGGGGCAAGGGGAGATAGCCGTCACCAGCGTGGCCGGGGAATACTCCAAGTTCGGCGAGCCGGTGGGGAAGCGCGCCCAGATCATCGAAGCCTTCGTGAAAAGGCCCTGGCTCACTGGCCTGCACATGCACGTAGGTTCCCAAGGCTGCGGACTGGACCTGTTCATCCGCGCAGCCCGCACCATCCTCGATCTCCGCCTGGAAATCGACGCGGCGCGCGGGCTTGCCCGGTTGCCCCCGTTGGCTCGGGTCGACCTCGGCGGGGGACTGCCGGTCAGCTACGTCCCGGATCGGTGCGCTCCGTCCATGGCCGAATACGCCGAGGCCCTCGCCCGGGAGTGCTCCGAGTTGGCAGGCGGCGGTTTGCGCGTCTTCACCGAGTTCGGCCGGTTCCTATTCGCCAACGAGGGCGTGGCCGTGAGCCGCGTGGAATATGTCAAGGAGCAGCCCGGACACCGTACCGCCGTGATCCATCTGGGCGCAGACATGTTCTTGAGGCCGTGCTACGCCCCCGAGACCTGGCGTCACGAGATCAAAGCTGCCGGGCCGGACGGGGCTCTCAAGTTCGGTCCGGAAAGCCCGTGGCACGTGGCCGGACCGCTGTGCTTCTCCGGCGATTTCCTGGCCAAATCCCGGCCCCTGCCGGAACTCTCGCCCGGGGACTTTCTGATCGTCCTGGACGCCGGGGCCTATACCCTTGGCATGTGGTCGCGCTACAACAGCCGCCAGATGCCCAAGGTTTTGGGCTTCGAGGGTGGACGCTTCGTCGTGCTCAAGGAGCGCGAGACCGTTGAACGGGCGTTGGAGTACTGGCGCTGACGGCCGCCAGCCGGGGAGGCTCGTCCCGAGGCCGGAACACTTCCTGAAACCATTCACCGATCCGCGAGTGAGCGAACCATGACTTTCACGAGCCGGACCCTTGGGGAGCGCCTGATCGAGGCTACGGACCGCTACGGCCAGGCCTGGTTCATGGGCCTGGCCGCAAACGATGGCACGCTGACCAACATGGACCGACCCCGCTTTCTGGACTTGGCCCTGCGTGTGGCGGGCTGGTGCCGGGACAAGGGCGTCGCCCCCGGGGACCGGGCGATCCTCTGCCTGGAGAACTCTCCGGTCTGGGGCGCGGCCTACTTCGGCATCATCCTGGCGGGTGGGGTGGTTGTCCCGGTGGACACGCAGTCCATGCCCGCCGACGCGGCCTACTTTCTTGAGAGGACCCGGGCTAGACTGGTGTTCGCCGCCGAACCGGGGCTCTTCACACCGGGCGGACCCGGCGGCGCTCCGACCTCTTATCGGGACGAAGTCTCCGACCATGAGATCGCACCGGGTGTCCTGGTGGTCAAGGGGCTGGGAGATGCCCTGGACCATACGCCCCTGGCCGTCGAGAACATCCACCGGGGAGTCCCGGACGACCCGGCGGCGCTCATCTTTACTTCCGGCACCACCGGCAGGCCCAAGGCGGTCACCCTTACCCACGCCAACCTGCTCTCCAACGTGGAGTCCGTGGAGAGCACCGGGCTCGTCCTGCCGGACGACAACTTCCTGGCCGTCCTCCCCCTGCACCACGCCTATCCGTGCATGGTCAACTTGCTTGTGCCGCTCTTCCTGGGCGTGTCGACCACCTTCGTGGAGACCCTCAAGCCCGAAGCCATCCTGGCCGCGCTCAAGACCGCCAGGGTGAGCCTTCTGGTGCTCACTCCCCAGTACGTGGGGGTGTTTTACCGGCGCATTCTCAAGCGTTTTGAAGATCTGCCCCTGGGTTCTGGGAGGCTCCTGCTCCGGCTGCTCTCGGCCACGGCGGGCATGAACCCTGACCCGCTGGGCCTGGTACGCCGGGCGGTTCGCCGGGGAGTGGGACCCGCTTTTCGCTTTTTCCTGACCGGGGGGGCCAAGTGCGAGCCGGAGGTGATCGAAGGTATGGCCGCCCTGGGCATCGCCGTGCAGGAGGGCTACGGACTTTCCGAGACCGCCCCCCTGGTGAGCTTCAACAGACCTGGCAGAGGCAGGCCGGGCAGCGTGGGCACACCCCTGCCCGGGGTGGAGGTTATGATCGACGCCCCGGACGCCGAGGGCTTCGGCGAGATCCTGGTGCGGGGGCTGAACGTCATGGCGGGCTACTTCGAGGACCCGGATTCCACCGCCAGGGTCATCCTCGGCGGCTGGTTTCACACCGGGGATCAGGGACGCCTGGACCGGGAGGGGGCGCTTTATGTACGCGGCCGGGAGAGAGATATCATCGTCCTGCCCAGCGGCAAGAAATTTCCGGCCGAGGAGGTGGAGGCCCACTACCGTCAAGCCCCGAGCATAGGCGATATCTGCGTCCTGCCCGGTGAGGGCGGCTCGCTCAGGGCGGTGATCACCCCGAACGGGGAGTATTTCCGGGTGACGGACTCCCCGGACGTGCGCCACAACATCCGCTGGGACCTGGAGGCCCTGTCCAGAAGCCTGCCACCCTACAAGCGGGTCGGTAATGTCCTGATCGTTCCCGGCGAATTGCCCAAGACCCGCCTGGGCAAGATCAAGCGCCATCTGGTGGAGAAGATGCTGGAACGGGGCCAGGCGGATTCGCTTTCGGGCGGCGGTGTCGGTGCGGACGGCGAGATCGGCGGGAACGTGGGAGACGCCGCGGTCTGGCCGGGGATGAGCGAGGGAGGGAGAAAGGCCCTGGCCGCCATCCGGCAGGTCGCGGGCCTGGCGGCCGTGACGCCTGAATCGCACCTGGAGTTGGACCTGGGCCTGGATTCGCTCAAGCGCATCGAGCTTCTGACCCTCGTGGAGGACGCCCTGGGGTTGCAGGTTCCCGAGGAGCGCTTCCAGCGCCTGATGACCGCCCGGGAGGTGATTGAACTTGCCGGGGAACTGGCCGGGGAAGCGACCGGGGGAATGGTGGGCGACGGGCCTGTTGCGGCCGGCCGGCCGCATGATTTGTCGGAGCCGGGTGCAGCGCGGGCCACGGCCGAGGCCCTCGGCCTGGCCATGCCCTTGCCGCCCCTGCTTGCGGCCAAGGTGCGCTTGGACTTCGGCTTCTGGGGCGGGCTGGCCACACGGGCGTTGTGGGCCATAATCCACGGCGCGGCCAGGCTGGGTTTTGGACTGGAGGTCCGGGGGGTGGAGAATATCCCAGATGGTCAAGGCGGGCCGGGCGGGGCGGCCATTATCTGCCCCAACCATGCCAGCTTCCTGGATGGATTCATGGTTTTCGCGGCGGTGCCCCAGCGAATCCGGATGCGTCTGTATTTCCTGGGGCTGGCCAGGTTCTTCGACTTGGCCGTCGTCAGGCGGCTGGCGGCCCTGTTCCGGCTGATCGCCGTGGACGCGGGGCGCATCTCCGAAACCATGCGCCTCTCCGCCTTTGTCCTTCGCCACGGCAAACTCTTGTGCGTCTTCCCCGAGGGGGGGCGCACGCCGACCGGAGAGCTCCAGGAGTTCAGGAAAGGCCCGGTGATCCTGTCCCGGGAGTTCGGCGCGCCCGTCGTCCCGGTGGCCATCACCGGTACGCTGGAGGCTTGGCCTGTGGGCGGGAAGCTCAGGCTCCACAAGGTGACAGTGACCTTCGGCAGGCCCTTCGTGCCGGCCAGCCCGGAAGATGTCCGGGAGGCGGTGGGGCGGCTACTGGAGCAGGCCGGCGACACTACACCCCGGCGATGACCTTCCTGGCCAAGTCGGCCATGATCTCCCTGGCCATGACCTCGGTCTGGGGCTTGGGGAACTGGCCGTCGGCCCCGACCGATTTCCCCTTATGCCGGGTCTCCTCGGTGATCAGCGAGGAGAAGAGGTACACCGGGACCTTTGCCAGGGCCGGGTCGTCCTTGATGGACCGGCACAACGTATAGCCATCCATCACGGGCATCTCCACGTCGGTGATGACCACGTCCACCAGGTCCGAGATGGCGCGCCCGCTCTGCCCGGCCTCCACGGCCTTGGCCCGGAGCATGTCCAGGGCCTCCTTGCCGCTGTCCGCGGACTCGACGGTGAAAGCCTCGTCCTGCTCCAGGGCCTTCTTGACCATGCGCCGCACAAGCGACTGGTCATCCACGTGGAGTACGGTGATGTTGCGGTCGGACCGGACGGCTGTGGTGACTCCGAAGAAGTCCTTGCCGGACTGGGGATTGAGCTCGATGACGACCTTTTCCAGGTCGAGGATGAAGACGATGCGGCCCTCCAGGTTCACGATGCCCGTGAAGGCGTTATGGGAATAGTCGTTGATGTGTTTGTCGGGCTTCTCCACGTCCGACCAGCTCAGGCGGTAGATCCGGGTGATTCCGGAGACCAGGAAGGCGGTCATCACCTGGTTGAACTCGGTGATGATCATCTTGTGGTCGGAACTCTCCACCTGGTCCTGTTCAAGATACCTGGCCAGAGCCACGATGGGCACCACCTTGTCGCGGTCCTTGAAGTGGAACGCCCCCCACACGCTCGGGTGGGAACTCGTGGGCGGCCGCATGACCTGTTCCGGCAAGCGGGTGATCTTGAGTACCTTGGCCACGTTGATGCCGTAGTAAGCGCGGTAGACGCCGTCGCCCTGGTGGAGATCGATGTAGAAGCACATGATCTCCACTTCGTTGGTGCCCACTTCCGTGAGAGCCAGATGCTGACCGTTGCTCATGGACGACCTCTCGTGCTGGTTGCGGGAACCGGGAGGACGGACGCGGCCGCCTGTCTGCCCGGCGAGAAGGCAAGACAGAAAAACATCCGGAATCTGACCGGATGAGGATAGGACTATATGAGAAACGCCTTGATGGCTAGAGCAGGCAACGATGTGTGATGGTACTGGTCAGGCGTGTTCTTCCAACTTCAGTGCCATACGGAGAATCGAAGGGGTACCTGTCTGATTCAATCTCAATCAATTGCTTCGACCAGACGGCTCTTTCGCGCAGGAGACCTTTTCAGGATACCAGCGGGCCTGGATGGCTTTCAGCGTGCCGTCGGCGCTCATCTCGTCGAAGGCCTTTTCCCAGGCTGCTACCGTGGCCGGGGCGCTGCCCCTGGAGAAGACGATGTAAAGGTCCACTGTTTTGAAGGTAAAGACATTTTCAACATCCCCGGGCTTCATTCCGGCCTGATCCAGCACTGCCCCGATCCCGGTGTCGGTGGAGACGACGTACTCGACCCGGCCGGCCTGGAGCTTCCTGAGGTTTTTGTCCGGGCTGCTGGCGGAGTCCAGGTTGGTGAATCCCTGGCGCCTCAGGAACTGCTCTCGGGCGTCGTCCTTGTAGGCGCCTATGGAGGGGGCTTTTTTGGCGTCCTCCAGGCTGGCCAGTGGCCTGGCCTTGCCTGCCATGCCGAAAAAGGCCCATTTGACCCGCATTACCGGGCCAATCCAGGTGAATAACGGCTCACGCTCGGAGGTGCGCGTGGCGGCGAACAGCACCACGTCGGGCTCGGAGGTGGCCATGGTGTAGGCCCTGGCCCAGGGGTAGACTTCGATTCTGGAGGAGTCGCCCGTTCTTTTCTGGATTTCCCTGACGACTTCGACGCTTGAGCCGGTGAGGGTCTCCCCGCGCACAATGGTGGAGGGGGGAGCGTCTTCGGTGACGATGGTCAGGGCCATGGCCTGGGGGGCGGAGAGAAGCAGGAATGCCAGGAACAGCAACGGCATCATGGGCATGAAAATTCCTCGTGCCGCGTGCGATGATGCGAGCATCAACCGCCATGATTCGCCTGCCGGGTGTCGTCGCCATGAAGAGCTGGTGACGATTGCGAGGAATAAGCGGCGGA
>Ga0326727_10007111_pt1 | contig 29982 bp, 23 predicted proteins | sample MB2enrmetagenome_FD_207643 | JGI IMG/M metagenome (GOLD analysis project Ga0326727, IMG submission 207643) | Lab enriched peat soil microbial communities from McLean, Ithaca, NY, United States - MB29MY | ecosystem: Environmental > Terrestrial > Soil > Wetlands > Peat | place: USA: New York... | reverse complement strand
CCGCCCACGGCTCACTCCCCGACGCCCTGCCGTACCCGCTCCCAGGGGGGAGAAAGCAGAAAACCGCCTCTCTCGAAGGCAATTCAATGACTTATGGACTTATAGAGTTAAAATCTTTGACAGAACCCACGTACACCAAAAAGATGTTAAAAATGAAGGTCGATCCGACTATGTGTATGAAAACAAAGGCGAGATTGAAAAAATGGACGAAAATCCATCACGTTTTTCGGTAGAAAATGCATAAAATAGGCAATAATTTACGATAATGAAGCCGAATTCCCGGAGAAAATGCCTGGGTTACGCGATAATTGGGGGGAAGTAGTGCCGGCCTTTGGAACCGGCCCGGAACAAGTCGAAGGGGCGGCAGGTCCGTGTGGGTTCAGAATCGGAGTGCTTGCAACTCTGCGGTATATATATGCTTAAGGATATTTCTCATAACAGCAATTCTAATCTAGGATATCTCGCAGAATTGAAATACTCACTCTTGTACGGAGATTACGGCCCGGCTGTGGCGACGAAACCACTGGGGGCCACAGGAGTGCACTACCCTACCTAACTCCCCGGTCCGGCATGCAGCCGTGGCGCGCGCGCCCTCACGCTTGCGGTCACAAATCTGAGAAAACAAGTTGGACTTTATGTCCTCTTGCGAAATGCTTATACTTCCTATAAAAAAGCAAGCCTAGCACAGACAAGTCAAATGTGCTTTCATGATCCTGCCCGGAATTTTGTTAAGGGAAGGAACGGAGAACCATGAGCCTAAGTCAACTAGCAAGATCCATCTGTGAGTCGCCCACCCTGAAGCTGAACGAAACCGCCGCCTTGCTCAGGGAAAAGGGCGAGCCGGTCATACACCTGGGCGGGGGTGAACCGAAAAGCAAGGCGCCGATTGATGCCGTGATCAACTGCACGGCGCTGCTCAATACCGGCGAAGTCCGCTACACGGCGCCGGACGGCATTCCGGCCTTGAAGAAGGCGGTGATTCGTTACACCGAGGAGCACTATCAGAAGCTCGTCTCCGCCGACAACGTTCTGGTTTCCGGCGGGGCCAAGCAAGCCCTGATGGTGCTGCTGCACGCGATTCTCGATCCCAAGGAAGAGGTGATCTTCCCGGCGCCCTACTGGGTCAGCTACCCGGAAATGGTGAAGCTGGCGGGCGGCGTCCCGGTCCCCGTGAAGGCGGAAGACGGCACATTTTATCCCACGGTGAAGGAGATTGCCGAGGCCGTGGGTTCTTATACCAAGGCCATCATCCTGAACAGCCCCAACAATCCCAGCGGGGCCATGTACTCGCGCGACTTCATCGCGGAGATGGTGGAGTTCTGCGAGAAGAAGAATCTGTATCTCATCATGGACGATATTTACAATCGGCTGGTCTTTGACGGCCGCAGCGCGCCGCGCTGCTACGACTTTGCCAAGACCCCCCTCGAGCAATCCAAGCTGGTGGTCATCAACGGCGTGTCCAAGACTTACGCCATGACCGGCTTCCGCATCGGCTGGGCGATCGCCAACGCGGAGTTGGCAGAGGCCATGGGGAACATTCAATCACAGCAGACCTCCGGCCCCTCGGCGCCTTCCCAATGGGCGGCGGTGGGCGCGCTGAACGGCGTGCAATCGTCGGTAGAGGCCTTGCGCATGACGCTCGAAAACAATCGCAACGTGATGATCGATCGCCTGCTGGCCATACCGGGCGTGAAGGTTTCCAATCCCGACGGCACCTTCTACTGCTTCCCGGATTTCGGCGCTTACGAAAAGGATTCGCAGAAGCTGGCGAATTTCCTCTTGCAGAAAGTGCGGGTGGTGGCGGTGCCGGGCAAGGAATTCGGCTTCGAGGGCCACTTGCGCCTCAGCTACTGCGGCACCATCAAGGACGTCACGGAAGGACTCGAGCGCATTCAGTGGGCGCTGGATCCCAACTCGGCCAACGAGCTTTACCTCGGCGACCGGAAGCTGGTGAGGGACTGGCTGTAGAGGAATTTGTGATTTAGCGATTGGTGATTTGCGATTTTCAATCATCAATCACCAATCACAAATCACTCAATCACCAATGGTCTAAGGAACCAATCATGAACATTTATCTAGACATCGTTTCCCCGGCCTCCAAGGAAGCCGGAATTCTGGCAAGTGACTACGGGCTGCAGAACCACGGTCTGGTGAACCTGCGGCGCGTCTATTGGAACTTGACCACCGCGGCGCTCTACGAGGAGATTGTGTTTCGCTCGGAGGGCAGCCTGGTGCACATGGGCCCGGTGCTGGTCGGCACCGGTAGGCACACGGCGCGCGCCGCGGCTGACAAGTTCGTGGTGCGCGAGCAATCCACCGAAGAGCGTGTCTGGTGGGGCACTTACAATCGTCCCTTCACGGGCGAAAACTTCGGTTCGCTGCTCACGCGCCTGCAAGGGTACTTGCAGGGCCGCGACGTTTTTGTGCAGGATTGCATTGTAGGCGCTGATCCTGATTACGCCATGCCCATCCGCATCATCACCCAGAAGGCCTGGCACAGCCTTTTTGCGCGCACCATGTTCCTGAAGATCCGCAATCAGGACAAGCTGAAGAAGCACGTGCCGGAATTCACGGTCATCGCCGTGCCGGGCTTCCTGGCTTCGCCCATGGTGGACGGCACCCGCACCGACACCTTCATCATCCTCAATTTCCGCGAGCGCCTGGCCATCATCGGGGGCTCGAATTACGCCGGGGAAATCAAAAAGACCATCTTCACCGTGCTCAATTTCCTGTTGCCGCTGGAGGGCGTGCTGCCCATGCATTGCTCGGCCAACGTCGGTAATGACCGCGACGTGGCCATCTTCTTCGGCCTTTCCGGCACCGGCAAGACCACGCTTTCCGCCGATCCCAAGCGCCATCTGATCGGCGACGACGAGCACGGCTGGAGCGACAACGGCGTCTTCAATTTCGAAGACGGCTGTTACGCCAAGGTCATCCGGCTGTCGCCCGAAGCCGAGCCGCAAATCTACGCGGTCACCCGCCGCTTCGGGACCATCATCGAAAATGTGGTTTACGATCCCGTCTCGCGCCATGTGGATTTGAACGACGACTCGGTCACCGAAAACACGCGCGCCGCTTATCCGCTCGAATACATTGATAACCATCTGCCCGAAAAGCGCGCCGGCCATCCGCAGAACGTCATCTTCCTCACCTGCGACGCTTCCGGCGTCATGCCGCCCATCGCGCGTCTCAGCCCCGACCAGGCCATCTACCACTTTATCTCCGGCTACACGAGCAAAATTGCGGGGACGGAAATCGGCTTGGGCATCGAACCGCAAATCACCTTCAGCACCTGCTTCGGCGGGCCCTTCATGGTGCATCACCCCTACGCTTACGCCGAGCTTTTGAAGAAGAAGATCGTCAAGCACGGGGCCGCGGTGTGGCTGGTGAATACCGGTTGGACGGGTGGGCCGTTCGGCGTGGGTAAGCGCATCAGCATTCAGCACACGCGCGCGCTGCTCAATGCCGCGCTGAGCGGGAAGCTCCAGAAAGTCGAGTACCACAAAGACCCCGTCTTCGGGTTCGAGGTACCCATCGAGTGCGAGGGCGTGCCCACGGAGATCCTCGACCCCGCCAACACCTGGCCGAGCCGCGAGGAGTATTACAAGAAGTATGACGCGCTGGCCGCGCGCTTCATCGATAACTTCAAACTCATGATGCGTGAGTGCCCCGACCACGTGCTCGAGGCCGGGCCCAAGCGGCTCATGACCATCCCGGTTCATTGATGTATTTACGTTGAGCGCGGTGAGCTTCAAACCTCGCCGCGCTTGCTCTCCCAGACAGGTTCTGTCCGGTCGGCCCCGGATTCCGAGAGCCCGTTCTCCTATCCCTTGTCAGCGGATACGCGAGGCAACCAATTTCAATATAACTTATTTAGAATGAGTGGCTTACTAAAATGCACCGGGCCAAAAGCGGAAATCATGTCTGACAGGCTCCAATCCGCAGTCCCAAGATGCCTCCCCCATCCCATCCTGCCCCCAAATAGCTTACTATTAAGGGTTTATCGCCATATTGGGCACCCCTCGTGGCTAGGACAAAAATTCATGAAAGATTAGTCTTGCAACCAGCGCAAATGGCCGGTAGCCTTGTAGAGTTAGCAGTTTGTGGAGATGCCTTCCCAGGATGTTATCTTGAACCCGCCGAGGAGGAGGAAAGTCTTCTTCGTTGCCGCATCGGCGTGTGAGGTTTTTCACCACCAATGTCTTCCTAGAGATGACACCTGAGCGAGTTCTTCGACAGACTGGCCAGCGGTGCGTTTCCCGCTGATTACTACAGCATCTAATCTAGTGGAGCGGTTATGGCCAAGGCAAAGGGTGTCTCAATTAAAGGGGTTCGATTTCGGCCTGGCGAGGTAGACTGGGAAGACGCACACAGCACCACGCGCGGGAAGCTTCCGGACTTCGACGCCATGCGCCAAGCCACCACCTTCGTGGGCTCCAAGATCACTTCCACGGGCCTCGTCGCCAAGATCGGGAAATACCTGCTGGTCGTCACCGAAAAGGATGAGGCGCTGGAAGAGTTTGACTACACGCTGATTCCCCTTCACGCCAAAATCCAAATCCGTTACCATTAGCCCGCTTTCGCTTTCCGGGTATGGCGATATCACCTCGCCCTGCCGGGGGGCAGTCACGGACTCCACGGCCTTGACCCCGCTGAACAGGCTAAGATTTTCAAGCAGGCGGTGGACTTCGGGCGAAAGCACGCGGCTAGAGAAGCTCTCAATCCTTCCCACCGCCGAGGCGCGGAGTGGCGGTGTGGCAACCCAACAGATCTGGTAGGGGCTGGGCTTGCCCTGCCCAAGGGCGCCCCAAGGGGTGCCAAATCGAGGGGGTGTTCCCGTGACCGACCGTGAAGGCAGCAAATCGATCATGATCCAGGTCATCCACGACGGCATGGGCGCCGCCGACCCGGCGTTGCAACACACGTTGCTGCGGAAGTACTTGCTTGTGCTACGGGAGAACAACACCTTGCCGGGCGCGATCTGCTTTTACACGTCCGGGGTGAAGATGGTCGTGGAGGGCTCGCCGGTCATTGATGTCCTGCAAACGCTCGAGGCAAGGGGGGTTCGCCTGATCGCGTGCAAGACGTGCCTGGACTACTTTGACTTGCTCGAAAAAGTCCGCGTCGGAATTGTGGGAGGAATGGGAGACATCGTCGCGGCCCAGTGGCTGGCGGACAAAGTCATTACGCTTTGACCCTGCGCGGGGAAGTTGGTGGTGGTGCAGTTTGGTTTGTTGTAGCGGCGGTCTCTGACCGCCGAATTCCGAACGGCGATCAGAGATCGCCGCTACAATAAGCGCCTCGGGCTCATGTCCCGCGATTCCCAGCCAGCAAGGCGGAGGGCGCTTATGAACTGGATGCGGTTCGTCACGATCGTTATTGGCGCGGGTGTTGTGACCTCCCTCACGGACTGGTTCTTTGCCGGCGATTGGATCCATCGGCGCTTCACGTACCCGGAAATCTGGCGTCAGGGCGCCGAAAGCAAGGCGATTGCTCTAACCAGCCCGTTACCATTTCTGACTTGCGGCGTCTTTGCCTATGTCACCGCGTGGCTGGGTCTTCACTCTATCGCGAGCGCGGTCAAATTGGGTGTCGCCGTGTGGTTGATCGGCCCGTTGCCGCTGATTCTCACCAACGCCGCGTTCATCAAGCTGCATCGGGTGTTTGTGTTGTCCTACGCGACGGGGTGGTTAGTCAAGCTCACCCTGGTTGCGGTGGCAGTCGGGTGGTTTGCTCGGCCATAAGAGCGCCAATTACGGACTTAGGGATCTGCGCCGGCCAGCCAATCTCATCTCTCCTTCGCCTGCAACCGGCGCAGCAGGCGGATTTGGCCCGCATGGTAGATATCGTGAAACGCCACGCCGAACACGAGGCGCACCGGTAGCGGTTGCGTCTTCCCCGCCAGGTAATCAACCACCGCCTCGCGCAGCGCGCGATGTTCTGCGGCCAGCAGCGCGAGGTCAGTGCGCCAGGACTTCTCATTTAATTCCACCGGCCGCTTGAACCAGTTGCTGCCCTCGAGCGCAAACGACCCGCGCTTCGCGCCCCGCAACTTGCGGCGTACAACATATTTCCAATACGCGGCGTGCACGGCGATTTCCCAGATATTGTGCCGGCCGGGAGCAGGCCGCCACGCCGCCCTCTGGGCTGAGACCCCGCGCAGCGCTTGCCGCAAATTCGGCCCATGCCACGCGCTGCGCTCATACCCTTGATCGAGAATTTCCAGCAGCAGAGGTTCGGATATGGTGGGCATGATTTTCTCCCTGTCCGACTAAAACAATGGTAGCGCAGACCTGTTCTGTAGGTCTGCGGTTCGTCCCCCATTGAGAACAAGAAGCCGCGGACCCCAACCACGAGTCCGCGCTCCGCTTGCCGCATCTTTGGGCTATTGCTTGACGGGCTTAGGTTCTGCTTCCTCGTGCGCCTTGGCCATCTGCTGGACAAGGTTCTTGGCGATGTCGGGAGCTGCCCTCACTCCATCAATGGCCGTGACCTTGCCCGTAGCCAGCACGATACTGGTACGCGTGTCGGTCGCGGTATAAGTGAAATCGTAGGTGAAAAGAGGCCGATCAACACTCACGATGATGTCGGCCACGCGAACATCATGAACGATCTTGATGCCCCAGGCAGAGATCTCCGGCTTCTTAGCAAGCTCCCTTTCGAGCGCATCGGGAGTGAAGAAAGAGGTGTGGGATTTTACCGTCAGCGTTTTGGCCGCACCCAACAGTTCACCCGGCCTCGCCTCATTGAGGCTCGCTCGCACCGGGCTCTCCGGACGTTTAAGATCAAGTTCCTTCCCGGAGCCCAGCATCCTGCGGCTGGGGAAGTTTATAAGGCCCAAAACGCTCTCGGCTGGCACCGCGAAATTCAGGCCTTGGCCCCCCAGGGAAGCGGTAACAATTCCCAGCAATCGTCCCTGCGCGTCAACCAGAGCACCGCCGCTCGAACCGGATGCAACGGCGCACGTAAATTGCAGCACCCGGAAGCCGCTTCCTGCGCCAGGGACCTCCTGGGCCAGCCGGACAGCGCTGATGATCCCATCGGAAGCGCTCCAAGTGAGGCCCGCCGGGTTGGAGATGGTGAAGGCGGCCTCGCCTTGTTTCACGTCGTCCAGAGGGCGCACGGCCAGGAACGGCAAGCCGGTGGCCGCAATGTGCAGTGCCGCGATATCACGCCGCTCGTCGTAGCCAAGCAGTTCCACTTGGTCGTAGACTTCGCCATTTTGCAGCCGGATCTGGGCCTGCTGCGCGCCCTTGACGAGGTGATAAGCCGTGAGCAGATCCCCATTGGGTCTTACCACCACCGCCGACCCGACCGAATCCAACCGGCCTGCCCCCGAGCCGATCAAGACCACTGCCACGGATCCCTTAACCTGGCTTGCCACCTTCTCGCTGTCCGTGTTGGCTGGCGTCAGATTCGCCTGCTGGGCCGGAACCGAAGAAGCCAGGGCAAACATCGTTAGCCCCATTGTGACTGCCACCTTTGTCCACATATGATTGACTTCCTCTCACTGAGTATCTGCCCAGACCCTCAGCACTCAGGCTGCCACGGCCCTCCGGCTATGAGAACTGCCGCCGCACTGAGCTTGCGGAGCCTGGTTCTTGAAGGCTCCAACTGCCGTTCTGCCCAGCGGGCCACGGTCAAGGCCTTCGTGATGGTGGGATTTTCTCATGCCCGATACCCCAGCAGCAAACGCACATAATCAATCGGGGGGGAGCCGCGATTTCGGCGGGGCTGAAGCCCGCCCTTCCGGCCGCTCGTGGAAAACGGCTCGGCCAAGTGAGAAATCCCAACGTGAAAAATACGCCTTCATTCCGACCTGGCCCACTACTAGCCCTCTGTTTCTCTTGACATCATCATGGTGCAGTGCCATGGTAAGGCAGCGTCTGGGATGAGTCGCCAAGCGGCTCGATTTGGGCCTCAGGCCCCAAAAGCCCAGTCGCTTTTCTTTTTCCCAGCCAGAGCGCATTTCGGTCCCCCAATGTATATCCGCTACGTTGATGAGCAAGCGTAGTGCAAACCTGTTCTGGAGGTCTGCGGTTCGTCCCCGATTGACAACGAAAAGCCGCGGACCTAGACATCAGGTCTGCTACGCTTGCTTCTCCTGCTGATGTTTCTTTTGGCCGATAATATTAGTGATGCCGGACCAATTAGCGCTAGAATACTCGAAGCTAGAAAAACCGATGGCTACCGCATTGATGACACACCAGACGAAGCCGGGAGAGTACACTCCTCTCCCCTCGGTCTGGACCGGAGAAGACGCCGACCTGATCGAAAGGTTGCTCCAGTTCTATCCGCGCCAGAACCCTGAACGTATATTGGACGCCACGATTAACGGCGGTAGATTCTGGCGTGGAACGAAACGCAAGATTATTGGTCTGGACATAGAGCCCTCCTATAAGCCCAGCATTATTGCTGACAACACACAAATGCCTTTCAAGGGCGATTTTTTTGACGTTCTCGTTTACGATCCCCCTCATATTCCTAACCAGGGCAGAGACCAGCAAAAGGATTTCACTGCCAGGTTTGGCTTAGGGTCTCGGTCTCCAAAAGAGATGGGATATACGTTTTCACACACCTTCCCACCGTTCGTTCAGGAGGCATATCGAGTCTTGAAGCCTGAGGGCATTCTTCTTTGCAAAATTACGGACTACGTTCACCATCACCGCTACCAGTGGGCTCATGTTGAACTTATTCTGGCAGCAAAGGAAGTGGGATTTAAGCCCTGTGATTGTATTATCAAGATTCGTAAGGGGCCGATCATCGACCCACGATGGAAGACGGCTCATCATTCGCGCCGGCAACACTCTTACTGGCTAGTCTTCCGTAAATCCAACAAGTGCGAATAGAGCTGCCAGTGAAACGTAGAGCCAAGGCCGTTCCGCACCAAACAGGTCCAGAGCGAAGGCCATACGCTTCCTCACAGTTAAATCCGCCTGCTTCGACCCGCCAGATCGCTTTTTACCAGTTGCTCATGGCGGCACGGAAGAAGTGGTTCTTGGACGCATTGAGCGAGGCGCTTGGACAACTTGAACCTGCAATGGTCAAGGCTCAGATTGGTGAGTACGTGCCACCTCAGGCGCAGAAGGCTTTGGCTGTCGCTGGTCTGAGGGACGAGCATGTTTTCCCGCTACCGATTGTACTCGAGGCAAAACCGTCGTTGGTCGGTTATTACCGGCTGCTTCTTGGGGCGTCGCAGAAGGCATTCTACAAAGGCTCCACTCGTATGGGTGCATTCAAAAGCATGGAGGAGGCGGGCACGATTAACGATAAGCAAGCAGCGAAGCTCCCAGACTTTTGCAAAGCTATGGCAGTGCCGATGGCGGAAATGGTGTGCCAGATTTCGACACTCACAGAGCGGGACCTCCGCGAACTACCCCTGCTGACGTTCGGGGCCCAGTTGCAAGGTTTCAACAATACGCAAATTGGTAAGAAGGCCATGCACGATGTGTATGCCACCATCACCGCAATTGTTGCAAAGCATATCGTCAGGACTGAGCCAACCCGACTGACCTTGAAGAATTCCTCAGGCCGAACCGTCTTTATCGATCGAGCACACGATCCGGACGTGAGCATATACGAAGAGATGGGCAACCAACTACACAGCAAGGTGGCAATTGAAGTGAAGGGTGGGACAGATGTGAGTAATGCTCACAATCGTGCGGGAGAAGCAGAAAAATCGCACCTGAAAGCGAAGAAGAAGGGTTTCAGAGATTTTTGGACAATCATCTCCAAACACGGGTTAGAACTGGCCAAGCTTAAGCAAGAATCGCAGACCACGACAGAGTGGTTTGATGTTACCGCGCTGCTTGCCCGCAAAGGAGAAGATTGGGAAGCGTTCCAGGCACGCCTGGCAGGGGCAGTAGGAATTCCAATTAACAAGTAGGACGGCATCGCCTCTTTCGAAGTCAATTAAATTAGCCACGGTCAGTCCAGCCCTGATCGTGGGCTCGTCTCATGCCCGATACCCCAGCGGCAACCGCATGTTGTCAATCTGGATGAGGAACGCTGCTACCGTTGCCTTACCCAAAGCAAAATTATTGTAACTCGGCCGCCGCCAGCCTTCGGGCCGCTTCACCAGCCCTTTCCGCACAGGATTCAAGAATCAGGATCTGAGACCAGTGTGACACAAAGACGCTGAATCCTGAATCCTCGATCCTGACTCCTGACTCCTCTTATCCCGCGGCGGAGGTGAGGCTGACGGGTGCGCCGGGGCGGTGTTTCTTGGGGATGCCTTTGGTGTGGCAGTCGAGGCACTTCACGAAGTGGACGTTGTGCAGGCTTTTGGTGGATTTGAACGTGGTGTCCATGGTTTCCACGTCCAGGCCGCAATTTGACAGGCGGGGATGGCACGTCGCGCAGGAGGCTCGGGTGTGTTCGCCGTGCTTATCGTGGCAGGCGAAGCAACTCAGGCCCTCGTGGACGCCCATGGGGGTGCGGTCGTCGCCCGAGCCCACCTGGCGCGTCGCAAGCGGCGCGTGACACTGGTAGCAGAGCGCCTGGCGCGTGTCGGGGCTGGTTTTCACCGGGTGCACGCCATCGAGCATCGCCGGCAAGGAGAGATTCGAAACGGCCACCGAATTCAATTCTCGCCGGTCGAAGAGGGCGAGCGAAGGGGTGTTCACTTCCTCATTCCTTGAGGTTACGGGCTTCACCGCGGGGCGCGCCAGCGGCACGCCGTGGTGATGCATTTGGTGGCAGGTAAGGCAGTTGATGGCCGGACGGTTGGCCAGAGCCGGGTTGCGCAGTTTCCAGGGGCCTTGGGTGTTGACCGGGGTCACGAGGTCCCGTATTCCACCGTCGTAGTGCATGCCGTGGCAGCGCAGGCAGTCGTCCATCAGCAATTGCTTATGGTTCTGCTTGGAGTCGAGGAAAATTTCGGCATAAGTGGCGCTGTGCGTGCCCGATTGCCATGCCGCATACTCCTCCTGATGGCAGGTCTTGCAACGCTCAGCAATGCGGAACACGTCTTTGGTTTGGAGGCGCACCTGTTCCGGCACGTCCCCGCTCAGGTGATTGACCACCCGGCGCATATTATTGATGTGGAACCCCGCGTCCAGCGTGAAGACGTCGCCGTGGCACGCTCCGCACCGGACGTTGCGGTGCGCCGAAGTGTGCCAGTCCGTGTAAGGCTGCCAAATTTCGTGGCAGCGCGCGCAGGCTTTTCCGCCGGAATATTCGTAGTAGATGCTGGCGCCGGGGAAGGCCAGAATCACCGCTCCCAGGGCGATCAGGAGGATTCGCAAGCGGCGGGATGTTGGTCGTAGACGAGGCATTTGTCCTTTCGGGGACTCGGGGCTAGGGGCTCGGGGCTGGGGGCTAGGGAAAACCAGCCCTGAGTCGAGATTACCTTCTTTCCAGCGACGCGATAAGCGCGTGAAGCATACGGCCTACTTGTTCGGCTAATGCCAAGGTTTCCTCGGCAATTTCAACGGGCATCATGTTGAGTCTGGATGCGAGTTCGACCTGGGTTTCCACCTCGGATTGCGAGCCGAGTGCTATAGAAAGGTGGTTTAAATAAGCCTGACGACTACTCCGGCTGTGTCCTTCGGCGACATTCGAGGCAATGGAAACCGCTGCTCGCCTGAGTTGGCTCGCCAATCCATAGATCTCACGCTTGGGAAAGCCCTCCGTCGATTGATAACAGATTACCGCGAGCCTCATGGCCTTCTGCCAAACTTCCAAGTCCCGGTAAGATTTGATGATCGGCACGGTGATAATCTCCCCAGCCCCCAGCCCCCAGCCCCTGACCCCTAGCCCCTGCCTTACCGCATCTGCGTGCCCTTCCAGGCCTCAACCATATGCTGGGAGGCCATGTAGGAAATCGCCATGATAGTCAGGGCGGGATTGAACCCCCCGTTCGTGACGTGCACGCTGCCGTCGACGACATACAGATTCGGCACATCGTGCACGCGGCAATAGGGATCGACCACCGAGGTTTTCGGGTCGGTACCCATGCGGCACGTTCCGGCCTGGTGTTGCCCGCCGCTCAGGCCCTTGCCGGGAAGCTTAGGCCAGGTGGTGGTGGCGCCGGCTTCCTTCAGCAAGGCGGCGGCTTTTCCGGAGATGAAATTGGCCACGACCAGGTCCTGGGGGTGCCGCGCACCGGAAAGACGCACCACCGGGATTCCCCAATCGTCCACTACGCGCGGATCAATCTGGACGCGCGCGTCGAATACCGGCATCTCCTGCACCGGTCCGTGCACGGCGATGCAGCGATTGAAATACTTGCGCATGAATTCCTTGTGCGCGGCGCCCCAGGCGGGCACCCCGGGCGGACGCAGCGCGGCAAAGTGGATGGGCAGGCGGATAAATTCGTTGCAGAGCATCGCCCCGCCCACCAAGCCCGGATTGCCGTGGTTGTAATCGCACAGGGCGATGGAAGCGCCGGGGCCGAGGTCATCGTAAGTGTCGAAATCAAACAGCCCGTAAGCCCCCGCATAGGCGTGGCCCATCAAATTGCGCCCCACCCAGTCGTAGCGATTGCCGAGGCCTTGGGGAAAGAGGCGGCTCTTGGAGTTGAGCAGCAGACGCGGGGTTTCCGTGGCCGAGGCGGAGACCACGACGAAGTCGGCGGGCTGCTGCTCAAGCCAACCGCGTTCGTCAAAGTAGGTGACCCCGGTCACCCGGCCCTGGCCGTTGGTCAGGACTTCCTTCACCACGCACTCCGTGCGCAAGGTGCAGTTGCCGGTCGCGAGCGCGCGCGGGATTACCGTGTTGTGCGTGCCGCACTTGGCGTCCACTTCGCAGGCGAATCCCACGCACCAGCGGCAGCGCATGCACGCTCCCCGGCCATTATAGGGAACGGTATTCCGCAGCATGGGAAGATCGAAGGGGTGAAGCTTCAGGCGCTCGGCGGCGGCCTTCAAGATCAGGTGCTCGCGGCTGGGGAAGGGCGGCGGCATGGGCAAGGGGCGGCTGCGCGGTCCCTTGAAAATATTGTTCGTGTCGTCGCCGGAAACGCCGATTTCCCATTCCGCCTTGGTGTAGTAAGGCTCCAGGTCCTGGTAGCTCCAGGGCCAGTCGGCGAGCGTGCTGCCCGCGACCGCGCCGTAAGTCGTGCGCATGCGGAAGTCTTTTTCCAGGTAACGCCAGGCCATGGCGCCGTAACTGAACGTGCCGCCCCCTACACACGCGGCATCGTTCTGGTAAGGGCCTTCGCTCGGCACCACCAGGCGCTCGCAGCCGCTCGCGTCAACCGCCACGCGGCGATTGCGCTCGTCGTCAGGACCAAAGGCGCAGCCCAGTACGGAGGTTCGCTGGTTGCACAGGTCGTCTTTACGATGGTCATAGGCCGTGTACCACTTGCCGCGCTCGAGCAACACCACGGAGAGGCCCGCTTCCGCGAGTTCCTTGGCGACAATGCCGCCTCCGGCTCCCGCTCCTACCACGACCGCGTTGACGCGCTTGAGGGACATAGTCGGTATACGGTATGCGGTAGACGGGGGCCGGCGCAGGACTCTTACCCTGTATGCCGTATGCTGTCTACCATCTCCTTGCTCCTAACTTCTAGCTCCTCGCTTCCGTTTTCGTCAGGTCGTACTCCAACCGCCCGCGCACCGGAGGATAGGGCAATCGCAACATCTTCCAGCTCACCCGCTCGCGATTGCCGCCGTGCCGCGGGTCTCCGTAAAACGCCTGCATCGTGTGATTCAACACCAGATCGAAAAACTTATACACGGGGAGCGGCTGACACTTGTCGCCCGGCGCTTGCTCATTCTCGATCTTGCGCAGCACTTCGTCGGCCTGATCGCCGGTGAGCGCCGCGACGCGCTTGCCGAACATCGCGAGGCTGGTTTTGTTCGCACCCGTCAGACCTTGCCGATAGGTCTTCTGGAATTTCCGGTACGGCCCCACCAGTTGCCGGTCGATGAAATTGACGGCGCCTGCCCAGACCGCTCCAGGTTCCTGGTCGGCGGGGATGATCCGGTCGCAGAGGGCTTCCAGGGTGCGGGCTTCGTCCTCACTCAGAAAACGCCAAGGATTGCTGGTGCCGATGCAGGACACGATCGGGCCTGCCGCCGTGGCCACAACGGCGATTTGCATGAATTTTCGGCGACTAAAAATCGCATTCTGGCTCATAGCAGTAAAGGCTAAGCAACCGAGAGACCATCCAGCCTCGCTAAGGTCGGGGATGGTGCGGGATGGGGCGGGAGGCGAGGGAGGGGAGAATCAGGGGCGGACATATTGTCACAGGACGAAATGTCCGGACACGCAGCCTTGCTGTGGCTTTTTACCCCTTTGTAGGGGGGATTTGCTAGTTATCCGCCACAGGCTTGAGAAGTTTGTGCCCACTCGCCGGCAGCGGATAGAGAAAAACTTAGGCCATGCAGGAAACGACCCATGGCGCTGGCTAGGCCCAGTCGCGCTCTCGCTCCATACCTTTGGCGAGCATCTCCTTAACTATGGCAGCGTTTTGCCGCACCTGCCAATCGAACATCCCGACCGCGATGAAGTCGCCCCCACTCTGGAAAGCCAGGTGGAACCCTTCCTGAGCCTTCACTCGGCCGGCTCCCAGGACCTTAAATGCAATCCAAGGCTTCTTGATGGACCGCATGAAGATGCCGACCTCCGCCGCTTCGCTACACCAGTAATTCACGCGGTTGATGGTCATCATGAAGAAGTCCGGGTCGAGCCCGGCGGTGACGCAGGCGCGCGAGGTTTCAATCAAATGGGCGCCAATACCTCCCATGATTCCTGTCTTCTTGAAGCCTTCCACAATCTGACCGATCTCGTCCACTTTGCCGGCCTTGACCAGGCGATCAGCGATCCCGCCGTGGAGGTACATGGCAATGCAGCCATTGTCGCGAGCACGCTTGGCATTCTCCACCGGATCACCCTGCTCGGGCGCGGAAGTGGCAATCCACTGGAGTTTCCCGCCGCGCTCCTTCTTGTGCATATTGTAATGCTTGATGATGCGGTCATCAGCGCGCATCAGGAGCGTATTGATGCCGTTCTGCTCCGCCAGCGCCAAGGTTTCAAGGATCTTCTCAGTGGTGAAGTATTGCAGCATGAAATCCTGTTGGTATACGAGCTCGCCGGCATGAGCGATGCCTGAAACCGGGTCGCCACCAATGATGAGGCGGGAAACCTCATACTTGCCGAACTTCCCGCGCGGCAGTCCGGTAACGGGCTCCTCGACTTTCGCGGGCGGAGCTTGGTCTGCGGGCTCAGCCATAAGGGCCTTATGTTCAAAGCCCATTCCCCCCAGGATAGCTCCGGAAAGCCCCAAAGAATTCCTCAGCATGTCACGGCGACAAAATTTGCTCATTCGCAAGTCCTCCTGCATCGGCCAGAAACTGGTGGATCACCCACAGCCAGTGCGATTTACGAAGCAAGGCGTGGCAATTGTCGTGCCAAGTTGGCGGTGGATCGGGATTTCTTACCCGAAAGAGCAAGGGTGGGGTTTGGAGTGCAGCGACTCGTCGCCGCTTTCCCATCGCCGCGACTGGTGGCGGCCAGTCACCCAGCGCTGACGAGTCAGCGGTAGAAAAAGCGGGAGCGAGCTCCCGCACTCCGAAAATTGCCTTCGTGCGCCCGGACAAGCGGTTCGATCGTGGCGGGCGCGCAAACCATCCGAAAGGCCCTTTAACGACGGGGGTTAAACTCCGCCCTTCCAAAGGCGTGGGGAGAAATGCGCGCTAGATTCTTCCGACGCTTAAAGCGCGCAAGTAACCCCTCATCCGACCTCCTACGTCGGCCACCTTCTCCCCGGGGAGAAGGTTATAGGCTATCCTGACGGCGGCCGGCCAAATTGCCGAACCGCGCTAATACCCTTCTCCCCCGTCCTCGCGCTTTACCTTGCCGGCAAAACTGCGGTAGACATGGAACGTGTAGCCCGCGACCAGGATCATGCCAACAATCCACCACACAAAGCCGATGCGGAGACCGTAATCGCCGGCTTTGGCATTATCGACCGTGAGCGAGTAAGCAGGATTGGTGCTGGCGGGCAGGACCAGCGGATACAATCCGAAGACGACGCTGGTCAGCATGCCCACGATATAGGCGCAAGACGCGAGGAAGCTCTTCAGTTCGTCCTGCTTGCGCATGAACCACATCATCCCTCCCAAGCCGCACAGCGCCAGCGCCGGAAAAATGTAACCCCAGGGGCGGGCGGCGAGATTGGCGGGAACTTCCGGTTGGATTGCAAAGGTAACCACGGTGAGGACGATGGTGATGATCAGGACGGCCCACCACGTGCCGCGCGCGAAACTCGCAGAGCGATCGTGCACCGGGCCTTCGGTCTTGAGCGCCACCCAGAGGGCGCCGTGCAGCGTCAAGGTGCAGAGAGCCGCTACGCCGACAATGATCGTGTACCAGTCGAGAATACCTCCGCCAGGCGTCAGGCGGAAGTTTGTCCACAAGGCCTCAAAAAAGTACCCTTGCCCGTCCAAGGGAACGCCCCGCACCACGTTCCCGAGTGCCGCTCCGTAGAAGACCGCAAGTAAGAGACTGGCCGCTGCAAAGACGACGTCCCAAAAGCTTACCCAGACGGCGCTCGCCACCTGTCCGCGGATCTCTACGCCCACCCCCCGCAGGATGAGCAGCCAGAGAACGATCATCAGGGGCAAGTAGAAGCCGCTGAAGCTGGAGGCGTAAAGCGCCGGAAAGGCGAAATACAGCGTTCCACCTGCCGCCAGCAGCCAAACCTCGTTGCCGTCCCACACCGGACCGATGGAGCGGATCACTTGTTGCCGCTCCCTGGCGTCCTTGGCCACCAGCAGATGAATCGCCCCCGCGCCCAAGTCAAATCCATCCAACACGACATACATGGCGATCATGATAGCAATAAGACAGAACCAAATCGTTTGCATGAAAAGACCTCCCAAAAACAGTAGGCAGTAGGCAGAAAGCAGTAGGCAGCGAGCGCCTTTGGCGCGTACCGGGTCCCCGGCGCCATATTCCGAATCCCGAGTTGCGGGCCGCAGTTCTTTCTCGCGCTTGCTCCCGTCTGTTTGGCGCCTACTGCCTCCTGTTCTGCATCCCGCCTTCTGCACAGTAGGCAGTAGGCAGAAAGCAGTAGGCAGCGAGCGCTTTTGGCGGGACCCGGGTCCCCGGCGCCATATTCCGAATCTCGAATTGCGGGCCGCAGTTCTTTCTCCCGCTTACTCCCGTCGGTTTGACGGTTCTGCCTTCTGCCTACTGCCTACTGCCTTCCGCCCACTGCCTACTGCCCACTGCCTACTGCCGGCTCCGGCCCCTTTTCGATGACGCGGTAAACCAAAAATAAAAACAAAATGCTGAGCACGGTATACATACCCATGAAGCCCAACAGGGTGAACCAGACATTGCCGGAGGAAACCTGTGGCGATACCCCGGCTTGGGTACGCATAAGCCCGTAGATCAGCCACGGCTGGCGGCCGAATTCCGCGGTCATCCAACCGGCCGTGTTGGCAATGTAAGGAAAGGGCAGCGAGAGCATGAGCGCCCAGAGCATGCCCCGCGAACCATAGAGGGTCCCACGTCGCAGCTTCCACGCCGCCAGCACCATGATGGCGATGAAGATCGTGCCGAGCCCCACCATGATATGGTAGCTGTAATAGAGGAGCGGAATATTGTCCGGCCAATCCTGCTGCGGGAAGTCGTCCAAACCCTTCACTTCCGACATCCAGCGCCGATAGGTGAGAAAGCTGAGCGCCCGCGGTACCACCAGGGGATTATCCAACCGCCGGTTCTGGAGGTCGGGCTGCCCGATAATGGCAATTGGCGCGCCCTTCTGCGTCGCAAACATCCCTTCCATGGCGGCCAGCGTGACCGGCTGGTGTTGAGCCAACATGCGGCCTTGCGCGTCGCCCGTCGGTACAAGCTGGAGAAGCGTGGCCACTAGGCCCGCGAGCACGCCGAGGCGCACGAAGGTTTTGGCGTGAGCCTCGAACTGTTTCGTCAGCAGATAGAATGCGCCCACGGCGGCCATAACAAATGCCCCGGTGATGACCGCGCCGCTCATATTATGCGCGTATTGCCAGAGCGCCCAGGGATTGAGCAGCAGCCCCCAGAAACTCGCCAGCATGATTTCGGCCTGTGGACCCAGCCGGTAACCCACCGGGTATTGCATCCAGGCATCGGTGGCCACGATGAGGTAGCCCGACATCCACGAGCCCAGGAAAACCAGGAAGGCAGCCCACCAGTGGCCCCGCGGCCCCAAGCGCTTCTCGCCAAAAAGGAAGAGCCCCAGGAAACTCGATTCCAGAAAGAAGGAGAACACGCCTTCCATGGCCAATGTCTGGCCAATCACCCCGCCGGCGGCGCGGGAGAATTGCGCCCAGTTGGTGCCGAACTGAAATTCCATGGGAATTCCCGTCACCACGCCCATGGCGAAGTTGATGCCGAAAATGTGCGCCCAAAAGCGCGCCGCTTGGTTGTAATGTTCGTCACCGGTGCGCAGCGCCAGGGTTTTCAAAATCACGATGAGCAGCGCCAATCCCATGGTGAGCTGCGGAAACAAGTAGTGGAAGGTGACGGTGTAAGCAAAATGCAAACGATGAACAAATAATGCGTCAAGCATGAGGGCCTCGAATTCGTGGGCGGCGGTGGGCTAGCGGTTATGAGGTGCGCCGTGCCTCGACCCGCCGCGTCAAGTCAGGCAGCATGGGGACGGATGCAGAATTATCGCCAGATGGGGCCGAAATGCAAGTGGGAATCAAGCGGGCGCCAAAAAGAGGACAGCGCGGCGCGGCGGCGCCGCAACCAAAATGTGCCACGGCCATCTTGGCCGTGCCCCTTCACGGGCGGGACGCCCGAGGCACATCGCCGGCCGAACGCTGTTCGGCCCTACACATGGCGGGGAAATTCTTGCCAAAAAAAACAAGCGAGCGTAGCGCCGACCTCCGTTTTTGAGGTCGGCGGCTCTTCATTTGAAAAGCCTCAGAGCGCGACAATGGGGGCCGCCCTCACATTTGATACCGCGAACCTAATGAAGGGCCGCAGACCTACAAAACAGGTCTGCAATGCAAGACCGTAATTTCTTGTTTTTTTAGCAAGGATATTGTGCAATTTCCCGAAAGTGACCCCTTATAGTTCTTCGCCGGCTGCCGAAGGCAGCCGCGACCTCATCAATGTAGAGGACCCCGTGTGCAGGACTGGACTTGCCAGAGCTCCCGCGGTAAAACCGTTTGCGGAGGAAACGCCTCGCGTCGCTACGAATCGTGACCCCCGACGCTCGACGACTGGGGTGAGAGCTTCGAGCGGCGCGGGAGGCTCGGACCCCGAACGCATACTCAGATGTGGTCAGGTCGATGACTCTCCTATAAGGGCTGCGGCCGGTCCGAGTTCGCGTCTCCTCTCCAGACCCGCGAGGAGGATGACCATGGCCATACCGGAAGGGAACGGTGAAGTGGTGGCCTGGATCGGCCTGGACTGGGCCGACCAGCGCCATGAAGTTCGGCTGCAAGCGGTGGGCAGGGAGCAGATCGAAGCGCGCACGGTGGAGCAAAAGCCGGAAGCGCTGCACGCCTGGGTGGCAGAGTTGCGCGCGCGTTTTCCGCAGGGTCGGATCGCTCTGGCCTTGGAGCAATCGCGGGGGGCGGTGATCTACGCGCTGATGAACTACGATTTTCTGTGGCTCTACCCGGTTCCGCCCAAAGGGCTGGCGCGCTACCGCCAGGCCTTTTTCACCAGCGGGGCCAAGAGCGATGTCGTCGATGCCGACCTGCTGCTGGAGATGGTGCGCGACCATCGGGACCGTCTGCGGGCCTGGCAACCGGACGAGGCGCTGACCCGGCAACTGCGCCTGCTGGTCGAACACCGGCGCGAGACGGTGGCCGATCGCACCCGCCTGACCAACCGTTGGGGAGCGCTGTTGAAGAGCTATTTTCCGCAAGCGCTGGAGTGGGCGGGAGAACGGCGCGATCCGGCGGCGTGCGAGTTTCTGGGCACCTGGCCCAGCCTGCAGGCTTGGCAAGCGGCGGGCCGCTCCACCCAACGGAAGTTTTTTCGTCGTCACCGTCGGCTGCCGGCGGAGGAGTTGGAGAAGCTCCTCGACGCCATCGCCCAGGCGCAACCGCTGACCCGCGACCGCGCCTTGCTGGAGGCTTCGGTGCTGATGACCCAAACGCTGGTGGAGCAACTGCGCGCCGTGCACACCGCTCTGGCACGCCTCGATGCGGCGCAGGCAAAACTCTTCGCCCAGCATCCTGACCAGGACCTGTTTCGCCGCCTGCCCGGGGCGGGAGAAGCTTTGGCTCCGCGCCTGGCCGCCGCCTTCGGCACCGATCGCCAGCGCTATCAGAGCGCCGAAGAGATCCAGCAATTCTCCGGCATCGCTCCGGTCACCGAGGCCAGTGGCAAGCTGCGCTGGGTGCATTGGCGTATGGCCTGCCCCAAGTTCCTGCGCCAAACCTTTCATGAGTTCGCCGATGCCTCGCGCAAGAAGTCGCTCTGGGCGCAGGCTTACTACCAACAACGCCGACAACAGGGGGCCTCGCACCACAGCGCCGTCCGCGCGCTGGCCTACAAATGGATTCGCATCCTCTACCGCTGCTGGCAATCGCATACTCCCTACGATGAAGCCGTTTACCTGGCGGCCCTCCGCCGTCGCCACTCGCCCCTCTGGCTCGCGGTGGCTGCACTCTCCTCTCGGGAGGCCCAGGCTTGAACTATGCCCAAAAAACGCTTGACACCAAAAACTCAGATGTCTCACCCGTCCCGGCTGGTGAAAACGCCGGCGGCGGTCCACCCTCTCCCCTCGGAGAAGGCAAGGAATCATGAGCCTAACCTTCCCCCAGGAGGGATGGTGGCCGACGTTTATCTAGTTCCTCGTGGCGTTCAATATCGGTCCCAGGTGATCGGGGCAGCGCGAGGCAATCCAAGCCTCCAGCTGCTTGCGCAGTTCCGCGCCCGCCGCCAAATCTCTCTCCTCAACTTCCACTTCCAAGAAGTGCCGCCAATTGCAAATGGGACATTGGACGGGCATCTGAGCTCGTTGTTGCATGGAACAGTCCTTCGTCTAGAGTCGATAGTCCATCGTCGAAAGCTGAAAGCCCTTCGATCCCGGCGCCCAATAAAGGAGCGCCCTTCAACTTTGACCTTCTGCTATCCACTATCAACTTTCGGCTATCAACTCTTTTTCTTGTCGTCGTCCACGACCTCGGCGTCGATCACCTCACCCTCGCCTTGGGGCTTGCCTTTGGCTTCCCCATCGGTGGGTCCGTGATGGGCGCCCGCCGCGCCTGCGCCGGCATCCGAGGCTGACCTGGACGGGCCCGCCTGCTTGTACATGGCCTCCGCGAGTTTGTGAGAAGCGGTCGTCAGCTTCTCGACGGTCGCGCTGATCTTGCCAACATCACCTTCCTGGATGGCTTTCTTCGCCTCTTCCAGCGCCGCTTCGATCGACTTGGCGTCGGACTCCGAGATTTTCTCGCGATTCTCCTTGAGCAGCTTCTCAACCGAGTACACCATCGAATCGGCTTTGTTCTTGATCTCGACTTCCTCTTTGCGCTGCTTGTCTTCCTCGGCGTGGAGTTCGCCTTCTTTGGTCATGCGTTCTACCTCTTCCTTGTTGAGACCGCTGGAAGAGGTAATGGTGATCTTCTGCTCCTTGCCCGTGCCCAGGTCTTTGGCCGAAACGTTCAGGATGCCGTTGGCGTCGATGTCAAAGGTCACCTCAACCTGCGGCACGCCGCGCGGGGCAGGGGGAATTCCCACCAGATGGAACTTACCCAGCGTGCGGTTGTCCTTGGCCATCGGCCGCTCGCCTTGTAGAACGTGGATTTCCACGGAAGTCTGGTTCTCCGCGGCGGTCGAGAAGACTTCGGCCTTGCGCGTGGGAATCGTGGTGTTGCGCTGGATGAGCGGGGTCATAACGCCGCCCAGGGTTTCCACCCCCAAAGTCAGCGGGGTCACATCGAGCAGCAACAGGTCTTTCACTTCGCCGCCCAGCACGCCCGCCTGAATGGCCGCACCTACCGCCACGACTTCATCCGGGTTGACGCCCTTGTGGGGTTCTTTGCCCCCGAAGAGGTCCCTGACGATCTGTTGCACACGGGGAATGCGCGTCGAACCGCCCACCAGCACGACTTCGTGGATCTTGTCGGGAGTGACGCCGGCATCCTTCAGCGCCTGCTTTACCGGCCCGGCCGAGCGTTGGAATATGTCCTCGCACATCTGCTCGAAACGGGCGCGCGTCAGCTTCAAGGCCAGGTGTTTGGGCCCGGAAGCGTCCGCGGTAATAAAGGGCAGATTGATCTCCGTCTCCAGCACCGTGGAGAGTTCCATCTTGGCCTTCTCGGCAGCTTCCTTCAGACGTTGCAGGGCCATGCGATCCTTGGAGAGGTCAATGCCCTGGTCCTTGCGGAACTCTTCGACGATCCAGTCCATGACGCGCTTGTCGATGTCGTCCCCACCCAGGTGCGTATCACCGTTGGTGGACTTCACCTCCACCACGCCCTCACCCACTTCCAGGATGGAAATATCGAAGGTGCCGCCGCCGAAGTCGTAGACCGCGATGGTTTCGTCCTTCTTTTTGTCGAGCCCGTAGGCGAGCGCCGCCGCCGTGGGCTCGTTCACAATGCGCAGGACTTCCAGGCCCGCGATCTTGCCCGCGTCTTTGGTGGCCTGCCGCTGCGCATCGTTAAAATAGGCCGGCACCGTGATCACCGCTTGGGTGATCTTTTCGCCCAGGAACTGGTCCGCCGCGTCCTTCATCTTCTGGAGAATCATGGCGGAGATTTCCGGCGGCGAATACTCCTTGCCGAGCGCCACCACGCGCACATCGCCATTGGGGCCCGAAATCACCTTGTAGGGCACGGTCTTGATTTCACTTTGTACTTCGTTGAAGCGGCGCCCCATGAAGCGCTTGATGGAATAAACGGTGTTCTCAGGGTTGGTGATCGCCTGCCGCTTGGCCACCTGCCCCACTAATCGCTCTCCGCTTTTGGTGAAGGCCACCACTGACGGAGTCGTGCGGCCACCCTCAGGGTTGGCAATGACCTTAGGCTCACCGCCTTCCATCACCGCCACAACCGAATTAGTCGTTCCAAGGTCAATTCCTATAATCTTGCCCATCTCTAGCTACCTCCTCACTCAAACGATCTCGCGCCGACTATTCATAAGTCCTTGTGCCGCCTCCAGATACTTGGCTGGTCACATTAGCCGACGGTTAGAATAAATCTTGAGTGTTATATTGTCAAGATAAATTTTTAAGCACTGAAATGATTGGACTTAATGTCAACTGCGCCCTCCCTGGCGACTCAAAAGCCGCTTTCACCGCGACATTCTACTCTGGCCCACGGCGAGCAGCCGCGTGATCGCAAGGCGCAGAACAGATCCCAAGCCACGAGTGATGACGCCCACTACGCAGGCCTTCGGGCCATGGCTGGTTCCTGTGCACCGCTTGAGGTTTTCGATTATGCTAAGGAAAGCCGGAGGAGACGATGTCCAAAAAGCCACTCTACACACCCGAACATGCCCGCGGAGGTGTCCGCGCTGAACTACCTCGGATCGAGACTTGGCCCAACCAGTACCACGGCTATGAGATCACGATCACCATCCCCGAATACACCTCGATTTGCCCCCGCACCGGCCTGCCGGATTTCGGGACAATCACTATTCTTTACTTTCCCGAAAAGCTCTGCTTGGAACTGAAGTCACTGAAGTATTACATCCTCGCGTATCGCAACCTCGGGATTTTTTATGAGAACGCCGTCAACCGCATTTTGGACGACGTGGCGCGCGCCTGCCATCCCAAGTGGGCCGTGGTGAAAGGCGAGTTCACGACGCGCGGCGGGATGCACACCACGGTGGAAGCCCGTTACCCGCGACGGAAGTAGTCGAGTGCAGGCGCACCCGCGCTCACTAAACCGTCCGGTGGACAGCCCGCTGCCCCCCCCCGACGTGTGTTACTCTACGCGTGTTATAGCTTGCTGCTCAGCGGCGGCGACCTGGGCAAAGTTAAGACGGTCAAGATGGTGTTTAAAGAGGTGGATTACGATGTAAGAGGGACCGAAGAAAAGGGCTCCTGGATCAATCCCCATTTCCCAAATGATGTGCAGAACGCCAAGCAACCCTGAGGGTGGCGACTATGCAGGCGCGCCGCGCGGCGGAGCCGCAACCAAACACGATCTTGTAGGGGCTGGGCTTGCCCTGCCCGGGGCACCCCAAGGGTGCAGGCGCAAGAATAGCGGTTAGCCTCCACTTCTCACCACGGTTTTGGAGGGGCAAGGTTTAAGCCCCGTCCTTAAAGGGCCTTTCTGATGGTTGCCGCGCCCGCCACGATCGAGCAGCTTGTCCGGGCGCACGGAGGCCAATTTCGGAGTGCGGGAGCTCGCTCCCGCTTTTTGCAGCCGGTGACTCGTCACCGGTGCGGAGGTTAGCCGCGACGAGTCGCGGCGATGGAAAGCGGCGACGAGTCGCCGCACTCCAAACTTCGGGCCGAAAGGGTGTCGAGCCCCGCCAGGGGCGACATCCGGCGGTAGTTCGAATGATGCCCTGACGCCGCCCCTGCCGGGGTGAGGAATCTGGAAAGCCGTCAGCATCCCACGGCTGGCTCGCCGTGGGCAGGGGTCAATCGTTGCTCGCCACCCCCCTGCGGGACCGGGACGCTGGGTCCTTACGGGGTGAAATCCCCCAGGGTTAAGCTAATAAGACGACCCGCTGGTGGGAACCCCTTGGCCGAAGTTACTTGCAAGCTGCTTGCAATAAGCCACTTTCGATGTGAGGAAATTCTCAACATTTCTTCCCCTATCTGGCCCCCTCCTTGCCTCAATCAGGTTACTATGCGAGACACCGCGAACTTTGACTCACCGATCAACCTCTACGAAGCTGGCGACCATGCCAAACTTAGAATCCTTTTAATTACCGGGGGTTGGGAAGTGCGGCGGTCCTTCAATCAGATGGGCATCCAACCGGGCGACCGCGTCCGCGTCCTCCGCCGGGCCCCCTTTGGCGGTCCCCTGGTGATTGACAACCGCGGCACACAAGTTGCGGTTGGCAAGCAACTGGCGGAAAAGATCCGCGTCGAAGTCCTACCGTGAAAGTCGCGCTGGTCGGTCAACCCAATTCAGGCAAGAGTACCCTTTTTAATGCTGTGGCAGGCTACCGCTCACTCACCTCGAACTTTGCCGGTACTACAGTAGAGTACACGCACGGACAGGCGCGGGTGGGCGGTGCGGTGCTGGAACTCGTCGACCTGCCCGGCCTTTATTCCCTGACGCCCACCTCCCCGGTGGAAGAGGTCAGTCGTGACTATCTCCTGACCGGGGATTGGGATGTGGTCGTCAATGTCGTGGACGCCTCGCAATTGGCGCGCAGCCTGGAACTAACACTCGAGTTGCTGGACCTGGAAGCGCCGCTGGTGGTCTGTCTGAATATGATGGACGAGGCGGTGCGCAAAGGCATGACGATCGACACGCACGCGCTGGAAATCGCGCTGGGCGTGCCGGTGGTCGAGGCGATCGCGGCGCGTGGCCGCGGCATCATTGAAACCTTCCGCACGGCACAAGAGGCGGCAGCAGACGGAATTCGGCCGCATGCCTTCGTTTATGCACGGGAAGCGGAAGGCGTTCTGGAGGAGCTGGCGGATAAGATTGCCGAAGGCACGCCGGGGCGGCCCGTCGCCAATCCCCAGGAGTCGGGAATCGGGAGTCAGGAGTCAGGAGCCAGGAGTCAGGAGTCAGGACATTCACCCGCCCTTGATCGCGCCGCATTTTCTTGCGCGGTAGGACACTGTCCGGCAGCGTGCTCCGAAATAGGGACACGCCATGGCGTGCCCCAACCATCCTTGGCTCCAAGCGCGCCGATCGTTGTGGCGGAGCTTACTGCTCTGCCGCCGGCAGTATCGCCGCCTGCGGATTTCCGGGCCTCGGAGCTTCCATCACCCATCGCCCATCACCTCTCGCCAAGAGCCGCCTTCCCGCCCGCGCGTTTCCAAGCACTTCAGTTAGTGCAGAGTGAACCCCGTCACAATCCGATGGCAAAAGGAGTCGCCGAGCCGGGACTTCGGACTTCGGACCTCGGACACTCTCTTGTGGAGTGGGCCCAGGCGGAAATCGCCGTGCGCACCGGGCAACCGGCGGACGCGGCGATCTCCTCGGCGCGCCATGCCGCCTGCCTCACGCTTTTCGAGCGCGTGGCACGCGTGGCGCGGCCGCGGGCCGATTGGCGCGAGCAGGTGGATCGCTTGGCCATGCATCCCGTTTGGGGCTACGTAGTTCTGCTGGGAGTCTTCCTGGGATTCTTCCGGCTGATATTCGATGTCGGCAAGCTCGGCGAGGACCGCATCCTTTCGGTTTTCGACGGGTTGGTGGCGGCGCTGGCGCAGCACATGAATCCCCAGGGCGCACTTTTCGCAGCCACCAAGGGCGCCGTGCTGGGGACAGCCGGCGCGGTGGCGATCGTGTTGCCTTACTTGCTGCCCTTCCTGGTGGGCCTGGCGATTCTGGAAGACATCGGCTACCTCTCGCGCGTCGGGTACCTGATGGACGCCGCCATGCACCGGCTGGGTCTGCATGGCACGGCGACGCTGCCCATCCTGGTGGGCTACGGGTGCAGTGTTCCGGCGGTGATGGCCACGCGCATCCTCACCACCCGGCGTGACCGCTTCATCGCGGCATTTCTGGCGGTCCTGGTGCCCTGCTCGGCGCGCATGACGGTGATCTTCGCGCTGGTGGGATTCTATCTGGGCGCCAATTACGCGCTCGGCATCTATGCGCTCAATATTGTGGTCGTCGCCCTGGCCGGGCATCTGCTGGCGCGTATCTGGCCGGAAATCTCGCCCGGCATGCTGATGGAAGTTCCCGCCTATCGGGTACCCGCGCCGCGCGTCGTAGCGCTTAAGACTTGGTGGCGGCTTAGGGAGTTTGTGCTGGTGGCGTTTCCCCTGTTGGTAGTGGGCAGCGTGGTGCTAAGCCTTGTCGATTATTACGGCTGGCAACATGGAATCAACGCCGCGCTCTCGCCGCTCACGGCGATCATGGGGCTGCCGCGCTCGGTGGGCCTGACGCTGATCTTCGGCGTACTGCGCAAGGAACTATCGCTCTTGATGCTGATGCAAGCGCTCGGCACGACCCACGTGCTGGGCGTCATGACCGCAGCGCAAATCCTTATCTTCACCCTCTTCGTGACCTTCTACCTGCCCTGCATGGCCACGCTCGCCTCCATGATGCGCGAACTCGGCTGGCGCCTGACGCTCGCCGCTTCCAGCGCGCTCTTGGTCCTCGCCCTCGTCATCAGCCTCGCCGCGCGCGGGGTGCTGCTGCTTCTGTAGCGGGGGCTTCTGGTAATCGCCTGAGGCGTACCTTATAATGATATGAGAAGGGACAGATGGCAACGAATCGAATCACCATCCCGCTCGACCCTGAGACGGCGAAGGCTTATAGGGGAGCGCCCCGTGCCGAGAAGAAGAAAATCCAGGCGCTTGTGAGCCTGTGGCTGCGCGACCTTGCCGCCGAGAAGCCGGTTACACTCAGGCACATCCTTGACGAGGTCTCCGAGAAGGCCCTCGATCGAGGCCTCACGCCCAAAATCCTCGACGCGCTCCTGAAAGGCGCGTGATTTGCGCATCGTTCTTGACACCAATGTCCTGATCAGCGCCTTGCTGCTGCGCGACTCGGTGACGCGTAGAGCTTTCGATTGTGCGTTTGCAAACGGCACAGTGCTCCTTTCCTTCGAGCTATTGGCGGAGTTGAACGAGGTCCTCGGGCGGAGGCAATTTCAGAAATATTTGGATCATGCCGACGCACGGCGCTTTGCTGCCGCGCTCGTCCGCGAAGCCGAATGGGTGCAAGTAGCAACGTCCGTAGCAGCATGCCGTGACCCAAAGGACAATAAAATCCTGGCACTCGCTGTTGATGGGCGCGCCACATGGGTCGTCACGGGCGACGAGGACTTGCTCTCGCTCGACCCCTTCCGTGGCATCCGGATTGAGAGGCCCGATCGATTCCTCGGACGATTTCCTTCCATCGTAAAGTGACTTGCCGAATGCGGCGTGTCAGGACGGGGACAGACGGCTTCAGGCAGGCATTCCACTTTCCGCCTAGTGTTGCATTCGGAAGTTCCGTTTACCTGTAGCGTTGTTACGCCTTGATGCCCACCCGCGAAGAAGCGCTTGTCGAGCTCACCAGAGTTTTCGAAATGATTGCCGAAGAATACCGCGGCAAGGGCTAGGAAAACCGCGCGCCCGATGACGGTGCTGAGACGACGTTCCCTCAGGCAATCAATCCTCTGGGAGTTGGTCGTCGAGGCGGTTCATCTCGGTTTGCAAATCTTCCGCGAGGCACTTGGCGAGCGTAAGCTGCGAGTAAAGAGCGGCAAGCGTGTCGTGATAAGCGCCGGAAAAACGGGGAGCCTCGGCAAGTTTCGCAAGATCCGAGCCAACGCTGGCGTGGAGCTCGCGAAATTGTTCCAGGAGCCGGTCAAGTGTCCGCGTATCCGGCGTTGCTGCTGTGTTGGGCCTGCTCGTGTTTCAATTCTAACGCAGAGTAGCACTTTGCGCCCGCCAGCAGCAGCTTACGAGTTCACAATCGCCGGATAGACTTTCTTGACGGCCGCAGCGATGTCCTGCGTATCTTGCTCGGTAAACTTCGGATCAATCGAAACGGCCGCGAACCGGCCGATGATGTCGATGGTTCGCGGGCAAACCTCGGCCCCGTAGCGGATGGCTTTCCCGCGCGGCGACGTGAACGATGGCCACGCGGGGTGCGCCGTCCCTTTATTCTCAACGATGGGATCGAGGGGAAGAATATCCGACCCCTTGGGACGCATGGCCGGAACATTCTCCGCCTTCATAGCTCGCAAATACCGGTCACAAAGCTGCTTGCTGGGGAATTCCAGGTAGATCTTTTGTATCAGTTCCCCTTCGGGGTCGGGCACTTGCCGATAGTGGACATCGGGCAAATCGTGCAGGGCCGCGTAGACTCGGCGCCCGTTCGTGCGCATGGCGGCGACAATGGTGTCGAGCTTGCGCATTTGCGCCACTAGAACCGCCCCGGTGAATTCACTCATGCGGAACTGCGCCCCGGCAAAGCCTGCGACCCTTGAACCTCCCAGGCGCTGCTGAAGTGGGGGCCGCAGCGGGCCGAGGTCGTGAAACCGGCAGGCGCGCTCGAACAGGATCGGGTCGTCGGTGACCAGGGCGCCGCCCTCGCCGGACGTGATCGTCTTGCAATAATGGAAGCTGTAGATGCTGATGTCGCCCATGGAGCCTACCGGCTTGCCCTTATAGCTTGCTCCCAAGCTTTGGGCGCAATCTTCCAGCACCTTGAGTCCGTGCTTGCGGGCGATGGCCAGGATGCGCTGCATGTCACAGGGACAGCCTTCGAGATCCGCCGGCATGATGGCCTTCGTGTCCGGCGTAATCCGATGTTCGATGTCGTCAGGATCCATATTCAGCGAGCGGTCGCACTCGGCGAAGACCGGCAAGGCCCCCGCCAGCACAATCGCGTCATAACAGGAGTACCAGGACCACGCCGGGAGAATCACTTCGTCGCCCGGTCCGATTCCCAGGGCCGCCACTGCGGTGATGAGCGCGGCGGTCCCCGAGCTGACTCCCAACGCGTAACGCCGCTGCATCCGCTCGCCAAACTCTTTCTCAAAGGTCGCGCACTGCTGGGGCGCTTGGGGGCCGGACCCGTACCACCGGAAGGGGTTATGAGACTCCCATACCTCGGTGAGGCGAGCGCGCTCCGCCTCATCGTAATATTCGCAACCTATGCCGCATCCGCCGCCAATGAGGGGCGATTCACGCACCGGCTTGCCGCCGTTGATGGCCAGAGCCGCGGGATTACCGCTCAGCGTGGGTATTGGCGCTCTACCCGGCGTTCGGGCTGCTGCGAACGAATCGGCCGGCGCGGTGGCCGCTGCGGCCGCGGCGATTGATGCCAAAAACTCTCTCCGGTTTGCCATGTTAGGCCTCCCCTGCGGCAATCTGGTTCTGTCAAAGATTTTAACTCTATAAGTCCATAAGTCATTGAATTGCCTTCGAGAGAGGCGGTTTTCTGCTTTCTCCCCCCTGGGAGCGGGTACGGCAGGGCGTCGGGGAGTGAGCCGTGG